>CEPQ01054621.1_pt1 | contig 80930 bp, 66 predicted proteins | sample 530411 | NCBI WGS metagenome assembly CEPQ01 (sample SAMEA2620039, study PRJEB7988) | marine metagenome | isolation source: saline water (ENVO:00002010), including
AGCTATTTTCATCTTCTGGATCAATGAGTCCTGACCCTAGTCGCAGCAGAGAGGGGCACGAGTAACGCAGGCCCCTCTCCCAACCCTCTCCCCTGAAGGGGAGAGGGCTATTACTCCAGATAGAGCCCCTGCAGCCGCGCCATATCGACTTTGGTCACCCCGATCGTCGCCAGATAGCCCTCAACCCCGCCATAATCGCGGTCGAGCACCTCGAAGAACTGCGCCAGGTGCGACTTGCCCGACGCGGAATAGAGCGGTTCGGCCTTGACCCCTCCGGGCTTTTTTGCGGCGGCGGCATAATATTGCACGATCGGATTGGTCGGATAATCCGCCGGATCGAGCGGCGGCATCTCGTTCTGCGGTCGGCGCAGCTGGGTCGAAAGGTGATAGTCCGCGAGAATCGTCTCGCGGTCGACGCCGAGTGCGCTGAGGATCAGCGCCGAAGCAATGCCGGTGCGGTCCTGTCCGGCCGAGCAGTGATACATGACTGCCCCATCATCGGCGAGCAGCCGCTTGAACAAGGAGCGGTATTGCGGGGCGAGCAGTTTTTCCATGCCGGTATAGACATATTCGCCCTTCATGCTGCCCATGTTCGCCATCAGCGGTTTCAGCGAATAATCGTTGGAGACGAAAAGCGCGCCGGTGCGGTCGTCGAGCTGGGTTGCAGCGACCTCGCGCTCCTCGAGCGAGCGCAGGTCAACGATGGTGCCGATATTCAGCCCGCCGAGCAGCGCATAATCCTCATCGGTGAGCAGAGGCAGCGCACCCGAGCGGAAGATCTTGCCCCAGCGCACGGTCTTTCCGCCCGCCGCCTTGTAGCCGCCGAGATCGCGGAAATTCGATCCCTTGGCGAGCGGCAGTTCGCGCTCGGCGGTCAGCGTCAGCGAGGCATCGCCGCCATCGCGCAGCACCAGGAACTGGCGCTTGGCTGACGGCATGGCGACGATCGCCTCACCCTTGCGATTGGCCTTGACCACCGGAACGGCAGCGCCGGCGGCGACCGGGGTGTCGGTGACGATGATGTCGACCGGATCGCTGTCGGTCCAGGTCACCTTGACCTTGTCGGCATCGATGCGGCTGACCGTCACGCTATCGATGGCGAGGGCAGGCGCGGCGCTGGCGAACAGCGCGAGGGCGAAAGCGGTCTTGAGGCGCATACAGTCTCTCCTGTCAAAAGCCGAAGCGGATGCCGGCAAGGTAGCGCCTGCCGATCTGTTCCACCTCGGTCGGGCGGCCCTTGTTGCCAAGGAAGGCGGTATATTTGGCGTCGGTCAAGTTGTTGAGATCGGCAAACAGGCTGATGTTCGGCGTGATGTCATAGCGGATGGCGACATCGACATTGGTGTAGCCGCCGCGAAACTCGTCGCCGGTCACGGTGCCGCCGGTGCCGATCGACAGCGTTTCCAGATAGTCGCTGCGCCACTGATAGCTCGCACGGACCGAAAGCCCGTATTTCTCGTAATAGAGCGAGGCGTTGACGATCGTGTCCGAGGTTCCGGGGAAGCCGATATTGCGGCGCTGGTCGGTATCGAAGCTGCCCTCGATCAGCGTCAGGTTGCCCTGGAAGCCGAAACCGTCGAGCGGCGAGGGCAGGAAGGTGAACTGCTGCTGATAGTTGAACTCGACCCCGTAAAGCTCGCCCGAATTGCCGTTGAAGCTCGAGGTCAGCAGATAGCGCGAGCGATCGACGCCGTTGCTGTTGAACGCGTCCGACCCCACGATCTGCGTGTTCGAAAACAGCACGTTGTCGACCCAGCGGTGGAAGCCCGACACCGCGATGATGCCCTGGCCCGGAATGTAATATTCGAGGCTCGCATCGACGCCCCAGGTATATTCGGGACGAAGATCGGGGTTGCCGCCAGCGATTGTGCCGGGGCTGTTCGTGTCATTGATCGCAGAGCCCACGCGGATTTCGCCGAAGCTGGGCCGCGCGATGCCGCGCTGTCCGGCGACGCGGAAGACGAGATTGTCGGTGACATCGAAGCGCGCATTCACGCTCGGGAAGATGTCGGTATAGTCCTGCGGTGCCGAGAGCGGCACCAGTGTGCCGTTGGCGAGCCGCGCCTGGCCCTGGTTCTGCAGCCGGAAATGCTCGACGCGCGCACCGGCGATCACCTGGCCGCCGTCGAACACCCATTTGGCCATGCCATAGGCGGTCAGCGTCTTCTCGTTCAGTTGAAAGCGGTTTTCCGCAGGAACGTTGTTGGCGGGGTTGAACCGGCCCTGGCGCTGGAGCGTCGCGAAGATAGTGTCGAGATCGGCGCGCATCCGCGTGTTGTCGACATAGTTGAAAGTGATCCCGAGCGGGAAGCCGGTATCCCAGGGGGTGTTGGTGATATAGCTGGCAGGGTTGAAGCTGAGCCCCGTGCCCGCCAGCGCCTGGGGCGAGAGCAGCACCGCGTTCGAGGTCGCGAAGATGAACCCGCCGATATCGCGATCGGCATAGAGCAGCCCGCCGGTCAGCGTCACATCGCCCAGTTCCTTGGCGACATCGAGCTTCACGGTATAGCTGTCGGTGAACACGTCCTGCACGATCGGGATGACCAAGGCGGGAGAGGTGTTGGCGTTGATCAGCGTGGTCTGGTCGAAATTCGCCAGCGCCGGGCCGCGCACGAAGCTGCCCGCCGTCGCCCCGGGCACGGTCTGGAACAGCTGCACGATCGGCAGGTTCGGGCGGCTGAAATCATAGCGTACCGAAGGCGAGGTCGCGGTGGCGGTGCTCGCCTGGACCAAGGGCAGATAGGTTGTGTTCTCGGTACGGGTATAATTGGCAGCGAAATTCACCTTCCAGCCATTTTCCTCGTAATCGCCGCCGATGGTGTTGATGAAATTGCGCGTGCGATAGTTGCCGAGGTTGAACGAGCCGCGGATCGGCACGCGAACAAGATCGCCGCCCGAAAGGTTGCGCGTGCCCGACAGCGCGCGGTCGAGCCGGATCTCGTACTGGTCGCGCTGCTCGTCGTCCTTGAACTCGGTATAGATGGTCCTGGCATAGAGCTTCTGGCCTTCCTGCGGCGAATATTCCAACGCGGCGAACAGGCCGTTATTCTCGCGGAAAAGGCGATACTGGCGGATGTCGATCTCGGTCGGGCCGAACTGGGTATCGGTAGGGCCGCTCGGTTCGTCATAGAGGCCGACCTCACGGTTGTCGGTCACCTGCTCGCGGCGGTAATGCGATGCGCCTGCGACGACGCCGAACGTGCCGTCGCTGTACGAGACGCGCAGCGAACCCTGGCGCTGGTCGCCTTCGCCGAGCTCCATGAAGCCGTAGCCGACATCGCCCTGGACATGGAAACCGGTCTTGCCCTCGAGCGGCGAAAAGGTGCGGAGGTCAATATTGGCGACGATCGCCTCGGCCTGGATATTGGGGGTGAGCGACTTGTTGATCGCCAGCGCGCTCAGGATGACCGCTGGGACCGCGTCGAAGCGATAGGCGCGGGTGAGGCCGCCTTCGTCTGCACCGATCATCGGCACGCCGTCGATGCTGACCGAAGTCCAGCGGTTGGGCGCGCCGCGCACCTGGATATAACGTTCCTGGCCCTGGTCACGCTGCACCGCGACGGCGGGCAGGCGCGAGAGCGCGGCGGCGCTGTTCTGGTCGGGGAAGCGGCCGACCGAGTCCGCTGCCGAGATGTCTATCAGATTGTCGGCATTGCGCTTTTGCGCGATCGATTCCCCCTGCGCGGTGATGATCGCGCCCTGGACGATGATCTCGCCATTGCCGTCCTTATCGTCCGCGGCAGCTTCCTGCGCCATCGCGGGCATGCCGGTGGCTGCTGCGGCCAAGGCCATGAGCGAGATCGATGTGCGCAGCAGCGCGGTGGCAGATGTTTTCAGAATCATGGCGCAACCCCCGTTGGTGTTCGGGGGCGCAGCTAGGGACGCGCGATGACGCCGCCATGGCGTCTTGATGACAAAATGGTCGATCTTCGGTTACGATATGACTTGCTATCGTAATCAAGATGTCGCGTCTTTGTCGCCAAAACGGGTTCAGCTCTGCAACCTGCTCGCAACCATATCGTCTATCCCGTTGACCACCTTGGCAATTCCCTTCGGATTGGGGTGAATGCCATCGGGCAGCATCAATGCCTTGTCGGTGATCACGCCGTCGAGGAAAAAGGGATATAATCCCGCATCATATTGTTTGGCGAGCGCGGGATAGATCGGGTTGAACTTGCTCGCATAATCCTGGCCCAGATTGGGCGCGGCGATCATGCCGGTGAGTACGACCGGAATGTCGCGCTTCTTCAGTTCGTCGAGAATCGCTTTCAGATTGCTCTGGGTCTGCTCCGGGCTGATCCCACGCAGCATGTCGTTGCCGCCCAGGCCCAGGATGACGAGATCGGGCTTGCGCGGCAGGCCGTCGAGCGCGAAGGCGAGGCGCTGCAGCCCCGCTGCCGTGGTGTCGCCCGACACCCCGGCATTGTGCACCTGGACGTTCAGGCCCCTGGCGGACAGTGCCTTTTCGAGCTGCGCGGGGAAGCTCTCGTCCTGCTTTACGTTATAACCGGCATAGAGGCTGTCGCCGAACGCCATGACCAGCCGGGTGTCGGCGTTGAGCGGATTGCGGCCGGGCTGTTCGGCACCGGTTTCCTGGCCCTTTTCGACCGGCGGCTTGGTCGCTTCGTCCGACGGCTGCGTGCAGGCCGCAGTGCAATGGACAAGCAATAAAGCCGCCCCATATAGAATGCTGTTCCGTCCCAAAGCGAAAGCCCTTTCATTTCATGCACGATACGCTCACGCGGCCGCATATTGCCCCCCATATTGCTATTGCAGCCCGCAATGTCACCCTTGTCCTCGGCGAAGCGGGGCATGAAACGCAGATTTTGAAGGGCATCGATCTGGAAATTCCGCTGGGCCAGTCGGTCGCGCTGCTCGGACCTTCGGGATCGGGCAAGTCGTCGCTGATGGCGATCCTGTCCGGCCTGGAACGCGCGAGCAGCGGCGAGGTGCGCGTCGCCGGCCTCGATTTCGGGCCGATGGACGAGGACGGCCTGGCGCGCGCGCGGCGCGGGCGCATCGGCATCGTGCTCCAGGCCTTCCACCTGCTGCCGACGATGACCGCGCTCGAGAATGTCGCGGTGCCGCTCGAGCTGGCCGGGATTGCCGATCCGTTCGGTACGGCGCAGCGCGAGCTGGAGGCGGTCGGGCTCGGCCACCGCGTGACGCATTATCCCAGCCAGCTTTCAGGCGGCGAGCAGCAGCGCGTCGCCATTGCGCGCGCGATGGCACCGGGGCCGGAGATCATCTTTGCCGACGAGCCCACGGGCAATCTCGACGGCGCGACCGGCGAGGCGATCATCGACCTGCTGTTCAGCCGCCAGCGCGCGAGCGGCGCGACGCTGCTGATCATCACCCACGATCCCTCGCTCGCAACGCATTGCGACCGCGTGATCGAGATGCGCGACGGTCTGATCGTCGCGGACCGGGCTGGCGGCGCTGGCGCATGACCTGGGCGCAGATCTGGCGCATTGCGCGGCGTGACCTATCCGGGCGGTTCCGCGGGCTTCGCCTGCTCATCATCTGCCTGTTCCTTGGCGTCGCGACATTGGCGACGATCGGCAGCCTCACCGCGTCGATCACCGGCGAGCTGTCGCAGCGCGGCCAGGTGATCCTGGGCGGCGATTTCGAGGTGACGATGTCGCAGCGCCTCGCGAGCGAGGCCGAGCTCGCCGCGTTCGAGCGCGAGGGCCTGCTGTCCGAAACCGTACGCATGCAGGCGATGGCGCAGCGCACTGCGCCGCGCGCGAGCGGCAGCGGCCCCGATGCGATCCTCGCCGAACTGAAGGGCGTCGATTACGATTACCCACTTTATGGCACGATGACGCTGCAATCGGGCAAATACGCGCCGCTCGACCCCGCCAGCACAGTGATCGGGGCAGGGCTGGCCGACCGGCTGGACCTCAAGCGCGGTGACAAAATCCGCTTTGGCGACGCCGAGTTCACTATCACGGGCATCATCGCGGATGAGCCCGACCGACTGGGCGAGGGCTTCACGCTCGGCCCGGTCGCGCTCGTCTCCGATCTCGGCATCCAGCGCACCGGGCTGATCCAGCCGGGCAGCATGTACGAGGCGAAATATCGCGTGAAGGTCGGCCCGCTCGCCGACCCGGCGCAATCGATCGCGCGGTTGAAGGCGGAATTCCCCGAAGCCGGGCTCGAGCTGCGCGACCGCGATCGCGGCGCACCGGGCACTGCGCGCTTCATCGAGCGCATGGGCCAGTTCCTGTCGCTGGTGGGGCTGGCCGCGCTGGTGATTGCCGGGATCGGCGTCGGCAACGGCGTCGCCTCGTATCTTGCCACCAAGCGCCAGGGCATCGCGACGCTCAAGATCCTGGGCGCCGGTTCCGGCGACATCTTGCGGATTTACCTCGTGCAGATTCTCGCGGTGTCGGCGCTCGCGATTCTCGGCGGGCTGATCGCAGGCGCACTGATCCCCCCTGCCATCATCGCGGCGGCGGGCGATGTGCTGCCGGTCAAGCCGGGATTTGCCATCTATCCGCGACCGCTGGCGGTGAGCGCGGCCTATGGCCTGCTGATCGCGTTCATTTTCGCGCTGCCGCCGCTGGCGCGCGCGCGGCATGTGCCGGCGGCGGGGCTGTTCCGATCGCTGATCGAGGGCAACCGCTGGCCGGACCGCGCGACGCTGATCGCGGTCGGCATCGGCATTGCGGGCATCGTCACGCTGGCGCTGGTGACAGCGCGCGAGGCGGTGTTCTCGGCCTGGTTCATGGCGGCGGCAACGGGCGTGCTGCTGATGCTCGCAGGAATCGGCTGGGCGATCCGCTGGACCGCCTCGCGCCTGCCGCGGCCCAAGGCGCCGCTGCTGCGCCTTGCGCTCGCCAACCTGCACCGCCCGGGCGCACAGACCGGGCAGCTGGTGGTGGCGCTCGGGCTGGGGCTGACGCTGTTCGTGATCCTGGCGGGCATCCAGACCAGCCTGACCAACGAGATTACCCGGACGGTGCCGAAAGAAGCGCCCAATCTGTTCGTGCTCGACGTGCCGGTGGCGCGCGAGGCCGAATTTCGCCGCACGGTCGAGCAGGCCGCGCCGGGCGCGGCGATCAACGCGGTGCCCTCGCTGCGCGGCACGGTGACCGGTTACAAGAACATCCGCGTCGCCGACCTCAAGGACATTCCCGAAAACGCCTGGGTGCTGCGCGGCGAGCGGGGGCTCACCTATGCCGAAACGCTGCCAGAGGGGAGCGAACTGATCGAAGGCAAATGGTGGCCGAAAGGCTATGAAGGCCCGCCGTTGGTTTCGATCGACCGCGAGATGGCCAATGTGCTCGACCTCAAGGTTGGCGACAGCCTGACCGTCAGCCTGTTGGGGCGCGAGTTCACCGCCAGAATCGCCTCGCTGCGCCAGATCAACTGGGACACGATGGGCTTCAACTATGTGATGGTGTTCAGCCCCAACACATTGCGCGATGCACCGCACAACCTGGCCGCGACGGTCTCGCTCAAGGGCATGGCCGATGCCGACGTAAAGGAGCGCGCGGTGAGCAAGGCGGTGCTCGCCGGGTTCGCCTCGAGCTCGGTGATCGAGGTGCGGGATGTCATCGGCCAGGTGACCACGATCCTGACGCAGATCGCGACGGCCATCGCTGCTGCGGGGTCGATCGCGATCCTCTCCGGCATCGCGGTGCTGATCGGCGCGATCGCGGCCAGCCGTCAGGCGCGCATCTATGACAGCGTGATCCTGAAGACGCTGGGCGCGACGCGGCGGCAGATATTGTCGGCCCAGGCGCTCGAATATGGCCTGCTCGCCGCGCTGCTCGCGCTGGTCGCGCTGGCGCTGGGGCTGACGGCGGCCTGGTATGTCATCACCCAGATTTTCAGCTTCAACTGGGCACCCGACTGGCCGGTGGTGATGCTGACGCTGGCGGGCGGGGCACTGCTGACGCTGGGGCTGGGGATTGCCGGATCGCTCCCCGTGCTGGCGGCAAGGCCCGCGCGGGCGCTGCGCCAGCTTTGAGCGGGGCGATATGGTAATGCCAGCGGCACGGGTAGCGCGGATCGGGCGCGGTGCCGGTGCAGCCTGATCGCGCGCGCACCAGCCGCGAATAGAGCCGCGCGAAAACGTGCGCATACCATAGGAACAGCGTGTCGGGCGGCTCGGTCGCATCGCCCGAGCGAGACCGGTCGATGGTGAAATGCCAGGGCCCGGTGACGGTGAACGCGCCTGCGCCCACGAACGTCCAGGCATGGCGCTCGATTGCGCGCATCAGCAGCCGCGCGGCGAGCGGGGCGGGGAGCCAGCGCAAGGCCATCGCGGCAAGGCGCGGGATGCGGTTGGCGATGATATAGTCCGCCGTGCCGACAGCCGCCGCCACCGCGATGTCATTCGCTTCGGCTGGATGCAGCATCGCCAGCGCGTGGTGCAGTCGCAGCGCCTGGCCCTCGCAGATCATCGCCTCGCCCGAGGGCAGGGCATCGATCCCCGCGACCTCGAGGACCTCGCGCGCCGCGTCTGCGCCAATCGTGCCCTCCATCGCCCATGCCATTTGCAGGACGGCATTGGGGCCGATCAGCGCGCCCGTGTGCGCCTGCACACTGCCAGCGCGCGAGGGAGCGGCAGCCACCTCACTCGCCCTTCGGTGCTGCACTCAACTCGATGCGATCGCGCGCGCGCTCCTTCATTTGCGCGCGGACGGCGGCGCGGCGTTCCCCGGCGCGCGCGGCGCGATCCGCCGCCGTTTCCCAATCGGACGCCGCCTGCTCGACCGCGATGCGCTTCTCGTCGAAGTGGAAGTCGACGCTCTTGGCCGTCTGCGGCCCCCAATAGCCGGCCTTGCCGAGATCATAGAAGGTGCGGCGGAAGCCTGCGCGCAGAAAGGCATAGAGGCAGCCCAGCAGATAGCGCCGCCGGAAGCCGGTGCCGCGCCAGGGATAATGGAACAGGGCCTTGCGCATGTAGAAGCGGCGGTAATTGGCCATCACCCGGTCGAGCAGCTCGCCGCGCTCCATCGCCGCGGGCTTCATGATCGGCGTCACGAAATTGTACTTGCTGAAATCATGGACCTCGACCTTGTCCTTCAGCTCCTCGAACAGCGGGGTGAACGGCCAGGGCGTGTACATCGACCAGTTGGCAAGGTCCGGCTGCCAGTCCCAGGCCATGCGCCAGCTTTCCTCGAGCGTCTCGGCGGTCTCGTTTTCCAGCCCCACGATGAACTGCGCCTCGACGAAGATATCGGCCTCGCGCAACAGGCGGATCGCGGTCTTGTTCTCCTCGACCTTGGTTTCCTTGTTGAACAGGTCGAGCCGCATCTGCGCCGCCGCCTCGGTGCCGAGGCTCACATGCACCAGCCCCGCTGAGCGATAGAATTTGAGCAATTCCTTGTCGCGATAGATATCGGTGACGCGGGTGTTGATGCCCCATTTCACCTTGTCCGGCAGGCCGCGATCGATCAGCTCCTGGCAGAACTCGATGAATTTCTTGCGGTTGATCGTCGGCTCCTCGTCGGCGAGGATGAAGAAGCCGACGCCGTGCTTCTCGTGCAGCTCCTCGATCTCGTCGACGACCTTCTTGGGATCGCGCACGCGGTAATCGCGCCAGAATTTCCATTGCGAACAGAAGCTGCAGGTGAACGGACAGCCGCGCGCCAGATTGGGGATGGCAACGCGCGTGCCGAGCGGAATGTACGTGTACTGCTTCCAGTCGAGAATGTCCCAGTCGGGCTTGAGGCTGTCCATATCCTTGATCGTCTCGGCCGCCTTGGTTGCGACGATCGCGTCGCCCTCCCGGTACGCGAGGCCCGCGATATTGGCGCGCTCATCGAGATAGCGCCCGCGCTGGATCGCGCCGAACAGCTCGACCGCGATATTCTCGCCCTCGCCGCGGACGATGACATCGATATGCGGCGCTTCGACCAGAACCTGCTTGTACATGAAGGTCGCATGCACCCCGCCCAGCACGCGCACCGCGTGCGGCACGGTGAGCGCGGCGATCTCCAGCACACGCTCGGCGGCATAGATGCTGGGCGTGATCGCGGTGGTGCCGACAATATCGGGCTGCAGCGCCGCCATGCGCGCGGCGAGATCGTCGTCCGACACCCCCTCGGTCATCGCGTCGATGAAATGGATGTCGTCAAACCCCGCGCGCCGCAGCGGCCCGGTGAGATAGGCCACCCAGGCGGGAGGCCAGGTCCCCGCAATCTCCGCCCCGCCCGAACGATAATTGGGATGCACGAACAGGATACGCATGGGGCCCTCCGAGACTCGGGGGCGGCATGCCCCGTACTATCAGAGGATGCGGGGGCGGGGCGGGGGGATCATTGAGGTGGATCAAACTTTTTTTGGGCGCTGACGCATTCAGGCATCTTCCAGAGGAACCAGTGGGGTCGCTTTCAGAACGCGCCGGTCGCCCGCCGCCTCCCGGATCATCCGCGCCTACTCGCGGAACTGGTACAACCACAGCGCCACGAAAGCGGTATCAGGCGCGCCTGCGCTGCGGGCGCCCGGAGGCATCGTGATGCTCCGGCGCGCGATCGGTGCCCAACAGCCAGTTGTAGATCGGCAGCGCATTGGCGAGATCAAGATTGTAGGCGAGCATGGCATCTAGCAAATGCCAGCGGTAAAAGCGCGGACTAGCGATGATTAGGCGCGTGGCGGGGCTCCGGAGCCTTGAGGGATATGCTCCGTTAGGTCAGAATATGGGAGCTGGCGAGCAATGATTAAGATAGATTTTTAGTGAAGTATCAGCAATAATTGGATTTTGATTGTTCTATAAACGTATAATTCGAATGAATCAAAGGGTATCGCTTTGCTATAACTATAGAGTGGGTTGTGATTGATGAAAAAGCACCACGCAATAATATATTATCACGGGATAGGCAGTCCTCGGCGTCACATGTCTCTTGGAAATTTCTTAGATCATTTTGATCTGTACGGGCAGCGACAGAGTAAAAATGTTGCAGGGAAGCCGAGAAATTTCAAATATAAATCAGAGTTGTTTGCTGGCGATGATGATGTAACAAATTATATTGAATTTAAAAAAATTGTCGAAATAAATGGTAGTCCGCGAGTAACTAGAATTGTTCGAGTTTATGAAGCTTATTGGGTTCCAGAATCCCGATCAAGCTTCGGCATATTGAAAACTTTTTTTTGGTTCATGGGGCGTGTTTTCTCTCCATTTAAGGTTGCGTTTTCAGTTTGGCGATCCTATCCAGCAATTAGAATATTAAGTCTATTTAAAATGGGGGAAAACTACTCAAACAAGGGGGTCATTGAAAAAATCGAAAGGGCGTACCGTGACTTCGAAAATTGGGAAAGTAGAGGGGATTATAAAAATGGTACATTTCGGGAATTTAAAAATTATTTATCTGTAAAATACCCAAAGCATGAATCGGAGAAACTGGTTAAAGCGGCGATTAATTGGCGTTCAAGCTTTGTAAGATTGTTATCGAAACATATATTTCAAATCATTTTTGTAACTATTGCTCCGGTTTTATTTATATATTTCGTTTTTTTGGCTGCAATTGGCGTGATTGATCTGCTGCCTCCGATTGGACCTGGGGATGCGCAGTATGAACTCGTTCAAATTGGGTCGGTATTAGCTATTCTCATTATTACTTTACTAATAGCAATGTCGTTGTTCAGGAGGTACTTATTTGATATAATTTCATGGACACTAGATAGTGAACGAAATAATCAATTTGTAAATCGTGAGCGAGTAGTGCATTATTCTCAACGATTAATTAGAAAAGTAGCTAGCCATAAAGATTGTGCAGGCGTAACTATAGTTTCGCATAGTTTGGGATCGTGTATTGCATCAGAGTCGCTTTTGCGCGAGGGCGCTAGAGAGAAGTCTTTGGCGCGACAAGGGGGTGAGACTTATCTCCATAAATTCAAAACGCTATTTACAGTCGGATCGCCACTAGATCTTATATTTTTCTATTTTCAAGCAGATCAGACGTTTTCACATCGATATAACAGAATTGCCGAAGAGAAGAGATTGTCAATATCTTTGCCTCCATTTCGGTTTGACGGGATAGCGGGTAAATCAAAGGTTGTAAATTTTTGGTCTAGGTTTGATCCTGTTAGCTCGTCTATGCACTCTCTAAGAAAAAGAGTTTCAGAGCGCCGCGATGCAATTGAAAATATTGAGGTCTTGCCTGGATCAAAAATGTTTCCAATCGATGCTCATACAAACTACTTTGCAGACACAAATGTTATGGCAAGAATTTATTCAGAAGTGATGGACTCTCCGCTGGAAAATAATCGAGTTGATATTTTTTTCGAGAATAACAAGCATTTGATGTCAATAAAAATTATGCGGATTATTTTTGCTCCCGCTGTGATCGTGATTATGTTTATCCAATGGTGGGGTTTAGCTGGAGCGTGGTCGTGGCTGGCTCTGATTATGTTTTTTATTCTAAATTATTTAGTTAACCATTTTTTTGGCAGAGCTATGTCAAGAGAATATCAAGACGCGTTCGGATCATTCTTGCATCGTGGCGAGAGGGGGGTTGACCTACGCGATTAATGGCCCCATATTAGGCCGTAGAGCATGGTGCAAGCTCTGTGCAACGCACCTGTTGGGGGTTGTCCTTCGGGGCAACCCCTTTTGAGTTCCGCGAATATTCGAATAGATGTGTTAACGGCATCTCGATAGTTCCATTGCCGTGTCCTGAAAAAGGCGACCAAAAAAAGCCGCCCCGGTCACCCGGAGCGGCTTTTTCATTTCCCAGCGGGAAGGGGCGTGATGCTTACGCGGCCTTCTTGAAGCTGTCGACCGCGACGCTGACGCGGTTCGAGATCGGCTGGAACACGTCGCCGGCCAGCTTGATGAACGCTTCGCTGTTCTTCGAGGTCTGGGCGACGGCGGTGTCGAAGCTCTTCTTGACCAGCTTGGTCTGCAGCTCGATGAACTCGGTCGGCGACTTGACGGTGGTCATTTCCTTGAGCGCCGCGGTCAGCTCTTCAAAACCCTTCTTGGCGTCTTCGGCATAGGCCTGGCCCATTTCCTGCGCGCCCTTGGCAGCGATCTTGCCCGATTCGACCAGGGCTTCGACATTGCCCTTGTTGAACTCGCTGGCCTGCGAAACCATTTCGGTGCCCTTTTCATAGGCGGTCTTGGCGCGGGTCGACATGTCGCCCATCAGGCTCTTCAGACGCTCGGTCATCGCCTCGGCGGCCTTCTTGGTTTCGGTGGTGATGGTTTCTGCGGTGGTCATGATCTTCGATTCCTTCTTGATTGCGGGTGCGGCGGCCTTGGCGGCGACCGGTGATGCTGGAACTGCGGACTGTTTGATCGTGGTCTTGGGCTTTGCCGGTTTGGCGGCAGGCTTGGCCATCTTTGGTTCCGCGACCTTGGCGACAGGCTTGGGAGCCTCTGCCTTGGCTGCGGGGACAGGCTTCGCCGCCACGGGCGCCGGGGTTACGGCAGGTGCCGCAGCCGGGGCGACCTTCGGCGCGACCACGGGGTCGGCAGCCTTGGCAGGTTCGGCCTTGGGAGCCGCCGGAGCGGCTTCCGCTTTCGCACTCGCGGCAGCGGCATAGGCCTTGCCGGCGTCTCCGACGGCGGGCTGTTTGCTTTGATTGGACATTGCGGTCTCACTCTCGTGCTGCTTCATGCTGCACTGCACAATAGTGATCGACCGGCTTGACGTCAAGGAAAATGTTGCACTGCACAAAAGGCGGGCGAGCGCAATAACCTGATGGTGATTTTATAGCGCAGCCCGCAAGCCGCCGCAAGCCGGTCAGCGGGCCTTGACGTAGCGTCCTGGCGCATCCTCGATGGCTTTCAGCTTGCCCTTGCCGGGGATGCGCGCGCCCTTGGCCTTGACCGTTTTCGGCCCATGCGCCTTCAGCCATTCGATCCAGTCGGGCCACCAGCTGCCCTTCGTCTCCTTCGCACCTGCGACGAAATGCTCGAGGCTGTTCGCAGGCGCGTCGTTGGTCCAGTACTGATATTTCTGCATCGAGGGCGGGTTGACCACGCCCGCGATATGGCCCGAGCCTGCGAGCACGAAGCGGGTGGGGCCGGAAAGCGCCTCGTTCAGCCGCCACACGCTTTCAAGCGGCGCGATATGATCCTCGCGCCCCGCCTGGATATAGGCCGGGGTCTGGATGAGCCTGAGGTCGATCGGCGTGCCGTCGATCACGATCGATCCGGGCTGGACCAGCCGGTTGTCGCGGTACAGGTCCTTCAGATACGATTTGTGCCACTTGGCGGGCAGGTTGGTGGTGTCGCCGTTCCAGTGGAGCAGGTCGAACGGGGGATAATCCTCGCCGAGCAGATAGTTGTTGATCACATAGTTCCAGATGAGGTCGCGCCCGCGCAGCAGGTTGAAGGTCGCGGCCATATAGCGCCCGTCGAGATAGCCCGGGCTGCCCAGCTGCTCGATCAGCGCGAGCTGCTCGTCATCGACGAACAGCGTCAAATCGCCCGCCTTTTCGAAATCGACCTGCGCGGTGAAGAAGGTGACCGACTTGACCCGATTGGCCTCGCCGCGCTTCGCCAGCAGTGCCAGCGTCGCCGCCAGCGTGGTTCCCGCGACGCAATAGCCGATGGTGTGGACCGAGGGCACGTCGAGCAGGTCGCGCACGGTATCGATCGCCTCGATCTGCGCCTTGACGTAATCGTCCCAGATGACGTCCGCCATGCTCTCGTCGGCGGATTTCCACGAGACCATGAACACGGTGATGCCTTGCTCCGTCGCCCATTTGACGAAGCTCTTCTGCGGGTTGAGATCGAGAATGTAGAAGCGGTTGATCCAGGGCGGGAAGATGACGAGCGGCGTCTCCACCACCTCCTCGGTCGCGGGCGCGTACTGGATCAGCTGGAACAGCGGGCTTTCGTACACGACCTTGCCCGGCGTTACCGCGATGTTGCGGCCGAGCTCGAAGGCATTGGGGTCGGTATGCGTGAGCTGGCCCTTGCGCATGTCGGACAGCATGTGGTCGAGCCCCTTCAACAGGTTCTCGCCCTTGCTCTCGACCATTTTCTCCATGACCAGCGGGTTGGTGAGCGCGAAATTGGCCGGGCTCGACGCGTCGATCATGCCCTTCAGGGCAAAGCGAAGCTTTTCCTTCTGCCTGGGCTCGAGCCCTTCCAGCCGGTCGGCGACGCGCAGCATCTGTTCGCTCACCATCAGATAGCTCTGCTGGATCAGCGCATAGACCGGGTTGTCGTGCCACTGGCGCGCGGCGAAGCGGCGGTCGCTGCGCAGTTCGGGCACCTGCGCCGGCGTCGCGGGCGGGCCGCCTTCATGCTCGGCGATCAGGGCAGGCGGGGTGATTGCGCCGATAAAGCCCTGCCACAAGGTCATGCCGTCGCGCCACATATCAGCCTGCGCATCGAGCATCGCCTGCGGCATCGATCCCATCCAGGCAGGGAGCTTCGCCTGGAACGCCGCCGGGTCGGTGAGCTGGGGCAGGTCCTTCTGCGCCATCTGCTGCGCCATGGTCGCGGCGTGCTCCAGCATCATCTGCTGCGCGCGGCCGAACACCCAGGTCCAGTGCTGCATCTCTTCCAGCGTGGGCAGGCCCGGCGGGGTGAAATCGGTATCGGCGGACATGGCGGCCTCTCGTTGTCGATGCTTTTGCGTTTGTTAGCAGCCGCGGCAAGCAAAGATAAGTCCCTGATAAACGGATCGCGGCGCTTGCAATACGCACGGTTTCCTCCCTGGCCAGGGAGGGGTTAGGGGTGGGTCGTCTGCGCCAGCATCGGTTCGACCTCGCTTGCCCACCCCCGGCCCCTCCCTTGAAGGGAGGGGAGCTGTGTTGCTCTTGCCCGCTTTTGCTCGACACGCGCGCGCACATAGGTCAAGGATGCCGCTCCATTCACGGAGAACTGAAAAGCGAAATCCTTATGTCCGACGAATTCTACCGCATCAAACGCCTGCCGCCTTATGTGATCGCTGAAGTCAACGCGATGCGGGCCGCGGCGCGAGCGGCCGGAGAGGACATTATCGATCTCGGCATGGGCAATCCCGATCTGCCGCCGCCGCCGCACGTCATCGAGAAGCTGTGCGAAGTCGCGATGAAGCCGGATGCGCACGGCTATAGCCAGTCCAAGGGTATTCCCGGCCTGCGCCGCGCCCAGGCGAACTATTATGCGCGCCGCTTCAACGTCGAACTCGATCCCGAGACCGAGGTGGTGGTGACCATGGGCTCGAAGGAGGGCCTGTCGAGCCTCGCCACCGCGATCACCGCGCCGGGCGATGTCGTGCTGGCGCCCAATCCCAGCTATCCGATCCACACCTTTGGCTTCATCATTGCGGGCGCGACGATCCGCTCGGTGCCGACGACTCCGGATGAGAATTACTGGCGCTCGCTCGACCGCGCGATGGCGTTCACCGTTCCGCGGCCTTCGGTGCTGGTCGTCGGCTATCCGTCAAACCCGACCGCAGAGGTTGTCGATCTGGCCTTTTACGAGCGGCTGGTCGCCTGGGCGAAGGAGAACAAGGTCTGGGTGCTGTCCGACCTTGCCTATAGCGAGCTCTATTACGATGGCTGCCCGACGCCCTCGATCCTGCAGGTGCCGGGTGCCAAGGATGTCGCGATCGAGTTCACCTCGATGTCGAAGACCTATTCGATGGCCGGATGGCGCATGGGCTTTGCCGTGGGCAACCGCCAGCTGATCGCGGCGCTCACCCGGGTGAAGAGCTATCTCGATTATGGAGCATTTACGCCGATCCAGGCGGCGGCCTGCGCGGCGCTCAACGGCCCGCAGGATATCGTCCAGAAGAACCGCGAGCTCTATCACAAGCGCCGCGACGTGATGATCGATGCGTTCGGCCGGGCAGGGTGGGACATCCCGGCCCCGCGCGCCTCGATGTTCGCCTGGGCTCCTCTGCCGCCCGCGCTCAAGCATATGGGAAGCCTCGAATTTTCCAAGCAGCTGCTGCAGCACGCCAAGGTCGCGGTGGCACCCGGCGTCGGCTATGGCGAGGACGGTGAGGGCTATGTCCGCATCGCGATGGTCGAGAACGAGCAGCGCCTCCGTCAGGCCGCGCGCAACGTGAAGCGCTATCTCGCCAGCATGGGCGTCAACACGCCGGGCCAGGCGGTCGGCTCCTGATCGCGATGGCAGGGTAGGTTCGTTTCGGACGCGACTGTGCTCCCCTTCGCGCGATGAACGCGGTTTAATGCCCCCGAGACCGCAGCATCGGCCAGGGGGTCGTTATGAACGTGCACTATCGACCAGCGCTGTCGACCGCGCCCGCAACCAGGGACGGCTCCATGCCACCCTGGCTGCTGGTGGGCAGCGATCGCACCGAGCTGGAACGCCTGGCGCTGGCGCTGGCGCGCTTCAGGATCGATGCGCAGCCGCATTTCGACGGACCGGCGCGCGTGCGGTATCGCCCCGTGCTGTGCGATGCCCGCTGCCGCGCCGTCGTGCAGAGCTGGATCGATGACATTCCCCAGCGATCGGCCCCGCTTCTGTTCGTCGGCGCCGGCACCAGCGGCACCCGCGCCCGCCTGATCGAGGCCGGGGCCGACGATGCCATTTCGGCGCGGGTCGGTCCGGATGAACTTGCCGCCCGGATGAAGGCCGCTGCCCGGCTGAATGCAGCGCTGCAGGGGCATATCCGGCTTGCGGATTTCACCTTCGACACCGGCCTGCGCCAGGTGCGCTGGCAGGGAGAGACGCTGTCGCTGATGCCGCGCGAATATGATCTGCTGCTGGCGCTGGTGCGCCATGCGGGCGAGATCGTCAGCCGCGACGATCTGCTCCACGCCATCTGGCAGACCCCGTTCGATCCGGGCACCAACAGCGTCGAAGTGCATGTCTGCAAGCTTCGCCGCAGGCTCGCCGGGATGGCAGATCGTATCTGGATAGAGACGGTGCGGCATCGCGGTTATCGTCTTGTCCGGGCATCCGCATCCGGGGGGTGACACGTCGCGCGCATCGATTATGGTCGGTTGCAAGACGCAATGCGAATCTGCGCGGGAGAGGCCATGATCGATCTGTATTACGCCCCGACACCCAATGGGTGGAAGATATCGATCATGCTCGAGGAATGCGGGCTGCCTTACACGGTCCGCCCGGTCAATATCGGCGCAGGCGAGCAGTTCGCACCGGAATTCCTGAAGATCAGCCCGAACAACCGCATCCCGGCGATCGTCGATCATGCCCCCGAAGGCGGCGGCGATCCGGTCAGCGTCTTCGAGACCGGCGCGATCCTGCTCTATCTCGCGGAGAAATCGGGGCAGTTCATGCCGAGCGACCTGCGTGCTCGCTATCAGGTGATGCAATGGCTGATGTGGCAGATGGGTGGGCTGGGGCCGATGCTGGGACAGAACGGCCATTTCAAGCTCTATGCCCCTGAAAAGCTGCCTTATGCCATCGACCGTTACGAGCGCGAAACCGCGCGGCTCTATGGCGTGCTCGACCGGCGGCTGGGCGAGGCGGACCATGTCGCGGGCAGCGAATACACCATCGCCGATATGGCGATCTTCCCCTGGATCATGACGCACAAGCGCCAGGAGATCACGCTCGACGATTATCCGAACATCAAGCGGTGGTATGCTTTATGCCGCGCGCGCCCGGCGCTGCAGGCGGGCCTCAACGTGATGAAGGACGCGATCAACCGAAACCCGCAGGCGGACGCGAAGGTGCGCGAAACGCTGTTCGGGATCAGGACCTGAGCGCAAGTCTATGCCCCAAGGATAACCCATGACCCACGCCATCGAATTCTGCTTCGACCTGTCCAGCCCCTGGACCTATCTCGCTTTCCACAACATCCGCCCGCTCGCCGCGCGGCACAGTGCGGAAATCCGCTGGACGCCGATCCTGGTCGGCGGGGTGTTCAACGCCGTGAACCCGTCGGTCTATGCCGCGCGCGAGGCCATGGACAGCCCCAAGTTCCGTCATATGGGCAAGGTGATGCGCGACTGGGCGAAGCTGGCCGACGTGGATCTGAAATTCCCCGCGCCGTGGCATCCGCTCAAGAGCGTCAATGCCATGCGTGCCTGCTGCGCGCTGGAGGATGATCAGGCGGCGCTCGAACGCTTTGCCGAGGCCGCATTCCACGCCTATTTCGTCGAGCAGCGCAATCTCGATGACGCGACGGAAATAGCGGCGGTCGCCGATGCGATCGGCATGGATGGCGAAGCCCTGGTCGCGGCGGCGAACTGCCAGCCGGTCAAGGACCGTCTGCGCGCCAATACCGAGCGGCTTGTGGCGCGCGGCGGCTATGGATCGCCCTCGATTTTCGTGAGAGGCACCGATATGTATTTCGGCAACGATCAGCTCCCGCTGGTGGAGCAGGCACTCAAGCGCAACGGAGAGGCAGTTTCATGAACGACCGGGTCAGCATTACCATCGAAAACCATGTCGCCGATGTGCGGCTCAACCGCCCGGACAAGATGAACGCGCTGGACCCGGCGATGTTCGATGGCATCATCGGTGCCATCGACCGGCTGGAAAAGGAACCGGGCGTGCGCGCCGTGGTGCTGTCGGGCGAGGGACGCTCGTTCTGCGCGGGTCTCGACATGGCGAGCTTTACCGCGCCTGCGGGCGGATCGGATGGCTCGGCGCCCTCCAAGCTCACCGACCGCACCTATGGCAATGCCAACAAGTTCCAGCAGGTGGCATTCGGCTGGCGCAAGCTGCCGATGCCGGTGATCGCGGCGGTGCATGGCGTGTGCTTCGGCGGCGGGCTACAGATCATGTCCGGCGCGTGCATGCGCATCATCGCGCCCGATGCGCGGCTTTCGATCATGGAAATGCGCTGGGGGCTGATCCCCGACATGGGCGGCTATGCGCTGTGGCGCGGCACGGTGCGCGACGATGCGCTGCGCGAGCTGACCTATACCAACCGCGAGTTCAGCGGCGAAGAGGCGGGCCGGATCGGCTTTGCCACGCATGTCGACGCCGATCCGCACGCTCGGGCGATGGCTATCGCCACCGAGATCGCAGGCAAGAACCCCGATGCGATCCGCGCCGCCAAGGACCTGTTCAACCGCACGCCGGACATGGACACCGACGCGATCCTGATGGAAGAAAGCGTGCTGCAGGAAGACATCATCCGCACGCCCAACCAAATGGAGGCGGTGTTCGCGTTCATGCAGAAGCGCGCGGCGAATTTCAGCTGAGTGACTGCCTCGCGGGATGACTTGTCGTCACCCCGCGAAGGCGGGGGTCCCGCTTCTACAGGCAATCCCTACGCATAAGCGGGATTCCCGCTTTCGCGGGAATGACGGATCGGGGATGACGGATAAAGCTCAATCCCGGTAATCGAGCGGCGGCTTGCGGTCGCCGAGCAGCGAATTGTAGGCGTAGTTCGGCCCCAGCGCCTGTTTGAACGCCGCGGTCGCCTCGTCGCGCAACGCCGGGTTGGTATAGAGTTCGATCGCCGCCAGCGTCATCGCCTTGGCGGCGACCTGCGCCCCCTTGAAGCCGATCGACATGCCGCTCGCTGCCGCCGATTGCCAGCTGTGCGACGACGTGCCCGGTACCCAGGTTGCGGTGCGCACGCCCACGGTCGGCGTGGCATAGGAGACATCGCCGACATCGGTCGAGCCATAGCCCAAAGTCACGTCATAGGGCTGGATCTCGCTCTGGCTGCCCAGCGGCAGGTCGGGCTTGTCGAAGCTCTGGCGGATGCCTTCGGCGAACCTCGTTTCCTCGGGCGTGTAACTGATCCCCCCGACCTGGCGCAGCTTCATGTCCATCATCTTCGCCAGCGGCTCGTTGACCAGCAGCGCGTTGTTGCCGTGAATGATCTCCCATTCCACCTTGGTGCCGGTGCCCTGCGCCGCGCCCTGCGCCGCTGCTTCCAGCCGGGTCCAGATGCGGCGTACCTCGTCGGCATCGGGGTGGCGGACATAATAGAAGACCTCGGCAAAATCGGGCACCACATTGGGCGCGCTGCCCCCTTCGGTGATGACATAATGCATCCGCGTCTGCTGCGGCACATGCTCGCGCATCATGTTGGCCATCATGTTCATCGCCTCGACCCCGTCGAGCGCGGAGCGGGCCTTTTCGGGAGCGCCTGCGGCATGTGCCGAGACGCCGGTGAAGCGGAACTTGGCCGATCGGTTGGCCAGGCTGGTGCGCGCCGCCGCGCTGTTCTCGTCATCGGCATGCCAGTGGATCGAGAAATCGACATCCTTGAACAGGCCTTCGCGCACCAGATAGACCTTGCCGCTGCCGCCTTCCTCCGCCGGGGTGCCATACAGCCGGACGCGGCCCGGCGTGCCGGTCGCCTTGAGCCAGTCGCGCACCGCGAGCGCCGCGCCCAGGGATCCGGCTGCAAACAGATTGTGCCCGCAGGCATGCGCCGCGCCCTTGCCGGGCAGTTGCGCGCGGGTGGGCAGCGCGTCCTGGTTGATGCCGGGAAGCGCGTCATATTCCGCCAGGATCGCGATGACCGGCCCGCCGCTGCCATATTCGGCGACGAACGCAGTGGGGATGCCCGCGACGCCGGCGGTCACCTTGAAGCCGGCGGTCTTCAGCCGCTCCTGCAGCAGCGCGCTCGACCGTTCCTCCTTGTAGCCGACCTCGGCCCATTCCCAGATCTGCCGCGCGACTTTCGCCGTGTCGTCATAGCGCGCGTCGATGGCTTTCAGCGTCTGCGCGGTGGCGGCATCTTCGGCCTCGCCCGCCAGTGCGACCGAGGGCAGGGCGAGAGCGAGCGTGGCGAGGAGGATATGTTTCATGGATGTGGGCCCCTGTGGCGTGTGGATGAGGCATCATGTTGAAAGCAAAGGGTTGGCGCAAGGGGCTGACGTCATGCACACGTCCCTCGACTTCGCTCGGGACGTCGTTGCTACCGCCAATCCAGAAAGCCGACTTTCACACAATGATCGATCATCCGCCGGAAAGCTGCCTCGTCGACTCTCGGCGCATCAATCCCTGTGATCCGCTGCAAGCTGCCGCCAGCAAAACACGGGCTGCGCAGGAAATAGTCGAAGAATTGAGGACCGATCCTACGATGCACCATCGCGGTGCGGCGGTCGAGCGCAGCCGGGTCATAGGTGACAGGGTCGATCATCCGCGCTGGAACGGTGCCCGGATAATCCGCGACGATCCGCAGCATGTCCGCCATCGCGAATGGCTCGGCCCCGACCAGATGCACCCGCACGCCGTCGAACGCGGCCATGTTCTCTGCCATCGCCATGAGCCCGGCGGTGACGTGACAGATCGGCACGATCGCGAACGCGGCCTGCGGTGCGGCGGGGACATCGCCCAGCAGCGGCGATCCGAACAGCCGGAACAGGTGATGGAAACCGTCGATCCGCGCGATCGCGCCATCGCTCAGCCGCCCAACGATGATCGCCGGGCGGGCGATCGCGGCGACCAGCCCGTCGCGCCGCGCCGCCTCGACCAAGGCCTCGGCGCGCGCCTTGCTGGCCTCGTAACCGTTGGTGAAGCTCGCCAGCGGATCGGCGGGTTCCTCGCCGATCACGCCATCGGCGCGGCCGCAGACATAGGCGGTCGAGACGTGCAGCAGCGGGCAGTTCCAGGCGCGGGAAAGCGCAATGGCATGGGCGGTGCCGCCGACATTGACCGCTTCGTGCACCGCATCGCTGGCGGCGAAATCGACCGTGGCGGCGCAATGGATCAGCAGGTCGACCCCGGTGTGCGGTTCGGCCATCCCGAAGCCGGGCTGCGCGACATCGCCTTGGACCACCGCAATCTCGCCGATGCGGTCGCGTCCGTCCATGTCGAGCACGTCGCGGCCTTCGCCCCGCACCAGCGCCGTGACGCGGTGCCGGGCATCGAGCAGTGCCCCGGCCAGCGCCCCGCCGACGAGCCCGGTCGCTCCGGTCAGGAAGACGTGCATCCGCGCTCCCTTTTCGCAGCCGCTAACCACATCCGCTCCGCCTGAGCCTGTCGAAGGCCCCGCGCGAGGGTTCCATGTCTAACCACGTCATTCCCGCGAACGCGGGAATCCCGCTTTCTTATCTGCGTGGCGCAGTAGCGGGACCCCCGCGTGCGCGGGGGTGACGAGGGATGCGAAGGCGAGGGCGGCGTGAGGCCTTCGACAGGCTCAGGCTGAGCGGGCGTGGAGTGCATGGGGTGGTTCAGGAGACGGGGGACAACTGACCGTTCAGCAACAACCCGCCGCAACCGCGCTATTCTCTCCGGAAGCCTGCGCAAACGGCAGGCCGCCGCCGCATCCGGCAAACACCCCATAATGCGTCGAGAAATCGCCGATGAACTGGAAATGCTCGGCAAAGCGCGTGTCGGCCAACATCTTCCAGCTATTGCCGCAGATCGGGAAAATGCGACCGCGCTCGATTTCGTGATGCTTGTCGAGCGTGAACACGCGCTCCTCGCCCTCGACCGTGACGAGATAGACCACCGCCTGGCCGTAATCCTCGCATTCGGGCTCGAGATCGCCCAGTTTGAACAGCCGATAGGTGGCGGAGAAGAAATCGATACCGTCGAGCATTTCGGCAATGCGCGCATCGCCGATGCCGAGCGGACGGTCCTTGACCAGGCGCGGGTCGGTGAACCCAGCGGCCTTGGCGAGCTTGAGGAAATCGCCCCAATAGAGCGCGCCCGACAGGCACTCGCCGTGCAGCACCGGATCGCTGAGCAGATGCTGCGGCACCCGCCTGCTCGAATAGACGTCGGAGAAGTACATCTCGCCGCCGGGCTTCAGCAGCCGGTGCGCATCGGCGAACACCTTGGCCTTGTCCGCGACGAGGTTGATCACGCAGTTCGACACGATGATGTCGAAGCTGCCGGGTTCGAGGTCCAGCTCGTCGAGCTTCTCGATATCGCCCTCGACAAAGCGGACGTTCGACCTGGCATAGCCGAAGGTTTCGCGATGCCATTCGAGATGCGCATTGGCGACGGCGAGCTGTTCGGGCGTCGCATCGACGCCGACGACCTCGCCATGTTCGCCGACCAGCTGCGCCAGGATATAGGCATCCTGGCCCGAGCCTGAACCCAAATCGAGAATGCGCGCGCCTGCGATGGCCGAGGGGGCGATCAGGCCGCAGCCATAATAGCGCGCCTTGACGTCTGGATGGACATTGGCCAGCGCCTTGATGACGGCCAGGGGAGGGCGCTCCGCCGTGGTGCAGGCATCGGTGCGCAGGTCCGCCGATTCCGACAGCACTTTGCCATAATATTCGCGCGAATTTTCAAGATTCATGCTGGATTCCCTTGGCCATGACGCACAAACACTAGCCTTGCGGCGCTGCGGTAACCAGCGGCAAATTGAAGGCGAAGGGCAGTCCATGGGATATACGCATGACGTGATCGTGATCGGGGCGGGGTCGGCGGGGCTGGTCTGCTCCGGCGGCCTCGCGATGTTCGGCCTGAGGCCGCTGCTGATCGAGCGCGCGGACATGGGCGGCGATTGCCTCAACACCGGCTGCGTGCCCAGCAAGGCGCTGATCTCCGCCGCGCACCGCGCGCACGATCTGCGCACCGCGAGCGAATTCGGCATGGCCTCAGTGGAGCCCGTCGTCGATTTCCGCGCGGTGCACGATGCGGTGCACCAGGCGATCAAGACCATTGAGCCGCATGACAGCGTCGAGCGCTTCGAGGGCATGGGGGTGGAGGTCGTGCGCGGCGATGCCAGCTTCACTGGGCCGAAGAGCGTGGTGGTGGGTGGCAAGACCTACACCGCGCCGCGCATCGTGATCGCGGTGGGCAGCCGCGCCTTTGTGCCGCCGATCAGGGGGCTCGATGCGGTGCCCTATCTTACCAACCATAATGTCTGGGACCTGACCGAGCTGCCGCAGCGGCTGATCGTGCTGGGCGGCGGGCCGATCGGGATGGAACTGGCGCAGAGCTTCCGGCGGCTGGGGTCAAAGGTCGTGGTGGCGACACTGGGGCGACCGTTCCCCAAGGACGATGCCGATGCCGCGAAGATCGTCATCGACCGGCTGCAGAGCGAGGGCGTCGAGATCATCCACGATGCCGAAGGCGATGCGGTGGAGAAGACCGCCGACGGCCTTGTCCTCAGGCTCAAGGATGGCCGCACGCTCACCGGCACGCACCTGCTGATCGCGACGGGGCGCGAGGTGAATTTCGACGGGCTGGGGCTGGAGGTCGCGGGCGTGGCTTACGACAAGCGGGGCATCCAGGTCGATGCCCGGCGGCGGACGAGTGCGAAACACATTTACGCGATCGGTGATTGCCGCGATGGCCCGCGCTTCACCCATGCCAGCGGTTACGAGGGCGGCAATGTCGCGCTCGAGATCAGCCTGGGCGTGCCGACCAAGGCCAATTATGCAGCGCTCCCCTGGGTCACCTATACCGACCCCGAACTCGCGCAGGTCGGCCTGACCGAGGAGGAGGCGCGCCGCCGGTTCGGTGACAAGGTGACCGTCTGGCGCGAGGACTTCGACCATAACGACCGCGCGGTGACCGAGCGCGAGGTCACCGGTTTCGTCAAGCTGGTCAAGAAGGGCAGCAAGGTCGTCGGCGGCACCGTGGTCGGGCGCGGCGCGGGCGACCTGATCCTGCCGATCGCGATGATGATCGCGGGCAAATCCTCGACCTTCGGCGTTGCCAGCCTGATCGTGCCCTATCCCAACCGCTCGGAGCATATCAAGGCAGCGGCCTTCGCGTCCGATGAGGCGAAGGTGTTCAACAAATGGTCGCGGGGATGGGCGCGGTTTCTGGCGAAAATGCGGCGCTAGAATTTCATCGCGTTTTACACGCTCCGCTCAGCCTGAGCTTGTCGAAGGCCTCGCGAGAACCTTTCCCGAAACGCATCTGCTCTCTGGTGGAAGCCGGAGCCTAGGGGCGGGGTGGCTATGTTGTCGCTCTGGATTCCGGCTTTCGCCGGAAAGCGGGTGGTGGGGGCTGATGGCTATGAGCAACCCGGCCACCAACTCTCTGCGTCATCCTGAACTTGTTTCAGGATCCATCGTGCCCCAAATGCCGAAGCCGCGTGGGGATAAATGGACCCTGAAACGATTTCAGGGTGACGGATTGCAATATCGCGCCGGTCGGCGCGGGGCCTTCGACAGGCTCAGGCTGAGCGGATGTTGTTAGGGTGAGGCGGTGCGCCCGGGCGCGGTCTCGCCGAGCCACAGCGAACCTCCAAGGTTACCGCGCGACCTATCAACATCGTAAAATCGCCTGCGCCATCAAACACTAACGCTATGTTCACCCTTTTTCGTCATAGCTGATGCCAATCTGCGTGGACCCGGCCTGGCTTTTTGCCGCGCGCAAGGGATTCGCGGGACGACGAAAAAGGTGCTGACATGGGATTGTTCCGTCTGTTGAAAATGGGAATCGCGGCGCTCGCGGCGACGGCTTTGCTGAGTGCTTGCGCGTCCACTGCCAGCGGTCCGCAGCTTCCTCCGGCATCGTTCGTCTCGCTCTCCGATGGGCCCGGCGAGGAATATATCATCGGGCCGCTCGATGAATTGACGGTGTTCGTGTGGCGCAATCCGGAGCTTGGCGCGAAGGTGCAGGTGCGTCCCGATGGTCGCATCACCACGCCGCTGATCACCGACATGCCCGCGGTCGGCAAGACGCCGACCATGCTCGCCGAGGACATAAAGCTGCAGCTGTCGCAATATATTCAGGAGCCGATCGTCTCGGTCATCGTCAACAGCTTTGCCGGCACCTTCTCGCAGCAGGTGCGCATCGTCGGCGCGACCGAAAAGCCGGCCTCGATCCCGTATCGCGCCAACATGACGCTGCTCGACGCGATGATCGCGGTTGGTGGCCTGTCCGAATTCGCCGCGGGTAACCGCGCCAAGCTGGTGCGCTTCGACAAGGTGTCGGGCCGCCAGCAGGAATATCCGATCAAATTGGGCGACCTCATCAAGAAGGGCGACAGCCGCGCGAACGTGCTGCTGCAGCCCGGCGATGTGATCATCATCCCCGAAAGCATGTTCTAAGCCCGCGGCCCGCCGCCCGCACCGCAACATCGAAAGAAAAGCCTGACCGATGAATGGCCTGTACGAAGAATTCCGGATCGCGGTGCACAGCGTGTGGCAACGCCGCTGGATTGCCATGGGAATCGCCTGGGTGATCTGTCTCGTCGGCTGGCTGGCGGTCGCGATGATCCCCAATACTTATGAATCGCAGGCCAAGCTGTTCGTCCAGACCAAGTCGATCCTGCCCGAGAATACCGGCGTCAATCCGGCAGAGCAGCAGAAGCAGATCGACACGGTGCAGCAGACGCTGACTTCGGCAGCGAACCTGGAAAAGGTCGTGCGCGGTACCGATCTGGGCAAGGGCCTGGTGACCCCGCGCGAGATCGAGGGCGCGGTGAACGGCCTGCGCAGCGCGATCAAGATCAAGTCCGAACAGAGCAACCTGTTCGAGATTTCGGCGACGATGACCGCCTCGGGTCGTTCCGACGGCGAGGCGGCGAACCTGTCGCGCGCCGTGGTGCAGAAGCTGATCGACCTGTTCGTCGAGGAAAACCTGGCCGGTGGCCGGGGCGAGACCAGCGACACGCTGCGCTTTCTGAACGAGCAGATCGCCAAGCGGCAGAAGGAACTCGAGATTGCCGAGCAGAAGCGGGTCAAGTTCGAGACCGAGAATCTCGGCATGCTGCCCGGCATCGGCTCGGTCAGCCAGCGGCTCGAGCAGGGCCGGGTCGAGATCAACCAGATCGATTCGCAGCTCATCGCCGCGCAGAGCGCGCTGGCTGCGATCAATGGCCAGATTGCCGGGACGCCGCAGACGATCGCCGGTGGCACGACCGGGGCCGTCAATCCGCTCGCGCAGGCTCAGGGTGAGTTGGCCGGAATGAAGGCGCGCGGCCTGACCGATCAGCATCCCGATGTCCAGGCGATCAAGAACCAGATCGCCGCGCTCAAGGCCGCAGGCGCGGGCGCGAGCACGGCCTATGGCGTGCCCAATCCGGCTTACAGCTCGCTGGTCAGCATGAAGGCCGAGCGCCAGGCGGCGGTCTCCGCGCTGCAGCAGCGCAAGGCTTCGCTGCAGGGCGAGATGAACGCGATGGTCGCCAAGCAGATCCAGGAGCCGGGTGTCGCTGCCGAGCAGGCGCGCATCGCGCGCGACTATGAGGTTCTGAAGGCGCAATATGACAAGCTGCTCGCCGATCGCGAGCAGGTGCGGCTGCGCGGCCAGGTGGAGACGCAGACCGACGCGGTGCGTTTCGACCTGATCACGCCGCCGTCGAGCCCGCGCACGCCGATCGCGCCCAAGCGGCCGCTGCTGCTGGCTGCGGTGCTGTTTGCAGGCATTGCCGGTGGCATCGGCGGAGCGTTCGCGCTCGGCCAGCTGAGCGCCAGCTATCCTACCTCGGCCAAGCTGGAGGCAGCTTCGGGTCTGCCGGTGATTGGATCGATTTCGCAGATGCTGACCCAGGCGCAGCGCGACGAGCGCAAGCGCAAGCTGCGCATGTATATCGGCTCGGGCGGGGCGCTGGTCGGTGTCTTCCTGGTGCTGCTGATCATCGAGTTCATCCAGCGCGGTTCGGTGGTTTGAGGGGCGAAAGAGACATGACCATGCACGATCCCATCAAGTCGCCCGACAAGGACGAAGGTCCGCGCTCGCTGATCGAGCGCGCGTCGCAGATGTACGATTTCCGGAAAGCTCTGAGTCCGGAAGCACCGAAGCTGCCCGAGGCGCCGGTTGCGGCGCCTGCTGCCGTAGTCCCTGCCGCTCCGGCTCCAGCGGTGCCGCCGGTTGTTTCTGCGCCTGCACCCGCTGCAGCAGCGCCCGTTGCGCCGCAGGTTACTATCGCACCCGTCGTGCCGCGCGGGCCGGTGCTGCCGGTTGCCGAGGTCGATCGCGATTTGCTGCGCGAATCCGCGTTCATCGTTCCCGATGGTCCGGTGACCAGCATTTCGGAAGAATTCCGCATCGTGAAGCGCCGCCTGCTCGTCAGCGTCCAGGCAGAGATCAATGCAGGCCTCGGCGTTGCCGCGCAGCGCATCCTGATCTGCTCGGCCAATCCGGGCGACGGCAAGACGTACAGCGCGATCAATCTGGCGCTCTCGATCGCGACCGAGAAGGACCATGACGTCGTGCTGGTCGATGCCGATTTCGCCAAGCCCAGCATCCTGTCCTCGCTTGGCATTGCCGGGCAGAGCGGGTTGATGGACGCGCTGGCCGATCCGGCGGTGGACGTGCAGGACCTGATCATCCCGACCGACATACCCGGGCTTTCAGTGCTCCCCGCCGGGCGTCAAACCAATACGGACAGCGAATATCTCGCTTCGGCGCGCACGCAGGAGGTGCTGGCCAGCCTGACCGCCGGACGTCCGGGCCGGATCGTGATCTTCGATTCGCCGCCGCTGCTCGCGGCATCGCCGGCTGCGACGATCGCGCAGCATGTCGGCCATGCGCTGATGGTGGTGCGCGCCGATGTCACCAGCGAACGCGCGCTGCGCGATGCGCTCAGCCTGATTGCCGGCTGCAACCAGATACAGCTGCTGCTCAACGGGGTGAAATTCTCCCCCTCGGGTCGCAGCTTCGGATCCTATTACGGATATGGAGAATGACCATGGCAAGATGGTCGGATTTCAAGGGTAGCAGGGCGGGCCTTTCGCTGGCCGCGCTGGCGGCAGCGGTGGCCATGCCACAGGCCGCTCTGGCGCAGCAGGGCGGCGGGGTCGATCCCGGCATCGGCCAGGGACAGAGCCAGGGGCAGGGCGGCCGCAGCGGCGGGCTGGCCAATGGCCGCCGGTCGGTCGTCGTACCCTATCTCGAAGTCGGCCAGGTGCTGAGCGCCGATCTCAAGAATGGCGGCGACCTTTTGACCTACAGCCTGGCCGCAGTCGGCGTCGATGCGGCGGTCGCGACCTCGCGCGCCGAGGCGCAGGTCAGCGTTCGCTATGAGCGGCGCTTCTCGTGGAACGACGATTTTGGCGACGAGGACGCGATCAGCGGTATCGCGCGCGGCAATCTGCAGATCATCCCCAACACGCTGTCCCTCGAGGCAGGCGCGCTCGGCATACGCTCGCGCATCGACAATCGCGGCGCAGCCCCCAGCAACCTGATCGGCGGGTCGGACAATGTCACGCAGATCTATTCGGTCTATGCCGGCCCGACATTGGCGACGCAAGTCGGCACAGTCGATGTCAACGCACTCTACCGAATCGGCTATACCAAGGTGGAGGCTGATGCCGTCGCGCTGCCGGCGGGCGCGCTGCCGCTCGACCTGTTCGGCGACAGCGTCAACCATGCCGCGAGCCTGGCCATCGGCCAGCAGCCGGGCGGCTTCCTCCCCATCGGCTGGTCGGTCAGCGGCGGCTGGTATCGCGAGGATGCGAGCCAGCTCGACCAGCGCTTCGACGACAAGATCGTGCGCGCGGATGTCACCGTTCCGGTCAGCGCCACGCTCGCGCTGGTCGGCGGTGTAGGCTATGAGGATATCGAGATTTCGGAACGCGATGCGGTGCGCGATGCCGCAGGCAACCCGGTCGTCGGCAATGACGGACGGCTTGTCACCAACCGCAATTCGCCGCGCCTGCTATCCTACGATCAGGATGGCCTCATCTGGGATGTCGGCGTGCTCTGGCGCCCCAGCCGCCGCACCTCGCTCGAAGCGCGGGTGGGCAAGCGCTATGACAGCCTGACCTATTACGGCACCTTCAGCTATACGCCCAACCAGCGCGTGGCGGCGAACGTGACGGTGTACGATCTGGTCGCCGGCTTCGGATCGCGACTGAACGACAATCTGGCGGGCCTGCCCACGCAGTTCGATGCGACGCGCAATCCGCTGAGCGGCGACCTCAACGCGTGCTTCTTCGGCGTGGGCGGGGGCGGCAACTGCCTCAATGACGCGCTCCAGTCGGTCGCCTCGTCGGCCTTCCGTACACGTGGGGTCACCGGGCAGATCAGCCTGACCAGCGGCGACTGGCAGCACGGCTTTGGCGCAGGCTATAGCCGCCGCAAGTTCTTCGCAGCGGACAATGGCGCGCTGGCCGGCTTCGACCAGACGATCGACGAGATCTGGTTTGCCAGTTATGTGGCCGCCAAGCAGCTGGATGCGCGTTCCAGCATCACCGGCACCATTTTTGCCAATTATCTGGAAAATGGTCCCGGTCAGGTGCTGAATGGCGGCGGGACCGACGTGCTCGGCCTGGGCACCAATATCGCTTATGGCCGCAACTTCACCAACCGCTTCAACGGGACGCTGGCACTGGGGCTCGACTATTTCGATCCCAAGGGCTTCGAAAGCAATCTGGTAGCCTCCGCGCTACTGGCGCTGCGCTATTCGTTCCAGTAATATTGACTTGAAGATCAGGGGGAAAGCCCATGTTTGAGACCCATTACGGCCTGACCGGACGGCCTTTCCAGCTGACGCCCGATCCGCGCTTCTATTTCGAGAGCGCAACGCACCGCAAGGCGATGTCCTATCTGGGCTACGGCCTGGCGCAGGGCGAGGGCTTCATCATCATCACCGGCGAGATCGGTGCGGGCAAGTCCACGCTGGTCGCGCATCTGATGCAGACCGTGGACAAGGCGCGGCTGACGGCAGCGCAGATCGTCACCACGCAGCTCAAGGGCGACGACCTGCTGCACATGGTGGCGAGCAGCTTCGGCGTCGCCACGGCGGGGCTCGACAAGACCGGCACGCTGGCCGCGATCGAGCATTTCCTCCACACCGAAGCGCGCGCCGGTCGCCGCTGCCTGCTCGTGGTCGATGAATCGCAGAACCTGCCGATGCCCGCGCTCGAAGAACTGCGCATGCTGTCGAACTTCCAGCTCGGCAGCCATCCGCTGCTGCAGATCTTCTTGCTCGGTCAGCCAGAATTCCGCGCGATGGTGCATGGTGCGCCGGGCCTCGAACAGCTGCGCCAGCGGATCATCGCAACGCATCATCTGGGCGCCATGGACCTGCACGAGGTGCAGCCCTATGTCGAACACCGGATGAAGCTGGTCGGCTGGACCGGACGCCCGGCCTTTGCCGAAGATGTCTGGGGGCGCCTGTTTGCCGAAACCGGCGGCATTCCGCGCAAGGTCAACATGCTGATCAACCGCGTACTGCTGATGGCGGCGGTGGATGATCGCGAAACGATCGACGCGTCGCTGATCGATGCCGTGCTGGCCGATCTGGCGATGGACCAGATGAATGACGAGGACTGGCAGAACGAGGCGATGCTGGCGAGCGCTGCGCGCCATGCCGAATATGCCGCTCCGGTCGCTCCTGCTCCGGAAGCGGCAGCGCCAGCAGCTCCGGCCGCCGTTCCGGAGGTCAGCCGCAGCGATTTCAACCATTTCGTCCGCGAGGTGCGCGCCTTCGCTACCGAGCAGCAGGACGCGCGCGCGCTGCTGGTGCAGGAGTTGCAGACAGCGCTGGATCGGGTCGATGCGCTGGAATCGCGCCCCGCACCCATCAGCGATGTCGAGCCGCTGGTCCGGCGGATCGAGGCGCTGGAAAGGCTGCAAGCCGAGCAGCAACAGACGCTGCACCGCTTGCTTGCGCTTCTGGTCGGCTGGGTCGAAGACGATTCTGCTGGCATGTGGCCCAAGGGCCGGGCAGCCTGACCGGAATGATTTTGCCCCATGGGGCCGGGAGTGAATGACCGTGCGCGAAGCATCGCTGGGCCAGCATCGCACTGCCAACAGGCGCATCGTCAACGGCCTCTCGGTTGATGTCGAAGAGTATTTTCAGGTCGGCGCGTTCGAGAACACGATCGATCCGGCCGACTGGGACGGCATTGCCAGCCGCGTCGAGCTGAACACCGGCGCCGTGCTCGACCTGTTCGCGCGCTGCAGCGTCAAGGCGACCTTTTTCACGCTCGGCTGGGTGGCGCATCGGCACCCGGCGCTGATCCGCCGCATCATCGCCGAGGGGCACGAGATTGCCAGCCATGGCTGGGACCACACACGCGTCTTCACGATGACGCCCGACCTGTTCGCCGAGGATATCGACAAGGCGCGCAAGGCGCTCGAGGATGCCGGCGGCGTCGCGATCAGGGGCTATCGCGCACCGAGTTTCTCGATCGACCAGCGCACGCCCTGGGCGCACCCGATCCTGGCTGAGCGCAGCTATGCCTATTCGTCGAGCGTCGCGCCGATCGCGCATGATCATTATGGCTGGCGCGCCGCGCCGCGCTTTGCCTTTCATCCGGTCGAAGGATCGGAACTGATCGAGCTGCCGGTCACCACCGTGCAACTGGGCGAGCGCCGCTTCGGCGCGGGGGGAGGCGGCTTCTTCCGCATATTGCCCTATGCGCTTTCGCGCTGGGCGCTGAACCGCGTGAACTCTACCGACGGTCAGCCCGCGATCTTTTATTTCCACCCCTGGGAGGTCGATCCCGATCAGCCGCGCGTCGAAGGTGCGCCGCTGCGCTCACGGCTGCGGCACTATACCGGGCTGGACGCGATGGCGGACAAGCTCGAGCGGCTGACGCGCGATTTCAGCTGGTGCCGGATTGACGAGATCGCGCTTCCGCTCGCGGCGGGCAAGCTGTGATGCTGCATTTCGCGCCACCCGTGATAGCCGCGCCTGCGGTCCGCATCGCTGCGCTGGACGACGCGCAGGAACGCGCGCGGCTCGCTGCCTGGATCGAAGCACACCCCTCCGCCACCGCGTTTCACCGGCTGGCCTGGGGCGAGGCTGTCGCAAAGGGTACCGGGCATCAAATGCTGGCACTGGTGGCGGAAGATCCTGCGAATTCGATCACGGGCTATCTGCCGCTGCATGTGGTCCATTCGCCGCTGTTCGGGCGCGCGATTGTCTCGGCGGGCTTTGCCGTCGATGGCGGCATCCTCGCCGATGACGCGGTGATCGCCGCGGTGCTGGCCGACGCTGCCTGGCTGCAATGCGAGCGCCACAGCGCGCCGACGCTGGAATTGCGCGGTGGCATGCTGCCCGCCGATCCGCGCTGGACGATCAAGTCGGACGCGCACGCTGGTTTCGTCGCCGAGCTCGTTGCCGACGGTCCCGATGCCGATCAGAAGCAGCTCGAATGGATCCCGCGCAAGCAGCGGGCAGAGGTCCGCAAGGGCCTGGCCAACGGCATGACCGTGCGCACCGGCACCTCCGCGCTCGACCGGCAGCAGCATTATGCGGTCTATGCGGAGAGCGTGCGCAATCTCGGTACCCCGGTCTTCCCGCGCGGGCTGTTCGAGGCGGTGCTCGATGCGTTCGGCGAAGATGCCGACATTCTGACGGTGCTGAAAGACGATGTGCCGGTGGCGAGCGTGCTCAGCCTCTATCATCGCGGCAGCGTGATGCCATACTGGGGCGGCGGGGTCTGGGCGGCACGCGGGCTGCGCGCCAACGATGTCATGTATTATGCGCTGATGAACCATGCGCGCGCCCGCGGCTGCACCCGTTTCGATTTCGGCCGTTCGAAGGTCGATAGCGGCGCTTTTGCGTTCAAGAAGAACTGGGGCTTTGTGCCTGCGCCGCTCAGCTATGCCGTGCGCAATGCCGATGGCCTGCCGCCGCGCGACGTCAATCCGTTGAGCCCCAAATACCGGTTGCAGATCGCGCTGTGGCAGCGGCTGCCGTTGCCGATCGCCAACCGGCTTGGTCCCTGGATCGCCAACGGGCTCGGCTGATGGGCGAGCTGCTCTTCCTGGCGCATCGAATCCCGTTTCCGCCCGACCGCGGCGACAAGATCCGCTCGCACGCGATCCTCAAGGCGCTGGCAGCGCGCGGACCGGTGCATGTCGCCACCTTTGGCGAGACCGAGGCCGATATGGCCGCTGAGGCCGACCTGTCAGCGATCGCGGCCAGCCACCTGCTGGTACGGCGCACGATCTCGAACCTGCGCGCCGGGCTCAACGCCTTGCCCAGCGGCAAGCCGGTGTCTCTGACCGCCTTCGATAGCCAGGACATTCGGCATTATGTCGCCCGGCTGCTGGCGACCCGTCCGATCGACGCGATCTTCGTTTTCTCGGGTCAGATGGCGCAGTTCATCCCGCCCAGCTTTGCCGGACGCGTGGTCATCGATTTCGTCGACATGGATTCGGCCAAGTTCGCCGCCTATGCCAAGGCGACCGCCGGTCCGATGAAGCTGGTGCACGCGCGCGAGGCGCGGCTGCTCGGCGCATTCGAACGGCAGATGGCGCGCCGAGCGCAGCTCAGCCTGTTCTGTAGCCCCACCGAGGTGGCCGAGTTCCGGCTGGGCCTTGGCGATCCGCAGGTGTGCGTGGACCCGGTGGTCAATGGCATCGATACGGCCTTCTACGATCCCGTCGGTGTCGGCCCTGCGCCTTATGCGGGCGAGGCGGGGCCGCATCTCGTGTTCACCGGCCAGATGGATTATGCCCCTAATGTCGATGCGGTGGTCCATTTTGCCGAGGCCGTGCTGCCCGCCGTCCAGAAGCAGCTGCCAGATGCGCGGTTTCATATCGTCGGCCGCAATCCCGCTCCTGCGGTGCGCGCGCTCGAAGGGCGTGCCGGGGTGCATGTGGTGGGCGCGGTCGACGACATCCGCCCGTGGATCGGTTCGGCCGACCTGGTGGTCGCGCCCTTGCGCATAGCACGCGGCATCCAGAACAAGGTGCTGGAAGCCATGGCGATGGCGCGCCCGGTCATTGCATCGGGCGCGGCAGCCGAAGGCATTGTCGCGCAATCGGGCGCGCATTTCATAGTCGCGCGCGACGATGCGGCCATGGTCGATGCCGTTTGCGCGCTGGCGGCCGATCAAGACCGTGCTGCCGCTATCGGGGCAGCGGCGCGCGCGCATATGCTGAAGCATTATCAATGGGATGCGCAGCTCGCCCCGCTGCTCGCCTGGCTCGACCAGCCACCCGCTCTGGTGCCGAGCGCGGCCTGATGGCGAGCCTTGCTGCAGACATTCCCGAAACTGCCGAACCCAAGCCGCTCAGCCCTGCCTGGCGCTCGGCGCTGATCCGGCTCGGCATCGCCTGGGTGGCGATCCTTGCGGCGTTCGCACGCGATGCGCTGGATATGGTGGCGATCTGGTGGGACAGTTCCACCTTCAACCATATCCTGCTGATCCCGTTCATCCTTGGCTGGCTCGTCATGCAGCGCACGCAGGAGCTCAAGCGGATCACGCCCGCGCTCTGGTGGCCCGGGCTGCTGGTGATGGCGGCAGCGAGCGGCGGCTGGGTGCTGGGAGAGGCCGCCGGCGTCGCGCTGGCGCGGCATCTGGCGCTGGTTATGTTCCTCCAGGGCAGCGCCCTGGCGCTGCTTGGCCCGCATGTCGGCCGCGCGCTGATGTTCCCGCTCGGCTATGCCTTCTTCCTTGTGCCCGTGGGCGAGGAACTGGTGCCGCCGCTGCAGACGATCACGGCGGATATCTCGATGCTGCTGCTCGGCTGGTCGGGCATCCCCGCGCATATCGAGGGCGTGTTCATCTCCACCCCGACCGCGCTGTTCCGCGTCGCGGAGGCCTGTTCTGGGGTCAAGTTTCTGATCGCGATGGTCGCCTATGGCGTGCTCGTCGCCAATGTCTGCTTCAACAGCTGGCCCCGCCGGATCGGCATCGTCGCCTTGTCGATCGTCGTCCCGATCCTCGCCAACGGCGTGCGCGCCTTCGGGACGATCTATATCGCCGACCTATATGGCCTCGATTTCGCCGCAGGGTTCGACCATGTCTTCTATGGCTGGATCTTCTTCGCGGTGGTGCTCATTCTGGTGATGGCAATCGGCTGGCGCTTCTTCGACCGCCAGGTCACCGACCCGTTCCTCGATCCGGCGATCGCAGACCGCCTTGCGCAAGCCTCGCGCAATCTGCCGCCCAATGATCGCCTCGTGATCGCGGGCGCAGCGCTGCTGGTTGCTGTGCCGCTCGGCTGGGCATTGATGGGGCTGCCCGAACGTGCGCCGCTGCCCGCGCGCAACAGCCTGCCCGAAATCGAAGGCTGGCAGCGGGTGGCCTATGCCCCCGACACCGCCTGGATGCCGCGCGCCCAGGGCAGCAACCGCCGCTGGATCGCCAGCTATGCCCGCGACGGCCAGCGTGTGGATCTCTATGTCGCCCTGTTCGACGGCCAGTCCGAAGGGCGCGAGATTACCGGCTATGGCCAGGGCGCGCTCGATCCCGACGGCCGCTGGTCGTGGGTGGAGCAGGGGCCGGCGGTCGCTGACGGCAAGGCCGATATCATCACCGGACCGGGAAGGGTGGTGCGTGATGTCGCGACCTTCTATCGCGTCGGCGATGTCGTCACCGGCAGCAATCTCGGCATCCGGCTGGAATCGCTCAAGGCCCGGTTGCTGCGCCAGAGCCAGCCAGCGATGATCCTGATCGTCTCGGCAGAGCGCAGCGGCGACGGCTCGGCGCGTCCGGCCATCGATGCGCTGCTGCGCGATGCCGGCAGCGCGCAGAAACTTTCCGATACCATTTTGGCGGGGCGCTGACCGGTCATGTGCGGCATTGCAGGCATCTTTCACCTCGAAACCGCCAAGCCGGTCGATCCGGCGCGCATCCGGCTGATGACCGATGCGATGCTGCACCGTGGCCCTGATGGCAACGGCTGCTGGACCGCGCCGGGCGTGGGCCTCGGGCATCTGCGGCTGTCGATCATCGACCTGGAAGGCAGCGCGCAGCCGATGGCGAGCGCGGACGAAGCCGATGTGCTGACCTTCAATGGCGAGATCTACAATTTTCAGGAGGTGCGCGCCGAGCTCGAAGCTCTGGGGCACAGCTTCCGCACCTCGGGCGATACCGAGGTGATCCTGGCGGCGTGGCGGCAATGGGGCGTGGGCTGTCTCGATCGGCTGAACGGCATGTTCGCCTTCGCGATCTTCGACCATCGCCAGCAGCGGCTGTTCATGGCGCGCGACCGGCTGGGGGTGAAGCCGCTCCATTATGCGAGCCTGCCCGATGGCAGCGTCATCTTCGCGTCGGAATTGAAAGGCCTGCTCGCGCACCCGGCGCTGCGCCGTGCACCCGATCTCCAGGCGGTCGATGACTATCTCGCCTTCGGCTATGTGCCCGATCACCGCTGCTTCGTCGGCGGGGTGAAGAAGCTGCCGGCGGGGCATTATCTGATGCTGGAGCGCGGCAAGCCGCTGCCCGAACCGGTGCGCTATTGGGACGTCGATTTCTCGCGCCGCGCGCGCGGGTCCGTCGCCGATCTGCAGGCCGAACTGCTGCACCATATGCGCGAAGCGGTGGCCTCGCGGATGGTGGCGGATGTGCCGCTCGGCGCGTTCCTCTCGGGCGGGGTCGACAGCTCGACCGTCGTCGCGCTGATGGCCGAACGCTCGACCCAGGCGGTCAAAACGTGCAGCATCGGTTTCGATGTCGCGGCATTGGACGAGAGCGATTACGCGCGCCGGATTGCCGAGCGGTTCGCCACAGATCACCGCAGCCGCACCGTCTCGCCCGACGATATCGCGATCATCGATTCTGTCGCGGCGCAGTTCGACGAACCCTTTGCCGATGCCTCGATGCTGCCGACCTTCCGCGTCTGCCAGCTCGCGCGCGAGAGCGTTACCGTCGCGCTGTCGGGCGACGGCGCGGATGAGGCGCTGGCGGGCTATCGCCGTCATGTCTTTCATCATGGCGAGGAGCGGGTGCGCAGCCTGTTGCCGCAGGGCTTGCGCGGCCCGGTCTTCGGGGCGCTCGGCGCGCTCTATCCCAAGGCAGACTGGGCGCCGCGTCCCTTGCGCGCGAAATCGACCTTGCTCTCGCTCGCGCGCACCGGGGCGGAAGGCTATGCCGATGCCGTCGGCGTGACCAATCATGCGACGCGGCAATCGCTCTATTCAGACAGCCAGCGCGCCGCGCTGGGCGGCTATCGCGGCGAGGATCACATGATCGCGCTGATGGAAGCGGCCCCGGCGCGCTCGGGGCTCGATGCCGCGCAATATGCCGACATGAAGCTGTGGCTGCCCGGCGATATCCTGACCAAGGTCGATCGCACCAGCATGGCGGTGAGTCTGGAGGCGCGCGAGCCGCTGCTCGATTACCGGCTGATCGAATTCAGCGCCTCGCTGCCAGAGGCGATGCGCGTGCGCGGCGGGCAGGGCAAATGGCTGATGAAGCGTGCGATGCGCGGCACCTTGCCCGACGATATTCTCTACCGCCCGAAAATGGGTTTCGTCAGCCCCATCGCCCAATGGTTTCGCGGGCCGCTCGCCGATCAGGCGCGGCGCATCGCGAGCGGCTCGGCACTCGCGCGCAGCGGCTGGTTCAACACCGTCCGCCTGACCGAGATCGCTGAGGCGCATATTTCCGGACGCAGCGACAATGCCCGGCTGCTCTGGCAACTATGGATGCTCGACAAGGCGCTTGACCGGGTGTTCTGATCCGCGCCGTCAGAAATTCCACTGCACCTGGCCATAGGCATAGCGCGTATCGCCAAAGCCGGTGGCGTTGGGAGCCTGTTCGAGCAACCGGCCCGTGGTCAGCACGGCCGCACCCGCCTCGAGCCGCAGCCTCCTGTCGATCAACCAGTGGCCGAGCCGCAGTTCGAGCATGTGTCCGGCAAAGCGGCCCGAGCGGCCCTTTGGGTCGGCCGGACCGTTATTGCTGAACCGGTCGCGACGGTTGTGTACCCAGGCGGGGCGCCACAGGGTCATGACATCCCAGCGTGGGGCGGGAGCAATCTCGCCGCGCAATCCTGCCGCGAGCAGGTTGGTGCGCGCGAGAGGACCGAAGATCCCGCTCGGACCGAGCTCGAACCGGCGCGGACCAAACAACGTATCGAACCGCGCGAAACGATCAGGTGAACGCGGGTCATCTCCGCTGGCGAGATCGAACAGCGCCGAGATGCGTGGCTTGCCGGACAGGGCGGGGCTGTAGCCGAACTCGGCATGTGCGAAGAACGCGCGGACGTCCTGGCGGCGTGCATTGGCGGCGACCGACGCGCGAACCGTGCCGGTCTGTACCGCGCCTTCGAGATCCATATCCCATTCGCAAGGTTGGGGGGCACGGTGGAGCCTTGCGCCCCAGGTGAACAGATGCCGGTTGCGCGTCGGGCCGTTGGCACCGTCGCGCTCGTTCAGGCCGAAAACATTGGCCTGCAGCGTCACGCCGTCGAACAGGTCGGGCCGGGTGTAGTGCGCGCCCCAGAAGCTCAGATCGAAGCTCTCGCGGTCCCAGCGCACCCGATTGTCGATCAGGCCATTGCGGTCGTTTGGCAGGCGGGTGTGGGGCAGCGCATAGAATGCGACAAGATGGTCCTTGGCCTTGCCGCGCCAGTCGAGCCTGACGCCGGTGAAGCTGTTGATCGTGTTGCGAAAGGCGTTGCGCCCTGCCAGTCGCCGCGAGCCGAGATTGAGATGGAAGCGGCCTGCGGTCAGTTCGAGCGGTCCGTCCGAATAGCCGATCGAGGCACGGCTCAGCTCCAGCGCATTGACCTCGCTCGTGCTGACCGCGCCGGGTGCGTTGGCGAAATAGGCGCGGGCGTCGATCAGTTCGGCGGAAAGGTGCCAGGGACCGGCGCGATAATCGGCAGCAATAGCGGTCTGGACGGTGACGGCATCGTCGCGCGAGGGCAGGCCCGGGCGGAACTGGCCTTCGAGCATCTCATAGCGCAGCCGCAGGCTGCCAGTGATCGTGATCGGGCTGGCCTTCTCCGCTTTCCGTCGATCGCTCGAATCCGGAACCGGCGCGGTGCTGGGGGCCATGGTCTGCGCGTCAGCGGGCGCGACGGACATCGTCACCCCGATCGCCAGCAAAGATGCGATTGCGCGCAAATTCCTTCCCCCGACGGGAGCCTAGCGCACAATCGCTCAGGCGGCGAGTGCAGGTTCGACGGGTTCGGTCGAGGCGATCCAGCCGCCGCCGAGCACGCGGTCGCCCGCATAGAGCACCGCTGCCTGGCCTGGCGCGACGCCATATTCCGGCTGCACGAAAACCAGCCGCCGGCTCGGCCCCGTGCCCTCGATCGTCACCGGGGCAGGCCGGGCGAGCGAGCGCACCTTGGCTTCCATCGGGCCGTCATAACTGCCGCCGATCCAATTGAGATCGACGATCTGAGCCGCGCGCGTCGCCAATGCCGAGCGCGGGCCGACGATCACGCGGCGCGTGTCCGCATCGAGCTTCACCACATAGAGCGGCACCGGCTGGCCGCCGATTTCCAGACCCTTGCGCTGGCCGATGGTGTAGTGGATCAGCCCCTTGTGTTCGCCCAGCACGCGGCCGTCGATATGCACGATCTCGCCGCCGGTATCGGCATCGAGACGCACCTTGCGCACCACCGAAGCATAATCGCCATCGGGGACGAAGCAGATATCCTGGCTGTCGGGCTTGGTAGCATTGATCAGCCCCATGTCCTGTGCCAGCGCGCGCACCTGCGGCTTGGGCAGGCCGCCGAGCGGGAAGCGCAGGAAATCCATCTGATCGTCGGTGGTGGCGAACAGGAAATAGCTCTGGTCGCGCGCCGGATCGTGCGCGCGGTGCAGTTCGCTGCGGCCATCGGCGCCGATCACCCGGCGGACATAATGGCCCGTCGCGAGGCAGTCCGCCCCCAGATCGCGCGCCATCTGCAGCAGATCGGTGAACTTCACGCCCATGTTGCACTGGATGCAGGGAATGGGGGTGCGCCCGGCCATATATTCGTCGGCGAAACGCTCGACCACGGATTCGCGAAAGCGGCTTTCGTGATCGAACACATAATGCGCGATGCCCAGGCGATCGGCGACCGCGCGGGCGTCGCGAATGTCCTGTCCGGCGCAGCACGATCCTGCGCGCTTCACCGCCGCGCCATGATCATAGAGCTGCAGGGTGATGCCGATCGTTTCTGCACCGGTGGCGGCGGCAAGGCCCGCGACGACAGAAGAATCGACTCCGCCAGACATGGCCACGACGATTCGCCGCGCCTTCATGTCGCCATCAAGCTGAAATCCGGACAGATCGGGGGTGCGCATGCCGCGGCATGTAGCGGTGCCGACGAGTTTTCGCCACCCTGGGGTGTCAAAAAAATGCCAGAGGTTGAAACTGTGAAAACCCGTAATTTCGGGCATTTCAGCCTCAGTCTTAGCGCCAATTAACCAAGGCTAATCAGCCATGAAGGCTGCCTTTACCTGGTCTTACGGTTTGCCTGATACACCCTGGGCATGGACATGAACTTCCCCCATGACTCAGTCCACCTGGCCCAAGGCGTGCCGATCAACCTGCGCGCCCTGGATATGGACATCCTGCGTGCGCTGGCGTGCGCGCCGGTCGTCTCGCGTTCCGACCACCCCCCCATGGTTAAGGACGCAGGCGATTCGGTGGGCGTGCTGGCCGCGTGGCTGGCTGGCCGGATTCGGGCCGACCAGGTCGTGCGGGGCAGCTTCAATCCGCACTTTGCCGACGCGCTGAACCGTTTCACCCCATCGGAACAGCATGGTCAAAATGACGTTTACCATTGTGCTTCAGTCAATCGAAAAGCCGATTGGTTACACCCTGGCCACGCGCAAAGTTGCAGTAACCAGGCCTTTTGAGGACGTGATGATCGAGAATCAGAAAATCAAACCGGCACAGGTCATCGGTCCGCTCGGCGAACCGCTGACGCTGGACAACCTGCCGGCCCCGGGCACCAAGCGCTGGGTGGTGCGTCGCAAGGCGGAAGTCGTCGCGGCCGTCAATGGCGGTCTGTTGACGATCGACGAGGTATGCGAACGCTATGACCTGACGCTGGAGGAGTTTGCCTCGTGGCAGCGTGCGGTCGACCGGTCGGGCATGCCGGGCCTGCGGGTCACGCGCATCCAGCATTATCGCGATCTCTACGAGCGCCAGCAGCGCTACTAAGCTTCCCCCTCCAAGCGAAACAAGAAAGGGGCGCGGTCCGCATATGGACCGCGCCCCTTTCCTGTTCTGCGAAAAGCCGGGTCCGGACCGGTGGCGCCGGTGCGGCCCCGAGGCTTATTCGGCCGCTGCCGCTTCCATGTCGCCCGACTCTGCAGCCTTGCGGCGCGGTGCGGCACGACGCTTGGGCTTGGGTGCTTCGGCCTCGACCGGCGCTTCGCTGGCGCTGCCGATCGCGGGAGGCAGGATCATCGGATCGAGCGCATTGGTGCCTTCCGGCTCGGCAGCGCGCGGCGGACGGCCACGGCCGCGCAGCGTGCGGCGCGGCTTGGCATCGCCATCACCATCGTCTGCAGCTTCGACCGGAGCCGGAGCGGCAACCGCTTCGTCCTGGCGCTGGCGGGGCTGACGTTCCGCGCGCTCCTGACGCGGGCCTTCTTCGCGATCACCGCGAGGGCGGCGCTCGCGGCGCTCGCCGTTCTGGCGATCTCCGCCCTGGCGCTCATTATTCTGGCGGCCCTCGCGCTGCGGATTGTCGCGACGCTGGGTGCGGGGCTCGTCCTGCTCCTCGCCATCCTCGTCCTGGCTCCGCGCACTCGCATCATCGGCCTGATCCTGCGCATAATTGCGCTGTCCCTGGCCTTGCGGCGCGCCGTAGATGCCGTCGTCCTCGTCGTCGGCATAGTCGCCGCCAAGGTCGCGGCCCTGATCCTCGCGGGGGCGGCGATATTCGTCCTGACGGGCACGGTTGTCGGCGAGCACGCGGAAATAATGGTCGGCAAACTGCAGATAATATTCGGTGGCCACGCGGTCGCCGTTCATCTGCGCATCGTGCGCCATCTTCTTGTATTTCTCGAGCATCTGCGTGGCATTGCCGCGCGCCCGGCTGTCGATCCGGTTGCCCTGATCCATGCCTCCGCCGCGACCATTGTTCTGCGGACGGTTATTGCCACGGCCGCGACGACGGCTCGTTCCACGATTGTTGTTCAAAGTTGACGCTTCCTTATCAGTCGCAAGTGTCCTGCGTGTCCTCTGCGCGTCCGTGCAGGCGCTGCCCAAAGGCGCGCCGCGCGTCCCAAGCCTTTCATCCGCTTTGAGTGGCCGTGATAAGCTGCCCGAACAAGATGATTGGGGTCAGCAAGCGTGATGGGCCCTTCGCCGGCATCAGCGTTCTTGCTGTACAGGTGGTAGCGGGTCGCCAAGGGCTTGCCAAGCGAAATATCAGGTGGCTGCCCGGCGGCGCAACATCAGTGCGCGGTCATGCCCGGCCAGATCGCGGCGGCATTGCGCGCTATAGCCATGCGCGGCGGCGATGGCCGAGACCGGTTCGCACTGGCTGGCGCCGATCTCGAAGATCGCCATGCCTCTATCGGCGAGGAGCGCGGGCAGGGCGGGGATCAGGATCCGATAATCGTCCAGTCCCTCGGCGCCTGCGAACAATGCGGAGTGCGGCTCGTGCTCCATGACCTGGCGGGCAAGCGCGGCATCGGCCTCGATATAGGGCGGATTGGCGAGGATCAGGTCGAACGGGCCGGGCAGGGGCGTGGTCCAACCTTCGCGCCGCCAATTGCCGTGCAGCATCTGCGCGCGATGGGCCAGCCCGGTGGCTTCGGCATTGGCGCGTGCGATGCCGATCGCCGCTTCGCTGGCGTCGATGCCGACGCCGCTGGCATGCGGAAATTCGCTGAGCGCCGCCAGCAGCAACGCCCCCGATCCAGTACCCAGATCGAGAATGCGCGTCGGCGCGCGCTCGGCAAAGGCCTCAAGCGCAGCTTCGATCAGCGTTTCGCTGTCGCTGCGCGGTATCAGGACGGCAGGCGAAACGGCGAGCGTCAGCGTCCAGAAATCCTGCCTGCCGGTAATATAGGCGACAGGTTCGTGCGCCGCGCGCCGCGCCAGCCGCTCGGCAAAGCCGGAAGGCACCGGATCGCGCGTGCGCATCAGCAGCATGGTACCGCGATCAATGCCCAGCGCATCGGCCATCAGCAGCTCGGCATCGAGCCGGGGGGTGTCGGATATTCCGGAAAGGTCCGCCGCCGCTTCGCGCAAGGCATCGGCGATCGTTGCGCTCTGCGTCATTCCCGCGAACGCGGGAATCCCGCTTGTGCGCCGGTTTTGAAAGGAAGCGGGACCCCCGCCTGAGCAGGGGTGACGTTGAGATTTGATCCCGAAAATCTCACCCCGCCATATCCATGTTTGCCAGGCGCGCCGCCTGGTCCTCGGCGGTCAGCGCATTGATCAGCTCGTTCAGCCCCCAGCCTTCGAGAATCTCGTCGAGCCGGTGCAGCGTCAGGTTGATGCGGTGGTCGGTGACGCGTCCCTGCGGGAAATTGTAGGTGCGGATGCGCTCCGACCGGTCGCCCGATCCGACCATCGACTTGCGCGCATCGGCTTCGGCATTGGCGGCCTTGCTGCGTTCGAGCTCATAGAGCCGCGCGGCGAGCACCTTCAGCGCCTTGGCCTTGTTCTTGTGCTGCGACTTCTCGTCCTGCTGCGTCACCACCAGGCCCGAAGGAATGTGCGTGATCCGCACCGCGCTGTCGGTGGTGTTGACGTGCTGGCCGCCCGATCCGGAGGCGCGATAGACATCGATGCGCAGGTCATTGTCGCTGATCTGCACGTCGACCTCTTCGGGCTCGGGCAGAACCGCGACCGTCGCCGCACTGGTATGAATGCGTCCGCCGCTTTCGGTCACGGGCACGCGTTGTACCCGGTGGACGCCGCTTTCGAACTTGAGTTTGGCGAACACGCCCGATCCATTGACCGAGGCGATGACTTCCTTGAACCCGCCCACATCGGCGGCGTTGGCCGACAGGATCTCGATCTTCCAGCCCTGTTCTTCGGCAAAGCGCGTGTACATGCGCAGCAGATCGCCCGCGAACAGCGCCGCTTCGTCGCCGCCGGTCCCCGCACGGATTTCGAGCATGGCCGGGCGGTTGTCGGCGCTGTCGCGCGGCAGCAGCTTGATCGCGAGGGTCCTTTCGGCGGGAGGCAGGCGCTCGCGCACTGTCTCCGCCTCTCCGGCGGCAAGCTTGACGATATCGGGATCAGACTCGTTGTCCGCCATCAACCCTTCGAGCACTTCCAGCTCGGCGCGAAGGCGGCGCACTTCTGCAGCGGCGCGGGCGACCGGTTCAAGCTCGGCATAGTCCTTCGCCGTCTGGACGAACTCGTCGCCCACCAGCGTGCCCGAGGCCATCAGCGCCTGCAGCTTGCCAAAGCGCGCTTCGATCTGCGCGATACGTTCACCGGAAATCCGGGTCATTCTTGTGTCTCCCCCCGAGTTCCCACCCAGTCCGCCAGCGCGATTCCCGACACTGACTTGCTGCTTAGCGGCAGAATTACGGCATTTGTCATGGTTTGTGCCATCAAACCGTTGAAATACCGTTCAACAACGCCTCGACCCTGGCCTGCAATTCACTTTGCGGGGTGGACCTAATATTGGCCCTGGCCTGATCGCCATCATGCTGAAAGGAAATCAGGACCTTGGCGTTGATCTTTGCTGCCTTGTCGTAACGCTTGCGCGGCGATCCGGTGGCGATCATGTCGGCTGAAATTCCTGCATTGCGCAGCCGTGCCTGGGCCGAAGTCGCGGATGCGAGCGCGCGATCGTCTTCCACCGCGATGATGACATCGAGCCCGAAATCGCGGCCCGAAATGTCGCTCAGCATCGCCAGCCGCTCAATCCCTGCGGCCCAGCCGACCGCCGGAGTGGGCGACCCGCCCAGATTCTCGATCAGCCCGTCATAGCGCCCACCGCCGAGCACCGTGCCCTGCGCACCGAGCCGGTCGGTGACGAATTCGAATGCGGTGTGGCGATAATAATCCAGCCCGCGCACCAACCGCGCGTTGCGCGTCCAGGCAACGCCGGCCGCATCGAGCCCGCTGGTCACCCTGTCGAAGAAGCTGGCGGCCTCGTCGGTGAGAAAGGCATCGATATCGGGCGCGGCATCGGCGATCGGTCGGTCCTGGGCTTCCTTGCTGTCGAGGATGCGCAAGGGATTGCGCTCCAGCCGGTCCTGCGATTCCTGCGAGAGATCGCCCTTATGCGTCTGAAAATGCTGAATGAGTGCGGCGCGCCAGGCGTCGCGGCTGGCGGCATCGCCGAGCGTGTTGAGCTGCAGTGTCACGCCTTCGCTGATGCCCAGCTCGCGCAAGATCTGGTCGGCCATGACGAGCAGCTCGACATCGGCCTGCGGCTCGCCCGCGCCGATGATCTCGGCATCGATCTGGTGGAACTGGCGATAGCGGCCCTTTTGCGGGCGCTCGTAGCGGAAGAGCGGGCCGTGCGTCGCAAGCTTGATCGGCGCATATTGCTGCCAGCCATTGGTGAGGTACGCGCGGACCAGCCCGGCGGTGAATTCGGGGCGCAGCGTCAGCGAATCGCCGCCGCGATCGTCGAACGTGTACATTTCCTTCGACACGACATCGGTGGTTTCTCCGAGCGAGCGCGCGAAGACGGCCGTGGCCTCGAACACCGGCATTTCGACGCGGCGGAAATTGTACAGGCGGCGCACCCGTTCGAACGTTTCGACCACATGGCCGAACCGCTCCTGATCTTCGCCGAAAATGTCCTGCGTCCCGCGGATCGCGCCTGGTGTACTGATTTTGGCCATATTCCGCGCCATTAGCGACTTTTTGATGCGACGCCAAACCGGCGGGTGCATTTTTTTGATGGGCATGTTTATGGTGCAGCAAACACGCACTTGCCAAAGGGTCTCCAAATTGCGTCAGCTCATCGCTTCCACCGCTATCGTCCTTGCCCTGCTTGCCAGCCCCGCCATCGCCCAGAACAGCAAGCCCCAACCGGTGGCGGTCAAGGACATCGTACCCGCCGCGCGCGATATTCCCTTTCCCGGCGTCATGACGCTCGAGGTGGACGCGACCGATGTCGATCGCGCGATCTTCAGCATGAAGCAGACCGTTCCGGTGCCCGAAGATGCCCGCAATAACGGCCGTCTGACCCTGCTCTACCCGCAATGGTTGCCCGGCAACCATGCCCCGCGTGGCGAGATCGAGAAGCTGGTCGGCCTGAAGTTCAGCGCCAGTGGCAAGCCGCTTGCCTGGCGGCGCGATTCGCTGGACGTCTACGCTTTCCACGTCACCCTGCCCAAGGGCGTGCGCGAGGTGGTGGCGGAGTTTCAGTTCGTCAGTCCGACCGCCAGCAACCAGGGTCGTGTGGTCGTCGCGCCCAAGATGATGAACCTGCGCTGGAACAACGTGTCACTTTACCCGGCGGGCTATTTCACCCGCAACATCCCGGTTGATGCGTCGGTCACCTGGCCCGCAGGCTGGCAGGCAGGCAGCGCGATGCGGGCCAAACGCACGACCGGCAGCAAGGTCGCGTACGAGCGCGTCGACTATGATACGCTGGTCGACAGCCCGATGTTCGCCGGAGCGCATTTCAAGAGCTTTGCGCTGTCCGACAAGGTGACTCTCAACGTCGTGGCCGATGCGCCCGAATATCTTGCTGCCACGCCTGACCAGATCGAGGCGCACAAGCGGCTGGTGGCAGAGGCCGAGCATCTGTTCGGCGTGCGGCATTATGATCGCTACGATTTCCTCCTGTCGCTCTCGGACGAGATGAGCGGGATCGGCATCGAGCATCATCGCAGCAGCGAGAACGGCGTCGGTACCGGCTATTTCACCGACTGGGCCAAGGGGCCGGGATCGCGCAACCTGCTGCCGCACGAGATGACGCACAGCTGGAACGGCAAGCACCGCCGTCCGCAGGGCATCTGGGCGCCCGATTTCCGTACGCCCAGCCGCGACGATCTGCTCTGGGTCTATGAGGGGCAGACACAGTTCTGGGGCTATGTCCTGGGCGCGCGGTCGGGGCTGTTCAGCTATCAGGACACGCTCGACGCCTTTGCCAGCATCGCCGCCGGGCTCGACCGCAGGGCAGGGCGCAATTGGCGTCCGCTGGTCGATACCACGCACGATCCGATCATCGCCGCGCGCCGCCCCAAGGGCTGGACCAGCTATCAGCGCAGCGAGGACTATTACAACGAGGGCATGATGATCTGGCTCGAGGCCGACCAGATCATCCGCCGCGAGTCGGGCAATGCCCGCTCGCTCCAGGATTTCGCGCGCAGCTTTTTCGGCGGGCGCGAGGGCGACTGGGGCGTGGTCACCTATGAGCTGCCCGATGTCGTCGCTGCGCTCAACGCTGTCCAGCCCTATGACTGGCAGGGCTTTTTCCAGAGCCGCGTGTTCGAGGTGACGCCCGAGGTCGGCAAGCAGGGCTTTGCGCTGGGCGGATACGAGCTGGTCTATGTTCCGGAAGCGAGCAATTTCATCCGCTCCGGCGAGGCCGCCTCGGGCACCACGGATCTCAGCCATTCGATCGGCCTGATCGTCGAGAAGGACGGCAAGATCGCGCAGGTCATGTGGGGCAGTCCGGCCTTCGATGCGGGCATGACCGTGGGCGACCAGATCACCGGGGTGGCCGGACGCGACTATTCGGGCGAGGCGCTGAAATCCGCCGTCGCGGCAACCACCAGCACCGGCAGCGTCCAGCTTCTGGTCAAGCGGGGCAAGCGTTACCGCGAAACCGCACTTTCCTATCGCGGCGGCTTGCGCTATCCGGCGCTCCGCAAGACGGGGCAGGGCGAAACCGGCCTGGACCGCCTGCTTGCGCCGCAAACCCGCTGAACGCTGAAGGAACGGGCAGCCCGTTCTTGCGGGGATAACAGAACAAAGGCATTCAACCTCATGCTTATCAAAGAGATTCCGATCGGCAAGAACCCGCCGAACAATGTCAACGTGATCATCGAAGTGCCCACCGGTGGCGAACCGGTGAAATACGAGTTCGACAAGGCCTCGGGCGCGCTGTTCGTTGACCGCATCCTGCACACGCCGATGCGCTATCCCGCCAATTACGGCTTCATCCCGCACACGCTATCGCCCGATGGCGATCCGCTCGACGCGCTGGTGGTGGCCCGTTCGCCGTTCATGCCGGGATCGGTCGTGCGCGCGCGTCCCATCGCGGTGCTGAACCTGGAAGACGAGCATGGCGGCGACGAGAAGGTCGTCTGCGTGCCCGATACCGCGACCTTCCCGTATTATACCGATGTGCGCGAGAAGGAGGACATGCCCGACATCGTCTTCGCGCAGATCGAGCATTTCTTCACCCACTACAAGGATCTGGAAACCGAAAAATGGGTGCGAATCGGCAAGTGGGGCAATGCCGAAGAGGCGCGCCGCATCATCACCGAGGCGATCGAGCGCGCCCAGGCTGCCAAATAAGCGGTACGGTCATGGGCATGAGGATCGCAGCCTTTCGCAGCGTCGGCAGCCTTGCCGCGCTCGGGGCTGCGATCCTCGCGCTTTCGGCCTGCGCCACGCCCGAGGCGCGCACGCGCGCGGCGCTGGAGCGTACGGGGCTGAGCCGTCCGGTGTCGGCCTGCATGGCCAGCCGCATGGTCGACCGACTTTCGCTGGTGCAACTCCAGCGCCTGGGGCGTCTTGGCAAGCTGCAACAGGCGGGCAGTTTCGACGAATTCCTGCGCCGCACCCGGGCGCTGGGCGATCCGGAAATCCTGGGCGTCGTCAGTTCGTCCGGCCTGATTTGCGCAGTGCGCAACTGACAATCCAAAAACCGCCACGCCCTGTTCGTTTGCAGGGTTTCCTTTGGTGCGCGTCTATGCTTTAGCGCGGCCACATACGTTCATCGACCGATTAACGGTCGGGTTTGGACCGAAAACGAGTCGTCCGCCCGGCCACATCAGAAAGGCATGGGAGCCCTCATGAACATCCACGAATATCAGGCCAAGGAACTGCTCGCGAAATATGGCATCGGCATCCCTGCCGGCCATGCCGCGCTGACCGTCGAAGAAGCGGTTGCCGGCGCCGAAAAGCTGCCTGGGCCGCTTTACGTCGTCAAGGCGCAGATTCATGCCGGCGGTCGCGGCAAGGGCAAGTTCAAGGAACTGGGTGCCGATGCCAAGGGCGGCGTGCGCCTCGCCAAGTCGCTCGACGATGTCCGCAAGGATGCGGGCGAAATGCTCGGCAACACGCTGGTCACCATCCAGACCGGCGATGCGGGCAAGCAGGTCAACCGCCTCTACATCACCGATGGCGTCGACATTGCCGCCGAATATTATCTGTCGATGCTGGTCGACCGCAAGACCGGCCGCGTCGCCATGATCGTCTCGACCGAAGGCGGCATGGACATCGAGCAGGTCGCGCACGACACGCCCGAGCGCATCACCACCATCACCATCGATCCGGCCCAGGGCTTCATGCCGCACCATGGCCGCGCCGTTGCGTTCGCGCTGAAGCTTTCGGGCGACCTCAACAAGCAGGCCGCCAAGCTGGCGCAGCAGCTCTACACCGCGTTCATGGATCTCGATTGCGCGATGCTCGAGATCAACCCGCTGGTGGAAACCAAGGACGGCAAGCTGCTCGTCCTCGATACCAAGATGAGCTTCGATTCGAACGCGCTCTATCGTCACCCCGATGTCGAGGCGCTGCGGGACGAGACCGAGGAAGACCCGATGGAGGTCGAAGCCTCCAAGTACGATCTCGCCTATATCAAGCTCGATGGCGATATCGGCTGCATGGTCAACGGTGCGGGCCTGGCCATGGCGACGATGGACATCATCAAGCTCAACGGCATGTTCCCCGCCAACTTCCTCGATGTCGGCGGCGGTGCGAGCAAGGAAAAGGTGACGGCAGCGTTCAAGATCATCCTGTCCGATCCGGCGGTGAAGGGCATCCTGGTCAACATCTTCGGCGGCATCATGAAGTGCGACATCATTGCCGAAGGCATCGTCGCGGCGGCCAAGGAAGTGAACCTTTCGGTCCCGCTGGTCGTGCGCCTGGAAGGCACCAACGTGCAGCAGGGCAAGGACATCCTGGCGAACAGCGGCCTGCCGATCGTCAGCGCCGACAATCTTGGCGACGCCGCCGAGAAGATCGTCGCGCAGGTCAAGCAGGCGGCTTGATCTTGCTGTCTCGGTCCCCTGCGAAGGCAGGGGCCCATCTCCTGTAAGTTGCGTCTTGTTGCCAACTCGGGAGATGGACCCCCGCCTTCGCGGGGGACCGGGCCTGGAGGCAGTGGTTGCGTTTGTGCACCCACTTGACGTTTACGTGAACGGAAACTAAATAGCGTTCACGATCATTAGGGAAGGAAGCGCCATGAAGATCCTTGTGCCCGTGAAACGGGTCATCGACTATAACGTGAAGCCGCGCGTCAAGGCGGATGGCACCGGGGTTGACCTGGCCAACGTCAAGATGAGCATGAACCCGTTCGACGAAATCGCCGTCGAAGAAGCGCTGCGGATCAAGGAAGCGGGCAAGGCTGAAGAAGTCGTCGCCGTCTCCGTCGGCCCTGCCAAGGCGCAGGAAACGCTGCGCACCGCGCTCGCCATGGGTGCCGATCGCGCGATCCTCATCGAAACCGACGAAACCGTCGAGCCGCTGGCCGTCGCCAAGCTGCTCGCCAAGGTCGCGGCCGAAGAAAATCCGGGCCTGATCCTGCTTGGCAAGCAGGCGATCGACGATGACAGCAACCAGACCGGCCAGATGCTGGCAGCATTGCTCGGCTGGGGCCAGGCGACCTTCGCCAACACCGTGTCGGTCGAAGGTGACAGCGTCACCGTCGCGCGCGAGATCGATGGAGGCCTGCAGACCGTGAAGCTCAGCACGCCCGCGATCGTCACCACCGACCTTCGCCTGAACGAGCCGCGCTATGCCTCGCTGCCCAATATCATGAAGGCGAAGAAGAAGCCGCTCGATACCAAGACCCCGGGCGATTACGGCGTGGATATCGCGCCGCGCCTCACCACGCTCAAGGTTACCGAGCCGCCGGTGCGCAGCGCCGGGATCAAGGTTGCCGATGTCGACGCGCTGGTCGGCAAGCTCAAGGAAATGGGAGTCGGTGCATGAAGACGCTTGTATGGGTTGAGCATGACAATGCTGTCATGAAGGATGCAACGCTCGCGGTCGTCACGGCGGCGGGCAAGCTGGGTGAAGTGCACGCGCTGGTCGCGGGCAAGGGCTGCGGCGCGGTGGCCGAGCAGGTTGCCAAGGTCGCTGGCGTCGCCACCGTCCATGTCGCCGACGATGCCTCGCTCGAGCATGGCCTGGCGGAAAACGTCGCGCCGCTGGTGGCCAAGCTGATGGAAAGCCACGACGCGTTCCTCGCGCCCGCCACCACCACCGGCAAGAACATCGCGCCGCGCGTCGCAGCCCTGCTCGACGTGATGCAGATTTCGGACATTCTCTCGGTCGAAGGCCCCAAGACCTTCACCCGTCCGATCTATGCCGGCAACGCGATCGCCACCGTCGAATCGTCGGATGCCAAGCTGGTCATCACCGTGCGCGGTACCGCGTTCGACAAGGCGGCGACCGAAGGCGGTTCGGCCGCGGTCGAGAATGTCGGCGGCGCCACAGACGCTGGCCTGTCGACCTTCCTCAGCGCCGAAATCGCGAAGAGCGAGCGGCCTGAGCTGACCAGCGCCAAGATCATCGTTTCGGGCGGCCGCGCGCTGGGGTCGGGCGAAAAGTTCGAGGAAGTCATCACCCCGCTCGCCGACAAGCTCGGTGCCGGCATCGGCGCATCGCGCGCCGCGGTGGACGCGGGCTATGTCCCCAACGATTATCAGGTCGGCCAGACCGGCAAGATCGTCGCGCCGGAAGTCTATGTCGCCGTCGGCATCTCGGGCGCGATCCAGCACCTTGCGGGCATGAAGGACAGCAAGACCATCATCGCCATCAACAAGGACGAGGACGCCCCGATCTTCCAGGTCGCCGATATCGGCCTGGTCGCGGATCTGTTTACGGCCGTGCCGGAGCTGACCGGCAAGCTGTGATCGGCTGATCCGGTTCGGAAATTGCGAAAACCCCGGCGGGCGACCGCCGGGGTTTTTGTTTGACACAAGGCTTGTCCCGCGCTCCATGCTGTTACTGGGGAGGGCGATCGATGCGGTCCGTTGGTATTGGCGCAATTATTGCTGGTTTGGCGATTGTCATTTTCGGTTTCGCTTTCGATACCAGTATCGAGGTTGAAGCCAGTTACAGTGCTATTGGCGGATATACGCCGTCTTCTTCTGTGATCAATATCGGCAAGCTTCAGATTCAAGAGCTTATCGTCACAAGCGGTCTGTTTATTGCTTTGGCAGGGGTCATATTGGCCAGCATTGGCGAACTGATCGTCAGGTTAGAGAAATCTGGCATCATCCAGCCACTACCTGAAGCGGAGCCCTTCGCTCATGCGGAGAGGGAAGGGCAAGCGTGCGCCTGGTGCGATCAGACGGTTTTCTTGCCAAATCTGCCATGTTCGGAAGCCAATCCGGATCACCTGGCCAGCAAATACCCGAGCATGAAAAACCGCAAATGCCGTGCAGCGATTGAATCTGCAGGCTTGGTGTAGGGCGCCTTATCCGTTTTTCCTTGCACCGTTATCCGGTGAAAGTCGGAACCCAGAGCGGCCAGTAGCTCTGCCTTTTTTTGGACTCCGGCTTTCGCCGGAGAACGGATGTGCAGCCGGACAATTCATCGCGTGGCCTTCGTCAGGCTCAGGCTGAGCGGAGATGGGTTTGGGCCAATTTCGGCCAACGCTATGCAGCCTCTTCCATCCCTCTTTCCAACCTGTTAGCCAATCAACCACCGGGGCAGGGCGAACCCCCGGTCAGGTGCTTCCAGCTCCCAAGCTTTGCCGTTCATCATGATCCGCGCGCAGGTGCGGAGGAACGGTTGCGGGGTTTATGACGAGCGAACATCCGACATTTGGGGAAAGCGTGCGCGTCTTCGCGCGGATCGGGCTGCTGAGCTTTGGCGGGCCGGCAGGGCAGATCGCGTTGATGCATGACGAGCTGGTGGACAAGCACCGCTGGATCGAGGAGCCGCAATTCCTGCACGCGCTCAATTTCTGCCACTTGCTTCCAGGGCCAGAGGCGCAGCAGCTGGCGACCTATATCGGCTGGAGGCTGCACGGGCTGCGCGGTGGGCTGATGGCGGGAACGCTGTTCCTGCTGCCCGGCGTCGCGATCATCATGGCGCTGTCGATGCTCTATGTCGCGGCGGCGGGGCTCGACTGGTTCGCGGCCTTGTTTCTGGGGATCAAGGCGGCGGTGCTCGCGGTGGTGGTGCAGGCGCTGATCCGGATTGCGGGGCGCGCGCTCGATACCGCCTTCAAGCGCGCGCTGGCGGCTATTGCGTTTGTCGCGCTGGCGCTGTTCGATCTGCCGTTTCCGCTGGTGGTGCTGAGCGCGGGCCTTGCGGGATGGCTGGCGGCGACCTGGCGACCCGGCTGGCTGGCGCTGAAAGCAGGCGGGCCGGGCGCAGACGCGCCGCCGCGCCCGTCGATCCCGGCCACGCTGCGCACCATCGCGGCCTGGGGCGCCATCTGGGCGCTGCCGCTACTCCTCATCTGGGTTACGCTGGGCGACGATCATGCGCTGATGCAGATCGGGCTGTTCTTCTCACAGCTCGCGGTGGTCACCTTTGGCGGGGCCTATGCGGTGCTCGCCTATATGGCGCAGCAGGCGGTGCAGGGCTTCGGATGGCTGAATGCGGGCGAGATGGCCGACGGGCTGGGCCTCGCGGAGACGACGCCGGGGCCGCTGATCCTGGTGACGCAGTTCGTCGGCTTTCTCGCGGCCTATCGCGATGCCGCGCCGTTCACGCCGCTGGTCGCGGGGGGGCTCGGCGCGCTGATGACCATCTGGGTGACATTTGCGCCGTGCTTCCTATGGATATTCACCTTCGCGCCCTGGATCGACCGGTTGCAGCATGCCCGGCGGCTGAAGGGCGCTCTGGCCACGATTACGGCATCGGTGGTCGGCGTGATCGCCAATCTGAGCCTCTGGTTTGCGCTGCACGTCATCTTCACCCGCGTGGAGGAGCGCGAGTTGGGACCGCTTCGCTTCGACTGGCCAGATGCGGGATCGATCGATGGACTGGCTCTGGCGCTGGCGGCATGGGCCGCGGTGCATCTGCTCGTGCTCAAGCGGTCGGTGGTCGAGGTGCTGGGCGTCGCTGCGGTTCTAGGGCTTGCTGTCAGACCGTTCATCTAAACAACCTTATTCCTGAACAAATGCTGTCATCCCAATTCAGCCCCGCCACAGTGGCGAATCGCTAGACCGTGTTCAACCCGTCGAGACTGGCGGGGTCAGGACGGAAGGAATGGAACGATGGCAAAGGCAAAGAGTGTTATCGGCGCAGCGCTGCTCGGCGCTGCTGCCATGGTTTCGGCAGCGGTCCCGGCGGCAGCCCAGTGGCATGGCGGTGGCCCCGGCTGGGGTGGCGGCTGGGGCGGGCGCGGCGATCGCGCGGTAAACCAGTGTGTGCGCGCCGCCGAGATCGAGGCGCGCCGCTTCGGCCGCTTCGCGCAGGTCACCGACATTCGCGATATCGACCGCACCCGTTTCGGGCTGCGCGTGCAGGGCCGCATCGTGGTCGAAAATGGCGGTCGCTGGCGCGGCAATACAGATCGTGGCCGCTTCACCTGTTTCGTGGATCGGGGCCGGGTCTATGACGTGCGTCTCAGCGGGCTCGGCAATTTCCGCTAAGACAAGGGTCTGACCCCTTGCTCCCTGGCGGTTCAGCCTGGCGACAGGCTGAACCGCCTAAACCTGAACACAAAGGTACAGCGCCATTGCGCCCGGGCCTTGCCGACAGAAAGGCATGCAATGTTGAAAGCACTGACAGGTCTGGGCGCTGCGGGCGCGATGCTCGTGACCGGCATGACCCCGGCGATGGCCGCGCCGGCACCGCGCGGCACGTTCGATGCAGCTCCGGTCGGCGCGCTGGGATGGAACCCCGGGGATGAAAGCGCCAGCCAGTGGCGCGGCGGCTGGCGCGACCGGCGCTGGCGTGGCCGCAACCGCGGCGTCGATGCCGGCGATATCCTCGCTGGCGTCCTGATCCTCGGCGGCATTGCTGCGGTAGCCAGCGCTGCGACCAACAGCGCGCGGCGCAATGGCGATGACCGCAGTTTCAATGACGATGTCCGCTCGGCGAGCGATCGCTGCGGTGCGGCGGCGGTGGCCCAGTCCGGCTTTGGGTCGCGGATCGAGCGGATCGACAATGTCGTGCGTGACGGTCAGGGCTGGCGCGTCGAAGGCCTCGTCGGGTCGCGCCGCGATGGTGTCGATAGCTTCACCTGCGGCATCAGCTTCGGCCGCATCGATTATGTCCGCTTTAACCGTGCCAACGGCAACTGGGGTGCGAATGACGGCGTCTTCGACAATGGCGTCGCGGTCACCGATCCGCCGTTCAGCGTCGATCCCGATGAGGACGACTATGCCTGGCGCAATAATGGCAGCGAACCGTTTCCGCCCGACTAAGGGCGAGAGTTACCGGACGGGATCGGTCATTTCTGGCCGTTCCCACCCGGTCTGACCCCCTGCGGCGCGCTTCGCCCCTTCGCGCGCCGCAGGGGTAACAGACATATCCCGATCAGGATCGAGATGACGGCCAGAGCGGCAAAGCCGATCAGGATCGGGTGATTGGTGTCTTCGCGCGTCTGCAGATCCATGATGTGCAGGCCCCACATGAAGTCGAATGCGCGCCACAAGGCGCTGCGCGTGACCAATACGGCGCCGGTTTCCGCGTCGATATAGATATGCGTGTCGTCGGCAAAGCGCGCCTGCCAGCTCGGGCGCGGGCGGCGCAGTTCGAGCGGGGCGTTGTCGGCAGAAAAGCGGGTCACCGCCGCAAGTTCCGCCTTCCCGGCAAAGGCTGCGCGCGCGAGCAGAGCGGCCTCGCGGGCGCTTACGGAAGGCAGTAGCGCGCCAGTACGCGCATCGGCGCGGCGCTTGCCGCCATCGGCATAATCAACCAGCCAGACCAGCGTTCCCGCTTGCTGACTCAGCGTCAGTGTCTGCACCGGTCGACCCTCCAGGATCGGCACCACGGGGCGAAAGCCGGGCAGAGCAGGGGCTTCAGCCTTCAGATGCTCGCCGCGCACCGTGTCGATCGGGAAGCTCGCCATGAACAGGCCCGAAGCGGTCCAAAGCAACAGCGGCACGCCGACCAGCCAGCCCAGCCAGACATGCCAGCGCATCACCATCCGCCGCCTGAGCCTGAATGCCACGACTAATCCTCCGAGCGACTGCCGCCGCGATAGGCGGGCAGCGCGATATTGTAGCGGATGGCCAGGCCGCGCAGCACGAAGCCCGCGACTGCGCCGATGATCGCGGCGATCTCGACCTCCAGCCCTGCGAGCCTCAGCGCGACATAGGAGCCGGAGCCCAGAGCGGCGGCGGTGACGTAAAGCTCGGGCCGCAGGATGATCGACGGTTCGCCCGCCAGCACGTCGCGGATGATGCCGCCGACGCACGCGGTAATCACACCCATCATCACGGCAGGCAGCGGATCGACGCCGAACTGCATCGCCTTGGCCGCGCCGAACACGCTGTATGCGCCGAGACCGACGGCATCGAACCAGTCGAGCATCCTTCCCTCCCACCAGCGCTGCGGCGTGACCCAGAGGAGCGCGGAGACTGCCAGCACGACGACCAGCACGCGCGAGTTGACGATCCAGAATACCGGCGCGCCGATCAGCAGATCGCGCACCGTCCCGCCGCCGACCCCGGTCACCAAAGCGAAAAAGGTGAAGGTGACGAACGTCTGCCGCTTCGCCGCCGCCGCGAGTGCGCCAGAGGCGGCGAACACCGCGATGCCGAACATGTCGAGCGTGCCGAGGATCGTGCCGAGATCGATGGCGGCGGGCAGGGGGCCAGGGGAGAGGGGGGTGGTCATGCGGCAGCTCTAAGGGAGTGAGGCCTTGAATACACGCTCTTCCGTCATCCTGAACTTGTTTCAGGATCTATCGTGCCCCAACAACCGAAACTGCGCGAGGATAAATGGACCCTGAAACAAGTTCAGGGTGACAAGGTGATTGACAGGTGTCGTGCGACACCCTGAGTGCAATACAGAGAAATCACTCCCCCCACCCAACCCTCCCCCATCAAGGGGGGAGGGCTTTTTAGGCGAGGGCGAGTTTGGCCTCAGATATGGATCGGCTTGCCCTGCACGGCCATCGCGGCTTCCTTGAGCGCTTCGCTGTGCGTCGGGTGGGCGTGGCAGGTATAGGCGATGTCCTCGCTGGTGCCGCCGAATTCCATCGTCTGCGCCGCCTGCGCGATCATCGTGCCGCCGAGCGATGCGATGATCCATACGCCGAGCACGCGGTCGGTCTTGGCATCGGCGATCACCTTGACCAGCCCGTCGCCCTCGTGATTGGTCTTGGCGCGCGAGTTGGCCATCATCGGGAACTTGCCGACCTTGATTTCGCCGCGTTCTTTCGCCTGTTCCTCGGTCAGGCCCACGCCCGCGATTTCGGGCATGGTGTAGACGACCGACGGAATGATGTCGTGGTTCACGATGCCGGTCAGGCCCGCGATATTCTCTGCCACGGCAATGCCCTCGTCCTCGGCCTTGTGCGCCAGCATCGGGCCGGGCACGCAATCGCCAATCGCCCAGATGCCGGGGACCTTGGTCTGGAAATCATGGTCGATCTCGACCTGGCCGCGACCATTGACCGCAAGCCCCGCCTTGTCGAGCGCGAGGCCATCGGTGTTGGGACGGCGACCGATCGAGACCAGCACGACATCGGCGTCTATGGTTTCGGCGGCACCGCCAGCGGAAGGCTCGACGGTCAGCACGGCCTTGCCGTCCTTGACTTCCGCGCCGGTGACCTTGGTCGAAAGCTTGAACTGGATGCCCTGCTTCTTGAAGACCTTGTTGGCTTCCTTGCGGATTTCGCCGTCCATGCCGGGCAGGATCTGGTCGAGATATTCGACCACGGTGACCTTGGCGCCCAAGCGCTTCCACACGCTGCCGAGCTCGAGGCCGATCACGCCGCCGCCGATCACGACCATGTGATCGGGCACCTTGGCGAGTTCGAGCGCGCCGGTGGAATCGACGATGACCTGCGCCTCATTGTCCACGGTAATGCCCGGCAGCGGGGTGACCGACGATCCGGTCGCGATGACGATGTTCTTCGCGCGATAGCTCTTGCCTGCGACCTCGACGGTGCCGGCGCTGGTGAATGCGGCATGGCCCTTGAGCCATTCCACCTTGTTCTTCTTGAACAGATATTCGATCCCGCCGGTCAGGCCCTTCACGGCATCGCGGCGCTGCGCGTGCATGGTCTCGAGGTCCAGCTCGACCGTGCCCTTGATGCCCAGCTTGGCGAGCTTGCCGCTGGCCGCTTCCTCGAACAGTTCGGAGGCGTGCAGCATCGCCTTGGAGGGGATGCAGCCGACATTGAGGCAGGTGCCGCCGAGCGTTGCGCGGCTTTCGACGCACGCGGTCTTCAGGCCCAGCTGCGCTGCACGGATCGCCGCGACATAACCGCCAGGGCCGGCACCGATCACCAGGACGTCGAAATCATAATCAGCCATTTTCAAACTCCATCGTGCGCTCGGGCCATATCAGACCTGTCTCGCACTGTCTTTCCCGTCATTCCCGCGAAAGCGGGAATCCCGCTTTCTGATGACGATGAGGCGGAAGCGGGACCCCCGCTTGCGCGGGGGTGACGAAACAGGGTCTCGTCGGTTCCGCCTGCCGTATCGCTTGCGTTACAGATCGATCAGCAGCCGCGTCGGGTCCTCGATCGCTTCCTTGATCGTCTTGAGGAAGGTCACGGCCTCGCGACCGTCGATCAGGCGGTGGTCATAGCTCAATGCCAGATACATCATCGGGCGCGCGGCGATCGAGCCGTCGGGCATGACGACCGGGCGCTGGTCGATGCGGTGCAGGCCCAGCACCGCGCTCTGCGGCGGGTTGATGATCGGGGTCGACATCAACGATCCGAACACGCCGCCGTTGGAGATGGTGAAGGTGCCGCCCTGCATCTCTTCCATCTTCAGCGTACCGTCCTTGGCGCGCTTGCCGAAATCGGCGATGGTCTTCTCGATGCCTGCGAAGCTCAGGCTCTCGGCATTGCGGATGACGGGCACGACCAGGCCGTTGGGCGCGCTGACTGCGACCGAGATATCGGCATAATTGTGATAGACGATCTCGTCGCCCTCGATCTGCGCGTTGACCGACGGCACGTCCTTGAGCGCGAGACACGCGGCCTTGGCGAAAAAGCCCATGAAGCCGAGGCGCACGCCGTGCTTCTTCTCGAACAGGTCCTTGTACGTGTTGCGCGCCTCCATCACCGCGGTCATGTCGACATCGTTGAAGGTGGTCAGCATCGCCGCCGTGTCCTGCGCGCTCTTGAGGCGCTTGGCGATGGTCTGGCGGATGCGGGTCATGCGCACGCGCTCGGTCTCGCGACCGGCAGCACCGCTGGCGACCGGGGCGGCGGCGGGCGCAGCGGCGACCGGCGCAGGCGCGGCCTTGGCAGCTTCAGCCGCAGCGGCGAGCACATCTTCCTTGGTCAGGCGGCCGTCCTTGCCGGTGCCCTTGATGCTGGTCGGGTCGAGGCCATGCTCGAGCACCAGGCGGCGCACGGCGGGCGACAGGCTCACCGGCTCGCCGGTCGGGGCGGGAGCGGGCGCGGCGACCGCTGCCGGAGCAGGGGTGGCTTCGCTCTTGGCGATCGCGGGTTGCGGCGCGGCAGCGGCGGTGGCGACGGCAGCGCCCGAGCTTTCGATCGTGGTCAGGATCGAGCCGACCTGCACGGTATCGCCTTCGGAAAAGATCAGCTGGCCCAGCACGCCCGCGGCAGGGGCGGGGACTTCGACCGCCACCTTGTCGGTTTCCAGGCTGGCAATCGGCTCGTCGGCGGCGACGGTGTCGCCCGGCTTCTTCAGCCATTCGCCGATGGTCGCTTCGCTGATCGATTCACCCAGAACGGGGACTTTGACTTCGATGCTCATGGTTCTCAAACCCTATTTCTATCCGCGTCCAACATGCGGAATTGATTGTTTTTCTGCTGGCTCAGCTACCGCGCTGGCGGCGGATTTCCTCGCGGACATTATGGCCGAGCGCATCGGCGATCAGCGCGCCCTGTTCGGCCTGGTGCCGCTTGGCGAGGCCGGTGGCGGGCGATGCCGCCGCAACGCGACCGGCATAGCGGGCGCGCTTGGGGGCGACGCCTGCATCGGCCAGGCATTCCTCGATGAACGGTTCGACGAAGAACCAGCTGCCATTGTTGCGCGCTTCTTCCTGCGCCCATACGACCTCTTCCAGATTGACCATGCGCTTGAGGCGGATGGTCAGCGGCTCGCCGGGGAAGGGGTAGAGCTGCTCGAGGCGGATGATCGCGGTGTTCTTGTCACCGGCCGCATCGCGCGCCTCCATGAGGTCGAACGCTACCTTGCCCGAACAGAGCACCAGGCGCTTGATGTCCTTGTCTTCCGGCTGGTTGGGGTCGGAAAGGATGCGCATGAAATGGCTGTTGCCCTGGAACTCGCTCGCCTTGGACACCGCCATCTTGTGCCGCAGCAGCGACTTGGGCGTCATGATGATCAGCGGCTTGCGGAAGTTCCGGTGCATCTGGCGGCGCAGCACATGGAAATAGTTGGCCGGCGTCGTGATGTTGCACACCTGGATGTTGTCGCCCGCGCACAGCTGCAGGAAGCGTTCGAGTCGCGCCGAGCTGTGTTCCGGACCCTGGCCTTCCATGCCGTGCGGCAGCAGCATCACCAGACCGTTGGCACGCAGCCATTTGGCCTCACCGCTGGCAATGAACTGGTCGATCATGATCTGCGCGCCGTTGGCGAAATCGCCGAACTGCGCTTCCCACAGCACCAGCGTCTTCGGATCGGCCATGGCATAGCCATATTCGAAACCGAGCACGCCATATTCGGACAGCGGGCTGTCGAGTACCTCGAACCGGCCATGCGGCACCTGTTCGAGCGGCAGATAGCGGCTGCCGTTATTCTGGTCGATCCAGACTGCGTGCCGCTGGCTGAACGTGCCACGACCCGAGTCCTGACCCGAGAGGCGGACGGCATAGCCTTCCGACACGAGCGAGCCGAAGGCCAGCGCCTCGCCGGTCGCCCAGTCGAAGCCTTCGCCCTTGTCGAACATCTCGCGCTTGGCTTCGATCACGCGGCGCAGCGTCTTGTGCACCTCATGGCCTTCGGGGATGGTGGTGAGCGTACGGCCCAGGCTGTCCATCAGCTTCTTGTCGATACCGGTTTCGACGTTGCGCCGCGCGGTTTCGTCATCGGCAGGCATGTGCAGGCCCGACCAGCGACCGGCGAACCAGTCCGCCTTGTTGGCCTTGTAGGTCTTGCCCGCCTCGAACTCGATCTCGAGATTGTCGGAAAAGGTCTTGGCGGTGCCGTCGATCCAGTCCTGCGTCACCACGCCTTCGGCGATCAGGCGATCGCCGTAGATCTTGCTGACCTTGGGATGCTTGCGGATCTGCGCATACATCTGCGGCTGGGTGAAACTGGGCTCGTCGCCTTCGTTATGGCCGAAGCGGCGATAGCACCACATGTCGATCACGACATCGCGGTGGAAGCGCTGGCGGAAGTCGATCGCCATCTTGCAGGCAAAGGTCACCGCTTCCGGATCGTCGCCATTGACGTGCAGGATCGGCGCCTGGACGCCCTTGGCAACGTCCGAGGGATAGGGCGACGAGCGCGCGAATTGCGGGCTGGTGGTGAAGCCGATCTGGTTGTTGACGATGAAGTGAATGCAGCCGCCGGTATTATAGCCGCGAATGCCCGAAAAGCCGAGGCACTCCCACACGATACCCTGACCCGCGAACGCCGCGTCGCCGTGCAGCAGCACGGGCAGCACCTGGTTGTGATCGGCGAGATCGTCGCGGATCACCTGCTGCGCGCGGACCTTGCCGAGCACGACCGGATCGACCGCTTCGAGGTGCGAGGGGTTGGGGACCAGCGACATATGCACGCTGATGCCGTCGAACTCGCGGTCGGTGCTGGTGCCGAGGTGATATTTCACGTCGCCCGAACCGCCGACATCATCCGGGTTGGCCGAGCCGCCCGAGAATTCGTGGAAGATCACGCGATAGGGCTTGGCCATCACATTGGCGAGCACGTTCAGGCGGCCGCGATGCGGCATGCCATAGACGATTTCCTTGAGGCCGAGCTGGCCGCCGTACTTGATGACGGCTTCGAGCGCGGGGATCATCGACTCGCCGCCATCCAGGCCGAAGCGCTTGGTGCCGACATATTTCTTCGCGAGGAAATTCTCGAAGGTCTCGGCCTCGATCACCTTGGAAAGGATCGCCTTCTTGCCGTTTTCGGAGAACTCGATGACCTTGTCGACGCCTTCCATCCGGTCCTGGAAGAAGCGGCGCTCCTCCACGTCCGAGATGTGCATGTATTCGAGGCCGACCTTGCCGCAATAGTTCGCGCGCAGCGTATCGATGAGCTGACGCACGGTCGCGCTTTCGAAGCCCATCGTGCCACCCAGGAACACGGGCTCGTCGAGCTCGCTGCCTGTAAAGCCGTGATATTCCGGCGTGAGGTCAGCGGGCAGTTCCTGCTGCGACAGGCCGAGCGGGTCGAGATCGGCCGCCAGGTGGCCGCGCACCCGGTAGGTGCGGATCAGCATCATCGCCCGGATCGAGCGATCCGCCGCACGCGCGATCGCCGCTTCGTCCACCGGTTTGCCCGCCTTTGCCGATGCATCGCGCACCGCGGCCTTGACCGCTGCCTGCATCTGCATCGGGTCGAGCGCCGCCGTCAGGTCGTCGCTATCGGCCAGCGGCCAGTTGCCGCGCTGCCAGCTCGGGCCCTGCTGCGGGCCTTCTGCGGGGTCGAAATCAAATCCGTCGTAGGTCATATCCTGGCGTCCCTTTTCCCTCTCCCCACCGTGGGAGAGGGTTGCGCAGACTTGGGCACGCATGTGCCCCAGTCGAAGCTGGGTGAGGGGGCAGCGCGCTACCGGCGCGCTCCCGGCCCTCTCCCTCGCACCGCTTCGCGATGCTTCCCCTCTCCCGCTGGGGGAGAGGGATGGTTCAAATCACACCGTTTCCAGCAGCTCGGCGAGGGTCTGTCCGAGCAGCGAAGGCGAGGGCGAGACGCGGATACCCGCTTCTTCCATCGCCGCGATCTTGTCTTCGGCGCCGCCCTGGCCGCCCGAGACGATGGCGCCGGCATGGCCCATGCGGCGTCCCGGAGGCGCGGTACGGCCTGCGATAAAGCCGACCATCGGCTTCTTGCGACCGCGCTTGGCTTCGTCCTTCAGGAACTGCGCGGCTTCTTCTTCCGCACTGCCGCCGATTTCGCCGATCATGATGATCGACTTGGTTTCGTCGTCCGCCAGGAACAGCTCGAGCACGTCGATGAAGTTGGTGCCGTTGACCGGGTCGCCGCCGATGCCGACCGCCGTGGTCTGGCCCAGGCCGACCGCCGTGGTCTGGTGCACGGCTTCATAGGTGAGCGTGCCCGAGCGCGACACGACGCCGACCGAGCCCTTCTTGAAGATGCTGCCGGGCATGATGCCGATCTTGCATTCGTCGGGGGTCAGCACGCCGGGGCAGTTGGGGCCTATCAGGCGCGACTTGCTGCCCTGCAGCGCGCGCTTGACGCGGACCATATCGAGCACCGGAATGCCTTCGGTGATCGCGACGATCAGTTCCATCTCGGCATCGATTGCCTCGAGGATCGAGTCCGCAGCGAATGGCGGCGGAACGTAGATGCAGGTCGCGGTCGCACCGGTCGCGGCCTTGGCTTCGGCGACGGTGTTGTAATTGGGCAGGCCGATATGCGTGGTGCCGCCCTTGCCGGGGGTCACGCCGCCGACCATCTGCGTGCCATAGGCCAGCGCCTGTTCGGTATGGAAGGTGCCGGTCGCACCGGTCATCCCCTGCGTGATGACCTTGGTGTGCTTGTTGACGAGAATGCTCATTTCTTGCGAAACTCCACTGCTGTGGCCGTGAGAACAAGGCCGGTAAGGGGGATGCCGGTGGCGGCGAGCGCGCCGGGTGCGGCGTACGAAACTTCCATTTCCATATGGCCGGGCTTCAGGCCTGGGTTCCAGACGCTCTTCGTGAAGCCGGGCAAGGGATCAGTCGAACTGCCGGGCTTGCGCACCGCCCAGTTTTCCAGAACGTCTGCGGATATGGGGGCAGGGGCGGTGAAATCATAGACGCGGCAGCCATGGCTCTGCATGTCGCCCAGATCGACGCCCGACAGCGCCAGGCTGAGCTCACGGCCTGCCACGGTCATGCGATATTCGCCGCCGTCGAGCAGCTTGGCCTCGCCACCGCTCTCGGCAAGCTTGGCCTTGCCGTAATCGACCAGCTGGCGCAGCGCACCCTTGTCATCGGCGGGGATGGCCTGCCATCCGGCGGCGATGACCGAGGCTTTGGCGACGGCGAGATTCTCGACACCCGAACAGGCAGTCGCGAACGCGGCGAGGACCTCGCCTGCGGGATAGGGGTTTTCGGCTGGCGGGGCCTTTTCCTCAGCCGCCGCCAGCGCGAAAAGTCCGATCAGGAGACCGGACGCGAGCATCAGGCGAGGCTCGGGTCCAGGGTCTTGCAGACGCCGAGCAGTTCCTTGACCGCATCGACCGAGACCTGAAGATTGCTCTTTTCCTCGTCGCTCAGCGCGATTTCGATGACCTCTTCGGCACCATCGGCGCCGATGACGACGGGGACGCCGACATACAGGCCATCAAGACCATATTTGCCTTCGACGTTCACCGCGCAGGGCAGGATGCGCTTGGTGTCGCCAAGATAGGCTTCGGCCATCGCGATCGCGCTGGTGGCGGGGGCGTAATAGGCCGAACCGGTGCCGAGCAGCGCGACGATCTCGCCGCCGCCCGAGCGGGTGCGCTTGACGATCTCGTCGAGCCGCGCTTCGGACACGCCCTTGATCTTGGCCATGTCCTTCACCGGAATGCCGTTGATCGTGGAATAGCTGAGCACGGGCACCATGGTGTCGCCATGGCCGCCGAGCACGAACGCGTTCACGTCCTTGACGCTGACGCCGAATTCCCAGGCGAGGAAGGTGGCAAAGCGCGCGCTGTCGAGCACGCCGGCCATGCCGACGACCTTGTTGGCCGGGAGCCCCGAGAATTCGCGCAGCGCCCAGACCATGGCGTCGAGCGGGTTGGTGATGCAGATGACGAACGCGTCGGGCGCATTGTCGCGGATGCCTTCGCCCACGGCCTTCATGACCTTGAGGTTGATGCCGAGCAGATCGTCGCGGCTCATCCCCGGCTTGCGTGCGACGCCGGCGGTGACGATGATGACGTCCGCGCCTGCGATGTCGGCATAGTTGTTGGTGCCGGTGATCTTTGCGTCAAAACCTTCGACCGGGCCGCACTGCGACAGATCGAGCGCCTTACCCTGCGGCACGCCTTCGACGACGTCGAACAGCACGATATCGCCCAGTCCCTTGGTGGCTGCGAGATGCGCCAACGTACCGCCGATATTGCCTGCGCCGATCAGCGCGATCTTGTTGCGTGCCATGGTCAATCCTTTCCGAAAATTGGGTGTTCCGGCCGAAACTGCCTGTCAGGAATGCGGGGATGCTATGTGGTGCGTGTGCGTTCCCTGAACAGATATCCGGCCCTCAGCAAAAACCTTGTGATGTGCTTGTCCGTTTCACGACCTCAGATGGGCGCGCACCGGGCTTGCACAGCCTGAGTCATCGCGCTCGCCGGCCTGCCTAGGCCGCTTGGACGGGGTTTTCAACCATCAAAAGCCACCAGACTCCAATTATTTGTGCAATTGAAAACTGTTAGCAATAAGGGTTGCCGGGACTGTGGTCGGGCCCGTCTTGTTCAGTGCAAACCCGCGATCTTGCCGCAGAATGCTCCATAGCGGCACACTCCCCTATTAACATGGGATGGACGTGATATAATATTTCCTTTAGCCGCGCATGGGCTGCGACGAGGGTAAGCGGGTCTTAACCCGCCCGGCATAAGGGTCCAACGATGGTCACCAAGGTTCAGTACACCGTCGATACCGAATTGTCGCTCAAGCTCTTCCAGGAAGGCGCGAGTGCGCAGGAGAATTTCGACAGTTCGATCGCTGGCAAGTGCCGTGACGGCGAATTTGGCATCTTCTACCAGATGGACCGCCTCGAGGCCTATGGTCTGAAGGGCGTCTTCTTCGTCGATCCGTTTCCGGCTCTGGTCTACGGCCCCGGCGTCGTCGCAAGGATCGTCGAGCCGATCCTGAAACGCGGTCATGAGGTGCAGCTTCACATCCATACCGAATGGCTGGAATTTGCGCGCGATCATGAGCTTGCACATCTGCGCGGCCGCAATATCGCGGATTTCCCGCTCGACGATCAGGTCCGGCTGCTCGATCAGGCGCGGGCGCTGCTGATGATCGCCGGCGCGCCCAAGCCGACCGCCTTCCGTGCGGGCAATTTCGGGGCGAACGACGATACGCTGCGCGCGCTGAGTGCCCTGAGCGTTCCGTATGACAGCAGTTTCAATCCGGCCTTCTTGGCAGGCGAGTGCGATATCGATCTTCCGCCGGAAACCCCGCCCTTTTCCGAGCATATGGGCGTCGGCATCATTCCAGTGAGCGTGATCGAGGATCGGCCCGGCAGCATCCGCGCCGCGCAACTGTGTGCGCTTTCTGCCTGGGAGATGCGGGATGGCCTGCGTCATGCTGCAGAGCACGATTGGCCGTGCTTCACCATTGTCAGCCACAGTTTCGAATTGCTCAGCCGGGATCGCACCCGTGTCAATCCAATCGTGCAGCGCCGGTTTGAATCCATGTGCCTCAACATTGCCGAACAGACACGGCTGGAAGGCGCGGGTTTCGAAGCTTTGCAGCCGCAGCGCAGGGCATCGCTGGCCAAGCTTCCCGCCAATCTGGTGCGCACCGCGCTGCGCTATGGCGAGCAGGCGGTGAGCCGCATCCGTTACGAGGTCGGAATCCTCTCGACGCTGTTCCTCAACGAATTCGCCGCCTTCGAGAGCGTCGTGGCGATCTGAGGCCTCAACCGCGCAACAGCTTGCGGATTTTCGCCTTGGCCCCGATGCGTTCGAGCCAGGCCCCGGTCGCTTCCACGCCTGCGTTGAACGCCCGGTGGCTCGTGAGCACAGCGCGGTTGGCGATGCTCGGCGCGAGCAGGAACAGGGTGGCGCACTGCACCTGATGCGTGCCGAAAAGCGCCTTGTGCGCGCCATCGCCTTCGGTAAAGTCGAAATAGCGGAAGCGCTGTTCGGCAAAGAGCTGCTCGAGCGCATGCATCTGCAGCACGGTTCCGGGCGAGAGCTGCGCCTGGCCCTGATCATAACCGAGATAGGCGTAGATGAGCACGTCCTCGACCACGGGCAGGTAGAGATAGGCGATTGGCTTGCCGTGCAGGAACAGGATCCAGGCACGCAGACTGTCGGTCCGGGCGAGGGCTTCAGCCTCGGCGCGGAAAGCCGCGTGGCCGGGGAGCCCGGCATCGAGCAGCCGTGCCTGATAGGTCTGGTTCGATAGCGGCAGGGCGGCGGCGAAAAAGGCGTCGAGCTGATCGGGGGCGTGATAGCTGCGAATGTCGAGCGTGCCGCCGTTTGCATCGGCGAGCTTGCGCATCTTGCGCTTGAGCGTCGCGCGCGTCTTCGATGAGAATTGCGCCATATAGCCGTCATGACCCAGCGCCATGTCGATATAATGGCGTGCAAAGAGTTGCGGCGGGGACTTGAGAAAGCCTGTGAATTGCTGGTCGAGCCGGGAGAGCTGGGCTGCAGGAACGGACTGCACGCGATATCCGTCCGCATCGGGCGGCAGCGGGACAGGGACAAGGGGGCGCTCGGCCAGGATTGCGTCGAGCCCGTATGCCAGCGGCACCAGCATCCGCCGCGCGCGCAGGATGCAGCGATCGCCCAGCAAAAAGCGGATATCGGTGGCAACGGGCGTCATGCGGCGGCTGTCCGTCAAGGGGGGCAGGGGTGACCGACCTGCTAATGCCACAGGGTTAAGATCGCTTGAACCCGGCTTTGCAGCCAAGGCTTTACCCTATGTTCACGCGCGCTTTATACAAGCGCATGAAACGAGCTGCGGCCTCGTACAGACCTGCCTCCTGCGATGGGATACCGACATGGCGCAGCCCAGGCCCAGTGCCGCCTGCAATCATTGTGGATCGACCGAGACACGCCCCGTCGCGCGTGTCTCGGGCTACATGCTTGAGCGGTGCGGGCAATGCGGCCTCGCCTTCATCACCAATCCGCCATCGGACGCGGCGCTTGCAGCCATGTACCAGGCGGGCAACGACTATCACACTCAGCTGCACGATCCGGAAAACGAGGCCTTCGTGCGGATGGCAGCGATCGCCCGCGAGCATCTGCATTTTGTCGAGCGTTTCGCCTCTGGCGGTCAGCTGCTCGATATCGGCTGTTCGACCGGATTGTTTTTGAACGAGGCACGGCGGGTCGGGTTCGACGTCGCTGGCGTCGAGTTTTCGGCTGCATCGGCGCAGTTTGCACGCGATCATTTTCACCTCTCGATCACCGATGGCGATATCCACGCCGTCGACGATGCCGAGGGCATGCTCGATATTGTCACCATGTTCGACGTGATCGAGCATGTCCGCGATCCCGCACGCGACATCGTGGCCGCCCATCGGCTGCTGAAGCCCGGCGGGCTGTTCATCCTGTCGACGCCGAATATCGACGGACTGTTTCCACGTGCGTCCGAGCCATTGGCGGGGCCGCTTGGCTATTGGCCGCATATCGAGCCACCCTGGCATCTCTATCAGTTTTCGGTTCGCACCCTGTCTGCGATGCTCGAGGCGCGCGGGTTCGAATGCCTGGGTACCCGCCACACGGCCATCGACCTTGCCTATACGTTCGGCACGGCGCAGACTTTGATGCGCAGCCCGAAGCGCCTGGCGTATGCCCTGGCCTTTGCCCCGCTCGCCTGGGCCGGGCCGAAGATCGGAATGGGGGACTGGTTCTATCTTGCCGCGCGCAAGCGCTGATGCCTAATCGGTCACGGCGTATTGGATGGGCTTGAACGAACCATTGTTCGATTGCAGCGCCGAACAGGCGGTGAGCCCGATGATCAGGTCCATATGCGCGCGGAAGGTGATCGATTCCCCAGCCTTGCTGAGCGGCGGATCGACCCGCAGTTCGCCCGTGGTGCCGTCGATCGGCACGTTCATGAAGCAGTTGAATGCGACCGGAATCATGTCCTCTGTCACGCCATAAGGCGCCAGCGCGGCGGCGAGATTGCCGAAACAGCCGCGATGCGGATCGGTATCGCCATAGATGATGCGGAATGTGTCCTTTGAACACGGCGTAAGCAAAAAGTCGTGGCGACCGACATCATCGGCGATGATCTCGAGCATCACCTGACTGCGGTTCGAATAGAGCAGGTCCCCGGTCGAAAGGTAGATCTTGCTGGCATAGTCGAGCGTGCGCCCCGACGAGATGACCTCGCCGATATCGTGCCGGTTGAAGGCCAGCAGGTCGGCCACCTGTTCGCCCAGCACATCCGTGACGGTGAGCGTCTGCCCCTTGTTCAGCGTGAATGCGGTGCCCGAACGCGGCGGAATTTCATGCGGCATGTTCGGCGGCCTTTCTCGGGCGCAGCGGACAGCGCCACTCGCTTCCGACCGCCCGGCCGCTATATTGCCGGGCCTCGGAAATCGTGCCGTGACGCGCCAGCATGGGGTTGGGTGCACCGGCCAGGGCCACGTCGCGATCGATGATCGTGCCGCGCATCTTCTCGTACACGCCCGAGGCGCGCAATTGTTCGAACTGGTCGTGCAGGTTAAAAACCAGGGCCGGTCGATCGAAGCGCCGCGCCGGGCGACTGGCACCCGGATGCAGGCCGACCACGAAAAATGCCTCGCCGCCAAAGCTCAGCGAGAAATGCGGGTCATCGGGATCGCCGCTGACCCGCGGATCGACCGGCTGGCCGAGCCAATCGTCCTTGTCGCTCAGCGACTGCAACCGTTGCCACAGATGCTGTTCGAACCCAGCCTCGTCGAGCCCGGCATCCTCCTCGAACAGCACCGCGAGCGACTGGAACGGCGCGGGGTCGAGCGCGTAATCGCGCGCGATCTCCATCAGCGCGGGATGAATACGCAGGTCGTCCCAGGCCGAACGCAGGTCGCGTCCGATGATGATCCGCATATTGCCCTTGGCCAGCGCGGATTTGGCGCCAACACAGGGAAAATTGCGATCCTGGATGAACGCGCGAAAGCGCTCCGCCAGCGGATGGTCGTTGGAATTACACGTTTGAGCCATGCCGACCATACGCGGCTTGGCCTTGAGGGTTGCGCGATCAGGCAAGACTGTCGGCCATATGTTTGGCAGAAGCCAGATCGGCGACGAACTGATCGCGTTCGGCCCTGGCGCGCTCGCGGTCGGGCAGACGCAGCAGGAACGAGGGGTGCACCGTCGCGATGAGACGCGCGCCATCGTCCAGCATGTGCACCTTGCCGCGCATCGACGAGATGCTGGCCGACCGGCCGGTGAGCCCGCGCAGCGCGCTGCCGCCCAGGGACACGATGAGATCGGGCCGCACCAGCGCGCGCTCCTGATCGAGCCACCAGCGGCAGATGTCGATCTCGCCGGTGCTGGGGTTCTGGTGCAGTCGGCGCTTGCCGCGCGCGACGAACTTGAAATGCTTGACCGCGTTGGTGACGTAGAGCGTCGCGCGGTCGAGCCCGGCCTCGGTGAGGGCTTCGTCGAGCAGCTGTCCCGCGGGACCGACGAACGGACGGCCTTCCAGATCCTCGCGGTCACCCGGCTGTTCGCCGACCAGCATGATCCGCGCCTGGCGGGGGCCTTCGCCAGTCACCGCCTGGGTCGCGTGACAATGCAGCGGGCAGCGGGTGCAGGCGCGCACGGCCTGGTTCAGATCGTCCAGCGATGCGATGGCCTCGGGCAAGACAGTCTCCGCTTCCCCGCGCACGCGCCATTTGTCGCTGCGGGGATTGGCAAGCGAGACGGCTGTCTCGCGCATCCGTTCCACCCGCGCCTCGGCCCCCGCGATCAGCGGCGCAATGTCCTTTGCCTCGGGCAGATTGTGCCAGTATTTCTTGGGCATCTCGGCGCGCATGGCGGCGATCTTGACCCGGGCCGGGTTGAAGATGGCGCCATAATAGGTGCGCCACTGGTCCTCGACCACGTCGTGATCGGGTACTTCGTCGCGCGTGCCGCCGGGCCCGAGATGCAGCTCCTCGGCATGCCATATCGCGCGGGCATCGGGGGTGAGGATCGCCCAATCCATGCCGTAGAAGCGCTTGCGGAAAAAAGGCGCGGCCAGCCGCAGGATGCGATGCTCGGGCTCGAACCAGGCGATGTAGCGCTCGCGTCCGCATCCGTCCTCGCCCAGCCTGCGAAAGCGGACAAAGGCGTGCATCTTGTGCAGATCGCGCCGGATCGCCTTGTCGCAACGCATCAGCCAGTCGGTATCGGGATCGGTGCGCCGCTCGATCAGCTTGCGATCGTCGAGCGCGCGCCACAGCACCCGGTACAGTCGCGAGGGCACGCCATCGTCGCGATGGCAGATCACCCGGTCGGCAATGGCGACCAGTTCGCGGGGCAGGCTGACCGTACGCTGGGGCTGGAGCGGCGCGCTGTCGGCGAACAGTGAGGCGCTTTCGCCCGCAGGCCGCCAGACGATATCCTCGGGCGGCACGCGGGCGGCGAGCAGCGCTCGTGCATGGCCGCGCCACTCTTCGAACTCGCCCGGCTGCTGGAGGATGATCTCGCGCATGGCCCTACAGCGCGAGGCTCATCTGCTCGGGCGCCGGCGCGAAGCGCGCGCGCAGATTGGCGCTGTCGGTAAGGCCCCCGGGTCGCCAGTCGGCCGTGGTGACGAAGGGCAGCACCTTCTTCACCGAGGCGGTAAGGCGCGCCAGATCGCCGATGCGGATCGCGCCCAGCCGGCGTGCCGCGATAATCCGGTCAACCGCCTTGGTGCCGAGGCCCGGCACGCGCAGCAGCATCTCGCGCGGTGCGCGGTTGATATCGACCGGAAAACTCTCGCGCCGCTGCAGCGCCCAGGCCAGCTTGGGATCGATCGACAGGTCGAGCATGCCCTCGTTCGCTCCGGCCATGATCTCGGCGCGGTCGAAGCCATAGAAGCGCAGCAGCCAATCGGCCTGATACAGCCGGTGCTCGCGCATCAGCGGCGGGCGCACCGGGGGCAGGTCGCTGCTGGCATCGGGGATCGGGCTATAGGCCGAATAATAGACCCGGCGCAGGCGATAGCCCGAATAGAGGCTGGTGGCCGAAGCGAGGATATCGTCGTCGCGCGCGCCGTCTGCGCCGACGATCATCTGGGTCGATTGGCCCGCGGGCGCGAAGCGCGGCGGTTTTGCCTTCTTGAGCAGCCGGTCCTTGCGCGCCTCGACTGCATCTTCGACGCCGACGCGGACATTGGCCATGGTCTTGCGGATCGTCTGCGGCTTCTTCTCCGGCGCGAAGCTCTTCAAGCCATCCTCGGTCGGCAGCTCGACATTGGTCGAAAGCCGATCGGCATAGAGCCCTGCCTTGGCGATCAATTCGGGCGAAGCGCCCGCGATCGTCTTGAGGTGGATATAGCCGCCGAACCGGTGCTCCTCACGCAGCAGCCGGGCGACCTCGACCAGTTGTTCCATCGTATAGTCCTCCGACCGGATGATGCCCGAGGACAGGAACAGCCCCTCGATATAGTTGCGCTTGTAGAAATCGAGCGTCAGCCGGACGACCTCGGCCGGGTTGAACCGCGCGCGCGGCACGTTGCTCGACGCGCGATTGATGCAGAAGCGGCAATCGTAGATGCAGAAATTGGTGAGCAGGATCTTTAGCAGCGAGATGCACCGCCCATCGGGCGCATAGCTGTGGCAGATGCCCATGCCGCCGGTCGAGCCGATACCCTTGGTACCCGTGGAGTCGCGCCGCACCGTGCCCGAAGATGCGCACGAAGCGTCATATTTCGCCGCATCGGCGAGCAAGGCCAGCTTCTGCAGAATCGGTTTTTCGCTCATACTCCGCATATAGAGATTGGAACAAAGAAAGAACAGTTTAATTTCAAGCGAAAGGCTTTGCCGGCGGGAGGTTCCGGCTAAGGTGGCGCATCGCAAAAGGGACCAACGAATGAACCTCAAGGATACTCTCGTACCCAGTTTCGTGCAGATGCTGGGCGCGCTTTCGGCCTGGCTGGGCAAGGCGGAGCAGCATTTCGATGCCGAACAGTCGGCGCAGATCATGCAGGCGCGGCTGGCGCCCGACATGTTCCCATTGTTCACGCAGATTTGCTTTGCCTGCGTTCAGGCGCAGGAGGCGATGGCGCGGCTGCGCGGGCAGGATTTTCCCGATGCGATCGCGGCGTTGCGCGGCGAAGGGGTGGAAGCGGGCGCAAAGCCATGGACCATCGCCGATGCGCAGGCACGCATTGCCGATACCATTGCCATCGTGGAGGCAGCCGCAGATGGCCTGGCGGATGTCGCGGACGATATGGCAATCGCGCATGAACTGCCGATGGGCATGATCTTCGACTTCACTGCGGCCCAGTACGCGCGCGATTGGGCGATCCCGCAATTCTATTTCCACGTGATGACCGCCTATGCGATCCTGCGCGCGCAGGGCGCGCCGCTCGGCAAGATCGACTATGTCGGTCATCTGTTGCCATATCTTCGTCCGGGAACGATGCCCGGCGCAAGGTGACCGGCGGGCTGCGCCGGGCAGAGCGGGCGACTTGCACCAACTCTGCCCGGCGATCGGTGCGACCCGATGGCATGCCGCCACGGTTTATTGCGGCGTCAGCTGCGGATAGGTGATGCCCAGCTGCTCCAGATACGAGCTGTATTTGCTGGGATCGTAATAATATTTCTTCAGCTCGGGCCGGATGCGCTCCATCAGCTCCTTGTTGAGGTGGATGGCGGGCTGGTCTTCGGGGGTGAGCACCGGATCGTATTTCTGATCCTTGGTCTGCACCGTGGTAAAATAGGTCTTGGCGTCGCTGACCAGCTTGGGCGTGGTCATCACGTCGAGCACGGTCAGTGCCACCGCCTTCGCTCCCGCGACCGCGCCCTTGTGCGCGATCGGCGTCGCCATCGCGATCGCCGAGGTGACGTTATGCCCGATCATGCTGGGAATGTTCGACGGAAAGCGGATGGTGATCGTCGGCACCGTCCACATGATGTCGCCGATATCGTCCGATCCGCCGCCCATCGAAGTGCCGCGCGTTTCGGGCGTCGAGAGTGGCTCGACCGTGGTCTTGAGCGGCGCGATCTTGAACTTCAGCGCCTCTTGCACTGCCTTGGTAAACGCCTGGTCCTCGGGTGACCATTTGGGCATGCCGACCATCTCGATATTGGCTTGCGCGGCTTCGGCGAGCGGCTTGTTGCCGAAATTGGGTGCGGCATAGCCCAGCACCCGGCGGCTGACGAACGTGCCTGTCGCCTTGGCGGCGGCTTCGGCGATGTCGCTGCCGGTATTGTAGAGATGCCGGATGGACTCGAAATTCTGCTCGCGGAAATAATACCAGACCGATGCCTCGCCCGGGACGATATTGGGCTGCCCGCCGCCATTGGTGATGACATAATGCGAGCGCTGGGTGAGCGGCAAATGCTCGCGTCGCATGTTCCAGGCGATGTTCATGAGTTCCACCGCGTCCAGCGCGCTGCGCCCGGACCAGGGCGCGCCTGCGGCATGGCTGGTGATGCCCTTGAACGTGTATTCGACCGAGACCATGCCGTTATTGCCGGAATCGCCATAGCTGGTGCCGAAGCTGGAGGCGACATGGGTGAAGATCGAGACATCCACGTCCTTGAACAGCCCTGCGCGGACATAATAGGCCTTGGTTGCCAGCAGCTCCTCGGCGACGCCCGGCCAGAGCATCAGCTTGCCCTTGATGCCGTGCTTGATCATCACCTCCTTGGCGGCAATCGCGGCGGCAACGATCAGCGGCATGCCCGAATTATGCCCCTCGCCATGGCCGGGCGCGCCCGGCACGATCGGCTTCAATTGCGGCACGCCAGGCATCTGCGACAGGCCGAGCAGCCCGTCGACATCCGATCCAAGCGCCACCACCGGCCCATCGCCATTGCTCCAGGTCGCGGTCCAGGCGGTGGGGATGCCTGCCACCCCCTTGGTGATGGTGAAGCCGTTCTTTTCCAGTATTCCGGTCAGATATTCGGCGGTCTCGAATTCCTGAAAGCCCGGCTCCTGAAAGCTGAACACGGAATCGACCATTTCCTGGACGAGCTTGGCCTGTTCGTCGACTTCCGCCATCGCCTCCTTCTTCATCGCGGCGGGTGCCTTGGCCTGCGCCGCGAACGGAGTGGAGGCCATCAACAGGGCGGTCAGCAATTTCATCGATCGGGTCATCGTCATCGGTTTCCTGGTACAAGGCGTTGATTGGACGGGCACTGGTCACGACAGGGCACGGAGCAGGGATGCAAGCGTACCCTGTCGTGTCTGCGGTTACAGCGTGAAACGAACCCCCATGCGGAAGACGCGGCCAAGCACGTCATAGAGGCTGCGGTTGGTCTGCGGATAGGCCGGCGTGTTGTCACCGGTCGGGCCGTTGCCGACCAGCACCGGGTCGGTATCGAACACGTTGCGGACATAGAGGAACACCTCCGCCTCGGACGCGGCGATCTTGAACCGCCTGGTCACCGAAAGGTCGAGATACCATTGGCCGTCGATCCGGTTGGTGTTGATCGTGCGGAAATCGGGGGTGGAGAGCGGACAGCCGGTCTGGCACTCGATGAAATTGTTGTTGTAGACGCCATCGGAAAAGCCGCGGCCCACCGCATTGAACGACCAGCTTTCGGTGTCGTAATTGGCCGACAGGCGATAGTTCCAGGAAGGCGTCGCATCGCCGCCGCCGGCATTCTGCCCGGCCAGATCGACCGGCGCGTTGATGCCGTTGTCGGTGATATTGTCGATATAATGCGAGACGACCGCACGCAGCGTCAGATTGCCCGGACCGATCGCACGGCGATAGCTCGCCTCGAAATCGATGCCGCGCACCTTGACCGACGAGAAGTTGAACGGAACCAGCGTGATCGTGCTGATATCGTTCGGCGCAGCGAAGGCGATCTGCGCGCATTGCGATGCGACATTCTGCTCGAAGCACAGATTGGCGGTGGTCTGCGCGGTGAGCGTGGCGATCGCGCCACTGAGCGCAATGTCGAAATAATCGACCGAAGCGGCAAAGCCGGGCAGGAAGCTGGGCATGAACACCCCGCCGACGCCCCAGGTGCGCGCGACCTCGGGAGCGAGGTTGAGGTTGCCGGTAATCTGCTCGAGGAACGTGTCGGCACGGGTGCCGCCGCCCGCGACCGGCACGTTGACGGTGTTGGTGCGCGCGGTGCCCGGCGCGAACAGGTCGTTGAGATTGGGCGCACGAATGTCGCGCGAGCGGGTCACGCGCAGCTTGAAATCGTCGATCACCTGCCAGGTCCCGCCCAGCTTCCAGGTGACGACCGTGCCGGAGGTCGAATAGTCGGTAACGCGCAGCGCGCCGTTGAGATCAGCCCCCTCGAAGACGGGGAATACCGTCTCGACGAACGCTTCCTTCACATCGTAATCGCCAGTGGTGACCCGGTAATTGCCGTAGAGAAAGCCCAGATTGTTGGGCGCATCGGGATTGAGCGACCCATCGACCTCTTCGCGGCGATATTCGGCGCCGAAGGCCAGGCTGACCGGGCCCGCCCAGTTTTCGAACAGGCTCGCGGTCTGGAAGGTGACTGCGGCGACATCCTGCTGCAGCCGCTGCCGCCGCGAGGGCTGCAGGCCGTCGTTGAAGATGTAATTGAGCGCGGCGTCGCTGACCGGCGCGAGGCCGATGCGGTTGATCGGCACGCAGCCATTGGTCGGGTTGGTCAGCGTCGATCGGCAGACGATCGTGCCCGCCGAATTGCGCACCGCATCCGTCGCGAGCGCCAGGCGCGAGGTCACCCAGGTGTTGGTCAGCTGTTCCTGGGTCTTGGCGATGCCGAGCTGATAATAGGCATCATAGCTCCAGGCGATGCTGCCGGTGTCGAACGCGCCCTTGAGACCCGCGACGTAGCGATAGACATCGCGCGTATTGTCGCTGCCCTGTGCCGGTATGGCGAAATTGCCGGTGCCGATCGTGACGCTGGTGAGGTTGTTGGCGACCATCAGCGCGCGAAACGCATCGGGCAGATACGCATTGTCGCGCTGGATCACGACCGAGGGGGAGGGGGTCTTCTGGTAGAAGCTCTGCCCCTCGTAGCGCGAATAGGAGACCTGGCCGTACAGTTCGAACGCGGGCGAGAATTCATAGCTCGCGCGGCCGAAGACGTTGATGCGCTTCTCGTCTGGCGCGAGCGAGTTCGAATTGAGATGCCCTTCGCGGCTGATGCGGAAATCGCCGCCCTGCATCCACTGGCCGCGATTGGGGCCATAGGTGAACTGGTTTAGGCTGGCCTGGCCGGTGGCCGGATTGATCGAACCGAAATAGGTGCCGCGCAAGGGGCCGGAATTGACGATTCCGCCCGGCGTGAACTGATAGGTGCCGATTCCTGCAGCGACCAGCCGTTCGGGCTGGCCATTGCCGACAGCATAGGCCGGATTGTCGATCTGGAAGAAGCCGCTCTGCTGCCATTTGCGGTCGATCGTATCGACGCCTTCTTGTGTGAAATAATCGCCCGCCAGCAACAGCTTGCCCCGGCCATCGGCGAAATTGGTGCCGCCGGTCAAGCGGACGAGATGGTTCGGCACATCGCCATAGGTGGTGATGCCATATTCGTACTCGGCCTTGAGCCCGGTGAAATCCTTGTCGAGGATGAAATTGACGACCCCTGCGACCGCATCCGATCCATAAGCCGACGAGGCGCCGCCGGTGACCACTTCCACGCCCTTGATCAGGCCCTGCGGGATGGTCTGGACGTCGACAAAGCCGACTGTGGCCGATGCGACCGAGCGCTGCCCGTCGATCAGGATGAGCGTGCGGTTCGCGCCCAGATTGCGCAGGTTGACCGTCGCGATCCCGGCCTGGCCGTTGGAAAGCGAACCCGAATTGGTCGAGGAGGACTGGCTGCCCCTGACCGCTGGCAGCGTGCTGACATAATCACCGATATTCGCCTGGGGTTCGGCGTCGAGCTCGGCTTCGGTGACGACATTGACCGGGGTGGGGGCATCATAGCCATCGCGGGCGATGCGCGATCCGGTAACGGTGATAATCTTCTCGGCCTCGCCATCGGCTTCGCTGGCTTGCTCGGCGGCCTGATCACCGACGGACTGCGCCAGCGCGGCCGGAGCGAACCCCAGTGCCGGCATCGCAGCGGCACAGGCTAAAAGCGCCTTTGTCCGAAGTAAACGTTGCGAATAAGGCGTAGAAAAGGACCCCATGGATTACCCCCAATTATCTGGTTTGCAGGGCCTTTCGCCATCTTCTCCTGATTTGTTATTTTATAATCTTCAGTCCTTGCATTGAGGCAATCCTGATCGTCCTGATCCGCACGAAATGGAATATTGTTGTGCGTCGCTGAACGATTATGTGCCTTTATCCCTGATTGCCGGAGCCATTCTGCCCCTTCGCCCTTGCAGGCTAACAGAAAACGGGGCAGAATAAACATCGAAATTTGCCAGATTCGCCCGGAATTTGTGCGGATAACCAATCAAAACTGGGGAAATTGGATGAAATCCGCTGCGCTGGAGCTCGACAGAACCGATTTTCGAATCCTTGAGGCTTTGTCGTCCGAAGGCCGAATGTCCGACGTGGCATTGGGCGAGTTGATCAATCTTTCTAGTACCGCCGTGGCCCGTCGTCGCCGAATCATGGAGGAAGCGGGAATAATCATGGGCTACAGCGCCAGTCTTTCCTTGCAGGAACTGGGATTTTCTGGCGTGGTTATTGTGATGGTCGAACTGCGATCGCAGGCAGAACATGTGCTTGACGAATTCGAACGCGAAGTTATCAAATGCCCTTCGATATCCTATTGTGGATTCATCTCGGGTGATACCGACTTCATAATCATGATCCACGTAAGCTCGCTGGACGAGTATGATGAAATCTATCGTCGCGAACTATCCAACCTGCCGAATGTCGCAAAAATTCGCAGCAGCTTTGTATTGCGCGAGGTTGCCCGCCGCTCTGCGGTGCCGATCATATTTGAGCGCGGCAAGAAGCAGGCACGCCACGCCGGCTGAGCCATGCGGGCAGCGCGAATCGTCCGATTCGCAGCGCATGGACTGTTGCGGGCAAGGAATAAGGAGTGGTGCCCGGGGACGGGATCGAACCGCCGACACTGCGATTTTCAGTCGCATGCTCTACCAACTGAGCTACCCGGGCATCGGGCCGTGCCGCACCGTTTGCAGGGTGGGCTTTCAAGGCTCATCGCCAGACCGGCGATTTGGAGCGCCGCCTATAGGCAGGCTTGGGCAGGCTTGTCCATAGCAAAATCACCTGCCCGCCATTGCCGCTCAATCATATTCGGCATCGGGCCGGTCAGCGGGCGGGCCGGGCACGCGATAGCCTTCGCCCAGCCAGTGCAGCAGGTCGCGATCTTTGCAGGCCTTGCTGCAAAAAGGCGCGAAATCGGGGCGTGCTGGTTGCTTGCACAAGGGGCAGGGGCGGGGGGTGCTCATGGCCTCCGCATCTAGGGCTGGTGCGGATCAACTGCAACCGGTCGCCCGGTGCGCCGCTGCAGTTCTTCCAGCCAGTCGGGCTGGCGATCCAGCAAAGCCGATTCGGCGGG
>CEPQ01006886.1_pt1 | contig 80826 bp, 80 predicted proteins | sample 530411 | NCBI WGS metagenome assembly CEPQ01 (sample SAMEA2620039, study PRJEB7988) | marine metagenome | isolation source: saline water (ENVO:00002010), including
TTAGAAGTAAAAATAATGTTTTATACCTCCACAACAACCATGCGGTTCGGTTCAGCATTGCTGTATTTTCATTGCTGTTGTTCTTCACGCTTTATGTGACTGCGGTGGACAAGATGTTTACCGTGGGCGCCCTTTGTTTGATTACTTTGGCCTTTTGTGTCTTCTACCTTTGTGTGGCGTTTGTTAAGGCAGCTGCCAAGCGTATTCGGGTTAAAAAGCCTTGGCTGAAGCTTGCTCTTGGTAACCTTTACCGGCCAGGTGCCACAACGGGCACTGTTGTTTTTGCCATTGGTATTAGCCTGATGGTGCTGATTGCGTTAACACTGACAGAATCAAACTTCCAACAGCGGATTCAAAAAGTGGTGGAAGAGCGTGCACCGTCGTTGTTTATGATTGATATTCAACCGCATCAAAAACAAAAGATGCAAGCCTTGCTTGATGAATATTCCCCGCATGTGATGATGTACCCCATGGTGCGTGGCCGTGTAAGCTTTGTGAACGGAGTACCAGCAAGTGAAGTGGAGGTTGACCCTGATATTGACTGGGTGATGCGTGGGGACAGGGGCATCAGCTATTCCAAAACACCGCCAGAAAATGCCCTTATTTCAAAAGGGGAGTGGTGGCAAAACACCCAAAATGACAAACCGCTCCTTTCAGTGGATGAACGTATTTTAACGGGGATGGACCTCAAGCTGGGTGACACCATCACCCTGACAGTGCTGGGTAAAGACATCACCGCAACCATTGCCAATGCAAGGCAAATTGATTATTCAACGTTTCAGATTAACTTTGCGATGATGCTCTCCGATGGGGTGATCAACAAAATGCCGCACACAAGTGTTGCGACCATTCATCTCCAAAATCCAACGGACGAACTTGAATTTGAAATTGTTAAACGCATAGCCAACGAGTTCCCCGGTGTGACAACCATTCGCACCAAGGAAGTTGTAAGCTTAGTGCAAACGTTGATGAACCACATTGCAACGGCGTTAAGCTTAACGGTTGGTTTAAGTTTGTTTGCGGGCTTGCTTGTGCTTGCCAGTTCGCTCAGCTCCACCATTGACCAAAGGCGTTACGATGTGGCGGTGTTAAAAGTTTATGGCGCCCGTAAGCGTGACATTTTAAAAAGCTGTACAGCGGAATGGATGTTGCTGGCGCTGATCACTTCGGTGATATCGGCGGGGATTGGCACACTCAGCGCTTATCTAATTAACAGCCGGCTGCGTGCCCAAGGTTTTGATGCCATGCCAGAGGTGACACTTACAACCATTTTGCTTTGCTGCGTGATTGTTTGGTGTGTGGGCTTTGTGGGTAACCGTAAGTTGTTTAACTTAAGGCCGTCAAATATTTTAAGAAATGAATAAGCCTTTGGCCCAGCGGGGCTAGGCTTTGGTTGGCAATTGGAATTTCTTTTTGACAAAAAGGGCTTTACGCAGTACTTTTTGAAAAATTTTTATATTGGAGAAGTTGATGAGTTTTGAACATATTACAGTGGACAAAAGTTTGTTTGATGGCGCAAAAGTTGCCGTAGTTGGCGACGTGATGCTGGACACATTTGTCTACGGTGACGTCACACGTATTTCACCCGAAGCACCTGTGCCTGTGGTGCAAGTCAGTCATGAAACAAATACCCTAGGTGGTGCAGGTAATGTTGCAGCAAACCTTGTTTCTTTGGGTGCAACACCTTTGATGATTGGTCGTGTGGGTGAAGATAAAGCTAAAAAAACATTGTTTGAACTTGCCCTCACCATGGGTGTTGATTTTGGCTTGATGGTCACTTCTCAACAGCCAACCAGCAACAAAACACGTATTGTTGCTGCCAACCAGCAAATTGTGCGTATTGACAATGAATCAACTTTAAACCTTGAAGGTGACGAACGCAAGAGGGTGATTGAACACCTGAAACAAGCCCGTGCCCAAACTGACGTTGTGGTTGTGGCCGACTATGACAAAGGCGTGATTGACCAAGACATGTTTGAGACCATTAAAGAAATTTGGAAAGACGGCACCGTGTTGGTGGACCCTAAGGTCCGCGCGGGTATTGATTACTCCGGCGCTTCAATGATGACACCCAACTTGGATGAAGCCCGCCAATTGGCGGACGCCGCACATGTTGCAAAAACAGACAATGAAGCCGAAGAAATTGCCAAAGCTTTATGTGAAAAATTCAGCATGCCAAGCGTGCTTTGCACCCGTGCAGGCGATGGGATGACTCTTTTAAACAAAGACAAATTTACGCATTTCAAACCGTTCGAAAAACATGAAGTGCGGGACGTTTCTGGCGCAGGCGACACTGTTATTTCTGTGGTTGCCGCTGGTGTTGCAGCTGGCTTGAGCATGGAAGATGCTGTGGAGCTGGCAAACATTTCCGGCAGTATTGTGGTTTCAAAAATTGGTACAGCCACCATTTACTGGTCAGAAATTGTGGACGCAATGAAGCGTTCTAATAACTATGCACCATTTGTTTTCCGTTAAATTTTATGGTTTTGAAATTTTAAAAAAGGCCCTTTTTATGGGCCTTTTTTTTTTGAGGTTGTTAACCCTTTGAAAAGGGCGTGAACTTGCGGTCCAAGTCTCGTAGTACATAAAGGCTAAAACAAGCGGCAAGCATGGGCCATGCGGCAAAAAACAGCAGTTTTAAATCAAGGTAAGCCTGCCATGATGAAATGGTGGAAAAGAAATGCATGGCAAACACCGCACCGTAAGAAAGGCGTTTTTTGTAACCTGTTAAAAATGCCAAAATCACCAACAATTGCAAGGACCCGATGATGTAAAAAATCTCGGTTCCAAGGTTGGGCATTAAATAAAATTTTGTAAATACCTTTTCGGCGTGGGCAGGGTTTAACAATTTATCCAAGGTCCAAACCAGCATCACCACAAACACACCTAAGCGTAAGGAAAGCAGTGACCATTCAATTCTGTTTTTAAAGTTTTGCATCATATGCTCCGTTGTTTTTTTCAATGCTAACACGGCGACTTTAAAAGGTGCAAGCCTCTAGCCTTAAGTGGTTTTGTGCATCAATAAAAAAAAGCCCCCTTTAAAAGGAGGGCTTTGTAGTTATCGATCTTTAGGGGGCAGTCTTTGTTTGTCGGCTTCGCCCACGGGGGCACCGTCACTGCTTTCCCACGGTTGGTTTTCATTGTTGCCAGATTGGCTTTCTTCAGAATTGCCTTCACCTTGGTCGTTACGGTCCTTGGTGGAGGCAGGTAATGTGATGTTGAGGCCTTTGCCCGGCTTCATGCCTTTGTTTTTGGCCTTGCCTTGCTGTCCTTGCTGTTGGCTTTGCTTTTCGGCTTCACGTTTTTGAACCTCTTTTTGCAAGCTTTCTTTGAACTTTTGCAAATTCTTTTCAGCTTGCTTGGTTTTTTTGGTACTGCTTTCGTCTTGGCTGTAACCTTTGGCAATTTTGTCAATTTCCTCTGGCGTGAGCTGGGAAAGCTGTTCAATGGCGTTGGCTTTGTCCAACATATCCTTGGAGGACTGAAGCTTTTTGTACCACCGTTTCATTCCAGCTTGTTTGGCGGTTTGCTGCTGGCTTGACTTGTCCTCCACACGGGGGAAAATATCAAACGAGCAATAATGCTCACGCAACTGGTTGCCATGGTTAAACTGCAAGCGAATGTTCAGCACACCGTTGACCAAGCCAATGTCCTGGTTGGGGAAGTAATATTGCTTCAACACCGGTTCAAAGGTGGTCATAGGTTTACCGTCATCGCCCAGCTTGGGTGTACCATCTGGGTTTAAAACAGGGTGCTGGGCATAAATAATATTGCCATCAGCGTCTTGTTCATAAACTTGGCAGTTGGGGTCAGCCTTGCCGATGTATTTATTTTTCACATAAGGCTCGGTGGTTAAAATAAGGAAGGTTAAACCTGCCATAAAAACCACGCCAGCTATGTTTAAAATGGACTTGGGTGCTTTGCTGTTAGCCAGCAAAATAACCGCCACAAACCCCACAATACACAGGCAACCCACAATTAAAATATATTGGTTGGTGGCAATGTGATCCACCAGCCAGTTGGTAAAGCTGTTGTTCATAAAAGTTACCTCAAAAAAGAATAGCGTGCCGTTAAGCACGCTACCTTCGGGTTATAAACGGTTTTTGGATGATATCCTCATTGGAACCCTCCACAAACAAACCGTTGCGAATTTCAAACTGGCAGACTGTCCGCTCTTGGCGGTTGTTAAACAAAATGGCAGGGTTATTTTTTTCAGCGGTAAACTGACAAACAACCTTTTCGCGCGATTTGTCGCCCTTAAACACCACCACGGTGACATCCACACAAATGGAACTTTGTGTGCGCAATTCACCTTTGTCCGAAAACAAGTGCAAATTGATGTCGTAGTAACCATCGGTTAAAGTGCTTTTGGCCGACTTGATCACCTCCTTATTCAGTTCGCCATCTTCTTTTTGAGGAGAACCTGGGTAAGGTGTGCGATAGCCCTTGTCGTCTTGGTCCAGTATAAAATGTTTGGTTTTACGGTCACGGGTGGAATAACCCAAAATCTCGGTCACCTGTTCCCCAGTTGCTGTGTAAAACGTGCCCATAATCCACGTGTCCACATCCGCGCGGGACAAGCCAGGTTCACGCTCACCTTTTAAACAGCTGTCCCACTCAGCGGTCACCTGCAAGGGTTCAAATTCGGGCACTTGGGGGTTGATGATTAAAAGAGCAATGACCAATAACGCCACAAATATAAATGTTAAAGCTGAAGTTAAGTCATTGAGTATCTGACTAAACTGGCTGTTTTGTGGCATCTGTCGTCTGTTGTTACGCTTCATAATATTACCTCGAACTTAAGGGTTTGTCCCCCTTGTTTTGGGGCCCTTTGTCAAGCTGTTTCACCAGTTTTTGGTAACTGTTAGGGTTGCATAGCACGCGGCTCATGTCCTGCAATGTGTTGGATATCACAAGGTAAGACTGGCGGTGCCGTGCATACAGCCGTTTGTGCATTTTATTTAAAAACATGGAAAATAGAATGCCCAATATACTGGTGATCAACGCAATGCTGATACCACTCATGACATGAATGATCACTGAAAAAGCATCGTCAGGGCTAACTGTTGACCAGTCCACCATGGCAAAGCCCCACAAAATGCCAATAAATGTCCCCAGCATACCCAGTATGCTTAGGTTCATAGATTGTTCCACCTCGTCACTGGTTTCAATGAGGAAATTTTCATCCACGGCAAAATCCACAGCGTCCAAGTTGCCTTGGCTCAGCGGGTCGTTGGGGTTCAGTTGAATCATTCGGCCAATGTCCGTCAGCAATGTGCTTACAGATGTGCCTGCATAAACATCGCTTTGTGCGTTGTTGAGGGTTTGAGCTAAGTCCGCATCAAAGTGTGAACTGTTTTTTAGTTTTTTACACAGATGTACAATGGCATGATGGTTTTTGTTGTACTGCTTAAAGCTGCGGTACTGCGACCGGCAAGCCGTTAAAAGTGTTAAAACCAAAAATAGGCTAAAGCCAATGCCAATTGTATCTTTTGAGATTAAAAAGTCCAAATGTCCAGTTGAATAAAGGACAGTGGCGGTTAAAATAAGGGCGACGAACCACGTCATCCACACGGTGTGTATGCTACCTTTTTTCATAAAGGCACCTCATATAAGTTGTTAAATGAAAGTAAGTGGGTTGGGGAAGGATACTTAACAGTTAATAAGCTATGCAGAATGCAAAGCGCTTGTAAAACAACTGTAAGCTAAAAAATTAAAGTGATTGATTTGTTTGGATTATTCCATATCTCACTTGCTAAGGCAAGGGAATAGATGCCACTTTTGTTTGACTGTAACAGTGCCAGCCATTAAGGTGTTTGGGTATAAAAACAAAATCAGGTTTAAAAAACGGTGAGAATTGCACTTTACCCCGGCACCTTTGACCCTTTTACCAAAGGCCACTTGGACATTGCACTACGTGCAGCCACACAGTTTGATCGCTTAATTATTTCGGTCAGCGAACACGCGCGCAAGCAAACACTTTTTAGCTTAGAAGAACGTATTCAATCCATTGAAGAAACAGTGGCAGAAACTGGTGTTGACAACATTGAAGTGAAAGGTTTTACCAACTTGTTGGCAGACTTTGCAAAGGAGCAAGGCGCTTATGCGGTGATCCGTGGTTTGCGTGTAACCTCCGACTTTGAGTATGAGTTTAAAATGGCGCAATTTAACAACGAAATGAACCCCGAGCTGGAGGTGGTTTATTTGATGTCCACCGCTGCTTACTTGCACATTTCATCCACTTCGGTTAAGGAAATTGCAAGCCTTGGTGGGGACGTTTCGGCCTATGTGCCCAAAGGTGTGCGGGCGATGCTTAAAAAGGCTTATGCTTAAACGGTGGCTTCATTGGATACATTCACCGGTGTTGTTTCTTACCAAATAGAAGAGGGGTGCTTAACCCATCTGGCTTGGGGAAATGTTTACCAAGACAGCCCCGCAAACTTACAAGTGGAGCAACAACTTAAAAATTATTTTAATGGCAAAACAAAAACCTTTAACCTGCCCGTTAAACCCAAAGGGACAGCGTTTCAACAAAAGGTTTGGCAAGCTTTACGCACCATTGATTATGGCACGTTGGTCACTTATGAAGATGTGGCGCAGATGGTGAACTCTCACCCCCGTGCGGTGGGGGGTGCCATTGGCAAAAACCCCATTCCAGTGGTGGTGCCATGCCATAGAGTAGTGGGTAAAAACGGTACATTAACTGGTTTTAGCGGCGGCGAAGGCGTGGCCACTAAAAAACTTTTAATAGAACATGAACAAAAACATAAATAAAAAACAACCAAACATATAAAGGGGAATGATGAAAAAATTTAAATTACTAATGGGCATGGCACTGGCACTGGTGGCACAGCAATCCAACGCACAGGTGGAAGGGGTGACCAAGTTCCCCAACCCTGATCTTTACAAATATGTGAAGATGGAAACCAAACACGGCGACGTTGTGCTGAGGCTTTACCCTGACGTGGCGCCACAAACAGTCCAAGCGTTTTTGGACCGTGTGAACGAAGGCTTTTACAACGGTGTTTACTTCCACCGTGTGATTCCAGGGTTTGTAGCCCAAGGGGGTGATCCAACACTTGTGGGCCGCCCTGCCGCCAATTACACATTACCCGCAGAATTTAGCAAGCTGAAACATAAGCGTGGCACCTTGGCGATGGCACGTGTGGGGCATGACATTCACTCCGCTTCCACTCAGTTTTACATTTCATATGGTTCGCACCCACACCTAGACGGTCAATACACCATTTTCGGTGAGGTGGAAACTGGCATGTCCGCTGTGGATCAAATCAACAAGGGCGACAAAATGATTAAGCTGTACCAAGTGAACAAAACACGCTAACAGTGTATATCTTAAAAAATAAAAAAGCCCTCACTTGGAGGGCTTTTTGCTAGGCAGTATCGTTATATATGTTATTCGCAATTGCGGGCAGCCTCTTCAAGCTCATAAGCTTTGCGGGCTTCTTTGTGCTCTTCGTTAAAGGCTTTAATTTTTTCAATGCAGGCTTGCAGCTCTGCCATTGTTTCAGGCTCGTCAGGGTTGACATATTGAGCATAATGACAAATCAGGCGTTCTTGACGTAAAATGCCCTTTAAAGTTTTTTCAAGCTCTTCTAAAACTTGCTCAGCTTCTTGTTCATGGTTTGTTTGGTCAGACATATCATCATCCTCATGGATAAGACAAAAAGGGAAAAGAAGGTTGCCCTTCTTAAGTGTTTGAGTTCTTTGTTTGTAAACAATTCTAACTTCCGTTGCAATGTTTTAATTGAAATATTGGCCGATAATGTTTACATTCCGGTTTGTGTAATAAAATTAAATTGAGGTAACTGACAAAATGGCTGATGCAAGGCTTTTAACAAAACATGGCGAAGTGATGATTAACTTTTACCCTGACGTGGCACCCAAAACGGTTAAAGCCATGAAGGAACGCATTGAAGAAGGTTTTTTTGATGGTTTAACGTTTCACCGTGTGATTGACGGCTTTATGGCCCAAGGGGGTGACCCTGAAATGTCTGGCCGCCCAGGGGTGGACTATACCCTTGAAGCTGAATTTAGCGAAGTGGAGCACAAGCGTGGTATTTTGTCCATGGCGCGTATGGGTCATGACATTCACTCGGCTTCCACGCAGTTTTTCATCTGCTATGAAGACCAACCACACCTTGACGGTGAGTACACAGTCTGGGGCGAAGTGGAAAGCGGCATGGAAGCTGTGGACGAGCTGACCAACGGCGATGAAATCATTGAATTTGAATTGTTGGACGCGTAAATCATGTCAACTTGGGTTTTTGGTCATCACGCTGTTACAGCGATTTTAGAATCTAAAAAGCGTAAAGTTTTTGAAATTCATCTCACCAATCAGCAATTGGGGCGCTATGAAAAGGTGTCCAAAAACGCCAAGGTGAAATTGGTGCGGGTGGACATGCGTGAACTGGACAAAAAGTTCCCCGAAAAAGTCCACCAAGGTGTTGCCGCAAGGGTGGAACCTTTGCCAAAACTGGCCATTGAAGATGTGGCGAGCGATGCAAACCTGCTGTTGATTTTGGACCAAGTGACCGACGCCCGTAACATTGGCGCTTGCTTGCGCAGTGCCAACGCCTTTGGGGTGGACGCTTTGATTGTGCCAGCCCACGGCAGTGCTGGGTTGAACGACGTGGCGGTTAAAGCTTCCGTCGGTGCCAGTGAATTTACACCGGTGGTGGAAGTGGGCAACCTCAACAAGGCGATTGACCACCTTAAAAAAGAAGGTTTCTGGCTTGTGGGGTTGGACGGTTATGCCGAGCAAGAATTGTCACAGGTGGACCTCAAGGGCCGCATTGCCATTGTGATGGGCAGTGAAGGCAAAGGCCTGCGGGACTTGGTGAAAAAGAATTGCGACTTTACCGCCAAACTCCCCATGGTAGGCGAGGTGGAAAGTTTGAATGTCAGCGTTGCCACAGGAGTGGCTTTGTATGAGGCTTTAAAACAACGCCGTTAAAAACACTTGAAAAGTCATAAAGCTGTGCTTATATTAAGGGTTGATAAATGTATCAACCTTTTCTTTTTCACCCCACAACCTAGGAGGCTTTATGCCTATTAAAGCGACTTACCGCGTTTCAAGCGTGGACCCTAAAGCTGTGAATAAAAACCGTGCGTATGATTTAAAACTGATTAAAGGCGAGTGCCCTTTTACCAAGGCGCTGATTGCCAACAACCCCCATGGCGGTAAATTTGACCTTCAACACCCATACGGACGTTTGGAAGATTTGGTGGCCGACGCTGTGGACCGCGCAGAAGAGCAAGGCAAGGTGGTTCACCTGACCATTGAAGTTTCAGCCTCGGCGCCTATGCCCCCGGAAGATGTCATGTACTTAATTAGCCAGCGTAGCATTGCCTTAGAGTGTGAGGTGATTGACGCCACAAAGCGTACAGCTAAAAATCCAAACCCTAAGCGCCACACGGTGATCATTGCAAATTGCAATTAGCCTGAATATCGACCCTTAAAAGCACCCATAAGGGTGCTTTTATTTTTTTGTCGCACATATTGCTTGATGCAATAAAAAAGCGGTGGTAACTTGGCAAAAGTTTTAAAAACAGAATAAAGGAACTTTTGCTGAAATGCTGATTTCTATCCCAAAAGAACAAGGCGCAGAAAACCGTGTTGCCATGACACCGGACACCGCCAAAAGACTGCTGAATAAATTTAAAGGTTTAAAAGTTGCGGTTGAGCAAGGCGCTGGGCAACAAGCCCACATCAGCGATGAAATGTTCCAAGCCGCAGGGGTGGAAATTGTAAACCGTGACCAAGCCTTAAAAGGCGACATTGTCTTGGTGGTAAACCGTCTGGGCGATGACGAAGTGAAAGGTCTTAAAGAAAATGCTGTTTTAATTGGTGCGTTGGAACCAGCCAGCGCTGGCGACCATTTTCAAAAATTGGCGCAACAAAAGGTAAACGCCATTGCAACCGAAATGATTCCACGTATTTCCCGCGCACAGGCGATGGACACGTTGTCCTCCCAAGCAAACATTGCCGGCTACAAAGCTGTGCTGGAAGCCACCAACCACTTTAACAAATTCTTCCCTGTGATGATGACAGCGGCAGGCTCAAGCAAGCCGGCTAAGGTGATTATTTTGGGTGTTGGTGTTGCTGGCCTTCAAGCCATTGCCACCGCCAAGCGTTTGGGCGCATCGGTTGAAGCGTTTGACATTCGCCCCGAAGTGGCCGAACAGGTGCAAAGCTTGGGTGCGAAATTTATTGACTTGGGCATTGAGGAAGATGGCTCGGGCGAGGGTGGTTACGCCAAAGAACTTTCAGCCGAAGGCAAAGCCAAGCAACAAGCAGCCTTGCAAGAATATCTTAAAAAAGCCGACGTGGTGATTACCACGGCACTGATTCCTGGTCGTCAAGCTCCGGTGTTGATTACCGAAGACGCTGTAAAGGGCATGAAAGAAGGCTCGGTGATTGTGGACATGGCAGCCGGTGGCTTTAACCGTGCCAACGGCATTGCAGGGGGCAACTGCCCGCTGACACAGGTGGATCAAGTGGTGGTGAACCACGGTGTAACCTTGGTGGGTTACTCCAACTATCCGTCCCAAATGGCGGGTGATGCCAGTGCTTTCTTCTCACGCAACTTGCTCAACCTTCTGCCGCTTTTGATTCAAGAAACGGAAGACGGCTTAACCCTCAACGTTCACACCGAAGACGAAATTATTCAAAAGTCATTGGTGACCCTTGACGGCGTTGTGAAGTAAAGGTGGCATGAAAAATGGAAAAATTTAACGACTATCAAGCGCTCACCACCCAAATGGCCATGGTGGCGGACGACAAGCAACGTTTGCTCATTTACATTATGGGCCTTGCGGGGGAAACAGGCGAAGTTTCCGAAAAATTTAAAAAGTTGTTCCGTGACCAACAAGGCGAGATGAGCGATAACTTCAAGCAAGAAGTGGCTAAAGAGCTTGGCGATGTTTTGTGGTATGTCAGCTCCATCGCGCATGAACTGGGGCTGCCCCTTGAAGACGTGGCCAAAGCCAATGTAGAAAAAATTCAAAGCCGCCGTGCCCGCAACACTCAGCACGGCAATGGCGACAACAGATAAAAAGGGAATATTAAAAATGGTTATCAGTTTATTTACCGTTGCATTGATTGTTTTTGTGCTGGCCTGCTTTGTGGGTTACCACGTTATTTGGGGTGTAACACCTGCTTTGCACACACCGCTTATGGCGGTTACCAACGCCATCAGTGGCATTGTTGTGGTTGGCGCCATGATGGTGGCTGGCGGCGCTGTGGAAGTGGCATCTGTGGGTGTGGGTGGTTACATCATCACGTCCGAACAAGCGGCCTTTTATGCCAAGGTGATTGGTGCCGTTGGTGTGTTTTTAGCTTCCATTAACATTTTTGGCGGCTTTGTGGTAACCAACCGCATGCTGGCGATGTTTAAAAAGAAGTAAGAGAAGATTTTAAGGTTTTAACAAAATATGCCGACATACATTTTACATGGCGGAGCTGCGTTAAGAAGGTGTGAATCCAACACTCAATTTTACCAGCACATTGCCCGTAAAATGCAAGCGGGGCAAACCTTGTTGTTGGTTTACTTTGCGGCAGATAGGGAAGACTGGGCCCGTAAACTGGCGCATGACTCTCGCAATTTGTTGGCACAGCTGGACATGAAAATTGAAGTCGCCGAGGTGGAAACTTTTGAGTCACAGCTTAAAAGCGCCGATGTGGTCTACATCAGAGATGGCTACACCGACAAACTGTTTAAAACCTTTGAAGCGTTTGACCCAAAACTGTTGATGCAAGATAAAGTGTACGTTGCATCATCTGCTGGGGCGAATTTGCTGTGTAAGGGCTGTTATTCTGCCCCTGCGCAAAAAGTCATGCAAGGGCTTGGCGTGTTGCCCTTGAATGTTTTGATACATGCCAATAAAGATGAGTACAGTAAAGCGAAGGAAAAACTGGTGAAGTTGTCCAATCAAGACACACCTTTTTTAGCCTTAGAAGAAACAAAATTTATAACATTGGAGTTTTAAAAAAATGGCAGAACTAAAAACCTTTTTAAGCCCTTATTTAACAGGTGATGTCTTTGCACTGGTTTACCTTGTGGCGGGTATTTTGTTTATTTTAGGTTTAAAAGGCTTGGCGCATCCATCTAGCGCGCGCCGTGGTAACAACTTTGCCATGTTGGGGATGTTCATTGCCATTATGGTTACTTTGTTCCACCCACAAATTACCGATTACATGTGGATTTTTGTGCCCATGGCCTTGGGTGCGTTGGTGGGTGTGCCCATTGCCCTTAAAATTAACATGACAGCGATGCCGCAGTTGGTGGCCATTTTGCACAGTTTTGTTGGTTTGGCGGCGGTGTTGGTTGCAGCGGGCATGTTTTTGCCGTTCCAACCACAGCTTATTAACCCAGAGGGTGTGGTTTCAGAAGGGGTTCTGCCTCAACTTTCCACCGCGACGATGATTGAAATTTTCATGGGTGCGTGGATTGGTGCCATCACGTTTACAGGTTCTGTTGTTGCTTTTGCCAAGTTGAATGGCAACTTCCGCAGTGCGCCCATCACCTTTAAGGGTCAGCACTTGTTAAACTTGGCCATTTTTGTGGCGATGATTTACTTCGGTGTTTACTTTGCGATGTACCAAAGTGTGGAAGCCTTTGTGGTGATGTGCGCTTTGGCGTTTTTGCTTGGCTTTACACTTATTATCCCCATTGGTGGGGCGGACATGCCGGTGATCGTTTCGATGTTGAACTCTTATTCTGGTTGGGCGGCAGCAGCCACAGGTTTTACCCTCAACAACATGCAGTTGATTATTGCCGGTGCGTTGATCGGTTCTTCCGGTGCCATTTTATCTTACATTATGTGTAAGGCGATGAACCGCAGTTTCATCAGCGTGGTGTTGGGTGGTTTCGGCGCAGATGATGACCCTGCGGCCAGCGAACGTGCCTCTGCGGTTGAAAAAGGTGTCAAAGCAGCCGCGGTGGAAGACGCTGGCTATATGCTGGAAAATGCCGAAAGCGTGGTGATTGTCCCAGGTTATGGTATGGCGGTGGCGCAAGCCCAGCACGCTTTGAAAGAAGTGAGTGAAATTTTGGAAGAGAAGGGCGTTAAAACACGCTTTGCCATTCACCCTGTTGCGGGCAGAATGCCTGGCCACATGAACGTTTTGCTGGCAGAAGCGGACGTACCATATGACCGTGTGGAAGAAATGGATGAAATCAACAGCGACTTTTCACAAACCGACGTGGTGTTGGTGGTCGGCGCCAATGACGTGGTTAACCCAGATGCAAAAGAAGACCCATCTTCACCGCTTTATGGCATGCCGATTTTGGACGCTTATAAGGCCAAAATGGTCTACGTTGTCAAACGTTCCATGAGTAGTGGTTACGCTGGAGTAGAAAACACGTTGTTTTATATGGACAATACATATATGATATTTGGTGACGCAAAAGAAATTGCAGAAAACTTATCATCCAGCTTAAAGGGTACCGCACACTAAGCCGCACCCTTTCGCTTAAAAGAAGGAGAAGGCCAATGAACCTATTCAAGTATCTATTTTCGCCAAAGGGCCGTGTGAGACGATTTTCCTTTGTTTATACTTGGTGCATTGTCCTTCTTTTTGTTTCCATGGCCAGCGTCTTTGCGGTCAATAACGACTATTTGTGGTTTGCACCTTTGGCCTTGTTGCCTTTAACCATTCGCCGCTTGCACGATGTGGGCATGTCTGGCATCAACAGTTTTATCATTTACCAAGTGTATGGCTTGTGGGCGTTGCAGTTGCTTGGCCTCAATAGCATTCACTTCATGGGGTATGACATTTCAATGCTGACCCTTATTTATTACACCGCATGGCCCAGCACCTTGTGTGTGTTTTACTTGATGATGAAAAAGGGTGACCAAGGCAGCAATGAATATGGCGCCGACCCACTTTGGAACTTGGCCCCAAGGGTGACCTTGCAAGAATTTTTATCATGGAGTGACGAGGCGAAGTCATGAGCTCTTACTCCATTGTTTACACAACGCTTAGCACTGAAGAAGAAGCACACAGTTTAGCCAGCTATCTGGTGGAAAATAAATTGGCCGCCTGCGTCAATGTGCACGCCAAGGCCACATCCTTTTTTATGTGGGAAGGCAAACTACAAAAAGAAGGTGAAGTGGTACTGATTGCCAAAACCCGCACCGACATGGTGGAAAAGGTGATGGTGGAAATGAAGCGCAAACACCCCTACGACCTGCCAGCGCTTTACAGCTTCGCCATCCACAAAGGCGACCAAAATTACATGAACTGGGTCGACCAACAACTGCTGTGAAGGCTCCTTCCAATCAAGATTAAAGCCAAAACCTGCCAAAGAGCAACTGCTTAAACCTTAAACCTCCTTCTGATAGATGTGATGATGAAAAACCATAGAAGAGACGAAAGTGTGAACTGTATTACCTCAATAAGCTTTATAAAATTATTGGCTGGTGTAAGGATTCCATTTTTAACAATAAGTCCAATCGGACCGAGTGCATAACCAAGTGCGTATGTTAGTGATGCTGTAAAGCTGTTATTGCAAGTTGTTAAAACCCAAGTGTTATCGAAATAATTTAAATCTTTGTTATTGATAACTCCCGAGCAAGAAATACCTTCATCGAAAAAGAAGCCTAAAAATAAATAAATCAAAAAGGAGGCTACTGTTAGTTTCCCGAGGAGTTTAAATGGTTGTATTAAATCTCTACCATAATTATGGATATGCTTTAAGCACCAAGATGAAGCTTTTTCTAAACCATACTCTTTATCCCACAATGATTTATTTTTAAGCACGGTGTGGTAACGAGACTCAAACTCTAAAGCTTGGAACACAGATGCTTGGTGTTCATCTCCTATGGCATGAGTTTTAATTCTTAAATCTCTATAAAGTAAAATTGAGTTATCAGAAGATGTGTCATTGAATTCACAGTTTTGAAATATTGTGTTATCAGGGATTTCTGTGTTTAAGAAATTAGGTGCTTGATTAAATGTGCAATCTTCAAAGTATAGAGACGACTTTGGTTTGCAATTTTGAAATGATAGCTTTTCAAAAATGATAGATTTAAATTTAAAATTATCAATGCATTTTTTATTATTGATAATTGCTTCTCCGATTCTAATTACACAGTCATTTGTTATATTGAGGTGCCCGTCATCCCTTGATAGCTTAAGAGTTGGAATAAAAGATTCTGTTGATTTGTTTGTATTTTCGAAATGGTAAGAAACATCTGAGTAGGTTGATAAGTTAATAGTTGCGGGGTCATCAATTTTAAAGTCCTTGAATACAAATTTGGTTGGATTATTTACTTGGCTGTTTGTCTCAATGTTTAATGAATTAAAAGTAAAATCACCTTCAAACTTGATTGTAGTAAACTGTGTGATAACAGGTGTGAATGAGTTGGTGTGCCGATGTGGGACTGATTTTTTAAATTCTATGTCTTTATACTTTATTAATTCAAAGTTTTTTAATGTGCAGTTTCTTTTTGTAAAATTACATTTGTTGATGTGATTCATTGTTAAAGAATCATTTTCAAAAATGACCCCATCACCATTAAACTTACAATTTTCCCATAAAATATTTTTTACAGTAAAGTCACTGTTAAATGTAAAATTATTTAAAAATATAAAATTATGAAGTTCGATTTTGGTAATAATAGTTGGGTCTATTTTGTCGAAGATATATTTGGTGGAAATGTCATTTGTAATGACAAAGTTACTTAAAATGAGTTCGTGCCGGCCTTTCATTCGTCCCTTGCAAACTTTACTTTGTTGAATAAAATTCAACATTTCGCCAAATTTACGTTTGCTGATTTTTATTTGCGTATGTGAAGGTGTTGATTTTAACCCTAACTGTGTTATTAGAATATTTCTTAGAGTTTGATCCATATTCATCCTAAGCACTCAATAGACACTAACAGCTAGTGATTTTGTGCGTACCCCATATCTTGTTATCTACAAAGTTATTTCCCTTAACCCGTTGTGTAGACTACATTTAATGCTATGCAATTACAAATAGAAAATTGGCTATTGTTACTCCTTAATTTTTTTGCTTTTGTTGTCCTAATCACCCTGCCGAGCAAAAAGAGGTGGCCATGGCTTGCCGGCAACGTCCAGCGGATTCAAAGGGTGGCTCCGCCGAGTTTATGCTATTGGCTTGTTGGCAGTGACACCACGCTGATTTGAATTTGCAGGCTGAACGGCATCAGGTCAGCCAAGGCGCGTCAAATTCAGAAGAATCTTGGAATGTTTTGTTGTTTTTTACAGCTTGATGCGCTCTCGGTGCGTATTTGATGCGTAAATGGTGATTTTTCCTTAAAATAATACAACTTATGATAGTTAAAAGGGGTGTTTTTTAGGGTTTTTGGCAGTGCTTGACGGAATTGATGCGTCATTATGCGTCAGCTATTCGCACGCAATTCGCACGTTATTCGCCGATTTTAACCTGTGATTGTGTCGTTGGTTCTTGCCCTTGTTAGGCAGGGTCCACCAGCACGGTCATGGTGCCGGTGTAGGTACCATTGGTCACGCCGCGCATGTCCGCGTCTTGAATCCAAATGTGGATGTTGGCGCTGTCGCCACCGGTGGCGCAGGTGTAACTTTGCTGGTTGGCGTTGGAGCGGTTGCCTAGCTTTGTGCCCGCTGTCAGCACCATTTCGCCAGTCGTTGTGCCGGCTGTTTCGTTCCAATAAACAACGTAAGGAATGGTGTCTGTTCCGTTGGTTAGGGTGTAAGCTCCGCCAGCACCATCGCCAGTTACGGTCACGCCATAGCGGGCAGTGGGGGTGTTGGAATAAACGCAAAGCGGGTAGTCATAGTTAAAGTCACCGCTGACAAATGTACCAAAATCAATGTCTTCTAAACCGGTGACTTGCAACCGTTCTGGGATGGTTAAGCTCACTTCAAAAGATCCTGATGAGGTTGGGTTCAGCGACCCTTGAGTGGCGGCAATACTGTTGGGAATGCTGGTGTATCCCACCATTAAAGTGGTTGCGAGTAATGTCATTTTTACAATGTTCATTTTTGCTCCTTTTAGTCCTTTAACCGCAGACAATGTCACCAACTTGTACATATTGTTGCTCTTTTTTCAAGATGGGTAAAGCCAAAACGCATTGGTGTTTGCTGGTGTTCACAAATGGTGTTTCGTTGCCTAAAAGCTCCATTTGGAAAAAGCCATCTTGGTCTGTTGTTGCGTAATTTTTGGCACCTTCAATACGTTGCCATGCAAGGGGCTTGCCATCTGCTGAAACAGCGCGGCCTGAAAGGAGGTAAATGCGGTTGACTGTCCATTCTTTTTGGGCAATGTTGCCCGGGTAAAGTTTAAAGGTCATCGGCGTTGGGTCAAAATCCAATAAGCCGACACTGTCATCTGACGGGGTGATGGTCAGTTCAGCACCGCTATAATCTGGCACGTCGAATGCTACTTTCTCGCCCACTCTTGCTGTGGTTTTGCGAATGCCGTTGATGTTGATATCCATTGGCTCACCCGTGGCGTTACCTTTGACCGTTACAATGATGTTATTGCTTTGGCCAGCACGACTACCGGCAACAAATACATCTCGTTTTTCAGGGTCCAAAAAGTCGTCCTGCGTTATTAAAATGTCCGAATCGAGCTTGTAGTCAAATGTTTGTGACTTCGGTCGATTGCTTGAATTTATACGTTGATAGTTGCCTGAAAATCCAACGTGCTTCATGTCTTGCGTTAGGTAAAGTGTGGAGGTTCGGGTGTTTCTGTCATTTTCAATTTGGGCGTTGTGACCTGCTTTAAAGGTTGTGCCAAATTTTCCACCTTCGCGACCATCATAGGTGATGTCTTGATTCACTTGGGTGAAGTTGTTGACACCGGTGTTTTGGCGGCCAACGCTGTTTTTATAATCCCACTTTGAGTCCCTTGGTTTGTAACGATAGTTGACAAAAACACCTTGGTTTGTGTCGGATCTTGTTTTGGTCAGCTGGGCATTGGCGGTGATTTGGTGGCCGTTTTTGTAAAACAAGCGCCAGTTTACACTTGGACCGTAAGAATAAGTGGCTTCGGACCGGAAGTATTTACTGCGTTTTGCACTGAATGACCAACTGACTGTTGGGAGCCTGTATGTAATGTTACCTGAAAAGACAGACCTTGCAGAGGCTGTATTTTGTTTGAACAAGTCGTCGTCTTCAATGTCGTTGCTTGAGTATTGGTGCCCTGTGAGGGTTTGGGTGTAGCGCATGTACCATGTTATCGGGTCGTCCTTGTCAATTGGCACATAGCTTAAACCACCAATAAAAGCTAAGTCATTGTTGCTGGTCATGCTTAAAGCTGCGTCATAGCTGTATCCATTGCCATAAAAACCGGAAAGTTCAGGTTCTAATACAAACGCCCCATCCACACCATATAAATTGGCGTTGAATTCTAAATTGTCCATCACCCTAGTGGCGTAGCGGAACTGGTAAACAGGGGCTGATCCCATTTCGACCCCGTCCCGTTGGATACCCAGCGCCATGCTATATTCAGGCAGTCCAATGGGGGCAAGGCGGTTGCTTTTGTTGAAGAATCTTTTTTCTTCTGTGATGGTGCCGTTGTTTTCATCAATTTCAATACGAATTTCATAGGATCCTGTCGGGAATCTTGCTGTGGAAATGGTTTGCAGGCCAAACGCATGGTCTGCGGTGTAAATAAGTTGGTCGGTACTTTCTCTATAAATGCGGACCCTTGCTTGCGATGGTACGAAAATATCAATAGGCGAAGCGCTTAATTCACTTAAGTCGCCATATCCACGAATGTTACTTTGCAGTGTCACACCGTAAATGTTTTCGCTCCCCACCAATTTGGCACCGGAGGTTTGAAGCATACCAATGCCATAAATATTACGGCCAACATCATGTGCGGCGTATAAGCTGTTAAAGTCATATCCTTCGGATTTGACTAAGTTACCAGTCATAAAAGTACGCCAGCCACCGCGGCTGATGGCAAGGCTGTGGTAAAGGCCTAAACTGTCATCGGTGTTGGGTTCAAAGTCGGTGCTACCTGTTAAGCGCAAACGGTTCGCAAAGGAAACGTGGTTTGCAGTACTGGCTTGCAATGTCGGGATGTTGTTTTGCTGTTGTTGTTTTGTTGCCTGTTCTGGGGCAATGGTGATGCTGAGTTTAAAGTTATAAGGGTCAACCTGAACGCTGCCCACGCCACTGACCGACTTTTCCTTGTTGGTGAAAATTTTACCTTTGAAAAGTTGGGCAAAGGCTTGGATGTTTTTAACCTTGGGCATTTGGTCTAAAATGTCGTTGGGGTTTTCCACCACCACCCATTCATCGTTATATGAAACAAGGGCGTTGCCTTGGTAACGACCTGCAGCGTAGATATCGAAAATGATTTGTTCGGCTTGGCTGGTGTCAATTTGGGTGTTGTCCACATTGTTATCGGCAAAAAGTTGCGGTACTTCTTGTGCTTGCGCACCTGTTGCAAAGGCAGAAGCCAGCAACAACAAAAAGTGCTTTTTCTCAATTTTAAAAACTTTGTTTGGGTTTAAAAACTTATTCATAAGGGATGATGATCTCCTTTATGTTACCCAAAGCACGGTATTCCAGTTTGATGTTCTCCATGGCAATGGCGTCGGGCAGTTGCAGATTCCAAGTGTCATTGGGCCACAACCTTTCCCCTGGGATGGTGCACTCAACATTTTCAGTGCACTGTTTGGGTTGCCTTAAAACAATGTTTGTATTGCCAATGTTTTGGAAGGTGATTTGGTTTTCACTGCGCTGCCATTTTAAGTTGTCTTCTGGGTTCAGTGGACGAATAATGGTCATGACTGAAGTGGATGACAACACAGAAATGGCTGACTTTTCAGGTTCAGTCGTTTCAGCTTTTTGGGGTAAAAAGTCAATTTTATAAACCTTTTCAACTTCAGGGCGCACCTTAGATGCAATGCGCACAGGACGCTGTGAACGAGGCGAAAGTTGAAATTGATTCGGCACCACAAAAACTGTATTGGTTTCGGTTAAAATTTCTTGCGTACTGCCAGGGTTTTGAACCTCATAAACTTTTGGTGTTACGGTGAAGCTGTGGTCGTGGTGGGCATTGCCAACAGCAATGTTTTCAATCAATGCGCCTTGGTTGTCCATTTCCACAATAGCATCGCTGACGATGATTTGGGCATGCGCAGGCAGGGCACTGCATAAAAGTGCGCTACAGCAAAGAATTTTGTTCAAAAGCTTGTTCATGATTTAATTATACATAAATTGCTTAAGTTTCCTTTTGAATTTAAGCTTTTCGGGCTTTTTGACGATATTTAAAGGTGGAGGTGTGTGGCAGTTTGTCGACTGCTGTGGTTGTGTGTGTTTTTTTGCACCGCCACTTGTTTGGAATTGCATGGGAAATATTAAAAATTGTGTTTTTTTGTTGCGCTTGTTTGTTGCAGTGGTCAAAACTTGGTATATGAAATGCAATTTTTTACATGTCACAACGTTTTTGAGCCTGATAACTTTGGGGGCAACAGCGCATGCGCAAGAAGCCGCAGATTCTGCTTTGGCGGAAACCAAGGCGGTGATGCCGGCGCAAACCCAAAAAAGCATGCTGACACCGAATTTGACGGTGAATTTTCAACTGAATTCCACTTTGGGTGAAAAAGAAACAGCTTATTATGCCAAAATTGTTGACCGTATTTTAAAAGGTTTACCTAAAAAAATTGAATTAGATGGCGATGAGCGAGATCTTTTATCGGGTTCAGATGTTTATGACACTTTAAAGGTTGTAGCTTATTTCCCCACCCGTGGGGAAGAGCGTGCTGATGACCCTTTTAACAAAATTGCCAAAACGTATAACATTCAATTTGAACTGCCCAAAGAAAATAGGCTGAAGCGCCTTGTAAAGTCGGGTGATGTTTCCCCAACCATGGTGGTGTCCAAGGTGAGTTTGGATGAGTTTATGGCGCAGCAAGGTGAGGGTGCTTTTGCAAGTGAAGTGTCAAAAACATCCGAAGAGTTGGTCGCAGTCACAACGCAAGCTGCTCAACTTCCTGCGGTAGAATCGGCCAAGGTGGCTGCCAAAACGGCCGCTGTTCAAAAATCAAAGGTGGCTGAAGTTAAGGTGGTGAAGCCTAAAGTTGTCCTTCAAAAGGCACGTCTTGACTTTTACGGCGATGAACAATCTTTAAACAGCATACAAGAAGCTTTGGTTAAAAAGCTGGCTCAGTCTTATAAATCCAGCGGTGCTCAAACACTTGAAATTGTTACAGCGTCTGCGCCAACGCCGTTTAGCAAATGGCAGGATGTGCGTGATAGTCGCCTTAAAGCTATTCAGGATATCTTCAGTACTCACGGGGTAAAGTTGACGCCGAAAAATGTAAATTACGTGCATGTGCGTTCAACTTTAAAGCAGTATGTTGACATTGCTTTTTAAACTTTAAAAATTCATTTGATTTACAATGACTTTTTCGGGGAAGCCGCAGTTTATTTTACGATTCTGTTCTAATAAAAATTCAAATTCGGCAGTAAGTTCTTTTTTGTGATGCGTTGCCGCACCATTTTCACGGTATTTTTGTGCTGTCTCTATTGCTTTGTGAAGTTTATGGTCCATCACAAGGCATGAAAGCCCGTGTGGTTCTTTCCCTTGCCAAAAAATTGCAAGAAAAAGTAAGACAAACATGGTGACGATTGTCACATAAATCCCAATTTTATAATGCTTGTCATTTTTTGTATCTGTTTGTCTCATATATAAATTTTGCAGTTTTATGGCTGTTTTGTAAATTATTATTTGTTGATCTGTGAAAATTATTAACCATAATTTAATTATACCCAATAAAAATAATAGTTAGATGGATTGATGGAACTTGTGTTGGAAGAGGTTGAATCTCAAATTCAGCAACTGGTTAAAAAGGTGAGTGATTATCCTGTGGCATGGCGTGCTATTCACTGTTTGTGGACAGGTGCGCCGCAGTCAGCTTTAGAGGAGTTAGTAAGCGGTGCTGACCTTATTTTAGATTCCGATGAAAGTTATCTTTTTCAATGGGGCGGGGATGATATTTTCATTCTCGTGAAAGGTACAAGAAAAGAGCCGTTAGAAAAAGCACGTCACTTTATTGAAAATTTTGCGCGCAAAAAAATGCGTTTGAAGGATGATGTGCCTTATGATGTAAAGTCATATGACCTAAGCATTGCATGGGATGAATTTAAAGAATTCTTCAAAAAGCGCCAGCAGGAAATTTTGCATCAAAATAAAGAACCTGAAGTGGTTCATCAGTCCATTCGACGTGAAGAAAAAGAAGACGTTATTCGCTTGATTAAATCAAAAGCGAAGGAGAAAAAAGCAGCGCTTAAAAAACGCATTAAACGTCCGGGGGTGACCATTTTGGCGGTGGATGAAGATGCCAATACCTTAAGCTTAATAGATGGTATCTGTAAGGGGTACCGTGTGCTGCGTGCGGCTTCAGGTGAGGAGGCGTTGGAGAAGTATTTTGATGAAGCGCCTGATATTGTGATTATGGATACTCACCTACCGGTGATTGACGGCTGGGAAGTTGTGAAGAATATTTATGAAATGGACGATAAGGCTTTTGTGATCATGGTTACAGCACATGCAGACCAAGTGGCCGTTCAAAAAGCTGTGCAGTTTGGTGTGAAAGGTTTTGTTAAAAAACCATTTTCACAAGCTAAGGTGGAGCAATACCTTGAACGCTTTGGCCAGTCGGCGCCTGTGCACAAAAGGGTGCAAGTTTAGGCATTAAAGTGGCATTTAATGTCGTTTATGGGTTTATTTTTTAGCATAAAGTTGGCATTATGTAGGGCATATTTTTAAACAATAAATGGTCCTGAAATTTTATGTCTACTCTACATGCTGTTCAAAATGAAAGTGCGCTGTCCTTTGATGACGGTGTTTTCCCGTCGCAAGTTTTTAAAAAGTTACAATCCATGGGGTTGCTGCGCTCTGACGCACCTTTAGAAGAAGGGCAAATTCAACCAGCAAGTATGGACTTACGTTTGAGCGATAAAGCGTACCGTGTGCGTGCAGGTTTTTTACCGGGGGATGGTCACACCGTGATGGAGCGGATGGAAGAACTGAAAATGCATGAGGTTGACATTTCCGAAAGTGGTGTGCTGGAAAAAGGTGCGGTTTACATCATTCCGTTGATGGAGTCACTTTCGCTGCCTAAGGGTGTGCATGGTTTGGCCAGCCCGAAAAGCACCACCGGACGTTTAGACATTTTAACAAGACTTATTTGTGACAATGGCACCAGTTTTGACCAAGTGCCAGAAGGTTACGAAGGTCGTTTGTATGTGGAAGTCAGCCCCATTACGTTTAGCATTATTGCCCACCAAGGGGATAAATTAAACCAACTGCGTTTGCGCAAAGGGGTAAGTGTTTTAAGTGATGAGTCATTGGTTGCGCTGGACCAGCAAGGCGCACTTGTTTACAACAATGACCAACAGCCAGAAAAGCCAATGTTTTGTGAAGGTGTTTGGCTGAGTGTGGACCTTGAAGGTAAAAATGGCAGCAACATTGTGGGCTACCGTGCCCGTAAAAATGCGCCTTTGGTTGACCTGCGCAACATTGCTCATTACGAAATTGAAGAGTTTTGGGAACCTATTTTTAAGCCAACATCGGGTCGGATTATTTTAAACCCAGAAGACTTTTACATTCTTGCCTCAAGAGAATGTTTAAGAGTGCCAGCAGAATACAGCGCCGAAATGATGGCCTATGAAACTCAAGCGGGTGAACTTCGGGTGCACTATGCAGGGTTCTTTGACCCTGGTTTTGGTTGCGATGTTGGCGGTGAAGGCGGTTTTGGCACCACCGGTGTGTTGGAAATCCGTTCCCATGACGTGCCATTTGTGCTCGAGCATGGTCAGCGCATTTGTCGCATGGTTTACGAAAAATTGAGCGAAACACCCGAAAAGATTTACAGCCAAAACATTGGTTCAAACTATGCAGGGCAAACCCTAAAGCTTGCCAAGCAATTTAAAATGTAATTCAAGGTTTTTGTGTTATGAAAAAGGTTGTACTCGCTTCCACTTCGCCCAGACGGCAGGCCTATTTTAAAGAGATGGGTTTACAGTTTGAATGTGCTGCACCCGACGTGGATGAAACACCTTTGAAAGACGAAAAGCCAAGGGCTTATGTAGCCCGAGTGGCAACCTTAAAAGCTTTGGAAGTTAAAAAATACAATAAAGATGCGGTGGTGGTTGCTGGGGACACGACGGTGGCACTGGGCAGGCGCATTTTAGGTAAGCCTGAAAATGCGGAAGATGCCGAGCGTATGCTGAAATTGATGTCGGGTCGCCGTCACAAGGTTTTAAGCACAGTGTGTGTGATTGATGAAAACGGACAGGTGTTCCACAAAACAACGGTCACCACAGTGAAAGTGAAGCAGTTGAGCGAAAGCGATATTCAGTTTCATCTTAAAAATGCCGAAAACTGGCAAGGCAAGGCCGGTGCTTATGGTATTCAAACAACTGCTGGTGGTTTGATTGTGAGAAGTATTATCGGTTCTCACAGTGGGGTTGTTGGCTTGCCGTTGGTTGAAACGAAAGAATTGTTGGTGAGGTGCGGCGTTGAATTTTGATATTGTTTATGAGTCATGCCCGTGGTGTCGCCGTGCAGCTTTGTTTAATGACCAAGGTAAATTGGTCAGCCTACACCATGACTATGAAGGTGACGTTTTTAAAGAAGGCGCTGTCATTGTAGGGCGTGTGCGCCGTGTGGTGGAAGGTATTGGCGCCGCTTTTGTGGACATTGGCGACGTGATGGAAGGTTTTTTACCCCTTAAAAAGGTGCCTAAAAAAATGGGTGCTTTGGTGGAAGGGCAGGACATTGTGGTGCGTATCACCCGTGAAAAGGTGGACGATAAAGGCGCAACTTTAAGTGCCAATGTGTTGCATGACATGCCAGACCATTATGGTGACAACAAAGTGCCTTATGTCTTAGAGGAACCACCGGTCGCCCTTTCCCGCGCGTTGATGAGCGCAGGCGTTTCCCCCGTTCGGGTGTGGGTGAATGACGCGCGCTTTCGGGTTGAGGCTTTAAAATTTGTGCCAGAAACCAAAATTTTTCAAATGGATCAACATGAAGATGTGGACCTGTTGGATAAAGTGGATGACAGCATAGACTCCCTTTCAGGGGAGCGCTTCCACTTGGTGGGCGGTGGCATGCTGACCATTGAACGCACTAAGGCGCTGACTTCGATTGATGTGGACACCGGCACAATGACCATGAGCTCGAAAGATGACCTTGCGTTTCAGGTGAATATGATAGCGGCGGAAGAAATTGTTCGCCTTTGTCGGCTTTTAAACATTGGCGGTAGCGTGATTGTGGACTTTGTCAGCATGCGGCAAAAAGCAAGGCGTGAGCAAGTTGTCAGTTATGTAAAAGACCTGTTTATGAACACCGATACATTTCAGGTGGAAGTTTTAAAAATGTCCCGCTTTGGTTTGCTGGAATTTAACCGTGAAAAGACAGGTAAAATTTTGCTCAACCAGCTGGAAACACCAAAAGCTGTCGCATCCGAAATTTTGTTGAATTTATGGCGCTTTAAACCAGGGGCGCATATGCACCGTGTTAAATGCTCCACCGAAGTGGCAGATTTACTGCGCGCGCGGTTAACACCTTCAATGGCGATTGCGCATTTGGGCAGGCCTGTGGAGATTATTTCTGACATGGGGTTAACGCCACGGGTTTATGACATTTCCACAACCGATGCCTACTGATTCAAAATAGCGGTGTTTTTCACTAAAAAAAGCCACCCTACTTGGATGGCTTTTTGTTTGCATGATTTATGTTCTACGGTTTTACTTTGCCCGCTTGGATTAAGGGTTGAAGTTTTTGGATGTATTCCTTGGCCACCACATAATCTGGGTTGCGTTTTAAAGCTTCCTTAAATTGGTTGTAAGCTTCTTGATTTTCACCAACGTAAAGCAATGCGAGGCCATAAACAGTGGGAGCATTAGGTGCATAATAGCTAACCTTTGCCGCACGTTCAGCAAACATGATGGCTTGTTGAATATGCTGGTTGGCTTTGGTCATGTTCTTTTCTTGCATGAACTTCTGTGTTTTACGAATGTGGGTCATCGCTAAGTTGACCAAATTGTTTTGGGCATAAGGGTCAAAACGGATGGCTTCAAGTAGTTTGTGTTCAATGTCTTCTGAGGTGATGTTATAGCGCTTGCCTGAAATACCATTTTTGTAGGACATGTAAACCACGCCCCAAATTTCCCGCGCGCGTGGGTTAAGGGGGTATTCCTCCATTGACCGGTTGATGAAGTAAACACTCATGTCACTGTGTTGGCTGGCACGGGTCATTCCCAGTGCAGGCTTTAAATAAAGTGTGCCTTCACGGCGTTGGTAATTGTCGTAGCTGATAAAGGTTAATAAAATGGCGCTTAAAGCCATTAAAGTGCCAAAAAGAATTTGCGGGTTCAGCTTAGCTTTTAAGTTAAAGCCGTAAACTTTTGGTTTGTTGGCGTACTGTAAATATAAACCTGTAACAACACCCACCAACAACCACAACACACCCGGCGCTGTTGGCATTTGCAGCGGGAAGTCACCCAGTGAATTGACGCACATGCCACCAATGCCCACCAACGCAAAGAAGGATAACATTTTAGCATTGTTGGGTGCGGCTTCGTTTTTTTGAATGCGCCACGCCATGAAGATGGGCGAGAGGAAGATTAGCAAGTGGGCCAAACCACCAATAACACCCAATTCAATAAACATCTGGAACATGTCATTGTGCATGCGACGCGGGCGGGCTTGCAAGTTGTAACCAGGCTTTGGTGTCACCATGGAGGATTTGAAATATGCCGGATAAATTGTGTGGAAACTGCCAAGGCCAATGCCAAAGGGATGATCTTTTAAAATGTCCACACCGTTGATGTTGTAAGCAATCCTTGTGGCAAGCTCGCCTTTTTCAATGTCCTTAATGCTGGAGAATTGCTCGGTCACTGTGGTGGACATGGAGTGGAATTGTTGGCCTTTTTTAGCAAAGCCACTTTGGAAAGAAGCACTCCACAATAAAATGGCGATGGAAATTAAAAAGGCGACACCTTTTTTAAGGGTGACTTTTTCAATTAAAGCGCTGCGCAGTGGTTTGTGCAAGCAAAGCCAGATGGCTGCAAAGGCAAGGGCGGCGCAGGCGCTCACCCAGCTGCCCCGTGACCTTGTGTAAAGCAAGAACACGCATGCCAACGTCAAAGCGGTTGTGGATAAAACAAGTTTTAAGTTGTTTTTGCTGTTGAGCATTAGGTAAGCCATCAGCGGAATGGTCATCACCATAAAGGAAGCTGCAAGGTTTTTGTTGGCAAAGGCCCCCGCTGGCGGTGCGGACTGTTGGAAGAAGCCTAAAATGCGCCATGACTGTAAACTTGGGAACGTTTCCGCCAAGCTTTGCATGAATGGAAAGGCGTTAAGAATGTCCGCATCGGTTAGTGCAAAAAACTGCATAATCCCCAAAACAGCGTTGAAGGAAACGCTTAAAGCCAGTAACCAAAACATGTTGTTGTACCACTGTATGTGGCGTGCTTGTAAAGCAAAAGCAAAAATGAGGGCGTAGCCCATCAGGTGTTTTAAAAACCACCAGTTGTTGGGCAAGCTTGCACCCCAAAACAGGGTGAGGATGCCAAAGAAAACGGTGATCAAAACCATCCAGGAGGTAAAAGGCAGTTTGATGCTGAGTTGGCTGTTTTGGTGTGTTTTATGTCGTTCAATTTGATAAATAAAGAACAGTACGCATAAAGCCAAGCCGCCGCTGTGCATCATGTACCATCTTAAGTCGCCAGCCACTTCTGGCACATAAAAGTCATAGGCAATGGGCAGTAAAAATATGATCAGAGAAAGGGTTAAACGTGTTAAGAAAAAGTACCATTTATGTGCTTCGTCTTGGGCAACAGGTGCCAAAAATTGACGGTAGGATACCAAACCATTTTTAATGAATGTTGGTAAAAAACTGAACCACCTTTCCCATGGCAAAGCCAAAACAAGCAGGGCGATTAACATTTTCATTGCAAAGGGGAAGTAGTATATATGGCCGTTTTCAAACATCTTTTTATATTCTTATCAGTTGTTAACTTAATGATTTATCGGGCATCATACCTTTTTCGGGTGCGTGGTGCAATTTAAATTCGTGCCATAAAAAAATGCCCTTAACATCAAGGGCATTCGTTTAATTTCGTTTCGGTGGTTTCAATGAGGTAACCAATGACATCGGCCGCGTAAAATTCAACTTCTTTGTACTTATTACGGCTCCACTTTTCGGGCTGAAGCAAAACTTCTTCGGTTAAGACTTTATAAACCCTTTTGAGGATTTTTAACGCAGAAGTTGCCTCACGCTTGATGGTGGTGCTGTGCGGTGTGAAATCGATCACTTTTGCAGCGCGTATTTTTCTGTGTCGTCCTTCTAAGTATAAAAGAACTTGCAAAACGCCGGCAATGCGGTGGGTTTCGGTGGTGGTTTGGCGCATGATGTTTAAATGCATTATGCCACGCCATTTTTTGCTGAGTTTATCCATGGTAAAAGTTTCGGTAAAGGAATGTATTATATGTTATGGTGCGCCTAAGGTTCAAAGTCAAGCGTTGGTGATGGGTTGTCTTTAGCACTCGATGTAGATGAGTGATAAAAAAGACTTGATTTGTCAAAAAAATTGGCTATGATGCTTGTGTGGAATACATAGAGTGTTCTTAAAATATGAAAAATAATTTAGAAATATGGAGTGTTTAAATGAGCAAACCTACAATTCGTCCATTACATGACCGTGTGGTTGTTAAAAGGCTACCTGAGCAGACCAAAACAGCAGGTGGTATCATTATTCCAGACACTGCAAAGGAAAAACCACAAGAAGGTGAAGTTTTAGCAGTTGGCAATGGCTTTGTCATGCAAGATGGTTCTGTGCGCCCGTTAGAGGTGAAGGTTGGTGATAAAGTGCTCTTTGGTAAATGGGGCTCAACAACCGAAATTAACATTGGCGGTGAAGAACTTTTGGTGATGAAAGAAGATGATATTATCGCCATTTACGCCTAACGAAAAACGTAATCAAGCACAGGCTTGAGTTTTAAAAAAATACAAATTTTAAGTAACTGATGGAGAGTGAAATATGAGCTCAAAAGATATTCGATTTAGTGCAGATGCCCGTTCAAAAATGCTTAAAGGTGTTAACACCTTGGCGGACGCTGTTAAAGCAACTTTGGGTCCAAAAGGCCGTAACGTTGTTTTGGATAAATCATTCGGCGGACCACGTGTGACCAAAGACGGTGTTTCCGTTGCGAAGGAAATCACCCTAAAAGACAAGTTTGAAAACATGGGCGCACAAATGGTGAAAGAGGTTGCCTCTAAAACTGAAGACATTGCAGGTGATGGTACAACAACTGCAACTGTGCTTACCCAAGCCATCTTCCGTGAAGGTGTTAAAGCTGTTGCTGCGGGCATGAACCCAATGGACCTAAAACGTGGGATTGACCTTGCAACAACCGCCTTAGTGGGTGACCTTGGCAAGCAAATGAAACCCATTTCTTCCAAGCAAGAAATTTCACAGGTTGCAACAATTTCTGCAAATGGTGACACATCTATTGGCGAGCACATTGCTGAAGCCATGGAAGTTGTTGGCAAAGAAGGCGTGGTAACTGTGGATGAAGCCAAAGGCTTGGAAACAGTGCTGGAAACTGTAAAAGGTATGCAGTTTGACCGTGGCTACCTTTCACCATACTTTGTGACTGACTCTGAAAAGATGACCTCGGACTATGACGATGCACTCATCATGTTGGTGGACGGTAAAATTTCGAACCTATCGCAAATTGTGAAAACCCTTGAAGGCGTTGCGCAAAGCTCTCGTCCGCTTATTATTGTGGCGGAAGATGTTGAAGGTGAGGCGTTGGCTGCCTTGGTTGTCAACCGTTTGCGTGGTGGCTTGAAAGTTGCCGCTGTTAAAGCGCCTGGTTTTGGTGACCGCCGCAAAGCGATGATGGAAGATATTGCCATTTTAACTGGCGCCACTGTCATCAGCGAAGAAGTTGGCCACAAACTAGAAGACGCAACTGTTGAAATGTTGGGTCAAGCAAAGACTGTGAACATCACCAAAGACCACACCACAATTGTGGATGGAATGGGCGATAAAGCCGCTGTGGAAGCACGTGTTGAGCAAATTCGCCGTGAAATGGACGCAACAGAATCTGACTACGATAAGGAAAAACTGCAAGAGCGTTTGGCCAAGCTAACAGGCGGTGTTGCTGTGATTAAAGTTGGCGGAGCTTCTGAAGTGGAAGTGAAAGAAAAACGCGACCGTATTGACGACGCTTTGGCCGCAACCCGCGCCGCTGTGGAAGAAGGTGTTGTTGCCGGTGGTGGTGTGGCGTTGGTACGTGCCAGCAAAGCCCTAGACGGTTTGAACACTGAAAACGACGACCAAGCGGTTGGTGTGAACATTGTGCGCCGTGCCATCCAAGAGCCGATTCGCCAAATTGCAACAAACGCCGGTGTTGACGGTGCTGTTGTGGCCGGTAAGGTGATGGAAAACCCAGACGCTTCATTTGGTTACAACGCTGCGACAGGTGAATACACCAACATGTTTGAAGCTGGTATTATTGACCCAACTAAAGTGGTGCGCACTGCCTTGCAGGACGCGGCTTCTGTTGCTGGTTTGATGATTACCACAGAAGTAATGGTGACAGACAGTGCGGACGAAAAGTCTGGCGCTGATGCTGCGGCCGCTGCTGCTGCCATGGGTGGCATGGGCGGCATGGGTGGAGGTATGGGCTTTTAATGTCGTCTACTTTCTTGCTTTGCAGCTTCAGCAAGGGCAACTGGCTTTCAGCTTCTAGCATGAAAATATGTTTACATTAAAACTGTAGCTTACCTATAAGTTTTTTAAAGCACCCTTCGGGGTGCTTTTTTCATGGTTGACTACGGTGAATAATCCTGTATTTTGATTTCTGCTAGAAATCTACCTTTTCCTTTTCTTTGGAGGTCACTATGAGCCTTAATTTTGATAAAATCCGTGAGATTTATAATGCCAAGCAAGAGGCTGTAACAGGACTTAAATTTACCCCTGAACTCAAACAGCAATGTATTGATAAAATCCATGCTGTGCTTGAAAAACCCGAGGATGTCGAATGGCAGTTTAATCTTGCTTCAAGTTCATTTTTTGTGGATATTCCTGTGGGTAATATGGCGCGTCCATTCGAGTCAGAGGGAGACCGATGGGCTGCTGTTGCTTTTTATGAAGAGATATTTGAAGAATTCTCAGAGTATCTAGCTTCTGGCATTAAAATGGAAAATGTTTTTCAACGTTTTTATCCTGTTGACTATTCAGCCACTTGGGCAGATGACCGGTTTTTGGCCGAGTCTATCCGCATTACTGTTTCACCATAACCAGTTGAACGTAAGAGGTTTATTAAAGTTTATTTTTCAAATTTTACTGCTGTGATTGACACTCTAACTTTTTCTGTATACATTTAACTGGTCGTAAACTTTGCCTCTTCGGCATGTTACTTTTCTAGGAGAAACCCTATGTTTTCAATCAAACATAAACTGTGTGATATGAACCCTGACGCTGGCATGGCTGGTGAATTGCGTCAACAAAGACGTTTGGAACGTAAAGCTCAAGCTGTGAAGCGTATTGTCGAAGCATCCGCGGATATGTCAAAATGTTGCGATAAAATGATTCAAAACAACAATGACATGAAGCGCCTTTTGAAGAGATGATGCGCATAAATCGAACATAAAAAAACACCCCTAAGGGTGTTTTTTTATGTGGTGGATGGCTTGTGTTTTGAAAAACTGACAGGTTTTTGCTAGGTGGTGGCTTGTAAAAGCGTAAATGTCCCTTAAAAAGCGTTTTATGAAGGGTGATTCACCTTTGATGCGTAACCTTTCACTCCATGTGCATGGTTTTTGTCCGTTTTTTTTGGCTTAGCGTTTGTTTTTATGGGTGTTTTAAGTCTACTGTGAATGGTTGTTTACAGTTGTCAGTTAAAAAGGCGAACCATAAGTGAATAGAAGGCGTAAATGGGCGAAATAACACAACGGCGCTGGTTGGTCATCTTCTTCGCTTTGGCCTGTTGTTTGTGTCTGCCTTTTTTTGTGTTAAAATAATGTCTTAATCATAATTTAGAAGGTAAGTTAAAATGGCACCACAAGTTGATGATACGTTCCAAAAATTATTGCATGGCCGCACGGTGGACGGTGTGCCATTTGATGAAAAAAAAGTGCCTTACAGAAATTTTGCCCATTTGTGGATGGAAAAGGTTCAACAAAACACAGATGGTGACTTTTTAACTTTTTACAGCGCCGAAGGCGAGCGCAGTCATTTTAGCTATGCGGAATTTTTTGAAAGGTCATGCCAAGTGGCCAACTTGCTGGTGCATGAATTTGATATTACCCCAGGGGATAAGGTGGCATCGGTTGCTTTTAACCATCCTGAAACTGTGGCGCTGATGTTTGCATGCTGGATGGTGGGGGCTTGTTATGTGCCCATCAACGCTGGCGAATGCGATGAGCGGATGGTGTTTATTTTAAATGATGCCAATGCCAAGCTTGTTTTTGTGATGCCAGAATTTGTGCAGCGTGTTGCCAATGAAAAAGAGCATTTGGAAAATGTCGTCCATTTTATTCAAATGTTGGAGGGTGAAGACGAGGCGGGCTTTTTAAATTATCAAGAAATGTTGTCCCACCAGTCCACCCACTTTGAAGAAACGGACCTTGCCACGCTGGATGACGAGGCGCTGATTGTTTACACCTCGGGCACAACAGGCACGCCAAAAGGGGTGGTGTTGGACCAATACAACTGCTTGGTCAACGCCAAGGAAATTAGCGCTTGGTACAATTTTAACAATCAATCAAAAGCAATGCTGGTATTGCCGATTCATCACGTCAATGGAATTATCGTCACTCTTTTAACACCGCTTTATGCGGGCGGGTCATTGGTGCTGAACCAAAAATTCAGTGCCAGTCAATATTGGCAGCGCCTGAAAGCGGAAAAATGCAGTTATGGCAGCGTGGTGCCGACCATCCTTTCATTCCTGTGTGAAGCCGGTAAAAAGAACTTTTCAGTCCCGCCGGTGGATTATTTTTTAATTTGCGGGGCAGGGCCATTAACGGTGGAGATGGGTAAAAAATTTGTCGCCGAATTTGGCGTGCGGGTGAACCATGGTTACGGTTTAAGCGAAACCACATGCTACAGCTGTTATTTGCCGTTTAATTTAAGCGATGATGACTATGACAAATGGATGCAAAGCTATGGCTACCCTTCCATTGGTGTGGCACTGCCTTGCAACGAGATGGACATTCACGACCAGCATGGCAACTCTGTAAAGGAAGGCGAAAAGGGCGAAATTGTGGTTAAAGGTCACAATGTGATGAAAGGTTACTACAATAGACCCGATGCCAACGAAGAAGCTTTTGAACATGGCTGGTTTAAAACAGGCGATGAAGGTTTTTATAAGTTGGACGAATCTGGCCGTAAATTTTATTTTATCACCGGTCGCTTGAAGGAATTGATTATCCGCGGTGGTGTGAATTACTCCCCTCTAGAGTTGGATGAGCTGATTGGCCGGATTGACGGCGTGAAAGCAGGGGTGGCTGTGGGCTTTGAAAATGACATGTACGGCGAAGAAATTGGCGCCTATGTTGTGCCGAAGGAGGGGGCAACCCTGACCGAATTGGATGTTTTAAACGCCTTTGAAGGTCTGCCTGAAAGCAAACGCCCCAAAGTGGTGGTGTTTGGCAAGGACCTGCCGGTGACATCCACAGGTAAGTATCAACGTAATAAATTAAAACCCTTATTCAATGAATGGAAAGGCGTGCAATTCTAACGTTTTTTAAAATGTGTTAGACCTTGGATGTTTTAAATGATATGTTAATGGGTAAGTATTTATCTTAATATCTTTTTACTTTTCTTTTACAAACCCTGTGCGAGGTATTGTTATGCCGACCATTTTTAAAGAATATCTTTTTAAACGTGACCCTAATGCTGACTATGACAACATGAGCCAAGTTCAATTGGTGGAAACAGCCATTCATAATGCGCTTGCTTGTGTGACTTTTAGCGTGGATAATGTGGTGGAAGACGACCCGGATGATTCGCTTGCGGTTATTACCAGCCTTGAAACGGTTGCTGCTTACCGTGTTAATTATCCAAATGCTTTAAAGGAAGTGGATTTGCCTCAGCAAACCACTGGCACCATTGCAGAACTTTGGACCAATGCTTTAATCCCCGAACTTTGTAACCACTTTAGCACCGCCGAACTGAACGAAATGGTTTTTGTGGCGGTTGAGCAACATTCTTAATTTTTTGAGGTGAACTGCTTATGAAAATGAAACGTATTTTTTTACCAAAAACCGATGATAATGTGCGCATTGCGAAGGCATTGCGAGCGCAAGGCTTAGAAGTTGCGGCGTACAACCGTTTGTTGTCAGAATTGATAAAGCAGGAATTTGCATCCTATGAGTACACTATTCAAAAAAAGAACCAGAGAGAAGCATTGGTGACGTTGAAGAATGTTAAATGTGGTGACGGCTATATGTTTTTACCAAAAACGATGCAATCTTGTGAGCAAGGTTACTTTGAAACCAACACCTTTGCGCCTTGGATGGAAAAGCACCGAAAAGTCCAAGAAGGTGATGAACTTTCCCTGCTTCGGATAGATTTTGTATACGCACAAAGTTAAATAGCGATGTTAAAAAAGCCCCTTTTTGAGGGGCTTTTTTTGTGAGAGGTTTTAGCGTTCGCTTCTACGGTCTTGCCTTGCGTCCTTGCGGTCGCTTCGGCGCTCCTGTCTCGCTTCTTTTCTATCTGCGCGTTTCTCTTGGCGATAGTCTTGCCGTTGTTCACGCCTTTCTTGTCTGGCTTCTTTTCGCTCCTCTTTGTGTTCTTGCCTTGCTTCGTGGCGTTTTTCTTTAAATTCTTCTCGTTTTTCACGCATCATTTCACGGTGTTGTTGGTGTTGTTCGTGCAGTTCTTCGCGCTTTTCTTCCATCGCTTCTTTGCGTTCGATACGGTGCTCTTCAAGGTTTTCGCGCAGTTCTTGGCGGTGATCCTGCATTTTTTCACGCATTTGTTGGCGCTGGTCCTGCATTTTTTGGCGCATTTCACCCTTGCTTGGTCGGTCCTGCGCTTGGCTTAAACCGGTGGTCGCAAGCAAAATGCCAGCCGCCAAAGTTAAAATGGTTGTTTTGTTCATACCCATGGTTCCCTTTACCGTTGTTATTTTTAATAAGTGTTTATGGTGTAAGGTGCGAGCAGGTTTATAAAAATTTCTGTCAGCTTAGTCGATATATTTACGTTCTGGCCCTTCGGGGTTGTGGTTAAAGCCTGTGGTGGCGTCCTTATCTCGCACCTCGTGGTTAAGGTGCCAACGTTCTTCCCCTGGTTCACGGATGTTGCGGACAGCGTCATTGGTTTGCCAGCCTGTGTTGCTTTTGGTACGCAGGCTTTTATTAAGGTTGTAACGGCTGTCTTTGTAGCCTTCTTGCTGGGCTTTAGCCACGGCATATAACCCGCCTAAAAGTGTGCAGGTAACAAAGGCGAAGACTGTTAATTTTTTAAATTTCATAACTTTATTATGCCTTTTTTGAGGTTGATTTACAAGTCCTTCGGTTTGTAACGGTCGGGGTGGGCACGGCGAATTTCTGGAGCATTTTTTATTTTATTATAGATGTTTAGAAGTTTTTTGTAAGGTGTTGCATTAACATTAAATCTTTCTACATTATACATTTGTGCCACCAAGCAAATGTCCGCCATAGTCAGGTGATTGCCATGTAAAAATTCGGCATTGTGGGGTGTTAAATCTTCCAACGCTTGGAAGGTTTGGTGCACCCAATGGCTGTACCAGTCCTGCTTTTGTTGTGCGGTTATTTGAAAATTATTTTCAAGGTAGTTTAACACCCGTAAGTTGTTCAGCGGATGCAGGTCGGAGCTTATCATATGTGCGATGGCACGCACTTTGGCTTTGCCTTCTTCGTCTTTTGGCATCAGTGGTGCGCCAATGCAGGTCTCGTCGAGATACTCAATAATGGCGAGGGACTGGGTGTAAACCTCGCCGTCAATGTCCAGTGCGGGGACCAAACCTTGCGGGTTGACCTTTAAGTGGCTGGCGCTTTGTTGTTCACCTTCTTTTAAGTTGACCGCCACCGTTTGAAAGGGCTGACCCTTTAGGTGCAAGGCCATGCGCACACGGTAACTGGCGGTGGAGCGGTAATAGTCGTATAAAATCATTTTTTGGCAACCACTTTTTGTTCAATCACGCCAAAGGGGGAAGTGCCGGTGCTGTCTGGCATTTCAATGCGGATGATGTCGCCATCATTTAAAAAGGGTGTTTTGGCTTCGCCATGTTCTAGGGTTTCCAGCATACGACGCTCGACAATGCAGGAAGACCCTTTTGACCTGTCGTGGTTAGAAATGGTGCCTGCGCCAATCACCGTGCCGGCGTGAAGTGGCCTTGTTTTGGCTGCGTGGTGGATCAGCTGCGCATAGTCAAAATACATGTCTTCGCCGGCTTCGCACTTGCCAAAAAGTTCCCCGTTGAGGGTGCAGTGCATCGGCAGGTGCAGTTTGTTTTCATGCCACGCGTCGCCCAGCTCATCCGGTGTGACAAACACCGGCGACAACGTGTTGTGCGGTTTAACGTGAATAAAGCCAAAGCCTTTTAAAAGCTCTTCCTTGGCAAGTGCACGCAGTGAAATGTCATTGATCAAGCCCAGTGCCACCACATGTTTGCCCGCATCTTCCACGGTCACACCTTGTGGCACATGGTTGGTTACCACCACCACTTCGGCTTCAAAGTCCAACCCCCAGTCGGTGTTCGCAATTTCAATGGGGTCATGGGCGGCCATAAAATGGTCAGCCGTGCCTTGGTACATCAACGGGTCATGGTAAAGGTTGGGCGGCATTTCCGCCCCGCGGGACTTGCGGGTTAGCTCCACATGGGAAAGGTAAACACTGCCATCTAAAAACTGGAAACCACGGGGCAGGGGTGCCAGCAAGTCGCCTTGCTTTAAAGGAAAGGTTTCCACTTGCCCGGTGTTGATTTGGCTGTAAAGCTCTAATAAAGCAGGGGCCACGGCGTCCCAATTGTCAAAGGCGTGTTGCATGGTGGCGGCAAGATGTTCAGCTGGGGTGTAGTGGGTCATCTCTTTGTTGGTGATGACCAGAGTGCCGTCTTTGTGGGTGGACTTTATGGTTGCAAGTTTCATCTGCTTTTCCTTTTATTTTTGCGGTTCAACACGCCATGAGTTGACGTAGCTTGTGTCTTCTATATTTTTAGCATCGTCGCACACGGTCAGTGGGTGGCGGGTGTCAATCATCACCGCCACTTCGTCGGTGGCCTCTTTTTCTTGTTTGAGCATGTTTTTTAAAGCCTTGGGGTGTGGCCCGTGGGGGAAACCGCTGGGGTGGTAGGTGATCATCCCCGCTTCAATGTTGTCCCTGCTAAAAAAGTTGCCTTGATGGTAAAACAGCACTTCGTCAAAGTCGTCATTGCTGTGGAAAAACGGCACTTTGATGGACCGTGCACTGGTTTCGTAAGGGCGGGGCACAAAGGTGCACACCACAAAGCCTTCGCCCATAAAGGTGGTGTGGGCAGAAGGTGGCAGGTGGTAACGGTGGCTCATCACGGGGCGAATGTCCCGCCAGTTGATTTTAACCACCACATTGTTGCCGTGCCAGCCAATGGCGTCCAACGGGTTGTGGGGGAAGATGACAGAGGTGATTTCGTCCTGCTTTTTAATGCGGACTTCCCAGTCATTCTCGTCCTGCTGTTTTAAAAATGTGTCGTCAATTTCAGGCGTTTGGAGCATGGCTTCATCAAACACGGCGTGGGGGCCAAGCATGCCTTTTTCGGGCAGTTTAAAAGCGCCACCGGTGTTTTGAATCATCAGAATGCTGGTGGGGTGTTCCACTTCGATTCGCCATAGGGTACCACGGGGAATCAGCACATAGTCCCCTTCAACGAAGGGCAGATGACCATAGTCGCAAAACAGCTTGCCTGTACCTTTGTGGATAAACAACAAGTCGTCACCATCGGCGTTGCGCACCAAGTGTTCCATGCCGCCGCTTGTGTGCCAGATCCGCAGGTGGCATTGCTGGTTTTTAAGAAGCTCATCGGCGTGGAACGGGCAGCGGTGGGTGTTTTTTTGCCATTTGTTGGGGTTAAAGGCACGGGGCTTGAGGTTGCCTGTAAAACTTTTCCACGCGGTGGGTGGGTGTTTGTGGTGCAGGTGGGTGGCGGGGCCAAAAAAGCCTTCCCGTCCGACTTCTCTTTCAAAGGTATCTGCTGGTAAGTTGACATGTGCCTGCTTGGAATAAGTGCCAGACCCTTTGATGAAGTTGATCCACTTTTTCATGGCGAAGTTTGCCCCTTTCAGTTTTGTCTTATTTTAAGATACCACGGCGCACTTGGTCTTCTTCAATGCTTTCAAACAAAGCTTTAAAGTTGCCTTCGCCAAAGCCTTGGTTGCCCTTGCGCTGAATGATTTCAAAAAACACGGGGCCAATGACCGTTTGGGTGAAAATTTGCAGCAAGATACCGTCATCTTCAGGGGCGCCATCAATGAGGATGCGGTTTTTTTGCATCCGGTCAAGGTTTTCCGCATGGTGGGGGATGCGGTTGATGATTTTTTCGTAGTAAGTGTCTGGCGTGTGCATAAAGTCCATCCCGCCTTGGCGCAAGTTTTCCACCGTTTGGTAAATGTCCTCTGTGGACATGGCAATGTGCTGAATGCCTTCACCGCCATAGTCCTTTAAAAATTCTTCAATTTGGCTTTTGTCGTCGCTGGATTCATTGATAGGGATGCGAATTTTACCGCAAGGGGCGGTCATCGCGCGGGACTTTAACCCTGTAAGCTTGCCTTCAATGTCAAAATATCGAATTTCCTTGAAGTTGAAAATATCCTCATAAAACTTGGCCCATTTGTCCATGTTGCCTTGCAAGACGTTGTGGGTTAAATGGTCCAAAATTTGAAGGCCAGCGCCTTTGGGGTGGTGGTCAGCCCCTTCAATAAAGGTAAAGTCTTTTTGGTAGATGTTTTCGTCATCCACTAGGTAAATAACCGTGCCACCAATGGCTTCAATGGCAGGGATGGTTGCTTCATCTTCTTGGGTTTGGCTTTTGTGTTCGGTGCAGCCCAGTTCCAGCGCTCGTTGAAGCGCAATTTTTGAATCCTTAACCCGAAAGCCCATGGCACATGCACCGGCTTTGTGCTGTTTTATAAAGTTTTGAGCCTGCGCGGTGGGTTCTTCATTGATTAAAAAGTTGATGTGACCTTGCCGGAATAGCGACACTTTTTTGCGTTTGTGATGCGCCACTTTTTGAAAGCCAAGGCTAAAGAACAAGGCTTCCAATTGTTGTGGGGATTCTGCCGCAAATTCCAAAAATTCAAATCCATCCGTGCCCATGGGGTTGTGAGATTCGTAAGCGGTGACCATGTAAACCATCCCTTCAAATTCTTTTTATTTTTGAATATTTTACATGTTTTTGCAGGTGGTTGCAAATGAATCTCAAATTTTAAAAAGTTTTCAAAGCTGGTTGGAGGGCACAAAAAAACCTCCCAAAAGGAGGGAGGTTTTTATCGAATTTAAGACAGCTCAACAAGAAGTGGGAAGGTGACACCTTGTTGCATAAGCTGCTGAAATTTAAGAGCCAAGCGTTCAATGTCATTTGCGGCTTGTTCGATGGTAGCAATATCGACGCCTGTTAAAGCTTGGCCTTTCTTAGCATTGGCAGCAGTGTATGTGATGCTGACAATTAAGATGGCCAGTTTGGTGTTCAGGTCTTCGATAGAGCTGGCTTCCATACGGCGAAAGTGAATGCCCTTCATGTCTGGGTAACCTTGCGCTTGAAAGACTTTTAAGGACAATTCAAATAGCGCCAAATCATCCGGAGAGTCTTTAAAAAGGGGTTTAATGATGTCCAGTTTCAGTTCGTATTCATCCAAACGGGTGATGATATCTTTATAAGGATCGACCATGGTCAGATTTCCTCTTTCAAAATGAGTTTTTGGAAGGTTTTGAGTGTTGTGAATGTTTCAGCGTGAGCAAGGCAAATGTTGCCAAAAGTAAGAAATGTTTCTGATTTTTATGCCTTTTAAGGTATGACAACTCAAGCGTTAGGTCAATGGCAAAATGAAAGCGATGACAATTTGTGCACCGAAAGCATGAAGAGGGCTTGATTATTCAAAAAAGTTGTGTATGATGCTAATGCTTGCAGTCGCAAGCGGCATTTTAAAAGTGCTGCTGTAGCTCAGTGGTAGAGCACTACATTGGTAATGTAGAGGTCGGGAGTTCAATCCTCCCCAGTAGCACCAGTTTTCAGATGATTTCCAGTGTAAATAACCTTCCTAGGTACTAAATAGGTATTGTGTTAGTATTAACTGTCAGTAGCTTATGTAAATCGTGAGGGAGTATTGGGATGGTTGATATCTTAAAAGAGTTTGTAAGCGGTAATTTTAGTTTAGCTCAAGTGCTATTTATTGCAATCGTATCTATAATTGTTCAGCTCTTAACGTGGGGAGTGAAGGAGCTTTGGAGTCTGTATAAAAATTCGAGGTTGCCAAATGAACATGATTTACAAGTTTGGAATAGAATTCAAAAACATTTAGATAATGATACATTACAGTTTATCAAAAAACAGCATTTTGGTAATTCTTTCGATGATTGTTATATGAAACCCTTAGAGGCGTTATACCATATTACATCTGAAGACTTTCCAGACTATCAATTTATTGAAAAGAAATTGGCTATATCCTTTAAACAGGTGACTGATTCTTTAAAAGATTTTTTTGATTTGGTAAATACACATGTTTTTTATTGTGCAAATAGTATGAACTTTAGAGAGGTTCCTTTAAGCTCTTTTGGTGGTGACGAAGGAAAAAGAGATGAAGCTATAAAAACAATGAATAAGAGTGCTAATGATCTACATGAAAAAATTATCAAATTCATGAAAGAGTCAAGCTATAGATTTAATAATAAACTTAAATAAAAAGAGGGCTGAGCCCTCTTTTTATGATTGAATGGCTAGTTGCTTTTTACGCCGTCTAGCCTCGATTCTTTTCTTATAGTATTTGGGGTGATGTAGGCTGTGCCTTACAGGCAATCCAAAAACTTTTGGCTGTCGGTTTGGATGGTTTGTTTTTTGTCGTCGCTCATGCGGTTGTAGGTGTTGTATATCATGCCTAGGCGGTGGTTGCTTTTAAGTTTTTCTTGGTTGCGTGCCAAAAAGTCCCAGTAAAGGTAATTGAAGGGGCAGGCTTTTGCGCCTGTTTTGTCCTTGATGTTGTATTGACAGTTTTGGCAGTAGTTGGACATTTTGTTGATATAATTCCCACCCGCGGCGTAAGGCTTGCTGGCAAGATAGCCGCCATCGGCAAACAATATCATGCCCGAAACGTTGGGCAGCTCTACCCATTCATAAGCGTCGGCGTAAACCAGCAGGTACCATTCATTCACTTCTTTTGGGTTTAAGCCTGCCAGCAGGGCAAAGTTGCCAAGCACCATCAAACGTTGAATGTGATGGGCATAGGCGTTTTGTTTGGTTTCGGTCACGCATTGTTTCAGGCAGTTCATTTTGGTGTTGCCGTCCCAGTAAAATTGGGGCAGAGGGCGCTGGGCATTAAAGAAGTTTTGTTGAGTATATTCCGGCATTTTGAGCCAGTAAATACCACGGACATATTCTCGCCAGCCTAAAATTTGACGGACAAATCCTTCCACCGCATTTAAAGGCGCTTTGTTTTGTTGGTAAGCTTTGATGGCGGCGTCGATGCATTCTTTAGGGTTGAGTAAACCGCAGTTGATGTAAAAACTGATGTGTGCGTGGTACATCCATGGTTGGCCTTCGACCATGGCGTCTTGAAAGTCGCCAAAATTTTCAAGCCGCTGTTGGATGAATTTTTCCAACGCTTCTAATGCTTGGGCACGGGTGACCGCAAAAAAGAAGGGTTCAATGTCGCCAAAATGGTCGGCGAATTTGTCCTCCACCAGTTGGATGACTTGCTGGGTGATGTCGGACTTGGGGGTTTGATACGTTTGCGGAATGAACAGGTCCCCTTCGGGTGGTTTGCGGTTTTCCGCATCATAGTTCCATTTGCCGCCTTCGGGTTCATCGCCGTTCATTAAAATGTTGTGCTCTTTGCGCATTTCTCGGTAAAAAAGTTCCATCCGCAATTGTTTGCGGCCCTTGGCCCATTTTTCAAAACGCTCGAGGGTGCATAAAAAGCGGTCATCGTCCAAAATGTCCACCGCAACGCCAAGGTCATCTTGCCATGATTGCATGTCCTCAAGCACCCGGTGCTCTCCTGGTTGGGTGACAACAATTTTGTCAATGTTGTGTTCTTTAATTTGCCGTTTGAGTTCCCCTTTAAAAGACCCTGCATTGTTGGGGTCATCCAACTGAGTGTAAACAACCTGATGGCCATTTTGCTTCAGCTCTTGCGCAAAGTGGCGCATGGCCGAAAATAAAAACACAATTTTTTTCTTGTGGTGTTTGACGTAAGTTGCTTCACGCATCACCTCGCACATAAAAACTATGTCCTCACCTTTTTGAGCTTGGCTCAAGCTGGAAATATTGTGCGAAAGTTGGTCGCCAAGTATAAGCCGAAGCGTCTTCATGGTTTAGCTACTTATTAAAAGCTTCTTTGAGGCGTTTGATGATGTTGCTGGGTTCAGTGTTTTTTACTTCAATTTGAACTTTTTCAACATTCAGGGTAACATTTTTCAGGCGTTTTATAATGTCGCCATAGCCACGCTCGAGCAGGTCCACGTTGGTGAGGTAAGATGTACCCTCTGCCACTGCCGCTGCAATAACATAGGCAAGGCCTGCACGCAAGTCAGGGATCTCAATCGGTTCTTCAATGGCTTTAAGTGGCGTTGGGCCCATAATCAAAGCGCTGTGTTTATGGTCGTGGTTTTTGTAACGACATTCTTGGCCTAAACATTTTTTGGTTAACTGAATTTGTGCGCCAAGCATGTTCACGGCTTTGGTGTAACCAAAACGGCTTTCGTAAACCGTTTCATGGACGGCGGAAATGCCTTTGGCTTGGGTTAATAAAACGCAAAACGGTTGTTGCCAGTCGGTTGAAAAGCCGGGGTAAACGTCCGTTTCCAGTGCGATGGATGACAAGGCACGCTCACGGAAGAAACGAATGGTAGAACCGTCTAAAAATTCGTAACCACCGCCGACTTGACGGTAATATGATAAAAAGTTGCCCAAGGTGTTGGGGCGAATGCCTTTGACCACAATTTCACCGTCGGAAGCGCAGGCAAGGGAAGCCCATGAAGCGGCCTCAATGCGGTCGCCAAGTACATACATGTTGGTGCCTGTTAATTTTTCCACCCCTTCGATGATGATTTCACGGTTGGGGTTTAAGAAGATGATGGCGCCCATGCTGCGCAGCATGGTGATCAGCTCCATAATCTCGGGTTCAATGGCGGCATTGCGAATAACACTTGTACCTTCCGATAGCACACTTAAGAACAAACAGCTTTCAGTTGCACCAACGCTTGGGTAAGGCATGGTGTAATGGGTGCCTTGTAAGCGACCGTTGGATTTGGCGTAGTAACCACTTTCCTTGGTTTCTACCGTTGCGCCAAACATTTCCGCCGCTGTGAGGTGGAAGTCGACCTTGCGCTTACCAATGTTACAACCACCCATGGTTGGCACGGTGGCTTGGCCATATTTATGCAGTAAAAATGGAATCAGCAAAATGGGCAAGCGGTTGTTGCGGGAATCTGGAGTGGTGACCTTGTGGGTGTTGACGGTGGTCGGGTCAATGTTCAAGGTGGTGTCGTCCACCCATATGGCTTTAGCGCCCACTGTTTCAAGGAGCTTTTTGGTAATGTCAACATCGCCAATTTGTGGCACGTTTGTTAATGTTGTGGGGCTGTTGCCCAGCAAAGCACAAACCATGGCTTTGGTGGCAAAGTTTTTAGCCCCGAGGCATTGAATTTCACCTTTAACTGGGGTGCCACCTTTAATTTTATATGCTGTAATTTGCGCCATGGTTTCTACTCCTTAATATTTAAAACGCATTATTAAAGGATAGGCTGGATATTTCAAGTTAAATATGGAAATTATATGTATAGAAGCATATATATTATTTATAGGCTGATATTTGTCATTTATGGTCGTTACAACTTAATGTTGTGGTGTTGGATAAAATGTTATGTGAAAATAATTTTGTAAATATAAGAAGAGCTTTATAAAAGGCAAAGCAACATTATGAAAGTGAACAAACTAGAATCTATGGTGGTTAACTCACCCATACGTCGGTTTTTTCAAAAACATTTTGAAATGCCAATGTTGATGAAATTGGGTGGTGTGCCCAAAACAGGACGTGTGGCCGAAATTGGTTGTGGCAGTGGTTATGGCCTGCGCCTTTTGTTGGACATTTTTAAACCAAGAGTTGTTCACGGTTTTGACATTGATGAAAAAATGCTGAACAAAGCCAGCAGTTTTCTTGCCAAAGAAATTATGGACCACAAAGTGTTTTTACACAATGAGGACGACAAATTAAGCCAGCTGAAAAACAATGAGTTTAGCACCATCTTCTTTTTTGGGTCACTGCACCACATCCCCGGTTGGCGCCACGCCTTAAAAACAGCTTATGACAGCTTGGAAAATGGTGGCAAAATTTACCTTTGGGAATTTTACCGCCCTTTGACCATGAACCGTTTTGTGAAGTTGTTTGTGGATCACCCGGTGGAGGCCGCTTTTAGCCATGAAGAATTGAAAGACGAGCTGATGAAATATAACCTCACCATTTTGGGGGAGAAGAATATGCTGGGCATGGCAGGAATGTACGTGGTGGAAAAAGCCCGTGATGTTGCACCAAATTTAAACGAAGCCAGCAGTTTTGAAGTGAGACGAAATATCAGAAGAAGTAATACTCACTCCCACGCTTAATTCTTACGGTCCTTCAAAGGTTGTTTTGGGTTGTCTGGCTGCTTTAACTTCATCCAGCTTTTTATGGAATGTTTGCTTGGGTAGTTTGCCAAAAATTTCCTTGGCGCCGGGTTGTTTGGCTTCGTCTGCAATTTTTTTCATCACCGCAATAAATTGGTCTAAAACTTCTTTGGGTTCACTTTCGGTGGGTTCAATCAGCATCGCGCCGCCCACCACCAGTGGGAAATAAACAGTCATGGGGTGAATTTTATGGTCTAGCAATGCTTTGGCAATTTCGTGGGTGGTGATGCCATGCTGTTTTTGCCATTTTTCGCTCAGCAAACATTCGTGCATGCAAAAGCTTTTATCGTCTTTGTTAAACGGAGTGTTAAAGTGGTTTTTAAGGTGTGCTAAAACATAGTTGGCGTTAAGCACTGCATTTTCCGATGCTTTGGTTAAGCCGTCAACACCGTGGGATTTCATGTAACTTAACGCACGGACAAACATGCCAAACTGCCCTTGGAAGGAACGAATGCGACCAATGGAGTTGGCACTGTTGTGCTGTAATTTAAAAGTGCCGTTTTTGTTTTTTTGAATATGTGGCGTGGGTAAATAGGGGGCAAGCGCTTCGCACACTGCCACAGGGCCACTGCCAGGGCCACCGCCACCATGAGGGGTTGAAAATGTTTTGTGTAAGTTGAATTGCATCACATCCACGCCCAAATCGGCGGGTTTTACTTTGCCACAAATGGCATTAAAGTTGGCACCGTCGCAGTAAAAATAAGCGCCAATGCTGTGCAGTTTATCGGCAATGGCTTTGACATTGGGTTCAAACAAGCCACAGGTGTTGGGGTTGGTCAGCATAAAGGCGGCCACGTCTTCATTTAAGGCTTCTTCAAACGCTGCCATGTCCACCAAGCCATCTTTGTTGGATGGAATGGTTTTGCAAGTGTAACCACACATGGCGGCGGTGGCTGGGTTGGTGCCGTGGGCGCTGTCCGGCACCAAAATAATTTTGCGTGGGTTGCCCCGTTGTTCATGTGCTTTGCGAATGATCATCGCGCCGGTCAGTTCTCCATGTGCGCCAGCGCTGGGGTTAAGGGTTGTTTTGGCTAAGCCTGTTAGCTTGCAAAGCCATTGCTCTAATTCATACATTAAGGCCAAGGCACCTTGCACCGTTTCATCGGGTTGCAGGGGGTGAATGTCGGCAAAGCCGTCTAGCCGTGCAATTTTTTCGTTGATACGGGGGTTGTGCTTCATGGTGCATGACCCAAGGGGGAAAAAGTTGGTATCAATGGCATAATTTTGTTGTGAAAGGCGGGTGAAGTGGCGCACGACTTGTGGTTCGCTCACCTCGGGCAGGCCAATGCTTTGGCGTGGGGTTTGACCGGTGCATAGTTTCTCAGCGGTGCCTTCTTCAAGGTCAGCGCCTGTTCTGCCCACAGCGCTTTGTTCAAACAATAACTTTTCTTCAAATGTCATATCACGGCCTTTCATTATGCACGCTTTTATTATGCCACATTTTGTTTTATTTACCATGTTGAATTGTACTGAAGGTGTTAACTTTGTTGACTTTATGGAAATGATGTCTAAGAAACTTTTTGACCTTTTAGGTTGTTATTTGAATATGCAGGCGCTATAAAAAGGTGAGATTTATACCGTACCTGACCTTTTTAAGGAACTTTTATGTTCATGAAAACTTTTTTAAAGCAATTTTTATTGCTTGTTGTGTCATCTCTTGTTTATGGCTTGATCGTCTTGGGTGTTTTTACTTACGCTGTCCCCGCCACATATGCATCTGTGATGGTTGTATCTTTAGCAGGGTTGATGTTGAGCCTTTTGTTTTATGCGTTTTTTGGCGGTAATTTGGTTTATGTTTTGGCCATACCTGTTAGCACGCTTTTGCTTGGGCAAATTTTGCTTGGTGAAACAGAGGAGGCTGTGTTTTTTATTCCAATTGCTTTATTGATCACGTATTCCACCACCATCGATACTTTGCGCAAACAGCGACAGTTATAACAAACAAAAGGCCACCTGAATGGGTGGCCTTTTTAATTGAAAGGATAATCATTTTTAATTTTTGTTGTGTATGGTCCCCATTTGTTGAACTTTTGGTCATAAGGTTCATTGGGTCTCAACGAGCTTCACAGCTTTTTGGTGACCCGACACTTAAAGGCGTTTTGCTTTAAGTGAGATAGGGTGGTCACCTCCTTAGCTTGCCAATTCCAGTTCGTCAAAGTCGAAGTCTAGGTCGTTTTCCCAGCGCTCCATTTCGTCAAATAGTTTTGTTTCAAGGTCTACAACAGCGTCCTCACAGGTTTGACCACGACCAATGACTTGGGTGTCATCATCGCCCATGGCTATGAAGATGGTTTTGCCTGTTATAGCGTCGGTAGTTTCGACAACATGCACCTGAAGTGTGTCGCCGTGGAAGAGATCTTCCTCAGACCAGAGTTGTTCACTCATAGAATGTCCTCCTGATTTATTAGACATTGCTTACAATTTAATTGTATGAACTGCTTAAAATTTAAGCAAGTACTGTTTAAAGCTGAGGGAGCGACTTTAAAGCTTGAGCCAGTTGCTCAAAGTCGTGGTCGGTGTTGGTTTCGGTGGCGCAAACAAGCAGTTTATGGTCGGAAATTGGGTAGCCAGCAATGATGCCGCTTTTATGAAGGTGTGTGGTAATTTTATCTGCTTTTTGAGGGGGTTGCACCACAAATTCATTAAAATAGGTTTTGTTCAGCACTTTAAAACCGTCTGCTTGTTCATAAACCTTGGCCAGTTGTTGGGCTTTGCCATGGTTCAGCAGTGCCAACTTTTTAAAACCTTGTTCGCCTAACAAGCTGGCATGCACCGTAAAGGCTAAGGCGCACAAGCCTTCGTTGGTACAAATGTTGGAGGTGGCTTTGTCCCGCCGGATGTGTTGTTCACGGGTGTTGAGGGTTAGCACAAAACTGCGACGACCGTCTACGTCGGTGGTTTCGCCAACAATGCGGCCAGGCAGTTGCCTTAAATAGTCCTGCTTGCAAGCAAAGAACCCTAAAGCCGGCCCACCGTATGATAGCGGAATACCAATGCTTTGCGCTTCGCCGACCACAATGTCCGCTTGTTGCGGGGGTTGAAGTAAGCCAAGTGCCACAATTTCAGTGACGCAGATAATGAGCTTAGCACCAGTTTCGTCGCAAATTTTGCGGTACTTATCAAGGTTGGGCACTTCACCATAAAAGGTGGGGTAAGGCACCACAACGCAGGCTGTGTTTTGTGAAACATGGGCATCTAGTTTTAGACTGGTGTGGGTGATGTAGGTTTCCAACGTTTCTTTGTAATGGGGGTGTAAAGTTTCGGCAATGCAAACGCCAGTGCGGCTGTTTTTGTGGAGGCGGTTGGCCATCAACACCGCTTCCGCAAGCGACGTTGCGCCGTCGTACATGGAGGCGTTGGCCACTTGTTGGCCAGTAAGCCTTGCAATGTAGCTTTGAAATTCAAAAATGGCCATTAAAGTGCCTTGAGCCACTTCTGGCTGATAGGGGGTGTAGGAGGTTAAAAATTCCCCTCTCTGGATAATGTAATCCACCGTAGCGGGGATATGGTGTTTGTAATAACCAGCACCTAAAAAGAATGGGCCGTCGCTGGTGCTGTGGTTTGTTTGCGCCCATAATTGCATGTCCCGCTCCACGGCCATTTCGGGCTGACCTTTGGGTAAGCCTTCAATGTAGCGCTTGAGTAATAAATGGTTGGGTACGCTGCTGTAAAGGTCATCTACGCTTGTGGCGCCAATGTCCGCCAGCATTTCATCAATTTCAACTTGGGTGTGAGGTTGATAGCGCAAATAAACCGAAACCTTATCTTTTTAAATTAAGATGCTTTAAGGCGCTGTTGGTACCAGCTGGAAAAACGGTTCATCAAACCTTCTAAGCTAGAAGAAATGACAAGGCCACTAAAAGCAGTGAGGTGTTCACCACCCAAAAAACCGTCCTCAGCGCCAATCAGCACTGTTTTACCTTGGCCAAGAGCAAAACCAATTTCCACCCTTGTGGCTTGGTTGGATAAACCTTCGCCCAGCCAAAAAACGGCAACGTCTGCGGCGGCAAGGGCTTGGCGTTCCCATGCAACTTGTCTGGCATGTTCGCCTGGGGCAATGTCGGGGTTGGGGAAGTCTGCTCGTGAAGGGTTGATAAAGGTCACGTCCGCGTCCGTAAAACGGCGGAAAAAGTCCAAACGCCAGTCACGTCCCTTGCAGTTTCCACCTAAAAAAATGTTAGGGTAACGACTGTTTTGTGGGATCTGTTCCCCAGAAGTTACAAGTTCATATGGCATTCTTCTTCCCCTTATTCATAAAATTACTTGCACGATCTTTTAAAATTCTCGACAATTATGCCATGGAAAAAATAATAAGCAAGACACCTTTGCACCAGCAGCACAAAAATTTACAAGCCAAAATGGTGAACTTTGCGGGCTATGACATGCCACTTTCATACCCGCTGGGTACGATTAAGGAACATTTGTGGTGCCGTGAACATGCGGCTTTGTTTGATGTTTCGCACATGGGGCAGTTGATTTTAACAGGCGAAAATGTCGCCGAAGAGCTTTCACGCTTAACGCCCACAAACATCGCAGAAAAACCGCTTTTAAAGTGTGCTTATAGTATGTTTTTAAATGATCAAGGCGGCGTGGAAGATGACCTGATTGCGGTGCGCCTGACGGAACGTAAAATGTATGTGGTGGTCAACGCCGCTTGCGTTCAAAAAGACATGGCTTACCTGCGCCAAAACTTACCCAGCACCATAACAGTTGAACTTTTGGAAAACAGAGCGTTGATGGCCTTGCAAGGGCCAAAGGCTGAAGCTGTTTTGCAAAAATTGGTGGAAGCACCGCTGTCGCAAATGCCTTTTATGACCTTTCATGAAATGTCGGTGGCGGGGCATGCTTGTTATGTAAGCCGGAGTGGTTACACCGGGGAAGACGGTTTTGAAATAAGCATTGCGGCGGCCAAGGCACCAGCGCTGTGGCAACAACTTCTTGAAAGTGAATGGGTGGAGGCAGCAGGCCTTGCGGCGCGAGACACCTTAAGATTAGAAGCAGGCTTACCGCTTTACGGGCAGGACCTGACGGCATCGACCACTCCAATGATGGCGGACATGGCATGGGTTTGCACAAAAAAATTTACAGGTTTTAAAGGTAGCTCTGTGCTTAATGAGCAGCTTGAAGATCAAGCGACTTTAACAGAAGTGTTGACGGGTGTGATATTACAACAGCGTGGTGTGTTACGCCAAGGGATGGCCTTAGAAGATGATAAAGGTGAAGTTGTGGGTCGCTTGACCAGTGGAGGCTATGCACCCAGCTTACAAAAATCCATTGCTTTGGCTTATGTTGATCCACAATGGAATGTGAGTGGTCAAAAGCTTTTTGTTAAAATACGCAATCAAAGCGCCGTTGTTAAAGTGTGCGGTAAACGCTTTTTAAAGAATGGTAACCGCTAAGGGTTGATTATTTTATTGAGTTTTGTTTTTTTAAATGTCTATAATGTCCAAAATTAAAAGCGCATGAAAGGTTTGACCATGTCTGATATTCGCGACAATTTGTTTTACACAGCTGAACATGAATGGGTCAGCGTTGATGGTGACATTGCCACCGTTGGCATTACCGACTTTGCACAAAGCTCCTTAGGCGACTTGGTTTTTGTAGAATTGCCTGAAGCAGGCACCAACGCCATTGTCGGTGAGCAAATTGCTGTGGTGGAATCGGTCAAGGCGGCAAGTGAAGTTTACAGCCCGTTGACAGGTGAGGTGGTTGAAGTTAACAGTGAGCTGGAAGAAAGCCCTGAAGTGATCAACCAACATCCCTTTGATGACGGTTGGTTGATGAAGGTGAAACTGAAAGATAAAGGCGAGCTGGACGAGTTGATGCCGGCAGACCAATATAAAGATTACATAGATGGGCTTGAGTAAAAAATTGATGACTATTTCCACGTTGCATCGCACATTCAATTTGCAAAAGTTGGCACGCAAGTGCCAATTTCTTGTTTTATCCGCCATGCTGTTATGCACAGCCATGCATGCTTTTGCCCAAGATGGTATAACCCCGTATGAGCAAACTTTTGTGGTTAAAAACTATGAAGTGAAAGAATACAACGGCCCCATTTTTAACATGCGAGAGCGGGCTTTGACCAAAGTTAAAAAAGAGGCTTTGGGGCGTTTGCTTAAACAAATTACACCGCGCAAAACCTGGGGTGTTCACAGTCAAATTATAGCGCAGGCCAACATTGACAATTTGTTTTACAAAGCGGTGATTGACCAAGAGGAAATTACCAACCACTATCAAGCCTCTGTCCATGTGTTTTACAGGCAAAGCGCAGTGCGTGACCTGTTGGCACGTTACGGTGTGCCTTACAGTAAGTCCACGGGTGGCCGTGTGATGCTGTTGCCTTTGTATGAATATGCGTCCAACCTTGTGATGTGGGAAAGTCAAAACCCTGTGAAAGAGGCGTTGCAAAAAGCCATTAAGTCGTCAGCGTTTTTTGAATATGTTTTCCCGAAGGGGACAGTCGCCGAGCGCAATAAACTTTCCGCCAAGTTGGCAATGTACGGCGCGGGGGATGTGATCACCGATGTGGCGAAAGCATATGATGCCGAAGCTGCGGTGGTGGTTTATGTTAAAATATCTGAACGCTACGACGGTTTTTACCTAGACGTGACCGCCACTTGGTTTGAAGAGGACACACTGGTGGAGCCGGTTATTTACTCGCTGCCTTTAAATGGTTTGGTTTTGTTTGATGGCTACCCAGATGAAGACAAACTGGCGACCTACCTTGATACTGCCTTTGCGGATGTCCTTTCTCGTTTAGGTGAACACAAACGCCACGAAAACTTGATTGAGGTGGATAAGCCAGGGCGGATCTTTTTAAGGTTCAAACCGCAAGACCCAACCGACCTTGAAAAAATTCAAACCCGTGTCAGCGCTTTAAGCAGTGTTAAAAACTTTAAACTGCGGGTGTTGAACATTAAGGACAGTGTCTTCCAAGTGGATTACTACGGCGAGCGTTTGGGCTTTAAAAATGCGTTGATAGAAGCAGGGATGACTGTGGAAGAAACCACCATGCCCATGGTGTGGAAAGTGGCTTTTCAAAATGATCCGTTTTTAGGCCCTGTTGATTACAGCATTGAAACAACCGATCAATAAAGGCAGGTTTAATGTCCACAAATCCACAGCAGATTTTACTTTCATTCCCCACACTTGTGGACATGAGCGCTGAAAGTTTTATGCTTTTGCCAAGCAACCACCAAGCTTTTATGGCGCTGCAAAACTTCCCTGCGACATCGGGCGATGTGTTGGCCATTTACGGCGAGTCTGGTGTGGGTAAAAGTCACTTGGCGGAAATTTATAAACAGCGCACAGGTGCAGAAGATTTTATGCACAAGTCCGCCCAGAACTCGCTGGACCTCACCGCTGAAAAGCACATGGTGTGTGACAATGTTCACCTGCTGAAAAAGGACGAGCAAGAAGCACTTTTTCATCTTTACAATCACATTAAAAGTTTTGGTGGCAGTTTGGTGGTTACATCCCACCAGCCAATCAGCCAGTTGGACCTGTTGCCCGATTTAAAATCACGGTTGTTAACAGCGCCACAAATTCAAATTGAACAACCGACCGACGCACATCTGGAAGTTTTATTGGTTAAAATGGCGGCGGATAAACAAATGTATATTGAGCCGAAAGTGGTGACATTTATTTTAAAAAATTGCCACCGCAGTGTCTTTGCCATTTCCCACGTGCTGACCAAGTTAGACGCCTTGTCGTTGGAGCAAAAGCGCAAAATCACTGTGCCACTTGTGAAAGAGGCTTTGGGCTTGTAGGTGCTAAATTATCACGGCTGTGATTGGCTTGTGGTGTTTTGTGTTTTCTTTTTTCAAATGTTTTGCCTATAATTATTTCCCATGAAATTAAATGCCAAACCACGTTTTATTTACCCTGAGGAAAGACCCCACAAAAAAGGTCGTTTCGCTGTTATTGATATTGGTTCTAGCACCATGCGTTTGGTTGTTTATGACGAAGGTTTATACCCACATCTTTTTTTGAACCATAAAGTGCGCATTCGCTTTGCGATGGAAAAGGGCGAAGGGGATTTTTACTTGGATGATGAACGGATGGACCGTGCCATCAATGCCTTGAAGTGGTTTTTGTGGGTGTGCGAGCAGTCTTCAGTTAAAACTGTGGTGGCCACAGCCACCAGTGCGGTGAGAGAAGCTAAAAACGGTGGTGAATTTGTTGAGAGTATTCGCCAGCAAACAGGTTTGCATGTGGAAGTGATCAGCGGTGAGGTGGAAGCTCGTTTAAGTGCTGAAGGCGGTGTAACCAGCTTGCCGGATGCTTCAGGGTTGGTGATGGACCTTGGCGGCGGCAGTTTGGACATTTGCGAAACCAACACCAAGGGGGATTTTGCGTCCCTGCCTTTAGGGGTTTTAAGTTTGCAAAAACTTAGCGGACATAACCCTTACAAAGCGGTGGAAATTTTAAAAGATGCTTTGAAAAAGGTGGACTGGTTTGCCAACAAAAACATGCGTGACCTTGTGGCCCTTGGCTCGGGCATGCGTTCCATTGCTAGCTTGCATATGACAGAATGTGACTATCCCATGCACATTTTGCACGATTACAGCATTGAAAAAAATGAGGCGATTGCCTACTGCGATAAATTTTTAAAAGGTGAAATTAACCCCAAAGTTTTGCACTTGGCCAAAGGCTATGAAGATGTCATGCCTTACCGTGCGGCGGCGTTAAGTGCCTTGCTGCAAAGTGGTCAATTTGAACGTGTGCGCTTTGCGTCCTTTGGTATTCGGGAAGGGGTGTTCTTTTCCCAAATTGAACAAGGTGGCGTGGGCGATGATCCGTTGCTTTCCTATGCAAGGGATATTTCCGAGCGTGATGGCCGTGGCATTGCCTATGCAAGGCAGGTGGCAAAGTGGGCGCATAAAATTTTACCAAAAGTGCCTTACAGACTGTTAAAAGCCGCCGCACTGTTTAGTGACATTGCATGGCGAGAACAATACATTTACCGTGCCAGCACCACCTTTGAAATTGTTTATGGCAGCCCCTTTGTGGCTTGCTCACACCGGGACAGGGCCAAGCTGGCGCTGATGGTTTATTTTGCCCATGACGATGACTTAAAGGCGGAATACCAAAAACGTGTCAACGGTTTGGTAACGTCTGAAGAATTTGCTCAAGCCAAGCGTGTGGGTGCACTTTTCCACCTTGCTTCATTTTTGGACCCTGGTGCGCGTGGTATTCTTCACAATTTTAACCTTCAACAAAAAACAGATGGTTCGTACGAAATTTTAGGGCCAGAGCCTTTTATGAAAATGCAAAGCGAATCGGTTGCGAAAAGGTTGGAAATTTTTAACAACACACTAGCTTAATTTTACCTTTGGCTTTATACTCCTTGGCTGTAATTTGATGAATAACACAGACAAGAGGTTTGAATGAAAAACGTTGTTTTTGCATTTTTTATGGCATTTTCAATTTCACTGCTGATGGGTCACGCTGATGCGCGGGAAAATATGCTGGGCATGCGTGCAAGTTTTTCGGACACGGTTAAAAGTTCCTCCGCTGCTGTGGTGAATATTTACACTGAAAAAGAAGTTGTCACCCGCACGGTCAACCCTTTCTTTGATGATCCATTTTTTAACCAGTTTTTTCAAGGTGGTCTCTCAGGGCGGATGAAAAAGCGGATTGAACGGTCACTGGGTTCTGGCGTGGTGGTCACGGAAGATGGTTACATTGTCACCAATTATCATGTGGTGAAAGATGCCAAGTCTATCCGTGTGGTGTTCCACGACCGCACCGAAATGGCGGCCGAATTTATTGCGGCGGACAAAAACAGCGACATTGCCGTGATGAAAGTGATTTTAGAAGACGAACGCGACGAAGCGAAATTCCACTACCTTGACTTTGCCGACAGTGACGAAATTCAAGTGGGTGACATTGTCCTTGCTTTGGGTAACCCATTTGGTGTGGGTCAAAGTGTCACCATGGGTATTATCAGTGCCACTGGGCGAAGCAACCTTGGCACAGGCTACTACGAAAATTACATTCAAACCGATGCAGCCATCAACCCTGGGAACTCTGGCGGTGCCTTGGTGGACAGCGAAGGCAAACTGGTGGGAGTGAACACGGCCATTTATTCAAAAACAGGGGGCAGCCAAGGCATTGGTTTTGCCATCCCAGCCAATGCGGTGCGTGTCACTTTAAACAGTGTGTTAACCACAGGTAAGGTGACAAGACCATGGTTTGGCGCTGCTGGCCAAGATGTGACGGACGATTTAGCAGTGCAACTTGAACTCGCAAGACCTTATGGGGTGTTGATCAATGAAATTGTACCGGGTAGCCCTGCGGAAAAAGCAAACCTGTTGATTGGTGACATTATCTTGTCCTTCGATGGTAAGGAAGTGGACACCATGAGCGTTCTAAACGCCCGTATCGCATCTTCTTATGTGGGCAATAAATACCCGCTTGAAGTTTGGCGTGAAGGCAAGCTTTATGTTTCCGACGTGATGCTTGGCGCATTGCCTGACCGCTTGGTGGACCAGCAGTACACGGTGCGTGGTTCCAACCCGTTAGAAGGTTACACGTTCGAGCCGTTGTCCCCCGCTTTAAATGATGAAATGGGCTTGCCACTGAACACAGAAGGGGTTGTGGTAGTTGCCACACCTAACCGTCGTGGCTTTGGCATGGTGGACATGAAGGAAGGGGACATCATCGTCTCCATCAACCGCAAGGCGGTGCTAACCATTAAGGATCTGCAAACGGCTGTCAGTCGCAGGCCAAACGCATGGCAAATTATTTTTGAGCGTGCAGGCAAAACACATCGGGTTATCATTCAGTAATGTCGGGCTTGTTTGAAAAAGGTAAAGTGCCGCTGGCTGAACAGTTGCGACCCAGCACATTGGAAGATGTTGTGGGTCAGCGCCATTTGCTTGAAGAAGGTGGGCTGCTAAAACGGCTGGTGGATTCTGGCGTGCCACAGTCCCTGCTTTTTTGGGGGCCACCAGGGGTGGGCAAAACCACTCTTGCTAAAATTTATGCCAACCAGTTTGATGCGCACTTTGTGCAGATCAGCGCCATATTCAGCGGCGTGGCAGACCTTAAAAAAATTGTTGCCGAAGCTTCAAAACGTCATGAAGTGGGCGAATTAACTGTGCTGTTTGTGGATGAGATTCACCGTTTTAATAAGTCCCAGCAGGATGCTTTTTTACCGTTTGTGGAATCGGGCGTGATTATTTTAATTGGTGCAACAACGGAAAACCCATCCTTTGAATTAAACAGCGCTTTGCTTTCAAGGTTGCAAGTGCTGACACTAAAACCGCTGGAAGCTGAAGACTTTGATAAAATTATTCATAGAGTGGTGCAGCTTCAAGGTGATTTACCCATTGAGGGTGACGCTTTAAAGTTTGTGCAAAGCTTGGCTGGTGGGGATGCCCGTTACTTTTTAAACTTGCTGGAAACTTTATACGCCGTTGCAAAAGGTGGTGAGTTGTCACTGAGTGATGTGGAACGGGTGTTGAGCAAAAAAAATCCCATTTATGATAAAACGGGCGAAGCACATTATGACATGATCTCCACCCTCCACAAAGCAGTGCGTGGGAGCGATACCGACGGGGCGCTTTATTGGCTGGGGCGGATGCTAGATGGCGGTGAGGACCCGTTATATATCGGTCGCCGTTTGGTGCGCATGGCCAGCGAAGAAATTGGCATGGCCGACCCACAAGCGTTAAGCCAATGTCTGGCCGCTGTGGAAGCTTATAAACAGCTTGGCTCACCCGAAGGGGATTTGATGCTGGCACAGGCGGTGGTTTATTTAACCCTTGCGCCCAAAAGCAATGCCGTTTACAAAGCGTGGAACGAGGCTTACGCCACGGCAAAAAAAAGCAACCATTTGCCAGCGCCGATGTTTTCCCGCAATGCGCCAACTGCGTGGATGAAGGACCAAGGTTACAACGATGGTTACCTTTACGACCATGACAGTAAAAACGCATTTTCTGGGCAAAATTACTTCCCCGAAAAGTTACCAAGGCAAAGTTTTTACAAACCCAATCCACGCGGGCAAGAACGGGAAATGCAAAAAAGGTTGGACTATTTTAACAGCCATAGAAAAGGATGATTTGTTGAAAAACTTAGAACAATATTACGAGCTTTATGACCACGGCACATCGCCAGACGCACCTTGCGTTGTGTTCCTGCCAGGTGTGGCTTGCAGTACATGGCTTTTTCGGGATTCGGTGCCGCTTTTTAACCCAAACTACAAAGTGGTGATTTTTAACAACCCAGGCACCAACGGCACAAGGTTGCCTGTGAACTTAACGGTGGAACGTATTGCCCAAATTGTGGTGAAAGTTTTACAAAAAGAAAATTTAACAAATTGCATTCTCATCGGTCATTCTATGGGTGGTTTTACAGCGCAACAGGTTTATAAAATATGCCCTGAATTGGTCAGCAAATTGGTGCTGTTGTCCAGCTCTTGCGGTCATCCATTCACCAAAGAAGAAGCACTTCGCCTTGCCAAGGACCTTGTGCCCAACGCCCTTCAACGCATCAGGGATTTTAACAGCAAACCCGAAGAAGGGGTAAGCTACACCTTTTCAAACCATTTTATGGAAACACAGCCGATAAAATATAAAATATTTGCCCATCGGCTATTTGAAATGCGACCGAGACAGTCCGCCGTGGTCAGGCACTTTTTGTGCGCCAGTCGTTTTTCGTCCTTTAAGTTTTTAAAGGATATCAAATGCCCAACGTTGATTGTTCACGGCGAAGACGACAAACTGATAACACCCAAAGGGGCGCATATGTTGCATGAAAATATAGAAGGTTCAAAATTGGTGATGTACCCCCATTGCGGTCATTTCCCCATGGTTGAAAGCGGCACGTTTTATGACGATGTTCTGAAATTTATAAAAGAAAGCAAGTAACATGATCCACAAGGTAGAATCGAAGCACGACGGTTTAAGGCTGGATAAAACATTGATTGAAATCTTCCCCAGTGCCACATTTGGCTTGGTTCAAAAGCTGTGCCGTAAGGGGCAAATTCGTTTGGATGGCAAAAGGGTGAAAGGCAATGAACGTTTAGAATCCGGCCAAGAAATTAAAGTGCCGGACTTTTTGCTTGCGGAAGATGAAAATGCGCCTAAAAAAACGCAAAGCTATCAACTTTCCAACAAAGAAAAACATGACATTGAAAACATGATCATCCACCAAGATGATCACATGGTTGTTTTAAACAAGGACTATGGCTTGCCGGTGCAAGCAGGGTCTGGCCATTCTAAAAGTTTGGATCGGATGCTTAAAGCATACGCAGGTGAAAAATACGCCCCAAAATTGGTGCATCGAATTGATAAAACCACGACAGGTCTTGTGCTGTTTGCCAAGGATAAGGAAACCGCGAGGGATTTATCCGACCAGTTTAAAAAGCGCCAAGTTGAAAAGGTTTACCTTGCGGTGGTACAGGGCAAGGTTAAACAAAATGAAACCGAAGGCGTTATTAAAAGTGAAATGGCTCCACAAACCGATGACGACGGCTATGAAACAATGACCGCTGCTCAAAAAGGCAAACAAAAGGCCGAAACTTATTATAAAGTGCTGGATTCTGCGGGGATGTATCACTTGCTTGAAGTGCACCCCAAAACAGGACGTAAGCACCAAATTCGTGTCCATTTGTCGTCGGTGGGCTTGCCCTTGGTTGGCGATGTTAAATATGGTGGTGAACGTTTTGAAAGTGACGATAAACACCTTAAAAATAGAATGTTCCTACATGCGCACAAGCTGAAACTGAATCAGAAAAATACGTTTACAGCTCAATTGCCAAAGCATTTTGAAGTACTGTTTAAGCTGATGCAGTGGAGGTTTTAATGGCGTTGGTTGTGTTTGACGTCAGTGGGACTTTGCACGATGACTTTGTCGGGGCGCCTATGTATGATGGTTTGATGGATGTTTTTAAAAAACTCCAACAAAATGACATTCAAATTGCACTGGCTACCAATTTAAGCCGTCAAGGTGTTGAACATTTTATTCAAACAAATGGCTTGGAAGGTTTTATATCCGAAAGCATGACCATGAGTGAAGCACCACCCAAGCCGCACCCCAAAATGTTGGAAGATGTCATTCTTAAAACAGGCGAAAACGCAAAAGAAACCTTGATGGTGGGCGACAGCTCTGGCGACATTGCCATGGCCAAAGCATGCAAAGTGGCAAGCGTTGCTGTTTGCTGGAACGGTGCTTGGAGGCAAGAAATTTTGGCGCAAAGCCCTGATTATAAAGTTGATAAAATTGACAATTTGTGGCAAATTTTTAGTGAGTTTTTTAAAATAGAAAAATAAAGAGAACCCAATGCTTAAACTATTAAAGCTTTTCATTTTCGTTGTTATTGTGGCACCCATTACCTTTGCTGCTGTGCTTTACTTTACACCTGAACGTATTGATTTTTCAAAGTATCAACCACAAATGGAAGATTATATTCTTGAAAAATCAGGGTACCGTGTTTCCTTAGGCGACAACTTGAAAATTCGGGTTTTCCCTTCACCTCACATTTCCAGCGACAATGTGGTTGTTCATGCCTTCCGTGGCGAAAAACCTTTATTCACCGCCGAAAAAGTCAGCTTGGATCTCACATTGGATAATTTACTGGCCATGAAAGTTGGGGTGGACAAATTGTTGGTTAAATCGCCAAAAGTTTACCTTTATAAAGGCATTAAAGGGGAAGGTAACTGGGAGCCAAAACGCAAGCGTCGTACATCATCCAAAGCGGTTGACCTTTCCTTCATTTCAGGCTTGGGCGAAGTTTTAATTTCCAACGCCGATGTTGTGATGGAAGACGACCAGCATGGCAACCAATTCAAGCTGCAGTCGGGCCAATTTAGCATTGCGGGTGAAAACTTGCGCCAAACAAAGGTTAACATTGCAGGTGTTCTAAATGGTGTTGAAATTGAAAGCCAACTGAACATGGACATTTCCAACATTGTTGAAATTTCAGTGATGGGTGATGTGCAAGTGGCCGAAAGCAAGGTGACTTTAAAAGGCTTTATTGACGACCTTTTGTTAAAGCCAAGTTATAACGGCGAAATGAATTTTGAAGGAGAATCTCTCCTCACTACGGTTTATGACGTTTTACACGTTGCGCCAAACCAGCGCACCGTTGACCTACCGCTTAAACTTGGTGGAACAATTGATGTTTCATCTGATTATTTAAAGCTGGATAACTACAGCGTGAGCGTGGAGGTTAGCCCAACACCTGTTGAGTTTTTTGTAACATCTGAACTTTGGTTTAACAAACAAAACCAAAACACGGTGAATCTTTCGACAGTGGATAAACTGAACCTCGAAACCTTTAAAGTTTGCCAGCAACAACAAGGTAGCTCTAAAAAATCGGGCGACATTGAATGGTCGCAAGAGTTGATGGATTTGACACCGCTTAAAAACTTAAACATTGTTATGGACATTGATGTTCTTAAAGGTTTCACCTGCCAAGGGTATGACGTTAAATATGCCAAGCTTAGATCATCTATCGATGAAGGTGTGGTAAAAGTTTCGCAATTTAAATTGGAGATGAGCCAAGGGGGTGACATCCGAGGTACGGCGTCTCTTGATACGCGTGGCACGCCAAGAGGTGGCATTGACATTACAAGCAATAACCTCAACGTTGCGAACTTGAAAGCTGTTGAAAAACAGCAAAGAGTCAAACTGCCTTTAGATGGTATGCTGCAAGTTGATTTCAGCGGTAAAACAGTGCACGAATGGGTCAGCGGTTTACAAGGTAAAATGATGCTGAATTCAGATGGTTTGGTGCTTTATGGTGTTAGCCTTTCTAGCTTGAACAACATGCTTAGCAATGTCTTTATGGATAAGCTTACAGGACAAGCAAAATCGGAAGATTATGGCAAATTCTCCATGACAGGAACAATCGAAGAGGGTGTCTTAAAGTCTGAAAACATCAGCCTTTTATTGGCAGATGCCGATGTGATTGCAAAGGGTAAGGTGGACCTTGTGCGCATGACCATGAACTTTAAAGCTGAACCTAACCCTGAAAATAAGCTAGGATTCAAAACACCAGTGCTGATTAAAGGTTCGGTCTTTTCACCTGCGGTTATCCCTGTTGCAACCACCTCCCAAAAAGTGGGCGCAGCTGTTGGTGGCGCAGTGGGTGGGCCTGCCGGTGCCGCACTGGGTGGTGTGTTAGGTGCAATTATGGAAAGTGGACCAAAGCGTCAAGATGTTTCCACCACAGAGCTAAACGGTGATGAAATTATGAAGGAAAAACAAAGGCTTCAAGAAGAGGTCCTTAAATTCTTGCAAACACGTTAAATTTTATTAACTTTTAAGCTTGTGCTTTTGGTTATTCTTTGCTAAAACAAGCTCACCTTCTGGTTCGGGGAGTGGCGCAGCCTGGTAGCGCACACGGTTTGGGTCCGTGGGGTCGGAGGTTCAAATCCTCTCTCCCCGACCATTTTTTGAAGGTTTTCTTTTCGAATATATTTCAAATTTTACCACAGGATACGCCCAGTTTAGATTGCTGTTTATAGGCTGATTTTTTGCTTTCTATCGTGTATCCAATTTGTGTAAAAGTGTTGCTGAGATTGGGATGTGGAGAAAATGGCAGCGGCCATGCAAGCGGTGGTGTCGGTGTCGCCGCCAAGGCTGATGGCATGGGAAATACAAGCTTCAATTGTGCTATTTTGTGTTTGTAAGTAACTGTAAATGCCCATAAAAGTGCTTGGAATGGCATGGCAGGAAAGGCCTTCGCTGTGAAATGTCGGTTTGGGGTTAAGCTGTTTATCTATTTGTAAAATAATATCTTTTTGTTTTTGTGGTGATTGTGATTCGCACCATGTTTTTAAAATTTGTTCAGAAGTTTCAAGGTGTTGCGTGTTTATATTTCGCTTTTGTGCATAAATTGCGAAATTGTGACGCATTTGCTGTGCATATTGACGCATATCGCCCTTTTTTTGATAAGCTAGCGCAACGGCCGTTGCCAGCGCAATGGAAGCTAAAATGGCTTGCGGGTGCTTGTGGGTAATTTGCGCTTGATTGATACATTCATCCACCAACATTTCAGGGTTGTTGTAAAACAAAATACCCAGAGGTGCCACACGCATGGCAGCGCCGTTTGTTGGCCTTGTTGGGTCGCCGCAGGTTTCAATGTTTTGGTGTTTGTGAAAATGGTCCATCGCATCTTTGCTTGTGTGGCCGTAACCCACCATTTGCTGGGTTTGAAAAAGGTGACATAGATTTTGCGCCAACGCCAGTTGTGGTGAAATTTCTTGTTGGCTGTAAGCTTTCACAAGCGCCAACATGGACTGGCTGTCGTCGCTAATTTGCCCTGGGGTGTAGGGCTCTTGGGTGATCCAATCTGTGATGGGGAAGCTGTTGAACAGCTGGGTTTGTTGATGCAAATTGGGGGTGGCTAAAATTTTTTGCAGGCGCAAAACTTCGGCTTTGGGTTTGCCTTCCACCAAAAAGCCGATGGCATCGCCCAGCATGGCATAGGAGAGACAGCGCTTGATGGCATTTTTATCCATAATGTTGATTGCCCTTATTTAAAACATTACACTTAAAACTATAACAAAGTTTACAAAGGTTAAAAAGGGCGTTATGGCACATAAAAATGATAAATTTGCGTTTATCGCAGGGTCGGCATTGTTGGACATTGTTTCCACCATAACGGATTTTAGACACATTGAGGACAGCATTGGCACCACCAGTTTAAATTTTGGTGGAGTGGCTTATAACGTGGCTGTGAACCTTCGGAAATTAGACGTGCCCACCACTTTGTGCACCGCCATGAACACATCGCCCTTATCGCAGATGATCCAAAATGAGCTGACCCGTCAACATGTGCGGATGCACTTTAAAATTGATAAAAAACTGCCCGATGCCATTTACAACGGCATGTTTTATGAAGGCAAGGAAAAGGCATCGGTTTGGGTGAACACCGTTGAAAAGGTGCGCTTTGATAAGAAGTTTATTGAAAAGGGTTTGCAAAATGCCGCTTGCATGCTGATTACCAGCTGCTTAACCGTGGCGACGATGAACCGCTTTATTGCCTGTGCCAATGACCAAAATTTGCCGGTGTTTATTGGGGGTGCTTCGTTGATGGAGGTCAGCAAATTAAAGGACATTGAAGGGCAGATTGATTACATTTTTATTAACGAGAATGAAATGAACAAGCTGACAGAAGCTTTAAACTGTGCCAGCTGGTGCGAGGTTGCCAAACTTAAAAACACCAACTTGATTGTCACTTTGGGGGCAAAGGGTGTTTGCTTGTGCCAAAAAAATGGCAAGAAGAGGGACTTTAAAACAGAAAAAGAAGTGGTGAAAGGCAATGTGCTGGGCGCGGGGGACCTGTTTATGTCCGTCGCCATCAAGGAGATGATTTTCAAACAAAATAGCATTGCCGATGCCATTGTGGAAGGGATGCGCTTGGCCACCCAAATTTTAGAACGAGATGACGCCAACCTTGGAACATATAACCCACTGGCGGCCAACATTCAAATGGTGACCGACCGTGCCCACCATGACAAATTAACAGGCGCTTTAAACCGTCACGGCATTGAACGTTACCTCACCACCCCTGGCTTGAATGTGGAAGACTTGCACTTGCTGATTTTGGACGTGGACCACTTTAAAAATATCAACGACACCTACGGCCATGACGTGGGCGATGAGGCTTTGGTCAGCCTGATTTACGCTATTAAGGCGATGATGCGCCAAAGCGACATTGTGGCCAGGTTTGGTGGCGAAGAGTTTGTTTGTCTTTTAAAAGGGATGACCGCCAGCCAAGCGCAAAAATTTGCCGAAAGGTTGCGCAAAAACATTGCCAAGCAAAAGCACACAAGCGCCGAATTGAACATTACCGTAAGCGTCGGCTTGTGCAAATGGCAAAGCGGTGAGGGGTTGGACCAAGTGCTTAAACGTGCAGACGACGCCCTTTATGAAGCCAAAGAAGGTGGCCGTAATCAAGTGGTGAGTGGCGGGCTTTAAGGGTGGGTTATTTGTTTAGCCACATGTAGATCATTGGCCCCCAAATGAAAGATGTGGTGAGTGTGCCTTTGACAAATTGATAGCCGACCCAGTACCAAAAAAACTTCTTTTTATTGTCCTTTAAAAACTGGGCAAGACGTTGACACCTCTGGATGAGGTTCATCTTCCCGTTGTTTTGTGACAATGTTCCCAAGTTTTAATAACCTTTCATTTGTTATGGACTTTACGCCTTTTTGCGGCGTTGGTCAAGGCTGTGTCAAAAAGGTGGGGCGGTGTTTATGCCGCCCCTTAGTGTTTTGGTTAGTGGCCAACCTTGTCGCCAATTTGGCGATAGTCCACCGCAAGGCCGTATTCAGGGTCCTCGCTGTTGTCCTCTTCCACGTATTTGCTGGCTTTGTTCAGCAACAGTTTACAGTCCTTCGAAAGGTGCTTGAGGTGCAACTGGGTGTTGTTGCGCTTGTAGCGTTCGGCCAAAGCGTCAATGGCTTCAATACCGCTGTGGTCAAGCACTCGGCAATCCAAAAAGTCCACCACCACGTCCTTCGGGTCATCCTTCGGGTTAAAAATTTCCTTGAAGTTTGTGGCACTGCCAAAGAATAAAGGGCCGGTGATTTTGTAAATTTTTTGACCGTTTGCGCCTTGCTCTGTTTTGGCGTGAATGTGCCTTGCGGATTTCCAAGCGTAAACAAGGGCGGAGACAATCACACCAACAATCACGGCGATGGCAAGGTCCGTCATCACGGTGACGGCGGTGACCAACACCAACACGAAGGCATCTTCTTTTGGCACTTGGCGCATGATTTTAAACGAAGCCCACTCAAAGGTGCCAATCACCACCATGAACATCACACCAATCAGCGCTGCAACGGGGATTTGTTCAATCAAGTCAGATGCAAATAGAATGAACGCCAATAAAAACAATGCCGCACTGATGCCAGACAAGCGGCGACGGGCGCCAGAGGTGACGTTGATGATGCTTTGGCCGATCATGGCGCAACCGCCCATACCACCAAAGAAACCGGTCACAGTGTTGGCTGCACCTTGGGCAATGCATTCCTTGCGGGATGAGCCATGGCCTTCCACAATATCCGACACCACGGTGAGGGTCAGCAGCGATTCAATCAAACCAATGGCGGCAAGAATAAGAGCGTAAGGGAAAATAATTTCCAGCGTTTGCCAGTTGAGGTCCACCATTGGGATATGGAAACTTGGGAAGGCACCGGCGATGCTGGCCAAATCGCCCACAGTCTTGGTGTTCAAGTCAAAACCGATGACCAGTGCGGTTACCACCAAAATACCCGCAAGTGGGGAAGGGAACGCTTTGGTAAAACGTGGCAAAATGTAAATAACAGCCATAGTTACAAAAATAAGGGCTAGCATGGTGTAAAGTTCGGCGCCGATCATCCATTCATCGCCATTTTTAAACTGACCCAATTGGGCCAAGAAAATAACAATCGCCAAACCATTCACAAAGCCAAGCATAACAGGGTGCGGGACAATGCGGATAAACTTCCCAAGGTGAAACACACCGGCTAAGATTTGCAAGATACCCATCAACACCACAGTGGCGAACAAATATTCAACCCCGTGGGTTGCCACCAAAGAAACCATGACGACGGCCAGCGCGCCTGTGGCGCCGGATATCATCCCGGGTCGTCCACCAAAAACAGCTGTAATTAAACCAACCAAAAATGCGGCGTAAAGGCCAACAAGAGGTTCAACCCCTGCCACAAAGGCAAAGGCCACAGCTTCTGGAACCAAAGCCAAAGCCACGGTTAGGCCGGCTAAAATTTCAATTTTAAAGGTGTTGAGTGTCCACCCTTGGGCAGACTTGGGGGTGAGCATTTTGAATAATTTTTCCACGGTGATCGGTTTCCTTTAAGGTGGTTGTTTAAGGTTATTAAATGCCCGCACTATAAAGGATTATGCAATAAATGCAAGAAAAGCCTGATATTTCTTTGCAGGTAGCAATCGCTCAAACGGGTGCATTCAAGCCAAGCGTTTGCGCTTTGGGTGCCTAAACGTCAGCCACCACCACTTGGTTGCGGCCTTGGCTTTTGGCTTGGTAAAGCGCTTGGTCGGAAAGTTTAAGTGCCGCGTCCCAGTGGTGGCCTTGCGCACTCAGTGCAACGCCAGCGCTGATGGTGATGTTGTGGTCTACACCTTTGAGGTTTAATTTCTCCACCTCTTTGCGGATACGTTCGGCAATGCGGGTTGCCACGGCAATGTCTTTGTCGTCAATAATGCAGACAAATTCTTCACCGCCCCAACGGCCGACAGCGTCCTTGTTGCGCACGCATTTTTGCAAAACTTTGCTGACTTGTTTCAGCACGTTGTCGCCAATATCGTGGCCGTAAGTGTCGTTAAATTGTTTAAAGTGGTCCACGTCGCACAAAATGGTGAAAAAGGGTTTGTCGAACAACGAGCGGGACTTCATAAAGCGCTCCAAACCATCACGGTTGAGAATTTTGGTTAAGTTGTCGGTTTCCGCGCGTGAAGCGATGGATTCAATGTTGTCTTGGAAGGCTTGTGCACGGCCTAAGCTGGCGTTTTGTCGTTTTAAAACCTCGGCAGCGGCGCTGATGCCTTGTTCAATGGCGGTTGCCAGCGGTGCTTTTTCAAAGGCGTGGGCTTTGATGAAGGTGGATGTGAACATGTCGCCAGCGCCAAGGGTGTTGACGTCCACTTTAATGGCTTGAACGCTAAAGTTTTGCACCGTGCCGTCTGGCTGGCACAGGGCCACACCGTCCTTACCTTGGGTCACCACAAAGGTGCAGTTTTGTTTTTTTGAAATGTCTGCCCATGACTGGCAGTCGTCTAAAGTTTTAAGCAGGTAATTCATTTCCCGCTGGTTGACAAAAATCACGTCAATGTTGTGTTGAATGTCAAGCGTGCGAAGGCATTTGGCTTCGGAAACGCCGGCAATGTAAACTGGCACACCGTGCTTGTTGGCCACCTGTGTGGCCGTGTTGAGGGATTCAACACTTAAGTTACAGTCCAAAATTAAGCATTTGGCGTTTTTAATGCCACGCTCAAAAAACTGTTTGCTAAATTGCACTTGTTCCACCGGCATGGATGACACGGCAGAAAAAAGGTCTCCTTGAATAAGCTGGGCACAAAAGCCTGCTTCAGGGAGACTTGAAATCGTTTTAACATGAGTTCGAATACCGTTATTCATCATTTCGGTCAGGATCATTTGAGAAATGGGGCTTTGGTTAAAAGCCCCTGTGAAGGTTGTTTGAACACCTGAGTTTTGCAGGTTCATGGCAAAGTTGTAAGCTGTGCCACCAAATTCATAGTGCATGGTGCCAATTTTATCCACCACGTCTGCCTTGTCGGTGACGTTGGCAATGATGTCTAAATGGGCAGAACCTGCGATGTAAGCATACTCTTGTGTTGTCATTTTTTTGCAATAGCCTTTATGTTTCCAAATGTTGATGAGAAGATAGACTCCACTTCAAAGCCTGCGGCTTCCAGTGCTTTTTGTAAGTCTTCCTCCGCGTATAAACAAACAGGGTGCATAATGTCATGGTGACGAGCCACTGTTTGTTCAAGTTGGGCAAAGCGTGCTTTAACCGGCGTGTTTTTCGCTTCATAGCCTTGTGAAAGTTCTGAATGTAAGCCAGAGGCAGAAATGTAAAGGCGGCCGTTTGAGCTTAAAACCTTTTTCATTTCCTTTAGGGCAACCAACGCTTGCTGGTATGGCAGGTAATGGATGGCACGTTGGCACACCACCACGTCAAATTCTTGGCGGTAGTGCTGTGAAAGTTCTTGCATGTCGGTCACTTGAAATTGAACTTGCTTTTCAACGCCCATGGTGGCTGCGAGGGTGATCACATCGTCGGCTCGGTCTAAGATGTCCGATGCAGAAACTTCAGCACCCATTAAGGCCATGCGCACAGAATGTCCGCCTGAACCACAGGCCACATCCAACGCTTTAACGGCATTTTGTTTGTGGATAATGTTTTGAATAAACTGCAGAGACTTATTGTCCAAGTCGTCTGCGCGTTGCAGGGCAACGTCGATACCGCGACCTTCACCCGCGGGGATTAAATCGTCTTGACGCATAAACGTTCTCCAAAGATCAAAAGTAGAATGGCCATAGTATTAATCCAATTTTATTCAAAATACAACTACATATATAAGGTAATTTATCTTTTAAATCAATTGGGGTGATGAAAATGCATTGTTTGAGGCTTGCATTGTACTGTTGAGGATATAAAAAAACACCCCTTTGATAGGGGGTGCTTTTTGTTCGTGGTTTAGTCAAATGTATGAATGCTTTCCGCATCCACATAGACTTCGATGGTTTGGCCGTATTTCACACCTGGGATGAAAGGGCAAAGCAATTCAAAACGGTGGTATTCATTTGCGTCTGGGTTTTCTTTTGTGCCAGGGTCGGGCAAATAAATGTAACCGCTGGTTTCGTGCGCTTTGGTCATTGTACCACTCACAGGCTGTGGGGTGGTTTTGATCAGAACCGGTATGAGGAAAAAGTTTTCAGTTTTTACAACATATTCCGGGCCGTTATGCGATTGACGTTCGCCGTCAAACCATGTGACATCGTCAAAGTAAAACGATTTGTCACGCACAGGCGCCCAGTTTGTACCGTGTACACAGTTGATTGTGCCATGGTGTAAACTGCTCAGCGGTGTGGGTAAGTTGTAACCGCGCGCATCGGCAATTTTTTGAAACAATGGCAGCTGTGGCTTGATTGTTCCTTCCGATGTGTATCTGTCACAAAGTCCCGATGCAATTTGTTTGCCTTGGGTGATAGTACCTTTGAAAGGTTTAAGCATAAAATTCTCCTAAGTGGGCATGCTTGTAGATGAGGGTAAATTAAAAAAAGGGTAGGTGCTTCCATGAACTTAATGGATGTTATAAAGATAAATGCTCAAAAAACAAGCCCCTTGGCGGGGCTTGTTGTCATTTTATTGTATTTTTTATTTTTGTGAGCCTGCCAGCCATTCTGGTCGCTCAAATTTTTCGTCACTTTCGGGGCTTTTGATTTTATCAAACTGTTTGGAGTTGGAGTAGCCTTCTTCTAAGGGAATGATCACAACTTCACCGCCGTGTTTGCGCACTGTGGGAGTTTCAGGCATTTTCTCGGGGTCATAGTCGCCACCTTTAACGTGAATGGAGGGTTTGAGTATATCAATAATTTCTGTGGGTGTGTCCTGTTCAAACACGGTGACATAGTCCACACAGCGCAGCGCTGTTAAAATTTGTGCACGGTCATTTTCGGCGTTGATTGGACGTGTTGGGCCTTTGATGCGTTTAACCGACGCGTCACTGTTGATGGCCATAATTAACATGTCCCCCAATTCCCGGGCCTTTTCAAGGTAAGTGACGTGACCGACGTGAACAAAGTCAAAAACGCCATTGGTGAAGGCAACTTTTTTGCCGGCAGCACGGGCAGATGCAACAATTTGTGCCAGTTCTTCATTGGTTTTGATACGGCTTTTTGAATTTTCGGTCATTTAGCTTACTTTCATTTATGAGTGTTGTGTGTTTACGTTTGTTTGGTCAATTTATTATAGGTTAAAAATACGCTTTTGCAATAGCGTTAAAATGTGGGTGATTCACGCTTGAATTGTGTGATAGAAGTTCTTATAAAATTATCAGTTTTACATTTTCTTTTTCCATATAACCTTAAATAGGAGGGTTTATGAATGCTATACCATCAAAACTTGAGGGTTTAAATAATTGTTATTTAAATAAGCTTTATCAACATATAAAAGACCCGCAAATTGAAGCGGATTTAAATCAACTTGTAAGCATGATACAAAGTTTTTCTAAATTTAAAGGAAAACTCATAACCAAGCTTGGTCAAGCGCTTGATGCGAAATGTCAAATACATGGTCTTAACAATAAACTTGTTTATTTTACAATGCTTGTGAGTGATTTGAACAAGGGCTCTGACGAGGCTAGAAAACTTGACCTTTGTGTGAATGATACTATCACAAAATTGGAAGCCTCTTACATGAGTTTTTTTGATCGTGAAGTGTTTGACTTAAGCGAAGATAGTTATCAAAACCTACTGAAGACTGATAAAACTGTGGCATATTACCAGCCTATGTTGGATGCAATTCGCGCCAAAGGACAGTACCTTCTAGCTGAAGCGGATGAACAGAATGTAACCGTTAAAAATATTGTATCTCGCTTAAAGTGGGTTTCAGCTTTCAGAAAAAGCTCTTATGACTGGGATGTTGAGACAGACGCGTTTAATGTTCTTGCCGGTAACAAGCTGGAGGAGGACGCATTGCGCGGTTATGCAACGCCTATGTCCGCACGTAACTTAAGTTCTAAAGTGGATGATGCTGTTGTAGAGTCCTTACATAGTACGGTGAGAGCTCATGCAAGTAAGATTTGCGATCGTTATGGTGAACTGTTTCAAAAACTGAGTCACAATGAAAGTTTTAGAGAGGTTCGCTTTTTTATAAAAGATACGGATTGGGTTAAAAATAAAAACGTTGTTGTAGATGCTTATGATCACTTCAGCCCAACACTTGCAGCCAAGGTGCGACAGGTGTTGGAAAATGGGTATGTTGCGGTTGGAGGTGTGAGTGGTGCTTATTGCGCAACGGCGGTTTTATCACACTCGCAAGTGCATAGCTATGTGTTGCTGGATTATTCTAATTTCAAGGTTTTTGCGCATGAAATTGGCCATGCTTTGCATGCACATCTTGCAGCAAGTAAGCAGGGGCCTCTTATGTGGTCAGCTGCTTCAATCTATCAAGAAACGGCAAGCCTGTTTAGTGAACAACTTGTGTTTAATCATCAGCTTTGTCATGCTTGTGATGATCAAGAACGGTTGAAGTTATTGTTGCAGCAGATCAAAAGTTTTCAGCACACGGTTATTCGACAAATACGCAATTCAACCTTTGAACAAAAGGTGTATGAAAGGCGTAAACTAGGAGAGCTTAAAGAAAGAGATTTTAACATCCTGTGGCATGAAACTTTTCAGGAGTTTTACAAAGAGGATGCTAAAATGTTTTGGCATAAAAGTGCACATTATATTACGCAAGACCCATTCCATAGTTATAGCTATGGATTTGGTGGTTTGTTTGCGGCTGCTTTGTTTGAAGTCAAGGAGCAAATGGGCGAAGCTTTTGAACCGCTCTACCTTAACTTTTTAAGTAAAGGTGACACAGAAGGGTTTTTAGATTTAGCAAAACCTTTTGGCTTAAACCCAAATCACCCAGCTTTCTGGGAGAACTGTATCAAAAATTCATTTTACAAATGGCTAGATGAAGCGGAAGTACTTGCTAAAAAGTTGGGTTACATCTAAAACGCCATATCGAACGCAAAAGCCTCAGCTATCTGAGGCTTTTTTACGTGATTTATACAAAAAAAGACTTTCGGAGTAATCTCACGAAAGTCTATAAAAACCGTGGTGCCTGTTGAGAGACTCGAACTCCCGACCTACTGATTACAAATCAGTTGCTCTACAAATCAAGCCTTCCAAAAATACCTTTACTTTTTATTATTTTATATTTAAATTCAATAGTTTATTAGAATATTTACCACTAATCAGAAAGTTGTAAATTGTTGGCAATTATTGGTAAATTTTGGCTATTTTTGATGTTCAGTGTCCCTTTTTTGTCCCTTTTTAATTGCATAAAAACCTTGTAAATACTATATAAAATAGGAATCGTTATTTTAAATTTATTAAAAATTAGGGTGAAAATGGCTACATTTGAGAAAAGAGAGACAAAAAGCGGCGTTACTTTTAAAGCAATTGTTCGTGTAAAAGGCTTCCCTGTTAAGCGTAAAACCTTTAAGCGCTTAACTGACGCTAAAGAGTGGGCAAAGCAGATGGAAGTTTCTATGTCTCGCGGTGAATTTGTGACCCTTGGCAAAGATGCGCAAAAACGAACGGTTCGGGATATGATAGAAATATTCATTGAGATGGATACGTCATCTAAAAAGGAAACAACACGACACACCGAAAAAGGGTTTCTAAACTGGTGGGCAGACGCCATTGGTGAATATGCTCTTTCACAAGTAACGCCTGCGCTTATTTCTCAACAGCTGAACATTTTGAAAAATGAAGGTGTACGTCGTGGCAATGGCAGCATTGACCCAACCAAAACCAAATCTCGCCGCACACTTAAGTATTATAGAGATATTCTCGACAAAGCCTTTAAAAAGGCTGTGCAACTTCGTTGGGTGGCTCAAAACCCATTTGATGAAGTTGACCCAATCACAAAGCTGAATAATGAGCGTGTGCGCTTTTTAGACGATGATGAGCGTGCAAGGCTTCTGAAAGCATGTAAAGAAAGCCCAAGCAAGTACCTTTACACGATTGTTATTTTCGCTCTTTCCACAGGTGCAAGGAAGAGTGAGATTATGAAGCTGACTTGGCGTGATGTCGATTTCGAACGAAACGTCGCTGTTTTACATAAAACAAAGAATGGTGAAACTCGTGCGATTCCTGTTGTTGGTCATTTAAAGACTTTGCTTGAAGAACTGTACAAGCACCGAAGAGACGATACAAACCTTCTTTTTCCACGAACAGACGGTAAAGCGCCTGTAAGTATTCGCAAGGCTTGGGATACAGCTGTGCAAAAAGCCGAAATTGAAGACTTCCGCTTCCACGATCTCCGCCACTGCGCTGCTTCTTACCTTGCAATGAATGGTGCGACTCTTGCTGAAATTGCTGCCGTACTTGGCCATAAAACCCTTGCCATGGTGAAGCGCTATTCCCACATTTCAGAGCAGCACACCGCAAGTGTTGTCACTCGTATGAATGAAAAGATTTTTGGGGATAGTTAAGCACTTAAACCTTAATGCTATCCGCAATATGAAATGCACTAGACATTAATGTAATCTCACGATTGGGGATAGAGAGTTCAGCTGCAATAACTTTCCAGGATTGTATAACGCTTGCAACTTCTTTAATAATATCCTCTGCACGTGTATCATTTACACGGAAATGTGGTGCAACACTACGCACAAGCTCTAAATCTTGTTGGTTGTCATCTTGTGAAATATTAAGCGCCAACCCCCCGCCCGTAGCAACAGGGTTTATATCGTAAGCAGGTGAAAGAACCCAGCCATCTTTTGTGAGCATAAAGCCATGATTTCTCAAGTGGTCATCTGTGTTTGATACGCAAACATAAAACACAATTCTTCGCCACAACTGTTCTAAATCCTCACTTACATTTGCACCATGGCGTGTAATGAAGTCAACAAGGTCTAAATAACTTACACCTGTGTCAGCCCCATCACCATCTTTTTTGCCTAATAATGTCATTGCAGATGCGAAGTGAAGACGCTCTCCTGCATCGGTTCTATCAAATCTTTTCGTTAGAAATGTATCATATTCACCAGAAAAGTTACGAGCTTTAGATTCTGCAATGTCAATTCTTGCCTTCAGCGCTAAACGATAAACTAAATACTCCCACTTTCCGATATTATATTCATCACGTCGACTAGGAAATTTAGCAATCCAAGGGTGGTTGCTTTCATCAAGTACGCTCGCTTTAGGGCGTGCACCACCCAAAGATCCTCCAGGTGCAATAAGCATATTCAGCCACTTTAGATAATCACTTTCGCTTTCTGCATTGTCATTTTCTAGCTGAAAACTTGCATATTCAAGATCCCTCAGCTTCGTCCATGGCGGTGTCGATAAATACTCTTGATCATCTAAAAAGGCACCATTATCTGACAACCTAAAGCGTAAAGCGCCCATTCTATGTCCGTCAAAAACACCAAGTAAATAATCAGATTCATATAAAGGCCTCGCTGCACGATCTTCAGACTTGGCCTTTTGCGCTTCCCTACGTTGCATAAGAACGCGCCCCCAACGGTCAGGAGAAGAGTCCAAAAACAGCCCAAAATTATCGTGGCCATCACGTGCGTATTGTGGGCCAGTAAAAAGCCCTAAATCAGGGTCTAGCGTTTGGGCATAAGGTGACTTGAGCCATGCCTTATCATATTCAAAAGAAAAAACTTCTTTACCTCTGGAAGGTGCTGCAAACAACCTACCCATCAAAACAGGCTCAACCATGCCTTGCCAATGCGCGCAAACTTGTATCACCTTTTGCATTTGTTTTTTAGGTGGCATTTTATTTATTCCTTTTTGATACACGTTCTTTGTTATGGGTCAAGTCTGCATCTTGCAGGCGTCTACCTAACGGGTCATCACTTGCTAATAGCGTCAAGTCTTTTTCAAGGCCTAGACAGAATAAAACACTTGCGTAAGTTCCTATAGCGACACTACTTTCACCGCCTTCAACCTTGCTTAACGTCACACGGCTTATGCCAGCACGTTCGGCCAGCATTGTTGCTGTGATTTTTCGACGCAATCGTGCCAATTTAATGTTTTCTCCCAAAACCTGAAGCAAACTCTCCAGCTTTGGTGATAAAACAACCTGTCTTCCAGCCATTTCAAAACCTTTAATGTTAAATATAATTTACAAATACATGCTATATTGTAAAGTTTACTATACTTTAATACAAGTGGTACTTTTATTTTTTTATAAAAATGTCCAGCTTATGTAAGTGCTTTTTTATGAGGTTGTGATATTCACCCTTTAAATAGGTGCAAGGAAAAAATTTTTGGAGATGGTGTAAACCTATGTAAGGGTTGCTATCTAATCAAAATAATTCAACTAAACATGTAAAGAAACAACAGTGTGCCAGATAGAAGATTGAGATTTTGTATTAAATCTTTAGCAAAATAGCAATAAAACTGTCATACTAGTCGATTGTAGAAATAATATATGGTGTTTTAGTGAGTAATGTCTGATTGGGGTGTTGTTGATTTCTTCTGTGGTTGCGGAGGAACTAGTGCTGGTTTAGAAAAAGCTGGTATGGATATACTTGCTGGCATTGATATCGATCAAAGTGCTTTAGATACGTATAAAATAAACTTTCCTAAGGCGGAAGCTATTCATGAGAGCGTTACCACACTTTCACCTGAAACTTTAAATAAAAAAATCAAGACACAAAAGAAAAAGCATCTTGTTTTTGCAGCATGTGCTCCATGCCAGCCCTTCTCAACACAAAATCGACTCAAAAATAAGGAAGATGAAAGAGTCTCATTGCTCGGAGAGCTTTGTAAGTTTGTCAAACACTGCTCTCCCGATTACATTGTTTTGGAAAATGTGCCAGGCATGCAAAAAGCTGAAAAAGGTCCCTTTACATTATTTTTAGAATTTTTAAAGGCTGAAGAATACAGCTTTGATTTCGGTATTAAAAATGCAGTGGATTATGGCGTTCCACAATCTCGAAAAAGGTTAGTACTCATTGCCGCTAAAAAGGGAAGTATAGCCTTACCAGAAGAGACCCATGGAAAAGGAAAGCTACCGTACAAAACGGTCAAAGAAGCCATTTCAAAGTACCCCTCTCTTAAGGCTGGTTCAAAGTGTAACAGAACCCATAACCACCAATGCGCTAAGTTTGCGGATATTACAATGAAGAGGATTAAACACACGCCAGAGGGCGGTGACAGAAGAAACTGGCCAGACCATCTAATTTTAGACTGTCATAGAAAGCATACTGGCCATAATGACGTTTACGGTCGATTGTGGTGGGACAAGCCATCGGTAACCCTTACAACTAAATGTGTATCCATTTCAAATGGTCGTTTTGGTCACCCTGAACAAGACAGAGCTTTGAGCGTTAGAGAGGCCGCTGCATTACAAACTTTTGACGATGATTTTATATTCGTCGGCACATTGAGAAGCACCGCTCAACAGGTTGGAAACGCGGTTCCTGTTGATTTCGCGAAAGCTCTTGGCAAGCAAATAATTAAACATTCTAAAGGACTTTGATTAACAATGGCAAAATTTCAACCCCGTGCGCGCGCCTTAGACCTTTTAGGTCGACAACAAATTGCAGGGATTCCAACTGCGCTAAATGAGCTCTTTAAAAATGCGCATGACGCATATGCTGATAATGTTGAGGTAGATTTCTTACGAAAGTACAACTTACTGCTGTTGCGTGATAATGGCATTGGCATGACCCAAGAAGACTTTGAGTCAAGATGGTTAACTCTAGGGACTGAAAGTAAGCTTGAGACCACTTCAGGAATTTCAAAGCCCTATAAAGACAAAAATAAGGAAACACGCCCTACAATGGGAGAAAAAGGTATAGGTCGTCTTGCCATTGCAGCAATCGGGCCTCAAGTTCTCGTTATTACTCGTGCTCGCCGTGAGGATGGCTTGCACCCGTTTGTAGTTTCTTTGATTAACTGGTCTATGTTTGAACTCCCAGGGATTAATCTAGAAGAAATTGAAATCCCTGTAACAACATTTCAATCTTTAAATGAAATAACCGCACCCCATGTGGGCGAATTGGTACAAGATCTAAAAAACACATTGTCTTCCGTTGCAGGGAAAACAGATAAAAGTTTATGCGATAGAATCAGAGCAGAACTTGATCAGTTCACTTTCAATGAAAGGGTAATAAATCTAAACGACCATCTTTCATTAGATAATGGTGGAACTTTCTTTATAATTCAGCCTACGTATTCTCAAATCTTAGTTGATATAGATGGCGACTCTCGTGAAAAAGGAGACTTAGCACCTCCATTGCACACCACTTTGTGCGGTTTCACAAATACCGCTATTAAGCAAGATGTTCCAATTAAAACAGCCTTTAGAGATCACAGGCAAGATGGCTCGACCGAAGACCTTATCGGTGAAAAGAATTTTTTTACACCCGAAGATTATAAAAAGGTCGATCACCACATTTCAGGACACTTCGACGAGTATGGAAACTTTAAAGGGAGGCTTTCTATTTATCAGATGGAGGCCGACGAAATTGAATTCATATTTAATACTACTGGCAAAAAAAGCGCTTGTGGGCCTTTTGATATTGATTTTGGCTATATACAGGGCAATCGAAAGGACTCCTTACTTGATGAGGAAGAGTTCACTAGGATCACTCAAAAATGTAACCGTATGGGAGGGCTTTTTGTTTATCGTGACAATATTCGCATTCTCCCTTTTGGAAGACATGACTTTGATTACTTTGGAATTGAACGTAAAAGAACATTTAGCGCTTCAAAAGCCTTCTTTAGTCACAGACGAATCATTGGTGCCATATCATTAACTCGGAAAGAAAATGCTTCTCTCTCTGAAAAAGCTGGTAGAGAAGGATTTATTAACAATTCTGCATCTGCTGACTTCAGAATAACAGTTGAACAATTTCTTGACGCATTGGCTCAGAAGTACTTCAGTGAAAGTAGTGAACTTGCAGACAAGTGGAGTCAGACAAAACAAACTTTAAATAAAAACCATTTGCTTTTAGACAAACGCAAAAAAAGCCTTAAAGGTAAAAAAGATTTATTTTTGAAAGATTTAGCAGATGCTATTGCAAAGCTAGATGATAGAAATGGAAGATCTCAAGCGGTTCAAAAAATCATTCAAATCGTTCAGTCTGTCGATACTTCACTTACTAAGATAACTGATACAGATGACTTGGATCATTACGCAAGCACTATTATCAACTTAGAAAGCAGTGCACATCAAAGCATTTTAGAGATAGAAACCAACTTAACTGTTGTAAAGCCTAAAAAAATCGGATTCAACAAAAAGCAAGAAAGTGACTGGGCTAAATATCAAATCTTAAAAGATGATATTTTGTTGCCAGCCATTAAAAAGGCTCAAGCCGAACTTAATGTGCTTATATCTGAAAAAGCTAAAACTGCAAAACTTCATTTAGATTCAAAGCGTCGTCTAGAGCAATCTATTTCGCTTTTCAAGCAAAGCAGGCTCAAGGATATCAAAAAGGAAGAAACAAGCGTATTCTCAAGCCATAAGCAGGTAGATGAGTACGTTAGGTCAACTAGGAAAGAGCATAAAATACTCTTAGATCAGCTGGAGCTGAAACTTGATAAAGCGCTACACGATATCAATAAAAATGATGACCTAAACAACTTCACCGAAATACGATCTGAGCTAGAAAGCACAGTGAACCAAACAGCCTCTGCTATTTCAGAAAAATACACACGCATTCAATATGCACTTGAGAACGTCTTGCAGACCAAAGGAGAAGATGAGGATGATGCAACTATCATCCAAGCTCTAGAAGGTCGTGTGGAGGCATTAGAGGAGGAGCTTGAAGAAAACCTTGAAAGCGTGCAATTGGGGATGGCTATTAAAATCGTGAACCATGAATTTGAAGCTAATATTCAAGGTGTTCGAAATTCAATTAAAGCTCTGAAAAAATGGAGTGATGCTAATAAAAACCTTCAAGGGTTGTATGATCAGTTACGGGATGGTTTTGACCATTTAGACAACTATTTAAACCTATTTACACCTCTAGAACGTAGAATGCGTCGCAGAAAAACACAGATCACAGGAAAATCTGTGCACGATTTTATCATGAAGCTTTACGAAGAGCGATTGGAAAGGCATAACGTATCACTAAAAGCAACAAATGCATTCCTTCAGCATAACATCGAAACATTTGCATCTGTTATATACCCAGTATTTATCAACTTAATTGATAACTCAATCTATTGGCTATCAGTTTCCAATGCGGTTGAAAAAACTATTCTTCTAGACGCAACTGAACAAGGCTTTGTTGTTGCAGACAATGGACCTGGAATTTCCCAAATAGATAGGCCACATATTTACGATTTTGGTTACACCCGCAAAGTGCATGGTGGCGGTGGAATGGGTCTCTATATTGCTAAGACCGTACTAAAGCATGAAGGCTTCGATATAGAACTAACTTCGAAAGAGAGTGTGAAAGGCACAGAGTTCCTAATTTATACTGAGGAGAATGAGCAAAAATGACAACCTTTGCAGAAACTCACAAAAAAACTGTACAGAACTTCTTAGCTGGCGTACTCCTTATTGACGATCAAATTATTTATGGTGATAACACTGAGACTGTAGAGATTTTGGAAACCCCTGAAGAATTTACCTTCTCTCCTTCGGATGAAACTGAAACAGCCAGCGCACCAATACCATCGGAGGTTAATGCTCAAATCATTCAAAACTCCTTTGCAGAAAAAGGCATACACTGCATTGTGCATAAATATATAAGCGATGAAAGTATTCGTAATATATCAAGCCTTATGAAAAAATCAGATGTAATTATTTTCGACTGGGAGCTAAAAAACGAGCAAGAGCAACAAACTACAGCTTTAGAGTACATTAAAAATGTAATTTCTAAAGATATGGAAGGTTTTCGCTATTTAGTAGTTTATACAAGCAATAAAAGCGAAGCAAATAATTCAATAATCGAAGGCTGGGAAGGTGTTGATATTGAAGAAGACGATTTTAGAATACTAGTCAAAAAGCAAGGCGGTAGTCATGTGGTGTGCTGCATAGATATCATTTCTAAATCCCATGATGGAGAGCTTGCAGAAAAAATTATCGATGGTTTTTCCTCTTTTAGCATGGGCTTTATGAGGAACAGCGTTTTATCCGCACTTGAATCCATTAGAAATAATACATTTAGACTTTTATCTTTATACCCCAAAGAGATTGATGAGGCTGCAATATCTCACTATACAGCTCTGCAATCTAGCAGTTCTTGTAATAGAGCTGACATCTTGTTTAGGGATTACGTATCCGATTTAATATCATCTCAAATAAATGACATCCTCATCTACTCCAAAAGTCTTAAAAGTGCTGTATCAAAGGATAGTATCTCTTCCTACCTTTCAAGTGGTGTTACAAAAGCCTACTTAAATGCAAAAGGAAGTGCATTATCAAATATTAATTTAAGTGAACTGGTCAAGATTGAAACATTAACAGAGCTTTCCGAAACAACTTTTAGCTCTCTCCCAAATCCTTCAAATTTCACAGATAAAGAATCATTGGAAAAAGCTTTTACGAGAGGTGACCAACATTTATCTCTATCTAAAGACAATGAAAATTATAAAAAACTAGCATTTCTTGATTGCTGTCGAAATCGCAACATGTTTTCTGAGGAAAATCCCCCCTTGAAATTTGGAACCATAGTTCAATCTGAAAATGATTATTATATATGTATCCAACCACCATGTGACAGCGTCAGACTTCCTGGCACTACAGCTTTTCCATTTGTAAAGGTCAAGAAAAGCAAAAACAGCGAAAGAATGGAATTTGTTGTTCACTTAGAGAATGGCGAATATTTAGGGCTTAGAACATTCCCAAAACCGCACCAAGAAATCGCTTCATTTTCATTTAACAATGTATGTTCAATCAATGGCGACATCCGAGCTGAAAAGAAAAATTTCCAAGCAGAAAGCGGTGAGAAGTTTACATGGTTATCTGAATTAAACAAAGAATACACACAAGCGCTAGTTCATAGGATTGCATCTAATGGATCAAGAGTAGGGATGAATCAACTTGAATGGTTGAGATTTAAAGCAAAATAAATAACAAGAATTATTTCACAAAAAAAACTTAACCCCCTAAAAATCTTCCCGCTCGGGAAGATTTGCACCTCAATACTGCGACGTATGCTTCTTCACACGGCCTTCCACGTAATCCAATATCGCGTCACGCTTATATCTCACCAAACGACCAACTTTGATATATTCAGGTCCATTTCCACGCACACGCCACACATTCAGCGTTTCTTTGGCGATTCCAAGCAGCTTGGCAACATCATCTGCTGTCAACACTGGCGGTAAGTCCTCAAAGCTCTTTAGCTTGCTTCTGTCCACCTTTACTTCTGGGAATGTTTCATGTTCTTCATGGCTTAAATTTTCAGCTTGAAAAGCCAGCTTCTGCCATAATTCACTTTCTTGTTTTTTCAAATTGGCCATACCTTCGGCGTATGTTTGAAAGATTTTGGCTATTTTTGCTTCCATTCAATCATCCTTTCATAAATTCTACATGGTGGCGTATGTTCATATAACCCCTTGCTTTGACGTTGGATATTTAATGCCAGCGCGTGTTGTTTTACGATGCTACACATCCAACGGATCTTCCACACAAGCACTGAGAAGACCGTATGAAACAACACTTCTTCGCTGTCATTCCTCCACGTTTAAACAAAGCAAGGAGATTTAAAAATGAACATCTATCACGCAACACCA
>CEPQ01004687.1_pt1 | contig 78726 bp, 73 predicted proteins | sample 530411 | NCBI WGS metagenome assembly CEPQ01 (sample SAMEA2620039, study PRJEB7988) | marine metagenome | isolation source: saline water (ENVO:00002010), including
CGCAACACCATCTTAGCAGGTGTTGCACTTGTTCCGTGAACTCAGGGAATCCCGCTTTTGCGCTGAGCATTGGAAAAAGCGGGACCCCCGCGTGCGCGGGGGTGACGAATGAATTTTTCGGACGGTCTGTGTGGGGCCTTCGACAGGCTCAGGCTGAGCGGAGGTGTTTAGGCGACAAACACCTTGGCCTTAACCCACCGGCGCGCAGTTCAACCCCGGCGCCGCAGGCACCACCGGCACCACCATCGTCCGACCCGTGCCCGGATTGACGAACGGAAGATCGGCATCGGGATATTGCACCTTGCCCTTGAGCGCATCGATTTCGGCCTGGCGGCGCTTCAGGTAGAAATCGCGCGCGGCCATATAGGGGTCGCCGCTCTGGTTGCGCAGCGCATTCAGCTGCTCGTCGATCTGGATGCGCCCCTGCAGCGCGCTCAGCGTCGCGGCGGGCAGGGTGAAATAGGGGTCGTTGAACGGCGCACCGACCACGCTCGGGAGCAGCAGCCCGTCGATCGTGCCGCCCACCAGATCGCGCACCGTGGTTGGCCCGATCAGCGGCAGGAACAGATACGCGCCCGGCTCCACACCGTAATAGCCGAGCGTGTTGGCAAAGCCGTTGCGGCGATAGGGCAGCTTGAACGGATCGCGCTTGGCGATGTCGAACAGCCCGCCGATGCCGATGGTGCTGTTGATCGCGAACCGGCCCACGGTCTCCGCCGCCTTGCCCGGCTTCAACTGCAGCAGGAAGTTCAATGCCACGATCGGTTCAGTGAGGTTGCGCAGGAAATTGCGCAGGCCGTGCCGCACCGGCTTGGGCACCGCATCCTTATAGGCCATCGCCACCGGGCCGACGAGCGCTTCGTCGACGTCCTGCACCACCTCGAACGACTGGGCGTTCAGTTGCAGCATCGGATCGCCGGGCTGCGAATCGGGGCGCGCGGTGACGACGATGGCGCCATCCTGCACCGGGGCGGCAGCGGCGGCTGGTGTTTCGGCAGGAGCAGCAGCGAGCTGGTCGATGGCCGGGCAGGGCGGCAGCGCGGCCGCCGGTGTGACCGGTTTGACCGGTGCCTCGATCGGCGCTGCGATGGGTGCCGGTTCCGCACCTCCCGCCTGAAGCGATGCAAGTGCCAGCGCAAAGGGCAGCGCGGCCAGACTCATCGCGCGATGCTCGATGCGGAAATTTGTAGCAAAAGGGTCATCCCGGCGTCGTCATCCTTGCGCAGTATTGCCCCAGTTGCTCGGGCTATGGCCAGTGTCGGGACAAGTCAATGTCCCGCGTGCCGATATACGGCTGCCCGCGCCCTGCCGTTGCGCCCGCCCGACCAAAAAGCCTGTTTCCAGATGTTCCTGCTATGGTCTAAAGCACGGACATGCTGCTGTCGCTCGCCATTCGTGACCTGGTGCTGATCGAGGCGCTCGATCTGGACTTCCATGCGGGCCTTGGCGTGCTGACCGGGGAGACCGGGGCGGGCAAGTCGATCCTGCTCGATGCGCTCGGCCTTGCCATGGGCGCGCGCGCCGATAGCGGCCTGGTGCGCCAGGGGGCGGAGCGCGCGCTGGTGATCGCGGGTTTCGACGTGGGCGATCATGCTGGCGTGGCCGCGCTGCTTGCCGACAACGACATCGCGCAGGAACCCGGCGAGCCGCTGCTGATCCGGCGGCAGGTGCGCGCCGATGGCGGCAGCCGCGCGTTCGTGAACGACCAGCCGGTGTCCGCCGCGCTGCTGCGCGATCTGGGCGCGATGCTGGTCGAGATTCACGGCCAGCATGACGATCGCGGCCTCATCAACCCCAGGGGGCATCGCGACCTGCTCGACAGTTTCGGGCGCTGCGATGTCGCGGGCGTCGCGGCGGCGTGGCGCGAATGGCAGGCGGCGGAGCGGGCGTTCGTTGCGGCGAGCGAGGCGATCGAGACCGCGATGCGCGACCGCGAACTGCTCGAGCATAATCTGGAAGAGCTCGCCGCGTTCGGCCCGCAGCCGGGCGAGGAGGAGGAATTGGCAGGCGAGCGCGCCGCGATGCAGAAGGGCGAACGGCTCTCGGGCGATCTCGCCGAGCTGTTCGAGACCTTCGAAGGATCGAAGGGCGCGCTGGCGCAGCTGCGCGGCGCGGCGCGCAAGCTCGGCCGGATTGCCGAGGAGCACCCGCTGCTCGACGAGGCGATGGAGGCGCTCGACCGCGCGATGATCGAGGCCGACGATGCCGAAGCCAAGCTGCGCGCGGCATCCGAGGCGCTGACCTATGACGCGGTCCGGCTCGACGAGCTCGAACGACGGCTGTTCGATCTGCGCGCGCTCGCCCGCAAGCACAATGTCGCGGGCGACCTGCTGCCCGATCTGCTCAAGAAGATGCAGGCGGATTGGGCCGCGCTCGAATCGGGCGGGGCGAATGTCGCCGAATTGGACCGGGCTCGGCACAAGGCACGCGCGGCCTATGTCGCCGCGGCCGAGGCTTTGTCCGCTGCACGCGCAAAGGCAGGCGCGGCGCTCGATGCGGCGGTGATGGCGGAATTGAAACCCCTGAAGCTCGACGCCGCGCGCTTCCGCACCCTGGTCCAGCCGCTCGACGAGGCGCGCTGGGGGGCGAGCGGCATGGACCATGTCGAATTCCTCATCTCGACCAATCCAGGCAGCGATTTCGCGCCGCTGATGAAGATTGCGTCCGGAGGCGAGCTCTCGCGCTTCATCCTGGCATTGAAGGTCGCGCTGGCCGAACAGGGCGGGGCGGCGACGATGATCTTCGACGAGATCGATCGCGGCGTCGGCGGCGCGGTCGCCTCGGCGATCGGCGAGCGGCTGGCGCGGCTGGCCAGGGGTACGCAGCTGCTGGTCGTCACCCATTCGCCCCAGGTCGCCGCGCGCGGCAGCCAGCACCTGCTGATCGCCAAGACCAGCGACGGCACCGTCGCGCGCACCGGCGTGCGCACATTGGACGATGCTGGCCGCAAGGAGGAAATCGCGCGGATGCTGTCGGGCGCGGAAATCACCCCCGAAGCGCGCGCGCAGGCCGATCGGTTGCTGGAGGGGGTGTGATGCGCGGTGACGGGCAGTGTCGGCAATGGGCTTGATCGCCGACCCGCAAGAGATCACCCCCGGCTTCTGGCTGCTCGTCAGTCTGCTGTTGATCGCGCCGCTGGCGCTGATGCTGCTGGTGCCGCGCCGCTGGCTGTGGCGCGCAGGGCTGGGCTGGCTGCTGCTGCCCATCATCGCCATGGCCGCAGGTTTCGTTCTGCTGCTGGCCGTCGGCGCAGGCGACCCCTCGGCGACGCCGGGCAACGCGCTGCTTGCGGTCGGCTATATCGGCATCTTCACGATCATCCCCTGGGCGCTGGTTGCCTCGGTCGGGCTGGGACTTGGCCTGCTGGCGCGGCGGATTTTTCGAAGGGGCGACCCCCAAATAGCAGAAGCGGAACCGCGCACGGAGCCTGTTGAATCCCCGGGCCCGATGGCGGAGACAAACGTGGACGCCGCCAAGGCACCAAGCCATATGCCGCCTTATACCGGGATGACCACCGAGCAGTTGCATGACCATATCCGCGCCAAGGCGCGCGAACTTGGGCTTGGGGATCGGCTGCTGCCGCTGATCGGCTATCCCGACAATGGCGCGCCTTTTGCCTATGTCGATCATCGCGGTCTGCAACTGGGCTATTTCGAGCGCGGGCAGATGTTTGACAGCCGCATGACCCGTGATCTGGACGAGATGCTCTACTGGGTGTTCGACCATGTCACGTTCGATATGGCTTGCGAAACGGCACGCGAAGGGATGACGTATGCCAGCCAGATGGGCCCTCGCGTGCTCGAAGCGCAGGACGCGCTGTTGGCGCGGCTCCACCCGCAATGGCATGCACGATGGCGCACTGATCCCTATTGCCAGGCCAGCTATTACCGACGAGAGGCTCAGCCGTGACCGACCCCAAACCTACCGAGAGCCTCACCGAAGCCGAAGTCGCGATCGAACTGCAGCGGCTCGCCAAAAGAATCGCGCATCACAACCGGCTCTATCATGCCGAGGATTCGCCCGAGATTTCGGACGCGGACTATGACGCGCTGGTGCGGCGAAACAATGAGCTGGAAGCGGCATTTCCGCATCTGATCCGCGCCGACAGTCCCAACCGGCAGGTGGGGGCGGCTGTCGAATCCTCGCCGCTCGCCAAGGTGCGGCACGAGCAGCGGATGATGAGCCTGGATAACGGCTTTTCGGACGAGGACATTGCCGAGTTCGTGGGCCGGGTGCGGCGCTATCTCGCGCTGCCCGAAGGCGAGGTGCTGGCCTTTACCGCCGAGGACAAGATCGACGGGCTGTCGCTCTCGCTGCGTTACGAGAATGGTGAGCTCGTGCGCGCGGCGACACGCGGCGATGGCGAGGTGGGCGAGGATGTCACCGCCAATGTGCGGACAATTGCGGATATTCCCGAACGACTTGCTGGCGATGCGGTCCCCGACATCCTCGAAATCCGCGGCGAAGTTTACATGTCCAAGGCGGACTTTGCCGCGCTCAATGCCGCGCAGGAGGCACGGGGCGAGAAGCTGTTTGCCAATCCGCGCAACGCCGCCGCCGGATCGCTCAGGCAGAAGGACGCGAAGGTCACCGCTGCCCGCCCCTTGCGCTTTCTGGCGCATGGCTGGGGCGTGGCGAGCGCGGTGCCCGGCGCGACGCAGCATGAGGGGATGCAGGCGATTGCCGCGATGGGCGTGCCGGTCTCGCCACTGCTGGTGCGGGTCGAGACATTGGAAGACCTGCTCGCCCATTATCGCGAGATCGAGCGGCGGCGTGCCGACCTGCCCTATGATATCGATGGCGTCGTCTACAAGGTCGACCGGCTCGACTGGCAGGCGCGGCTGGGTTTCGTCGCCAAGGCCCCGCGCTGGGCGCTGGCGCACAAGTTCCCGGCGGAACGCGCCGAGACGACGCTGCAGGCGATCGACATCCAGGTCGGACGGACCGGCAAGCTGACCCCGGTGGGCAGGCTGGTGCCGGTCACCGTCGGCGGCGTGGTCGTCTCCAACGTCACGCTGCACAATCGCGACGAGATCGCGCGGTTGGGCGTGCGTCCCGGCGACCGGGTGAAGGTGCAGCGCGCGGGCGATGTCATCCCGCAGGTGGTCGAAAACCTGACCCGCGACGAACTGCGCGAGCCCTATCATTTCCCCGATCACTGCCCCGAATGCGGCAGCGAGGCGGTGGCCGAAGAGGGCGAGGTCGATGTCCGCTGCACCGGCGGGCTGATCTGCCCCGCGCAGCAGCGCGAGCGGTTGAAGCACTTCGTCAGCCGCGCCGCGCTCGACATCGACGGACTGGGCGAAAAGACGATTGCCGAGTTTCTCGACGCGGGCTTCATCAAGCTGCCCGGCGATATCTTCCGGCTAAAGGCGCAGCGCAGCGCGATTCTGGCGCGCGAGGGCTGGCAGGAAAAGTCGGTTGATAATCTGCTCGCCAGCATCGAGGCGCGGCGCGGCGCGGACCCTGGCCGCTTCCTGTTCGCGCTGGGCATCCGGCATGTCGGGGCGGTGACCGCGAAGGATCTGGTCAAGGCGTTCGGCAGCGCCGAGGCGGTGGGTGCGATCGGCCGCAGGCTGGCAGAGGGCAGCATCGAGGCGACCGCCGAGGTCACCGCGATCGATGGCATCGGACCCGCCGTCGCCGAGGCGCTGGGCGATTTCTTCCACGAACCGCACAATGCGCAAGTCTTCGACGATCTGATCGCCGAGGTCCGCCCCGCCGCGTTCGTCTCCACCGCGCGCGAGACCGAGTGGAGCGGCAAGACCATCGTCTTCACCGGCAAGCTGGAAACGATGAGCCGCGACGAGGCCAAGGCGCAGGCGGAACGGCTGGGGGCCAAGGCGGCGGGATCGGTCTCGGCCAAGACCGATCTGGTCGTCGCCGGACCGGGCGCGGGCTCGAAGCTGAAGAAGGCGGCGGAACTCGGCGTGCGCGTGGTCGACGAGGCCGAATGGGCGGCGATCATGGCTTCGGTGTGAAGTTCCAGGTCCTTCCAGCGTCGTCGCGCTAAAAAAGTTCGGCCGCTGTCGAATCCGCCCATCGCCGTTCGTCATGGGGCAGAACGCGCGTTTGGCCGTTCGGATGAGGAGACATGATGATGCAGTATATGCTGATGATCCACGAGGACGAGAGCGTCTATGAAGGCCCCGAGGGCGAGAAGCTGCTCGCCGAGACGCTGGCGGCGCACATGGCGCTGGGCGAGGCGCTGGTCGCCGCCGGAGTCAGCTATTCGGGCGAGCGCCTGAAGCCCGCTTCGACCGCGACGACGATCCGCTGGAACATGGGGGAGCACCAGATCCACGACGGGGCATTTTCGGAAAGCCATGAGGAGCTGGGCGGCTTCTACATCATCGATGTCGCCAATCTCGACGAGGCGCTGGCTTGGGCCAAGCGCATCCCGATCCCCAAGGGCGCGCTCGAAATCCGCCCCATCTGGCCGATGAGCGGCCCCGACGCATGAGCGCGGACGGGCTGGGCGCGGCGATCATCGCGGCCCGGCCCGCTGTCGTGGCGGCGCTCGCGGCGCGGTTCCGCGATCTGGACCTGGCCGAGGATGGCTTTGCCGATGCGGCCGAGCTTGCCATGCGCCATTTCGCCGATGCGCCGCCGCCCTGCAATCTCGGCGGCTGGCTGCATGTCGCGGGCAAGCGCCGGATCATCGACCGGCTGCGGCGCGAGGCGCGGCTGGCCGAGCTCATCGCGGAGCAGCCCGAGCAAGCGGAGGGCGAGGACATGGCTGTCGTCCAGCTTTTCGACGAGCAGATCCCGGACGAGCGGCTGCGGCTGATCTTCATCTGCTGCCACCCCGCGATCGCGCCCGAGGCACGCGCGGCGCTGACGCTGCGCGTGGTCTGCGGCGTGCCGACCGAGCGGATCGCGGCAGCGTTCCTGATGGCTGTGCCCGCCATGGCCCAGCGGCTCACGCGCGCCAAGGCCAAGATCCGCGAGGCGGGCGTGCCGTTCGAGACGCCGCCGCCGCATCTCTGGGCCGAGCGTCTGCAATCGGTGCTGGCGACGCTCGAGATTGGCTATGCGCTGGCCTTTCAGGATGCAGCAGGCAGCGAGCCGACCGCCGATCTGGGGCCGGAGGTGCTGCGGCTCACCGACATGCTCGCCGAACTGCTGCCCGATGACCCCGAGGTGCTGGGGTTGGCCGCTTTGGTGCAATTCGCCGAGGCGCGGCGCGCGGCGCGGGTGGATGGTGATGGCCGGATGATCCCGCTGAGCGAACAGGATTGCACTCTCTGGGACGACCGGTTGATCGGCTCGGCGGCGAGGCTGATGCGAAGCGCTGCGGCGATCGGGCGCAGCGGGCCGTACCAGCTGATGGCCGCGATCCACCTCACCCATGCGCGGCGCAAGGCCGAGGCTCGGACCGACTGGGCGGCGATCCTCAAGCTTTACGATCTGCTCAGCCTGCTGCGACCCGGACCGGTGACCGCGATCAACCGCGCCGTCGCGCTGTCGAAAGTCGAGGGGGCCGAGGCAGGGCTCATTGCACTCGAGATGCTGGGCGGCGACAAGCTCGCGGGTTATCGCCCCTGGCACGCGGCGCGCGCGCATCTGCTTGCGCGGAGGGGCGACCCCGAAGGCGCAGCAGCGGCCTATCGCAGGGCGCTCGCGCTCAATCCGGCGCGGGCGGAGCGATTGTTTCTGGAGGCGAAACTTCGGGAAACCAGCGCATGACATGATGTTCGGCCGGGGTCCACGCGCCGATCCGCACGCCGATGGCGCGAAGATGGTCGCCGGTCCAGGCGTTGCAGCTATGAATGAGCGAATATCGCCCGGTTGCTGCGTAGAACACATCGTCGCCGCCATAGCCGGGGATGGGTTTGAGCGGGCCGCGCTCGGGAAAGGCGATGTCCTGCATCAATCGGTCGGCAAGTCTGCGATAGGCGGCATGGCTGATCACCAGCCTGCGGGCATAGCGGCCCTCTTGCGGGCGGTTCATGTGATAGACGTGGATCAGCGTAGCGTCGCTGCCGATCGCTGCACGCGCCATCGTCATGGGGTCGAGTTGTCGCCAGTCCGGTGTGTTCAGATAGAAATCGCGCTCGCCCCAGCCGATCGCGACGTGATCGGTCGCGCCGGTGGCGTGATAGCGGCTGTCGCCAAGGTCGGTCGGCGGGAAGATGCGGTGCCAGTCGATCCCCTCGGCGCGGGCGGGCAGGATGAAGCCGGTGTGGAAGCCGTTGGTCTCGACATAGATGGTCACGCCGTTGTCGGGCGCGCGCCAGTCGGTGTTGGTGCCCCACAGGCCGCCGATCTCGCCCGCGGCAAAGACGAGGCCCAGGAGCAGGGCCAGCCAGGCGAACAGGGTGCGGGCGAGTTTCATTGCACCCCGTCATTCCCGCGAACGCGGGAATCCCGCTTGCGCTCAACCCTGGAGAAGAAGCGGGACCCCCGCTTGCGCGGGGGTGACGGAGTGGGGCAAAAGAAAGAGGATGCGAGCCCCGCCTTCCGGCTTTCGCCGGAGAACGGCCTTGGCTCCAGGGGGCTGTAAGTCAGGCTCCGCCGGACTTGCACAGCCGCAATACCGTCCAGTCGCCGAGGTCCAGTCGCCCTTCCAGTGCAAAGCCCTGTTCGCGATAGGCGTCCGCCACCGCTTCCGCCTGAGTGCAGAGCAGGCCGGACAGCACCGCATGGCCCCCGGGCGCGGTGACCGTCGCGACATCGGGAGCGAGATCGATCAGCGGTCCGGCAAGGATATTGGCGATCACCAGATCATAAGGCGCGCGGGCCTGAAGCTGCGTATCCTCCAGCCCCTCGGCAATCACCATGGCCAGTGCGCCGGGCTGGTCGCCGATCGCAAGGCCGTTGGTCGCTGCATTATGTTCGACCGCAGGCCCGCAGACCGGGTCGATATCGCTCGCGATCGCGCGCGCCTCGGGCCACAGGTGCATCGCGGCAAAAGCGAGCAACCCCGTGCCCGTGCCTATATCGATATGGTTGGTGACACGCAGCCCGGCGGCCTGCATCGAATCGAGCATCATCAGGCAGCCGCGCGTGGTGTTGTGGTGCCCGGTGCCGAAGGCGAGGCTCGCGGGAATCTCGAAACTGCGCACGCCCGGTTCGTCGGACGCAGGCATTTCGGGCGTATGGACATGAAAGCGCCCGGCGCGGATCGGCGCGAGCCCGGTCTGGCTCAGCGTCACCCAGTCCTCGTCGGGCAGCAATTCCGCGCTCAGTGCCACGCCCGCCGCGCTGGGGACGAGGCCGCGCAGCGTCTCGATCCACTCAGCCTGGGGTTCATCGGTGAAATAGGCATGCAGCGCCCAGCTGCCGGGCAGCTGCGGATCGGCATAGGCATCGACCTCGCTCGCCACCAGGCTTGGGCTGCCGAAGGTACTGTCGTCGAGCGTCATGTCCTCGGTCACGGCCTGCGCCTCGGCGAGCGTGCAGGGGATGGTGACTTTCCAGTTGTCCAATGCGGGGGTCCTCGTGCCTCGGGTTTGCTGGGGCCATAAAGCGATGCCGGGATGTTGGCCAGTGCTTGCCCCACTTATCCCATCCGTCACCCTGAACTTGTTTCAGGGTCCATTTCGCCGGATTGGGCCTTGGTGTGCGGGGCACGATGGATCCTGAAACAAGTTCAGGATGACGAACCTCTCGACCACCCCCTAGCGCACGTAGCTCGCTCCGTTCACGTCGAGCACGGCGCCGGTCATTGAGGGCGGCGCGTCGATGGCGCAGAAGCTGGCCATGGTGGCGACCTCGTCGGGCATGGCGACGCGGCCCAGCGGGATGTCGGCGAGCAGCTTGTCGCCGCCGCGGCTCGCCAGATAATCTTCCGCCATGCCGGTCATGGTGAAACCGGGGCAGATGGCAAAGGCATAGATGCCATGGCCCGCATAGGCGCGCGCGATCGATTTGGTCATCGCCACCATGCCGCCCTTGGACGCGGCATAATGCCAGTGCGCCGGGCTGTCGCCGCGATAGGCGGCGCGGCTGGCGATGTTGACGATGCGCCCCTCATTGGCGTGGTCGAGAAAATGCTGCACGGCAAAGCGGCACAGTTGCGCGCTCGCGGTGAGGTTGATCGTCATCGTCTCGTCCCAGGCGGCGAGCCATTCGGCATCGCCCCGTTCGATCGGATTGGCGACAAAGATGCCGGCATTGTTGATCAGCACGTCGATGCGGCCGTCGAGAAGATCGATCGCTTCCTGCCAGAGCAGGTCGGGCCCGCGAAAATCGCCGAAATCGGCCGCGACCACGTCCCATTCTGGCGCATCGGGGCTGTCATCGGGGAAAGGACGGCTCGCATGGCCGACCACCCGATGGCCGGCTTCGTGGAGCAGGTCGGCAATCGCGCGGCCGATGCCGCGGCTGGAGCCGGTGACGAGAATATTCTGTTCGACGCTGATCATGCGCGTCAGCATATCGCCGCGCTGCGGTGCGGTCCATCGCTGCAACGCGATTTGGCGGCGTCAGGCGCTCTTGGCCAAGCCGATCTCGACCGCGAAGCGATCCGATCGGTTGCGCAGTTCGACCAGCTGGTTCTGCAGATGGCTGAACCCGGCACCGACCTTGTCCATCTCGCTCGCCAGGCTTTCGGTGTCGATGCGGATCGTGCCGATGGTGTTCGACATCGAATCGGCCGCAAGCGCAGTCTCGTCGACCGCAGCGGTGATGATCGTCACGGTCTGCGCCTGGATTTCCATCGCCTCGCGGATGCGGTCGGCGCTCGACTGCACCTCGCTGACCGTGGCGCGCACCGAATCGTTCGAGGCGACCGTGTCGCGCGTGGCCTGCTGGATCGCGGTGATCTTGTGCGCAATATCGTCGGTCGCGCGCGCGGTCTGATTGGCGAGGCTTTTCACCTCCTGCGCGACCACGGCAAAGCCGCGTCCGGCATCGCCCGCGCGCGCCGCCTCGATCGTGGCGTTCAGTGCGAGCAGGTTCGTCTGTCCCGCAATGTCGCGGATCAGGCTGAGGATCGATTCGATCGATTCGGCATGGGTCGAGAGCGTCTGCGTGCTGGCCACGGCGTGACCCGCTTCGCGCGAGGCGCGTTCGGCGACATCGGCCGCGACCTCGACCTCGCTGCGGGCTTCCTCGATCGCACGGATCAGGCCGGCAGCCGTCTGCGCCGCCTCGCGCATGGCGATGGCGGATTGTTCGGCGGCGGCGGCGACCTCGGACGAGCGGCCCAGCATCTGGCGTGCGGCTTCGGATGCGTTGACGACCTGATTCTTCAGGCCGCTGCCCAGATGCGATGCCTGTTGCAACTCGCCATCAACCGTCTGCTTGAAGCTGGCGGTCTGCGCGATCCGCACCTTCTGGGCGTCCTGCTGGGTCATGGTGTTGATGGCAAACGCCATGATCTCGGCCTCGATCACCATGACCTGGGCCGTGGCGCGCGCCAACTGCTGATACCGATCCACGTCATTGGGAAGCTTCTCGCGCATCTTGCTCACGGCAAAGTCGTGCGTGTGCGCATTGGCAGCCAGCAGCTGCCACATCGGGACTCCCAGTTTCTGGGCGAACAGGGCGTGGCTGAAGGCCATTTCCACCCAGAGTTGACCATCGAGATTGGCCATTTTCTCGTGGGTGTAGCGTCGGCTGGCCTCGATATTCTGATGCTTCAGCTTCTCGATGTCATCGGTCTTGCTGGCGAGCTCGGCAATAGAACTGAAATGATCCCAGAAGCACTGGGCAATGGCGTCCTGGTCCTGCTTCAGCAGTTCCAGCGCCTGGCGCGCGAGGCGAGGCAGGTCGCCGGCAGCGTCAAAGGCCGCCAGCCTGCGACTGATCGAAAGCTCGTGAGCCACGGACTGGTAAAGTGCCTTGATACTGGCACTACCCTTCGTGTCCTTGCTGTGGTCTGCCATGCCGTCCTCTTGCCAAGCTGGATGATTGAGCAATCGGCATATGCGCACATGGTTAACGCCGGGTTATTGCTGCGCCCGCTCGAGCTGCATTGCTGCGCAGGCCGATGCCGGGCCTGCAATGGAGCGCGCACAATCAGCAATTGCATCATGTGGGCAATCGGCTAAACAGGCGCGGGACGCAAATTCGCTTATGAACACGAACGTTTAAACGGGGGAGACCATGGCAAAACCATCGGGCAGGCCGCTGTCGCCGCACCTTTCCATCTGGCGTTGGGGCCCGGCCATGCTGGTCTCGATCCTCCATCGCGCAACGGGCGACGGCATGGCCGTGATCGGCGGGATTCTGCTCATCGGCTGGCTGATGGCGCTTGCCAGCGGACCCGAGGCCTATGCCTGGTATGTCGGCTGGGCCACCAGCCCCATCGGCTATCTGCTGATGGTCGGCCTGTCCTGGGCCTTCTTCCAGCACATGCTCTCGGGCCTCCGCCATTTTGTGCTCGATATCGGCGCGGGCTATGAGGTTGACAACAACAACCGCTGGTCGGCGCTGCTGCCGGTGCTGTCGATCGTGCTGACGGCGTTTTTGTGGGCGATCATCTTTTTCGCCTGATCTTTTGAATTATCTGTGCGGCGTGGCGGGCTATGGGGCCTGCGCGCAAGGAGTCGACCATGGGAAGTGGCACCAGAATTGGCAAGGTTCGCGGGCTGGGGTCCGCCAAAACGGGAACGCATCACTGGGTGATGGCGCGGGTCACCGCGGTCAGCAATCTCATCCTGATGCTGTGGTTCATCGCCTCGCTGGTCAGCCTGCCTGCGCTCGATCATGCGACGGTCACCGCCTGGCTCTCTGCGCCGCTGCCCGCGACCGCGATGATCCTGCTGATCGTCACCGTTTTCTATCACCTGCGCCTGGGCCTGCAGGTCATCGTCGAGGACTATGTGCATGACCATGGCACCAAGTTCGGCGTGATCCTGCTGCTCAACTTCTACGCCGTTGCCGGGGCCGCCCTCGGCATTTTCGCCGTTGCGCGCATTGCATTTGCCGGAGCTGCCAGCTGATGACCGAAGCCTATAAGATCATCGACCATGTGTACGACACGGTTGTCGTCGGCGCGGGCGGATCGGGCCTGCGCGCCACCATGGGCAGCGCCGAAGCGGGGCTGAAGACCGCGTGCATCACCAAGGTGTTCCCGACCCGCAGCCATACCGTGGCGGCGCAGGGCGGCATTGCGGCAAGCCTGGGCAACAATTCGCCCGACCACTGGTCGTGGCACATGTACGATACCGTCAAGGGATCGGACTGGCTCGGCGACCAGGATGCGATCGAATATATGGTGCGCGAGGCACCCGCTGCCGTCTACGAGCTCGAGCATGCCGGTGTGCCGTTCAGCCGCAACGACAATGGTACCATCTATCAGCGTCCGTTCGGCGGGCACATGCAGAACATGGGCGAAGGCCCGCCGGTGCAGCGCACCTGCGCCGCCGCCGACCGCACCGGTCATGCCATGCTGCACGCGCTGTACCAGCAGTCGCTGAAGTACGATTCGGATTTCTTCATCGAATATTTCGCCATCGACCTGATCATGGAAGACGGCGTATGCCGGGGCGTGATCGCGCTGTGCATGGAGGATGGCTCCATCCACCGCTTCCGCAGCCATGCCGTGGTGCTGGCGACGGGCGGATCGGGCCGCTGCTATTTCTCGGCGACCTCGGCGCACACCTGCACGGGTGACGGCGGCGCGATGGTGCTGCGCGCAGGGCTTCCGCTGCAGGACATGGAATTCGTGCAGTTCCACCCGACCGGCATCTATGGCGCGGGCGTGCTGATCACCGAAGGCGCGCGCGGCGAGGGCGGTTACCTGACCAATTCCGAAGGCGAGCGCTTCATGGAGCGCTATGCGCCGTCCGCCAAGGACCTGGCGAGCCGCGACGTCGTCAGCCGCTCGATGGCCGCCGAAATCCGCGAAGGCCGCGGCGTCGGCAAGGAAAACGACCATATCTACCTGCATCTCGACCATATCGACGAGAAGGTGCTGGCCGAACGCCTACCGGGCATTACCGAGACGGGCAAGATCTTCGCGGGCGTCGATCTGACGCGCCAGCCGCTGCCGGTGGTGCCGACCGTGCACTACAATATGGGCGGCATTCCCTGCAATTATCACGGCCAGGTCGTCACCATCAAGGACGGCAACCCGGACACCGTGGTCCCCGGCCTTTACGCCGTGGGCGAGGCTGCCTGCGTCTCGGTGCATGGCGCCAACCGTCTGGGCTCGAACTCGCTGATCGACCTCGTGGTGTTCGGCCGCGCGACCGGACATCACCTGCGCGACACGATCAAGCCCGGCAGCCCGCACAAGGCGCTGCCCAAGGATGCGGCGGACCTGGCGCTGTCGCGTCTCGACCATTTCCGCAACGCCAAGGGCGGATCCCCCACTGCGCAGATTCGCATGGAGATGCAGAAGACGATGCAGAAGCATGCGGCCGTGTTCCGCGATACCCAGCTGCTGTCCGAAGGCACGGCGCTGATGCAGACCGTCAACAAGCGGATGGAGGACGTCCACGTCACCGACCGCTCGCTGATCTGGAACACCGACCTGATCGAGACGCTGGAGCTCGACAACCTGCTCAGCCAGGCCGTGTGCACCATCGAAAGCGCTGCCAACCGCAAGGAAAGCCGCGGCGCGCACATGCACGAGGATTATCCCGAGCGCGACGATGCGAACTTCATGAAGCACACCGTCAGCTGGTTCGAAGGCTGGGGCGGCAAGGGCGGCAAGGTGACGCTCGATTACCGCCCGGTCCACGAATACACGCTCAGCGACGAGGTCGAGTATATCAAGCCCAAGAAGCGGGTGTATTGATCGGCTGGATGGCCATCTGGCGATGACATTGTTCGGGGCAGGCACCGTAAGCGGTTCCTGCCCCGAAGCATTTCTGGGTCGTGTCAAAGGTGCCGGTCGATATCCATCCGCTCGTGCAGGATGCGGATGATCTGCACCGTGTCTTCGATGACCAGATAGAATATCAGGTGGTGCCCGCAGAGGAGCCTGCGGAATTCCTTCCCCTCACTGCGATAGACGGGATTGCGCAGCGGAAAATCGGCCAGCGACGAAATACTCGCGCGCATCGCAGCGAGATAGTGCCGAGCCTGCGCTGCGCCCCATTGCTGTTTGGTATAGCCGGCGATGGTGTCCAGATCCCGGCCAGCAGCGGGGAGCAGGAGGACCTTATGCGGCATCGCCGAAATGGCGTTCCACGAACCCGTCCCAGTCGAACGGCTCGGCAGGTCCGCTTGCCAGACCCTCGCGAAGCGCAGCGTTCAGTGCTTCGCGCCGTTCATCCTCGGCCATAAACCGCCGCATTGCCTCGCGCACAACCTCGCTGGTAGAGCCGTACTCACCCGATTCCACCTTGCGGCGGGCAAATTCCTGAAATGGCGCGCCGAGCGCGATGGAGGTGTTCTTCGACATCCGACTAAGATACCAGAATTTGGTAACCTATCAAATCACCCTTCAGCCAAAAAAAACCGGCCGGAAGCGCGGGGCTTCCAGCCGGTCTTTGTCACGTCACGGGATGAACCCGCAACGCCAGCAGCAAACTGCTAGTCTCAGTTTTCGCCGGTGATGAAGTCGGGCAGGCCGGCGTCGCCGCCGGTCTCGCCGCCTTCCGAGCGCTCGGGACGACCACGGCCGCGGCCGCCTCCGCCCGAACGTTCGCCGCCACGGTCACCACCGCGACCACGTCCGCCATCGCCGTCACGACGGGGGCGACGGTCGCCGCGATCGCCACGCTCGCGCGGTTCGCGGGCAGGGCGGGTGTCTTCCAGCTCTTCACCGGTTTCCTGATCGACAACGCGCATCGACAGGCGCACCTTGCCGCGCGGATCGATCTCGAGCACCTTGACCTTCACTTCCTGGCCTTCGGACAGGACATCGGCCACCTTCTCAACCCGCTCGTTGCGGATTTCCGAAACGTGGACCAGACCGTCCTTGCCGCCCATGAAGTTCACGAACGCGCCGAAATCGACCAGGTTGACGACCTTGCCGTTGTAGATCTTGCCGACTTCGGCTTCCTCGACGATGCCCAGAATCCACTTCTTGGCAGCCTCGATCTGGCTGAGGTCGGACGAGCTGATCTTGATCAGGCCTTCGTCGTCGATGTCCACCTTCGCGCCGGTTTCGGCGACGATCTCGCGGATCACCTTGCCGCCGGTGCCGATGACTTCGCGGATCTTCGACTTGTCGATCTGGATCGTCTCGATGCGCGGCGCATGCGCCGACAGTTCGGTGCGGACTTCGCCCAGCGCCTTGGCCATTTCACCCAGGATGTGCGCGCGGCCTTCCTTGGCCTGCGCCAGCGCCTGCGCCATGATCTCGCGGGTGATACCGGCGATCTTGATGTCCATCTGCATCGTGGTGATGCCTTCGGACGTGCCGGCGACCTTGAAGTCCATGTCGCCCAGATGATCTTCGTCACCCAGGATGTCGGAGAGAACCGCGAACTCGCTGCCTTCCAGGATCAGGCCCATGGCGATGCCCGACACCGGACGCTTGAGCGGAACGCCCGCGTCCATCATCGAGAGCGAGCCGCCGCACACCGTGGCCATCGACGACGAGCCGTTGGACTCGGTAATGTCGGAGAGCACACGGATGGTATAGGGGAACTCGTCCTTGCTGGGCAGCACGGGGTGCAGCGCACGCCATGCCAGCTTGCCATGGCCGACTTCGCGGCGACCCGGCGCGCCGAAGCGGCCCACCTCACCGACCGAATAGGGCGGGAAGTTATAGTGCAGCATGAAGCTTTCGTACGACAGGCCGGTCAGGCCGTCGATCATCTGCTCGCTGTCCTTGGTGCCCAAGGTGGTGGTGCAGATCGACTGGGTTTCACCGCGCGTGAACAGCGCCGAACCGTGCGTGCGCGGCAGGAAGCCGACCATCGCCTCGATCGGACGGATCTGCGTGGTGGTGCGGCCGTCGATGCGGCTGCCGTCCTTGAGGATGGCACCGCGCACGATTTCCGCTTCCAGCTTCTTCATCAGCTTCTGCGCAGCCATCTGGTCCTGCGGCGTCGCATCGGCAAAGGCTTCCTTCGCCTTGGCGCGCGCTTCGTTGAGCGCGTTCGAGCGGGCCGACTTGTCGGTCAGCTTGTAGGCCGCGGCAATGTCCGCACCGATCAGGTCCTTGAGCTTCTGCTTGGCGGCGCTCAGGTCAGCCTGCGGAGCCATTTCCCACGGATCCTTGGCAGCCTGTTCGGCGAGCTTGATGATCGCGTCGGTGACTTCGCGACAAGCATTGTGCGCGAATTCGACGGCACCCAGCATCACTTCCTCGGAAAGCTCCTTGGCTTCCGATTCGACCATCATCACCGCGTCATGCGTGGCGGCGACGACCAGATCGAGCTCGCCTTCCTTGACCTCGTCCATCGACGGGTTGAGCTGATATTCGCCGTCCTTGTAGCCGATGCGCGCCGCGCCGATCGGGCCCATGAAGGGCACGCCCGACAGGGTGAGCGCAGCCGAGGCAGCAACCATCGCGACGATATCGGGCTCGGATTCGCCGTCGAACGACAGCACCTGCGCGATCACGTTGATTTCGTTGTAGAAACCTTCGGGGAACAGCGGGCGGACGGGACGGTCGATCAGGCGGCTGGTCAGCGTTTCCTTTTCGGTCGCGCCGCGTTCACGCTTGAAAAAGCCGCCGGGGATGCGGCCTGCTGCGGAGAATTTTTCCTGGTAGTGGACGGTCAGCGGGAAGAAGTCCTGGCCTTCCTTCACCGACTTGGCGGCGGTCACGGCGCACAGCACCACGGTCTCGCCATAGGTGGCCAGCACAGCGCCGTCTGCCTGACGGGCAATACGGCCCGTTTCGAGCTTGAGGGTCTTTCCGCCCCACTCGATTTCTACAGTCTTTACGTCAAACATGGATTTTCCTTGTCGAACCCGGTGCGCCCTATTGCGGACCGGGGCCTCTTCAATTGCCAGGCTGACCGGCCTGGCGCGGTTCGGGGCCATATCTTGCCCCGGCTGGCCCATATCCGCCTCATTGCGAAAGGGCCGTTGGATACCGCGCACTTTAATTTCATGGCGCGGATAAACGAACGGCCCCGCTGGGGGGCCGTTCGAGAATGCTTACTTGCGGAGACCCAGCTTGCCGATCAGGTCGGTATAGCGGGCTTCGTCCTTCTTCTTGAGATAGTCCAGCAGCGAGCGACGCTTGTTGACCATCATCAGAAGACCGCGACGCGAGTGGTTGTCCTTGTGGTGCGACTTGAAGTGCTCGGTCAGGTTGTTGATGCGCTCGGTCAGGATGGCAACCTGTACCTCGGGCGAGCCGGTGTCGTTGGCTTCGCGCGCATATTCCTTGATCACTTCTTCCTTGCGTTCTGCGGTAATCGTCATGTCTTCATTCCTCGAACATCATCCAAAGTTGAAACCGCGCACCACGCGGACCTCCTGGTCCGAAAGCGATACCAGAGCGAGCGGAGCATCATCGCTCCCCCGCGCCCAATAACGCCCATCGTGTGCGGCAATCCCGGTCACGACCTGCCCCATGCGGAGCCGCCTTGCCTGATCGGGAGTGAGGTCAAGAGCCGGGATGTCGGCCAGCCCTGCCTCGAATGGCAAGATTACGTCTTCTGGGGCCGCGCCTTGGCGGATTTCATCCAGTTTGTCCAGCGAAATCGCCTGGTCGAGCCCGAACGGTCCGGCCTGGGTCCGGCGCAGCATCGTCACATGGCCGACAGAGCCCAGCGCCTGCGCGATGTCGCGGGCGAGGCTGCGGATATAGGTGCCCTTGGAGACATGGGCGGAGAGGGTGATGCTTTCAAGCGGCTGTCGACCGGCCCCCATTTCGTCACCCTGAACTTGTTTCAGGGTCCATCCATCGTCTTGGGGCTTCGGCTGCTGGGGCGCGATGGATCCTGAAACAAGTTCAGGATGACGGACAAGCAACGCATGCACCGTCACGGCCCGACTCGCCAGTTCCACCGTCTCGCCCGCGCGCGCTAGGTCGTATGCCCGCTGGCCATCGATCTTGAGTGCCGAGAAAGCCGGGGGCACCTGTTCGATCGGGCCGGTAAAGTGCGGCAGCACCGCCTCGATCTCGGCCAGCGTTGGCCGTACGTCGCTCGTCGCTACCGGCTTGCCCTCGACATCCAGCGTGTCGGTTTCTACCCCGAACCGGATCGTGAAATCATAGTTCTTGTCGCCGTTGAGCATCTGGCCGGTCAGCTTGGTCGCCTCGCCGAGCGCGATCGGCAGCACGCCGGTGGCGAGCGGGTCGAGCGTACCGCCATGGCCGACCTTGACCTTGCCGAACCCGCCCTGGCGGAACGCGCGCTTGACCGCGGTCACCGCGTCGGTCGAGCCCATGGCATAGGGTTTGTCGAGAATGATCCATCCGTGCATCCGCTGCTCGTTAGCAGCGTTGCGCCCCATGGCCAAATGCGAAGGGCAGGGATGTCAGGCCTGGCTGCGTTCCCAATCCTCGCATAGCAGGCCGAACACGCAGGTGTCGCGGACAAAGCCGGTCCAGGTGATGCGGTTGCGGCGCAGCGTCCCTTCATGCATCGCACCCAGCTTGCGCACTGCGGCCTGGCTGCGCAGGTTGCGTGCGTCGACGCGGAATTCGATGCGGGTGAAACCCTGCGCAAAGGCATGGTCGATCATCAGCCGCTTCATCCGCGTGTTGACGCCCGCAGCACCCCGCGCCGACGGCTCGATATAGGTTCCGCCGATCTCCACGACGTGGTTGCGTTCGTCCGGCGCGATATAGCTCGACATGCCGATCACCTGATCGTGCCATAGCACGGCAAAGCGCACCCAGCTGGTGGTGGCGTGGAACTCCTCCATCGCCTTATCGAAATGCTCGCCCAGCATCGAGATGGGGTAGATATCCCAGATCTCGGTATCGCGCGCGCACGCGGCGCGCAGCGGTTCGACATGATGGTCTGCCAGGGGCTCGAGCCGAAGGTCGCCATCGCTCAGCATAGTGCGAAGGCCGCTCATGCCAGCCGCGCCATGAAATGCTTGCGGCACAGCGCGATATAGCGGTCATTGCCGCCAATCTCGGTCTGCGCGCCCTGTTTCACCGCATGACCCGCCGCATCGACCCGCAGGTTCATCGTCGCCTTGGCGCCGCATTCGCACACGGCCTTCAGCTCGACCAGATGGTCGGCGATCGCCAGCAATTGCGCGCTGCCTGGGAAGAGTTCGGCCTGGAAATCGGTGCGCAGCCCATAGCAGAGCACCGGAATCCGCAGCTCGTCGCAAATGCGCGCGCACTGGAAGACCTGCGTCTTGGTGAGGAATTGCGCCTCGTCGACCAGCACGCAATCAAGCGGGGCCGAGGCGAGGTCCAGCGCCACCGCTGCAAAGATGTCGGTCTCCGGCTCGAACAGATGCGCGGGCGCCTTGAGGCCGATGCGCGAGGTGATCTGGCCCGCGCCATAGCGATCGTCGAACGCCGCGGTCCACAGCATCGCGCGCATCCCGCGCTCGGCATAGTTGAACGCCGCCTGGAGCAGCGTGGAGGATTTGCCCGCGTTCATCGAGGCGTAGTAGAAATAGAGCTTGGCCATCAGGGGAGGCTTCCAAGAGTTTCAACCGGAACCGGGCTTTCGCCTCCAGCCTTGCGAGCAATGGCTTTGTCAAAGGTCGCGAAAACCGGGGCTGCGCCGGTTGCGGCAACGATGTGCATCATGTCGGCCCAATCCGCGCCTTGAAGAAATCGGTCTATCGCCCATAAGACCGAGTTGCCCTGTTCCACCTGCACATGTTCGACTTCAACGACTTTGTGCAGCATACTGGCGACGATGGGCCTCGGGATTTTCAGAGCCTTTTCCAGGACCCAGCCGAGTTCGGTGAGCACTGTCAGCGAGACGTAAGCCGGTTCACGAAGAATTTGGATCGCAAGCGAGGATTGCGCAGGATCATCACCAAGCAGCCATCGCGCCAGAATGTTTGTATCGACGGCCCGCACGCGATTATCGGCCAGCAACGGCGTCCATGTCCGGATCGTCGACATCCGGTGACCAGCTCAATCTTTCGATCGGTATCGGGGGCCCCTCATGCCGGTACAGCTGCCGAAGTTCGTGTGTGGCTTCCTCAATGGAGAGCCGCTTGGTGCGCGCCACGGGGCGGAGCATGACACCGTCGCCCATCGGGATCACCTCGAGGTCCCGACCCTGTGCCCAGCCCAGGCGATCGCGAACATCCTTGGGGATGACGATCTGTCCCTTGGCGGAAAGGCGTGTGACGTCGTTCATTGCGCCAACATACGTCTTACCCGGTAAGACGTCAATCGTCGCTGCGGTCCGCCTCGTCTTCTCCGCCCAGGTCCTGCGCCACTTTGGGATCGCTCAGCAGCCGGTCGATATGGCTGCCGGTGTCGAAGCTGTCATCGGCGAGCCATTTAAGCTTGGCGGCATATTTCATCCGCACGCGCTGCGCGACCTCGCGCTGGAAATAGGCGGTGTTGGTGCGCAGCGCCTTGAGCACCACGTCCTCTTGCCTGCCCAGTAGCGGCTTCACGAACACGGTTGCGTGGCGCAGGTCGGGCGACATGCGCACTTCGGTGACCGATACGGTGGTGCTGCTCAGCACATCGTCATGCACCTCGCCGCGCGTCAGCAGTTCGGACAGCACATGGCGTACCTGCTCGCCGACGCGCAGCACGCGCACCGAACGCCCTTCGGGGCTGGTATCGTTATGCCTGGCCATGATCGTTTCCTTCACGATACCCCGCCGACCGTTGCCGGGCGGCGGGGATCATGCCTTACAGCGTGCGATCGCGCATCTCGACGTCGAACGTCTCCAGGATATCGCCCGGCTTGATGTCGTTCGTATCCTGCAGCACGACGCCGCATTCCAGACCCGCACGGACTTCGGCCACGTCGTCCTTGAAGCGGCGCAGCGAGGCGATGCTCGTCTTGCTCACGATGACATCGTCGCGGGTGATGCGTGCATACAGGCCCTTGCGGATGAAGCCGTCGGTGACCAGCAGACCCGCTGCCTTGTCCTTCTTGCCTGCCGGGAAGATCTCCTTGATCTCCGCACGGCCAACCACGGTCTCGATCCGCTCCGGACCCAGCACGCCCGCCATCTCGCCCTTGATGTCGTCGAGCAGGTCATAGATGATGTCGAAATATTTGAAGCGCACGCCGTCGCGTTCGGCCAGCGCGCGCGCCTGGGCATTGGCGCGGACGTTGAAGCCGATGATCGGCGCGTTCGAGGCCTTGGCCAAGGTCACGTCGGATTCGGTGATCGCACCCACGCCCGAGTGCAGCACGCGGGCCTTGATGTCGTCGGTCGAGATCTTGTTGAGCGATCCGACAATGGCTTCCACCGAACCCTGCACGTCGCCCTTGACCAGCACCGGATATTCCTTGGCGCGGTTGGCCGAGAGTGCCGAGAACATCGTGTCGATGCTCGCAGGCGCCATGGTCGTGCGCTTTTCCAAGGCCTTCTGGCGGCGATAGTCTGCGACTTCGCGGGCACGCTGCTCGTTCTCGACCACGGTCAGCTTGTCGCCTGCCGACGGCACGCCGGTCAGGCCCAGCACTTCGACCGGGATCGACGGGCCGGCCTCGTTGACCTGCTTGCCCTTGTCGTTGATCAGCGCGCGCACCTTGCCCGACTGTTCGCCGACGACGAACACGTCGCCGCGCTTGAGCGTGCCGCGCTGCACCAGCACGGTGGCGACAGGGCCGCGACCCTTGTCGAGCTTGGCTTCGACCACCACGGCCTCGGCAGCACGATCGGGATTGGCCTTGAGCTCGAGCAGTTCGGCCTGGAGCAGGATCTTGTCGACCAGTTCGTCGAGGTTGATCTTCTTGAGCGCGGAAACTTCCACGTCCTGCACGTCGCCCGACATCGCTTCCACGATGACCTCGTGCTCGAGCAGGCGCTCGCGGATCTTCTGCGGGTTGGCGCTGTCCTTGTCGACCTTGTTGATCGCCACGATCATCGGCACGCCCGCGGCCTTGGTGTGGTTGATTGCCTCGATCGTCTGCGGCATCAGGCCGTCATCGGCCGCCACCACCAGGATGACGATATCGGTGACGTTGGCCCCGCGCGCACGCATTTCGGTAAAGGCGGCGTGGCCCGGCGTGTCGAGGAAGGTGATCTTGTCGCCCGACTTCACCTGCACCTGATAGGCGCCGATATGCTGGGTGATGCCGCCGGCTTCGCCCGCCACCACATCGGTGCCGCGCAGCGCATCGAGCAGGCTGGTCTTGCCATGGTCGACATGGCCCATGATGGTGACCACCGGCGCACGGGGTTTCAGCGTTTCGGCCGCATCGACATCCGCCTCGTGATCGATTTCCACATCGGAATCGGACACGCGGGTGATCTTGTGGCCGAATTCCTCGACCAGCAGTTCGGCGGTATCCTGGTCGATCGTCTGGTTGACGGTGACCATCATGCCCATCTTGAACAGCGACTTGACCAGGTCCGCGCCCTTTTCCGCCATGCGGTTGGCGAGTTCCTGGACGGTGATTGCTTCGGGCACGACGACGTCGCGCACCTGCTTGGGCTGCGCATCGCGGCTCTGGCCGCCCATGTGCAGACGGCGCTCCTTTTCACGCGCACGCTTGAGCGCGGCAAGGCTGCGGGCTCGTGCACCGCCATCGCCTTCGTTCAGCGCCTTGCTGACGGTGAGCTTGCCTGCCTGGCGACGGTTGTCGACCACCTTGGTGCTGGCCGGCTTTTTGGGCTTGATTTCGGGGCGCGGGGCAGGGGCGACCGGCGTGAACCGGCGCGGCGGCGGGGCCGCACGCGTTTCTTCGTTGGCAGGCTTGGCCGCGTCCTTGGCGGCAGGCGCGGCCTCGGTCTTGGCTTCGACCGGCTCGGCCGCAGGCACCTGCTGCGTCTCGGCCGCAGGTGCGGGTGTTTCGGCAGGCGCAGGCGCGGGTTCAGCCGCAGCCTTGCGCGCTTCCTCGGCCTTGCGGCGCGCTTCCTCGGCGGCCCGCTGACGCTCCTCGGTCTCGCGGCGACGCGCTTCCTCGAGCGATGCCAGACGTGCTTCCTCGGCCTCGCGCAGCAGCTTTTCCTGCAGCTCGCGGCGGCTCAGCGCCGAAACCGGCTGCTGCGGACGCGGCGGCGGCGGCGGAGCTGCGGCGGGGGCAGGGGTGGGCGCCGGAGCGGGCGCAGGGGCAGGCGCGGCAGCAGGCGCTTCACCCGGCTTGCCGACCAGCTTGCGGCGCTTGACCTCGACCACGACCTTGTTGGTGCGACCATGGCTGAACGTCTGCTTGACTTCGCCAGCCTCGACAGAACGCTTCAGCCCCAGCGGCTTGCGACCCAGTGTCGGCTTGTTTTCGGTATCTTCACTCATCGAACAGACTCAATCCTCAATAAATTCTCATATCGGGCGATGCATCAGGCATCGCCGGTCCGCACGGGGCATGTCCGCGCACGCCAGAGCGGGCTAGACTGGCTCGCCGGGGCCGGGCACGGCCCCCTCCCCTTTGAAATGCAGCAATCGGCCAAGAAACTGGTCAATGCGGGCGGCGGCGCGCTGATCGGTCAGCGCCACATGGACCGCGTTGTCGCGCCCCAATGCCACAGACAGGCGGGTGCGGTCTACAGGCAATACGGTTCCGCGCTGGCCGCTGCCTTCGGCATCGCTGCCGACGCGCCAGGCCTGGTCGAGCTTCGCATTGCCGTCGGGCGAGCTGTCGCTCGAATGCAGCAGCAGCCACACCTTGCCGCGCCGCGCCGCCTCGGCGATGCGGTCCGATCCGGTCAGCAGCGTGCCCGAGCGCGATTCCAGCCCCAGCCGGTCGAGCAGGGCGCGGGTGAGCGCTTCCTCGATCATGGCAGGAAGATCGTCGGGCACGGTGATCGGCCCGATCTTGAACGCACGCGCGAGGGCCGCCTTCATCCGGCCCTTGGCGATGGCCTCTTCGAGCTCGGGCCGGGTCACGCCGATCCACGCGCCGCGCCCGGGGGCACGCGCACGCACATCGGGAGCGACCTGGCCCTCGGGGCTGATTGCCAGCCGGATCAGCGCGCCACGCTCCGCCCGTTCGCCGCTGAGGATACAGCGGCGGATCGGGCCATCCGCCTTGTCGGCGGAAATGTCGGTGGCGTCGTCGGTTAGAAGATCACCGGCCGTGTCATTGGGAAGTTTCCGCATGCGCGTCCTCCCCGTCTGCACTCGCATCCTCGTCCTCGAACCAGTGCGCGCGTGCGGCCATGATGATCTCGTTGCCCTGCTCTTCGGTCAGGCCATAGGTGGCAAGCACGCCGCCCTTGTCCTCGGGCCGCTTGTTGGCGGGGGCCGAGTTGTCGCGGCGACGCTGCTCGGTGCGCTTTTTGGCGATCAGCTCGTCGGTGGCGAGATCGGCCAGATCGTCGAGCGTCTTGATGCCCGCCTTGCCCAGGGTCACCAGCATGGCTTCGGTGAGGTGCGGCAGCTCGGCCAGCGCATCCTCGACGCCCAGAGCGCGGCGTTCCTCGCGCGAGGCCTCTTCGCGGCGCTCGAGCGCTTCCTGCGCGCGGCTCTGCAGCTCTTCGGCCAGTTCCTCGTCAAAGCCCTCGATGCTCGAAAGCTCGTCGGGCGAGACATAGGCGACTTCCTCGAGCTCGCTGAAGCCTTCGGCGACCAGCAGCTGCGACAGCGTTTCGTCGACATCGAGTTCGTTCTGGAACATTTCCGAACGCTCGGTAAATTCCTTCTGGCGCTTCTCGCTCGATTCCGCCTCGGTCATGATGTCGATGGCAGAACCGGTGAGCTGGCTGGCCAGACGCACGTTCTGGCCGCGACGGCCGATGGCGAGCGACAGCTGATCGTCGGGAACGACGACCTCGATGCGGCTCTCTTCCTCATCGATCACCACGCGGCTGACCGTGGCCGGCTGCAGCGCGTTGACGACGAAGGTCGCGGTGTCTTCCGACCAGGGGATGATGTCGATCTTCTCGCCCTGCATTTCCTGGACGACGGCCTGCACGCGGCTGCCCTTCATGCCGACGCATGCGCCGACCGGATCGATCGAGCTGTCATAGCTGATCACGCCGATCTTGGCGCGGCTGCCCGGATCGCGCGCAGCGGCCTTGATCTGGATGATGCCGTCGTAGATTTCCGGCACTTCCAGCTCGAACAGCTTGCGCATGAAATCGGGATGCGCGCGGCTGAGGAAGATCTGCGGGCCACGGTTCTCGCGGCGGACGTTGAGGATGATCGCGCGGATGCGGTCGCCGACGCGGGCGACTTCGCGCGGAATCTGCTGTTCGCGGCGGATCACGCCTTCGGCGCGGCCCAGATTGACGATGACATGGCCGAATTCGACCGACTTGACGACGCCGGTGATGATCTCGCCGACGCGATCCTTGAACTCGTCAAACTGACGCTCGCGCTCGGCATCGCGGACCTTCTGGAAGATCACCTGCTTGGCGGCCTGCGCGTCGATGCGGCCCAGGTCCACAGCGGGGAGAGGGTCGACGATGAAGTCGCCGACGACCGCGCCCTTTTGCAGCTTCTGTGCCTGCTTGACATCGACCTGCTTGAAATAGTCCTCGACCGTCTCGACCACCTCGACGACGCGCCACAGGCGCAGGTCGCCGCTGACCGGATCGAGCTTGGCACGGATGTCGTTTTCCGCGCCATAGCGGGCCCGCGCCGCGCGCTGGATCGCCTCTTCCATCGCTTCGAGCACGATGGCCTTGTCGATCATCTTTTCGGTCGCCACCGAGTTGGCGATGGCGAGAAGTTCAGCCTTGTTGGCAGAAATGGCGCTGGCCATGATCAGTCTTCCTGTTCTTCGAGATCTGCGTTTTCGTCGATTTCTTCGATATCGTCCACACCGCTGGTGTCGAGCGGGCGGGTGGCGGCGATCAGCTTGTTGGTCAGCATCAGCTTCGCGCTGAGCACCTGGCCGAAGGGCACGGTGACATGGCCGACCTTCTTGTCGTTGACCGAGATCATCTCGCCCTCGAGCGAAAGCAGCTCGCCGGTCAGCTGCTTGCGGCCCTGTGCGGCTTCGGCGAGCACCAGCCGTGCTTCATGGCCCAGCCAGTTGCCGTAATCCTTGAGCCGGGTGAGCGGACGATCGATGCCGGGCGAGCTGACTTCCAGTCGATAGGCACCGGGCACCGGGTCCTTGCCGGCTTCTTCCAGCGCATCGAACACGTCCGAAATCCGGCGCGACAGGCTGGCGCAATCGTCGATGTTGAGCTGGCCGGTCTCGGGCCGTTCGGCCATGATCTGCAGCGTACGGTCATCGCCCGCACCGAACAGGTGCACGCGCACCAGATCGAAACCGAGCGCCTGGGCTTCGGGTTCGACAAGGGCAGCGACGGCGGCAAGATCGGTCAACGATAAGCTTTCTGATAGGTTGGTCTGTCGGCAGGGCAGCAAAAGCTCGTTCGTGCCGGCCCCGCGAGGCGCCGGCCCGTCAAGTCTCAGCAACCATGTCGGGATGGATCGCCATATAGGCGCATGGGCCGCGATAAGCAACCCATAACTGCCGCCTGCGCGCCAGCCCCAGCCGGTAACCCTATTGCTTAACCCGACCGTCCGTCACCGTCCCGCCGGGGGACGGGGCCATCGCACCGCTGGCGATTCGGCAGCCATTTGGTTAGCATCTCGTAAAGGCCGCATTGAGGTGGCGTTAACGCATTGCACGACGGGAGCAGCGAACCATGAAATGGCCCAAGGCACGGCAGGTGGCAGGCGGCGGCATGCTGGTCGGTATCGGTGCGCTCGTGGGAGCCATGATCACCAGCGCGCCCGGCGATGCCGCAATGCAGCCGGTCGCCAGGGCGGCGCTGCCCGGTACGCAGGCACAGGCGGCTGAGGCGGCCACGCCCGTGCTGGCCAAGGCCGATCCCGCCATCACGACGCCCGAGCAGGCGGGCTATGCGATCAAGAGCGTGATGACGATCGATGGTCCGCTGAGGCATGGCAATTATTACTGGGACGAAAGCAACGCTCCTGCGACCGGCCCGCTGCTGATCACCGTGGACCTCGCCGCGCAGACGCTTTCGGTGTTCCGCGACGGGCACGAGATCGGCGTCGCGGTGATCCTTTACGGTACCCCGGAAAAGCCGACACCGCTCGGGGCCTTCCCGATCACCCAGAAGGATGCCGATCACGTTTCCAACCTGTATGATGCGCCGATGCCATACATGATGCGGCTGACCAACGATGGTGTCGCGATCCATGGCAGCGATGTCGAATGGGGCTATGGCACACGCGGCTGCATCGGCGTGCCGACCGCCTTTGCCAAACTGCTGTTCGAACAGGTGAAGCTGGGCGATGTTGTCATCATCACCAACGGCCAGCGCATCAATGTCGGTGACGCTGTCGCCGGAGTCTGACGCGAAGCATCCGCTGGTCATTCGGTTCGTCGCTGGCTAGACACGGATGATGGATCGCCAGCACGCCAGCATTATCATCCAGCAGGCCATAACCGCGCTGCGCAGCGGCGATGCGACACGCGCGCGCGATCTGCTGACCAATGTCGTCAACGATCCGCCCCCGGGCGAGGTGCCGCCCTGGTTCCTGCTGGCCCAGGCCTGCCAGATGGCGGGCGACGCCGCCGGCCAGGGCGATGCGCTGGTCCAGCTTCTGGCAGAAGAGCCGCGACATCTGGGCGGTCTGCTGCTGATGGCGGGACACAAAGCGGCGCTTGGCGATTCGCGGGCGGCTTCGTCCTTCTACACCACGGCGCTGGCGGTGGCCGATCACGCGCCCGATCAGGTGCCACAGGCGATGATCCCGCTGCTGCAACAGGGCCAGCAATATCTGCAACAGGCGCAAGGCGAATATGCCGCGTTCCTGGCCGACCAGCTGGCAGGCAAGGGCATTGCCCCAGGTTCCGTATCACCGCGTGTCGACATGGCGCTCGATCTGCTGCTGGGGCGCAGGCAGGTCTATGTGCAGGAGCCGACCAGCTTCTATTTTCCCGGCCTGCCGCAGCGGCAATTCTACGAGGCGGCCGAATTCGACTGGGCGGCTGGCTTCGAAGCCCAGGCGGACTCCATGCGCGCGGAGCTCGAAGCGCTGCTCGAACGGCAGCCGGGCGATTTCAGCCCCTATGTCCAGACCCGTCCCGACCGGCCCGCCGCAGCCAATCCCTTGCGCGACGACCCCAGTTGGGGCGCGCATTATCTGTGGGAAAATGGCGTGCCCGTCCCCGACCATGCCGCCCAGGCGCCGGTGACCATGGCTGCGCTCGCGACGGCGCCGATGCCGGTGATTGCCGCGCGCTCGCCCATGGCGCTCTATTCGCTGCTGCGCCCGGGCACGCATATCCGTCCGCACAATGGCATGCTCAACACCCGGCTGATCTGTCACCTGCCGCTGATCACCAATGCCGATTGCGCGATCCGCGTCGGCAACGAGACGCGGACCTGGCAGCAGGGCAGGCTGCTGATCTTCGACGACAGCATCGAGCACGAGGCGTGGAACCGGGGTCAGGCGACGCGGATCATCCTGCTGTTCGAAATCTGGCGGCCCGAGATTTCGCGTGATGAGCGCAAAGCGCTGACCGCGATCTTCGAGGCGATCACTGCCTATGGCGGACTGCCACCCGACCAGGGATAACCCCTACGATTGCTGCGCAAAAAGCCCCGCATTGAATCCACTTGACCTGCCACGCTGTATTATGGCAGTGAAGCAGTGATGGCAGACAACTCCAAACCCGTTTACCTGAAGCTCCGCGACATCATCGCCGCCTCGATTCTCGACGGTGTATACGCGGAAGGCGATATGCTGCCTTCGGTTCGGGCGTTCGCTGCCGAGCAACAGGCCAATCCGCTGACGGTCGCCAAGGCGTACCAGATGTTCCAGGACCAGGGACTGGTCGAGGTCCAGCGCGGGGTGGGCATGTATGTCGCCGCAGGGGCCGTCGACAAGCTGCGCGCGATGGAGCGCGAGGATTTCCTCCAGCATGTCTGGCCGCCGGTGCTGCGCCAGATGCGGCGCATCGGCCTGTCGCCTGCCGCGTTGCTCGACGAAGAGAAAGCCTGAGCCTCAGGGGTTGAGGCCCCTCAGGGGTCTACCGCATCATCGGGCAGATCCTCGACACGCGGCAACCGGTCGGCCAGCGCAAGGTCGAACTGTTCCTTGTCCAGCCTTCCTTCCCATTTCGACACCACCACGGTCGCGACCGCATTGCCGATGAAGTTGGTGAGGCTGCGGCATTCGGACATGAACCGGTCGATCCCCAGGATCAGCGCCATGCCCGCGACCGGCACCGAGGGCACGATCGACAGCGTTGCCGCCAGCGTGATGAAGCCTGCTCCGGTAACGCCTGCCGCGCCCTTGGACGAGATCATCGCGACGCCCAGCAGCAGCAGTTGCTCGCCGATCGACAGCTCGACATTGCACGCCTGCGCGATGAACAGCGCGGCCAGCGTCATATAGATATTGGTGCCGTCGAGGTTGAAGCTGTAGCCGGTCGGCACGACCAGGCCCACGACCGTCTTCGGACAGCCCGCGCGCTCCATCTTCTCGATCAGCGAGGGCAGGGCGCTTTCGGAGGACGAGGTGCCCAGTACCAGCAGCAGTTCGGCGCGCAGATAGGCGACGAGCTTCAGGATCGAAAAGCCGCACAACCGCGCCACTGCACCCAGCACGACCAGCACGAACAGCAGCGAGGTAAGGTAGAAGGTCGCGACCAGCGCGGCGAGATTGGCGAGGGTGCCGATGCCATATTCGCCGATGGTGAAGGCCATCGCGCCGAACGCGCCGATGGGGGCCGCCTTCATCACGATGCCGACCAGCTTGAAGAACGCGGCCGAGGCATCCTCGAGCAGATCGAGCAGCCGCGCGCCCTTGTTCCCGATCATCGCGAGCGAGATGCCGAACAGGATCGACACGAACAGCACCTGGAGCAGGTTGCCGCTGCTCAGCGAGGCGAGAAACGTGTCGGGCACGATGCTGCTCAGGAAACCGGTGATGCTCGATTCCTGCGCCTTGGCGGTATATTCGCTGACCTTGCCGGTATCGAGCGTCGCCGGGTCGATGTTGAGCCCCGCGCCCGGCTGTACGACATTGGCGACGATCATCCCGACGATCAGGGCGAGCGTGGAGAAGGTCAGGAAATAGGCAAAGGCCTTGCCCGCGACGCGCCCCACGCTCGCCAGATCGCGCATGCCGGCAATGCCGGTGACGATGGTGAGGAAGATGACCGGCGCGATCACCATCTTGACCAGCTTGATGAACACATCGCCCAGCGGCTTCATCGCAGCCCCGGTCTCCGGCGCGAAATGCCCGAGCGCGACGCCCGCGACGATCGCCACCAGCACCTGCACATAAAGCTGCGCATACCAGCGGCGCGGGGTGCGGGTGGGGAGCGGCGAGGGCGGCGACAACGAAACCATCTGCGCGGCCTAACATCACCCGGCCGCGCGTCCAACGATTATGGTCGTGCGATCACCCGAACGGCGCGTCGATCGCGGGTTGCGGCTCGGTGAACCAGCGCGGGCCGTTGTCGGTCATGTAGAAATGGTCCTCCAGCCGGATGCCGAACCGGTCGGGGATGACGATCATCGGTTCGTTGGAGAAGCACATGCCGGTCGCCAGCGGGGTGGTGTCGCCGCGGACCAGATAGGCGGGTTCGTGGATCGACAGGCCGATGCCGTGGCCGGTGCGGTGGGGCAGGCCGGGCAGCGCGTAATCGGGGCCGAGCCCGGCGGCTTCGAGCACGCGGCGCGCGGCGGCATCGACGCTCTCGCAGGGCGCACCTGGCTGGGCGGCGTCGAAGGCAGCGGCCTGCGCCGCATATTCCAGGTCCCAGATGCGGCGCTGCTCGTCATTGGGCGTGCCGAAGACATAGCTGCGCGTGATGTCCGAATGATAGCCGTGCACCGTGGTGCCGGTATCGATCAGCACCATGTCGCCCTCATGCAGTTCGGGATCGCCGGGAAGCCCATGCGGAAACGCCGATCCGCGTCCGAACTGGACCATGCAGAACGTGTTGCCGGGACCGCCCATCGCGCGGTGCGCGTCACCGATAAAGCGGATGACTTCGCTCGCCTTGATGCCTTCGCGCAGGATCAGCGCAGCGCGGCGGTGCGCCTCGAGTGTCATCGACTTGGCCTGCTGCATCAGCGCGATCTCTGCAGCGGACTTGTGCATCCGGCAGCCGTCGATCGCCGGCGCGCCGCTGGTCAGCGCGAGGCCGGGCGCGCTCTTCGCGATGCGATCGACGAACAGGAAGGGCAGCGCGGGATCGATCGCCAGCGTGGTGGCATTCCAGGCGCGGCAGGCATCGGCGACCAGAGCCGTGGGCGATTCATCCTCCTGCCAAAGCCGGATTTCCAGCTCGCTTGCCAGTTCCGCCTGCAGCGACCCCAGCTCGAAATAGGGGGCGATCATGACGGGATCGCCGGTGACCGGAATCAGCAACGCCACCAGCCGTTCGGTGCCACCCCAGGGGACGCCCGCGAAATAGCGCAGGCTCGTGCCTGCGCCGACGATCAGCGCATCGGCCCCGGACTCGCGGGTCAGCTTGCGCGCCCTTTCGATCCGCGCCAGCCTTTCCTCGCGCGAAATAGCCGGGGCGGCGTCCTGCCAGGGGCCAAGTTCGGCCAGCTGCTCGGTCGCGGTCGATCCGCCAATGCCTTTCATGTCGTTCCTCCAAAGCGCGCCGGGTCGAACGGCGCCAGATCGATTGCGGTCGGTTGTCCTGCCGCCAGTGCGCCAACCAGCTCTCCGGTAATCGCCGCCAGCGTCAGCCCCAGATGCTGATGGCCGAAGGCGTATAGCAGATTGCGCGCGCGCGCGCTGCGGCCGATAGCCGGCAGATAATCGGGCAGGGTCGGGCGTGCGCCCATCCAGGGCTCCCCTGGCAGGTCGAAGGGCAGGCCGAGCTCGGCGACATGGGCGCGCAGCCTCGCCCATTTGCTCGGATCGGGCGGCGCGGCACGCGCGGCAAATTCGACAAAGCTGGCGGCGCGCAAGCCGCCGGCAAAGCGGGTGACGATCATCGAGCGGTCCTCGAACGCGACCGGGGGCATGTCCTGCGGCCAGCGGCTCGTCGGTGACTGGATATGATAGCCGCGCTCGGCGATCAGCGGAATGCGCGCACCCATCGGTCGCAGAAGCTCGGCAGAGGCTGCCCCTGCGCAGAGCACGATATGGTCGGCGCGCAGTGTCTCGGCGCTCAGCCGGACGACCGCCTGGTCGCCCTCGAGCGCAATGCCATCAGCCTGGCCCTGCCGGATCGCGCCCCCGCCCTCGACCAGCGCAGAGCGCAGGGCATCGGCGAGCGCAGCGAGATCGGCGATCTGACCCGACCCAGCAAAGCGCACCGCGCCGGCTATCTGTGTTCCGCGCGCCAGGTCGCGAATCGCTGCCAGTTCGTCCGCGCGCGCATCGCGGACGCTGGCGGTGCCGATATCGGTACCGGTCCAGAAGGCGCGGCCCTTTGCCGCGCTCGCTTCGCTTTCCCAGGCGACGAAATGGCCATCCTCGCGCAGCAGGTGCGCGGTACCGGTGAGCCAGCTCGTGCGCTTCCATGCGGGCATCGCCTGGGCGAGAAGCGCCGAGAGCGCCGCCGTGCCGCTGGCAAAACGTGCGGGCGTGCTGGCACGCATCAGGCGCAGCGCAAAGGGACCCCAGGTGCCGATCTGTGCAGCGGGAAGCCCCAAGGCCCCGCGCGGATGCATTCTGCCCCAGGCGCTGCGGATCGTCGCCAGTGAGGCGAGCGGCTGGACCTGCTCGACCGCGATATGCCCGGCATTGCCCCAGGAGGCACCTTGCGGCTTTTCTTGCGGCTCCAACACTGTCACGATGCCGCCCGCGCGCTGCAGCTGCAGCGCCGCACAGAGGCCGACAAGGCCTCCGCCAATGACGAGAGCGGTCGCGCGCGAAGGATGGCTGCTGTTTTTCATCTTGCAGGTCCCATCCTATAATCGTATACGATTTTATCGCAACAGGGGATTTCCGCGACAATGACGGCTCACAAGACGCTTTGGCAGGGAGTGTATCCCGCCGCCACCACCCAGTTCACCGAAAGCCTCGCGATCGATCATGATGCGACGCAAAAGGTGCAATCGGCGCTGGTCGATGATGGCGTTGATGGCCTCATCATCCTGGGCACCTGCGGCGAGAACAATTCGCTCGAAGCCGACGAGAAGCTCGCCGTGCTCAAGGGCGCGGTCGAGGCGGTCGGCGGACGCGTTCCGCTGGTCGCGGGCGTGTCCGAATTCACCACCAGCCGCGCGATCGAATATGCCAGGGCCGCAGAAGCGATCGGCATGGATGCGCTGATGCTGCTGCCGTGCATGGTCTATGTGCCCAAGGTTGAAGAGCTGGAGGCGCATTTCCGCGCTGTGGCCGAGGCGACCAGCCTACCGATCATGCTCTACAACAACCCGCCCGCCTATCGCGTCAATGTCGATTTCGACACGCTTGCCCGGCTCGAGAACGTGCCCAATATCGTGGCGATCAAGGAAAGCGCGCCCGATCCGCGCCGCTTCACCGACCTGATCAACCGCTTCGGCGATCGCTACACGGTGATGGCGGGGCTCGACGATGTCGCGCTCGAAGGGCTGATGCTGGGCGCATCGGGCTGGGTCTCCGGCCTGACCAGCGCCTTCCCGCGCGAATCGGTGGCGCTGGTCGCGGCGCAGCGGCGCGGCGATTATGCCGAAGCGCTGCGCATCTATCGCTGGTTCATGCCGCTGCTGCATCTCGATGCCGAACACGACCTGGTCCAGTCTATCAAGCTCGCCGAACAGATCATGGGGCGCGGGTCGGAACGCGTGCGCATGCCGCGCATGCCGCTGACCGGTCAGCGCCGCGCCGACGTGATCGCCTGGGTCGAGCAATGCGCGGCGACCCGGCCCGTGCCCGATGTCGCGGCGGCTGCCTGATCGCGCATGCGGCACACGTTCTTCTGCATAGACGGCCATACGGCGGGCAATCCGGTTCGTCTGGTGGTCGGTGGCGCGCCGCTGGTGCGCGGGTCCTCGATGGCCGAGCGGCGGATGGATTTCATTGAGCGGTTCGACTGGATCCGCACCGGCCTGTGCTTCGAACCGCGCGGGCATGACATGATGTCGGGTGGGTTTCTCTACCCGCCCACCCGGCCCGAGAACGATGTCGGCATATTGTTCATCGAAACCTCGGGCTGCCTGCCGATGTGCGGGCACGGCACGATCGGGATGATCACCTTCGGGCTCGAACACGGGCTGATCCAGCCGCGCGAGCCCGGCCTGCTCAAGGTCGAGGTGCCGGCCGGCGATATTCAAATCGAATATGCGCGCGAGGGCGACAGGGTGGCCTGGGTGCGCATCCGCAACGTCCCCTCGTTCGTGGCGGCAGAAGGCGTCGAGATCGACGTGCCGGGCCTGGGGGCGCTTTCGGTCGACATCGCCTATGGCGGAAATTTCTACGCGATCGTCGAGCCGCAGGGCCATTATACGGGCCTGGACGATCTGGGTGCAACGCGGCTGATCGAGCACGCGCGCACGATCCGCGCGATGCTGCGCGAAAGGATCGAGCCGGTGCACCCGCTCGACGACCGGATCCGGGGGGTGAGCCATGTGCTCTGGGCCGATGCGCCCAAAGGCGAGGGTGCGGACGGGCGCAACGCGGTCTTCTATGGCGAGCGCGCGATCGACCGTTCGCCCTGCGGCACGGGAACATCGGCGCGGCTGGCGCATCTCGCGCACAAGGGCGTGCTGAAGGCCGGTGAGCGTTTCGTGCACGAAAGCTATATCGGCAGCCGCTTTATCGGCCGGGTGGAAGATTCAATCGAGCTTGGCGGGCGGCGCGCGATCATTCCCTCGATCCAGGGTTCGGCGATCGCGACGGGTTTCAATACCATCTGGATCGACGACAAAGACCCCTTTTGGGATGGCTTCTCTGTGATATGAGAGGCTTATGAGCATCGCCGCGCGCAACCTTTCCGAACAGCTGGTCGACCAGGTTCGCGCCCGCATTCTCAACGGAACCGTCGCGCCCGATCGCCCGATCCGCCAGGACGCGCTCGCGGCCGAAATGGGGGTGAGCAAGATCCCGCTGCGCGAGGCGCTGGCGCGGCTGGAGCAGGAAGGGCTGCTCGCCTCGCAGGCCAATCGCGGCTTCACCGTGCGCCCCCTCACCGATGTCGAGGCCGAAGAGGTCTATGCGCTGCGGCTCAAGCTCGAGCCCGAGACCATCGCCATCGCCGCCAAGCTCGCCGGAACGGCCGAGCAGCAGGCCGCCTCCGATCTGCTCGATCAGCTCGACAGCCTGACCGATTCGGGAGGCGAGGGCGTCGGCGCGTTCAACCGGGCATTTCACCTGGCGCTGCTCCGCCCCGCCGGGCGCCCGGTGACCTTCACCATTCTCGAACGGCTGCACGTCCTGTCGGAACGCTATGTGCGCAAGCATCTCGAGCCGCTCGGCCGTAACGAGCGCGCCAACGAGGAGCATCGCGATATGCTGCAGGCCTGGCTGGCGCGCGACGAGCGCAAGATCGCAGCGCTGACGCTGGTGCATATCGGCAAGACGCTCGATGACCTCAGGCTGCAGCTGCAAACCGAATCCAAGGGACCGCCGGGCTGATCGCCCGTGCGCATAATCATAAAGGGACGCGACGGATGGGGATTTTAGGGCCGATCAAACCGATAGTGCAGGCGGCCGACGCCCCTGAGGGCAGCCGGCTGAAGCCTACGCTTTCCTGGCCGCACCTGATTGCGCTCGGCGTCGGGGCCATCGTCGGCACCGGCATCTACACGCTGACCGGCGTGGGGGCAGAGCGCGCCGGGCCTGCGGTCATTCTGGCCTTCGCGATTGCGGGCGCGGTCTGCGCCTGCGCCGCGCTTGCCTATGCAGAGCTCGCGACGATGATCCCGACTGCGGGATCGGCCTATACCTATACCTATTCGGTGGTGGGCGAGACCTTGGCCTGGGTGGTCGGGTGGAGCCTGATCCTCGAATATTCGCTGGCCTGTTCGACCGTTGCGGTCGGCTGGTCGGGCTATCTGGTCGGCTGGCTGCAATCCGCCGGCGTTGAACTGCCCGCCATGCTGCTCAGCGGCCCGCATGCAGGCGGTATCATCAACCTGCCGGCGGTGATCGTGTCGCTGGCGATCGCGGGCATGCTGATGGCGGGCACGCGCGAGAGCGCGACGCTCAACATCATCCTCGTCATCATCAAGTTGACCGCATTGACCGCGTTCGTTGCGCTGGCGCTCCCCGCGTTCGACAGCGCGAACTTCACGCCGTTCATGCCCTATGGTTTCGGCAGCACGGTGCAGGACGGCTCGACCCGCGGGGTGATGGCGGCTGCCGCGATCGTGTTCTTCGCCTTTTACGGCTTCGATGCGGTGGCGACCTCGGCCGAGGAAGCACGCAATCCGGGGCGCGACCTCACCATCGGCATTGTCGGGTCGATGGCGGTGTGCACGCTGATCTACATGGCGGTGGCGTTGTCCGCCGTCGGGGCGATGTCGTATCTGACACTGGGCAATTCGCCCGAGCCGCTGGCGCTGGTTCTGCGCACACTCGGCCACCCGACCGCCTCCTATCTGGTCGCGCTGGCGGCGCTGATCGCGCTGCCTTCGGTGATCCTGGTGATGATGTACGGCCAGAGCCGCATCTTCTTCGTGATGGCACGCGATGGCCTGCTCCCGCCGGTGCTCTCGCGTGTCTCGCCCAAGACCGGCGCGCCGGTGCTGGTCACCGGAATTACCGGTGTGTTCGTCGCCGCCGTTGCCGGGTTCTTCCGGCTCGACGAGATTGCCGAGCTCGCTAATGCAGGCACCTTGCTCGCGTTCATCGCGGTGGGCGGCTGCCTGATGGTGCTGCGCAAGCGCGCGCCGGAACTCAAGCGCGTGTTCAAGTGCCCGCAGCCCTATCTGGTTGGTACGCTCGCGATTCTCGGCTGCCTCTATCTGCTCGCGAGCCTGCCCACACAGACGCTGGTGCGCTTTGCGCTGTGGAACGTGGCGGGCCTTGCCTTCTATTTCCTCTACAGCCGCTCGCGCAGCCTGGCGCTGCAGGAACAACAGGCCGGGGTATAATCAAAACGGGCCCAGCGAGGCTCGCAACAGGGGAACGGGGCATGAAGATCGGTCGGATATTGCTGGCGAGCCTGTCGGCGCTCGCGCTGGCGGGCAGCGTTTCGGCGCAGTCGCTGGGCCAGGCGGCCCCGCGCGAGGTCGCCGATCCCATCCCGGCGCGTACGCTGGGCGAGGGGCCGTGGCCGCGCACCGTGCTGCGCAACGCGATCTATGTCGATGGCACCGGCGCGCCCGCACAGGGGCCGGTCGACATCGTCATCGAGAACGACCGGATCGTGCAGATCGCCAGCATCGGCGCACCCGGCGCGATCGAGGAAGCGCGCAGGCCCCCGCGTGGCGACAAGGAATATGACCTGACCGGTCATTATGTATTGCCCGGGTTCGTCGACGCGCACGTCCATCTGCACACGCTGAGCGACGGGCAGGGCGTGCCGTCCGACTATGTGCTCAAGCTCTGGCTCGCGCATGGGATCACCACCGCGCGCAATGTCGGCTCGTCCGAAATGTCGATCGAGCAGCAGGTCGCGATCAAGAACCGGCTGGCGCGCAACGAGATCACAGGACCCCGGCTCGACGTATACCCGATGTTCCAGCAGATCGGCCTGCCGATCCGCACCGCCGAACAGGGCCGCGCGGCGGTGCGCGATGCGAAAAGGCGCGGCGCGGACGGCATCAAGTTCATCGGCGGCAGCGAGGCGGCCTTGCTCGCCGCGATCGACGAGACGAAGAAGCTGGGGATGCATTCGACGATGCACCATGCCCAGGGCGTGGTCGCCTATGCCAATGTGCTGCGCACCAGCGAGGCGGGCCTGGAATCGATGGAGCACTGGTACGGCCTGCCCGAGGCGCTGTTTACCGACCGCAAGCTGCAGGACTGGCCGGGCGATTTCGTCAATACCGACGAACAGATGCGCTTCGGCGAGGCTGGCAGACTGTGGAAGCAGGCGGCAAAGCCCGGCTCGGAGCGCTGGAACGAGGTAATGGAGACGCTGCTCAAGCGCGGCTTCACCATCGACCCCACCTTCACCGCCTATCTCGCCAGCCGCGACCTCATGCGGATGAACCGCGCGGTCTGGCACAACGATTATACCATGCCCGCCTTGTGGGACTGGTACCGCCCCAGCCGGATCAACCACGGCAGCTACTGGTTCGACTGGACCACCGAGCGCGAGATGGACTGGAAGGAGAATTTCCGGCTGTGGATGGCGTTCGTCAACGAATACAAGAACCGCGGCGGGCGCGTTACCGTCGGGTCGGACGCAGGCTATATCTACAACACCTATGGCTTCGGCTATATCCAGGAGATGGAGCTGCTGCGTGAGGCCGGGTTCAGCCCGCTCGAGGTGATCAACGCCGCGACGCAGCAGGGCGCAAGGCTGCTCGGCCATGATGCCGATATCGGCACGATCGAGCCCGGCAAGAAGGCGGACCTGGTCATCGTCAAGGGCAATCCCATCGCCAATCTCAAGCTGCTGTTCGCCACCGGCACGCTCAAGCTCGACGATGCGACCGGCAAGGCGCAGCGCGTCGGCGGCATCGCCTGGACGGTGAAGGACGGCATTTTCTACGAGGGCAAGGCACTGCGCGCGGACATTCGCGCGATGGTGGCGCGCTCCAAGGCCGAGCGCGGCTTGCCGCCCGGCTACATGACCATCGAACAGGAAGACCTTACACAGTGACACTGACAGGCCAGTATTTCATCGCGGGCGAACGGCGCGGGCATGGCGAGGTGTTCCATGCCTATGATCCCGCCAAGGGCGCGAGCATTACCGATATCGGCTTTTTCAGCAGCACCGAGCGGGACATAGCCGATGCCTGCGCCGCAGCGGACGAGGCTGCGGTTCCCTATGCCGATCTGCCGCTGGAGCAGCGCGCGGCGTTTCTGGAAGCGATCGCCAATGAGATCGAAGGCTTGGGCGATGCGTTGCTGGAGCGTGCCTGCGCCGAATCGGGCCTGCCGCTGGCGCGGATCACTGGTGAGCGCGGGCGAACCTGCGGCCAGCTGCGGCTGTTCGCCGCCGAGGTTCGCGATGCCCAATGGCTCAAGCTGCGCATCGACCATGCCGACCCGGCGCGTACCCCGCCCAAGCCCGATCTGCGCCTGCGCATGATCCCGCTGGGGCCGGTCGCGGTGTTCGGCGCCTCCAATTTCCCGCTCGCTTTCTCGACAGCCGGCGGCGACACCGCCTCGGCGCTGGCCGCAGGTTGCCCTGTGGTGGTCAAGGGGCACCCCGCGCATCCCGGCACGGCGGAGCTGGTCGCGGGCGCGATCACCCGCGCGGCTGCGGCGACCGGCATGCCCGCCGGCGTGTTCAGCCTGGTCACCGGCACCGGCAACGCCATCGGCGCGGCATTGGTCGCCGATCCGCGCATCCAGGCCGTGGGCTTTACCGGATCGCGCAGCGGCGGCGAGGCGCTGATGAAGATCGCGGCCGCGCGTCCGCAGCCGATCCCGGTCTATGCCGAAATGTCGGCGATCAACCCGGTCATCCTGTTGCCGCACGCGCTGGCGGGCCGGGGCAAGGCGCTGGCTGCGGGCTATGTCGCATCGCTGACCATGGGCTCTGGCCAGTTCTGCACCAATCCCGGTCTTGTGCTCGCGCTGGAAGGCCCGGAGCTCGATGCGTTCCTCACCGAAGCGGGCGCACTGGTTGAGGCGCAGCTGCCGCAGACCATGCTCACCGCCGGAATCCACTCGGCTTATGAAAAGGGCAGTGCCGCGCTCGCCGCCACGCCCGAGGTCCAGACGATCGCGCGCGGCGTCCACCCGACCGGGCCGCACGAAGGCCGCACCGCATTGTTCAGCGTCGCGGCAAAGGACTGGCTCGCCAAGGCGGAATTGCAGCACGAGGTGTTCGGCACCTCGTCGATCGTCGTGCGCTGCCAGGACCGCGACGAACTTCTCGCGGTGCTGCGCGGGCTCGAGGGCCAACTCACCGCGACGCTGCACATGGATGAGGCCGATACGGACGATGCCCGCGCGCTGCTGCCGGTGCTCGAGCGCAAGGTCGGGCGCATCCTCGCCAATGGCTGGCCGACGGGTGTCGAGGTGGGGCATGCGATCAACCATGGCGGACCTTACCCCGCGACCTCGGACGGGCGGACGACCTCGGTCGGCACGCTGGCGATCGACCGATTCCTGCGCCCCGTCGCTTACCAGGACCTGCCTGAGGCCTTGCTGCCCGAGGCGCTGCGCAAGGGCGGGCAGGGCGGTGTGATCGCGCGGATCGACGGGGCCTGGCGTCTCGCCTGAGCGCAAAATATGGCCGGGGCGGTCCGATATGGGTTGCAATTCACAACGATGTAAGCAACCTTTCTCTCCCGAGAGCCGCAAAAGCGGCCTTGCGACTGGAGAGTCTCGCCATGAAGCATGAAAAGCCGTCCGACCTCAAAGCCGCGTCGCATGTCGATGTGCTGATCATCGGTGCCGGAATTTCCGGCATCGGCATGGCGGTGCATCTCAAGGAAAAATGCCCCGGCCGGACCTTCGCGATCCTCGAGCGGCGCAGCGATATCGGCGGCACCTGGAACCTGTTCCAATATCCCGGCATCCGTTCGGACAGCGACATGCACACTTTGGGCTTCGAGTTCGAGCCGTGGCGCGAGCAGAAGGCGATTGCCGATGGCCCCTCGATCCTGAGCTACCTGAAGCGCATCAAGGACGAGCGCGGGCTCAACGATTACATCCGGCTCGGCCACAAGGTGCTCTCGGCGAGCTGGTCGAGCAGCGAGGCACGCTGGACGATTGCCGCCGAGGTCGAAGGCCAGGGCGTTCAGCATCTGACCTGCAGCTACCTTTTCATGGGCACCGGCTATTACGACTATGACCAGGGCTATGACCCCGAATTTGTCGGGCGTGAGAGCTTTGGCGGACAGATCATCCATCCGCAATTCTGGCCCAAGGGCTTCGACTATGCGGGCAAGCGCGTCGTCGTGATCGGATCGGGCGCGACCGCCGTCACCATCGTGCCGTCGATGACCGACAAGGCTGCCCATGTGACCATGCTCCAGCGCACGCCGACCTGGTACTGGAGCCGCCCGGCCAAGGATTGGCTGGCGAACAGCCTGCGCGCCATCATGCCCGACGAATGGGCCTATCGCATCATCCGCTTCAAGAACGTGCGGATGCAGCAGATCTCGTTCAACCGCGCGCGCAAGGACCCCAAGAAGGTCGGCGACTATCTGCTCAAGCGCATCCGCAAGATCATGGGCAGCAAGATGCACGAGCCCGATTTCCAGCCGCCTTATGGCCCCTGGGAGCAGCGCCTGTGCCTTGTCCCCGATGGCGACATGTTCAAGGCGATCCGTGACGGCAAGGCGGATATCGTTACCGATCATATCGACCGCTTCACCCCCACCGGCATCCAGCTCAAGTCAGGCAGGCATCTCGATGCCGATGTCATCGTCACCGCCACCGGCCTCAAGCTCGCCATGGCCGGCAAGGTCGATTTCTCGGTCGACGACCAGCCGCTCGATTTCACGCAGCATTTCTATTACAAGGGCTGCATGTTCAGCGATGTGCCGAACATGGCGATCGTGTTCGGCTATCTGAACGCTTCTTGGACGCTCAAGGTCGATATCGTCGCCGATTTCGTCTGCCGTCAGCTCAACCACATGGCCGCCACCGGAAGCGACATCGCAGTGCCGGTGCTGGGCAGCGACGGCCCGGTCAACGAGGAACAGATTTTCGATTTCTCCTCGGGCTATGTCCAGCGCGCGCTCGACATCCTGCCCAAGCAGGGCGACCGCATGCCGTGGCGGCTCAACCAGGATTATCTGTTCGACCGCAAGGTGCTGCGCGAGGAGGCGGTGGACGATGGCGTGCTCACCTTCCGCAAGGCGGCTGCGCATGTCGAAGAACCCACCGCGATCGCGGCGGAATAAGGCTCATTCCGCCGCGTTGAACGCCGCCTGATATTCGGGCCTGATGCTGGCGATCGTCTGCTTGGTCACGGGGACGCTGATCTCGTAAACGCCTTCGGCATAGGGACCCGCCACATAGGGCGCGGCAACGAACAGGATGCGGTCGAACCTGTCCTGCCCGACGGCGGACGGGATGATCACGAGGTCGCTGAAGGGCGGGCAGACGTTGAACATGTCCTCGGGATCGGACGACATATATTCGCCCCGCCGCACCTGGCGCTCCGCCTTCAGCCCGTCGCAATAGAGCGTGCGCATCGGTTCCAGCGCCGTCTTCATGTCGGTGAACAACGCTTCGGGCTTGAGCTTCTTGCCTGCAGCCTTGTCCCACAGCAGCACCTCATAGCCGGTATTGCCGTGCGCCCCGCCCGAATAGCTGCTGATTTCGCCCAGCATCGCGAGCAGCGGCGGCGTGTTGCCGGTGGTCGACCAGCTCGTCCCCAGCATGTGCGGGTTATAGGGATAGTCGTTCGCCTTGGCGTCCTTCTCCGCCTCGTCCGCCTGGCTTTCCAGCTGGGCCAGGCCCTGTGCGCGGTCTTCCTCGAGCAGCTTGACCAGCGCCGGGATCGCGGCGGCTTCGGCGGGATAGGAATAGCTGTACGTGAACTTCTCGGTTTCGCGCTCGAACGCTACCGGCTTGGCCGCCGCTTGGCTGTCCTTCGTTGCAGCGGGCTGGGCCTTTTCTGCCACCGGCGCGTCCTGGCCGCATGCGGCCATCGCGGGCAGCATCAATGCGGCCAGCGCCGCAAGCGCCAGAGAGCCAGGTTTTCGAACGATCATGATTCTCTCTCGCAGTTGCGCGTCAAATTGCTGTAAGACCTGACAATGATTGATTTGTCCTCCCTCGTCCAGCCGGACCTTGGCCAGAGCGCGCGCAGCATCCACCTTGTCGACAAGGCGGGATTGGCCGATTGGCTGAACGCCGCGCCGCCGCGCATCCGCAACCACCTGTCCGCCATGCGCTTTGCCGCGCGCCCGCACGAGCTGGTGGTGGTGCCGGGCGATTCCGCCGATGACTGGGCGGTGGTGCTGGGCGTAGCCGATGCGGCAAATCTGCGCCCCTGGTGTCTCGCCAAGGTCGCAGAAGCGCTCGCCGCGGGGCATTATCGGCTCGCAGGCGATGCGCGCCCCGGCGATGCGCTGATCGGCTGGGCGCTCGCGCAGCACCGGTTCACCGCCTACAAGAAGCCGGAAGACAACCCGCAGGGCCCGCGCGTGCTGCTGACCAACGATCCGGCGCGCCGGGAAGCCGCGCTGGCGGAGGCCGAGGCGACGGCCTGGGTGCGCGATCTGGTCAATACCCCCGCCGAGGACATGGGTCCTGCGGCGCTGGAAGAAGCCGCGGCGACGCTCGCGCGCACCTATGGCGCGCTGCTCGACGTGACCCGCGGCGATGCGCTCGAAACCCATTATCCGATGATCCATGCGGTCGGGCGTGCGGCGGCGCGCAGCCATGCCCCGCGGCTGATCGAATTGCACTGGGGCCGCGACGATCATCCCAGGGTGGCGGTCGTCGGCAAGGGCGTGTGCTTCGACAGCGGTGGTTTGGACATCAAGCCGGCGTCGGGCATGCTGCTGATGAAGAAGGACATGGGCGGCGCGGCGCACGCGCTGGCGCTGGCGCAGTTGATCATGCGGATGAAGCTGCCGGTGCGGCTGCACATGCTGGTCGGCGCGGTCGAGAACGCGATTGCGGGCAATGCCTTTCGCCCGGGCGATGTGCTCAAGAGCCGCAAGGGCATCACCGTCGAGATCGGCAACACCGATGCCGAAGGTCGGCTGGTGCTGGGCGATTGTCTGGCCAAGGCGAGCGAGGCTTCTCCGGATCTGATCGTCGATTTCGCGACGCTGACCGGTGCCGCCCGCGTTGCGGTGGGGCCGGATCTGCCCGCGCTTTTCTCTAACAGCGATCCGCTCGCCGAGGGGCTGCTCGCCAGCGGAACGACGGTGGGTGACCCGTGCTGGCGGCTGCCGCTCTGGCCGGGATATGAAGAAATGTACGCGAGCGACATTGCCGATATCGGCAATACCGGCGGCTCGTTTGCGGGATCGATCACCGCCGCGTTGTTTCTGCAGCGCTTCGTGGCCGAAGGCGTGCCCTGGGCGCATTTCGACACCTATGCCTGGCGCCCGACCCCGCGCCCCGGCCAACCCAAGGGCGGCGAAGCCATGGGGTTGCGCGCCAGCTGGCACTATCTGCGCAGCCGTTATGACGCGAAAACGACCCCGCAATGACGGGGCTTGGACAAATCGCGGCAACTGGGCTATCAGCCCCGGCTGCGCGGTGCCCGGCACCGGCAGGGACAGATCATCATGACGCGGCATGGCTTGAGGGACTGGGGTAATTGACACATTCGACACGTTCTGCGGCGGAAGCATCGCCGGTGGATGCCGGATCGGCGCTGCAGGACAGCTCTGACGCCCCCGCAGCGGGGCAGCAGCGCTTCGTGCTGAGCGGTCCGGTCGCCGATTACGACCCGCGCGTCACGGCCATCCGCGGCGATCTGGCGGATATCGCGCTCGCTGGAAAGTTCTTCGCGCCGCATTATGTCGCGCCGCAGCTCCATCGCGTAGCCGATGAAGCGGCGATGCTGCGCAAGGCGGGCAGCGCCGATGCCGAGGCGGTCAGCCAGCTGCAGCCGGGCGAAGGCTTTGCCCTGCTCGACAGCGCGGGCGACTGGGGGTGGGGCTATGGCGTTCACGACGGCTATTGCGGCTATGTCCGGCTTGACGCGTTGACCCGCGACGCCGCCGCGCCGACCCATGTCGTGCATGTCCGCCGCGCGCTCGTCTTTGCCGAACCGGCGATCAAGACGCCAATGGTGGCGAGCCTGCCGATGGGCGCGCGCGTCGCGGTTCAGGGCGCCAGCGAATGCGGCAAGTTCCTGCAGGTCGAAGCCGGCTGGATGTCGGTGCGCCATGCGATCGGCCTCGATGCGCTGACCTGCGATCCGGTCGATCGCGCGCAGCAGCTGATCGGCGCGCCCTATCTCTGGGGCGGACGCGGCGGCGATGCGCTCGACTGTTCGGGGCTGGTGCAGCTGGTGCTGATGCTCGCAGGCCTTGCCGCCCCGCGCGACAGCGACCAGCAGATGGCGGCGCTGGGCCGCGCCCTGGGCGATGACGAGCCGCTGGAACGCGGCGACCTGGTCTTCTTCCCCGGCCATGTCGGGATCATGGCGGATACCCAAACGCTGGTGCACGCCAATGCCTTCTGGATGCAGGTGGTGGCAGAGCCGCTGGCCGATGTGATCGCCCGCTTCCCCGAAACCACGCCGCAGCCGGTTCTGGCGCGCAAGAGGATCGGCTGATGCTCAAACTGTTCATCGATGGCGCCGCCGGGACAACGGGCCTGGAAATCGCTGAGCGCATGGCAGGGCGGGGCGAGTTTCGCCTGATCACGCTCAGCGATGCCGATCGCAAGAGCGTGTCCGCGCGCGCCGCTGCCATCCAGGACGCCGATTTCGTGATCCTGTGCCTGCCCGATGCTGCTGCGCGCGAGGCGGTTGCGCTGGGCGAGGGCGCGGACACGCGCTTCATCGATGCCTCGAGCGCGCACCGCGTCGCCGATGGCTGGACCTATGGCTTTGCAGAGCTGCGCAAGGGCCAGCGCGAGGCGATTGCCAGCGCTCGGCTGGTGAGCAATCCCGGCTGCTACCCGACCGGTTTCCTGGCGCTGGTCGCGCCGCTGGTGGCCGAGGATCTGCTGCCCGCCGATCACGGCTTCATCGTCAATGCAGTGAGCGGCTATTCGGGCGGTGGCAAGGATCTGATCCAGCGGATGCAGGTCGATGCGCCCGAAATCGGGTTTCGTGCCTATGCTCTGGGGCTCGAGCACAAGCACCTGCCCGAGATGCAGGTGCATGCCGGGCTCAGCCGCGCGCCGATCTTTGCGCCCGCGGTCGTCCGCGCCTTTCGCGGCATGCTCGTCGATGTGCCGTTGTTCCTCGATCCCGAGCTAGGCTTTGCCGATGCACGGACCTTGCACGCCGCGCTCGCGGACCATTATGCAGGCGAACCGCTGGTCAGCGTCGCAGCCATCGATGCCGTGCCCGGCGAGCTGCTGGTGAGCGAGGGCGATGCGGCGACCGACCGGCTGTCGCTCTACGTGTTGCCCAGCGCGGATGGCTCGCAGGTGCGGCTGGTCGCGATGCTCGACAATCTGGGCAAGGGCGCGAGCGGGGCTGCGGTGCAGAATCTGAATATCATGGCCGGACTCGACGAACTGGCCGGTTTGCGCGCCTGAGGCCGGGTCTGGTTCAGGTGCGCAAGACCGTCCGCTTGGCGGCATAAAGCGCACGGTCAGCGCGCAGGAACATCGCTTCGGCATCATAGGCCATCGCGTTTTCGGCGATCGCGATGCCATAGCTTGCTCCCACCTCGAGCAGGTGCCCGTTCCAGACGATCGGCGTCCTGAGCAGGTTGATCGCCTCTTTCGCGCGCCGGGCGATCCTGGGCAGGTGACGGTTGCTGGGCAGCAGCACGGCAAATTCGTCGCCGCCCACCCGCGCCACCATCAGGGCATCGAAAAAGGCCTGGGAAAGGCGCTTGCCGAACTGCGCCAGACAGGCGTCTCCCGCCAGATGGCCGTAGCGGTCATTGATCGCCTTGAAGCCATCGACATCGAACAGGATCAGCGCGCCCAGCGGCCGGAAGAAGGGGGCGGCCATGCTGGCGTCCAGAAAGCGGGTCTGAAACGCCGAGCGATTGGAAAGGCCGGTCAGTCCGTCGGTTTCGGCGGCGAGGCGCAGATTTTCCTGCTCGCGCCGTTGCTCGGTGATGTCGCGCTTGGTGCCGTTGAGCCGGACGGGGCGCCCTGCCTCGCATTCGATATTGGCGACAATCTGGATCCAGCGATCTTCGCCGTCGGTGCGCGTGATCCGGGCATCGAGCGTGAAACCGCCCGCACGCTCGATCGCGTGGCTGCGCAAGCGATGCAGCACCTCGCGCGATTCCGGGTCGTACAGTTCGACCACGTCACCACGATTCAGGCCTTTGTCGCTGCGCAGACCGAACATGTCATAGACCTTGCGCGTCCAGTTCAGGCCATCGGTTCGCAGATCGCATTCGAACAGGCCGATCCCGGCATGGTCCAGACTGCGCAGAACTCTGGCGATGTCGGGCTGGCCCGGCACAGGCTGTGCGGGCTCGATGGCAGCGGTGTCATCCGGGGCGGCATGCGCGGACGTACCGAAATCGTGAAAGTAACCGTCCATCACCGCTAATGCATCGCTCCCTGGATTGCAGAAGGCAGACTAGCGGTTGCGAGTTAAGGCCAGGTTACCAAATCCCTAAACCTTCGGACGGTCAGAAAAACGCCTGAATTCCGGTCTGTGCACGGCCCAGGATCAGCGCGTGAACATCATGCGCGCCCTCATAGGTATTAACCGTTTCTAGATTCACCATGTGGCGCATCACCTGATATTCTTCGCTGATGCCGTTGCCACCGTGCATGTCGCGCGCCATGCGGGCGATATCGAGCGCCTTGCCGCAATTGTTGCGCTTGACGATCGAGATCATCTCGGGCGCGAACCGGCCCTCGTCCATCAGCCGCCCGACGCGCAAGCTGGCCTGCAGGCCCAGCGCAATCTCGGTCTGCATGTCGGCCAGCTTCTTCTGGAACAGCTGTGTCGCGGCGAGTGGCTTGCCGAACTGGACACGGTCGAGGCCGTACTGCCGCGCGGCGTGCCAGCAGAATTCGGCCGCGCCCATCGCGCCCCAGCTGATGCCGTAGCGCGCGCGGTTGAGACAGCCGAACGGACCCTTCAGGCCTTCGACATTGGGCAGCAGCGCGTCTTCACCGACCTCGACCTCGTCCATCTGGATCATGCCGGTGGTCGAGGCGCGCAGGCTGAGCTTGCCCTTGATCTTGGGGGCATTCAGGCCCTTCATCCCCTTTTCCAGGATGAAGCCGCGGATCGCGCCGCCATGCGCGTCGGACTTGGCCCAGATCACGAAGACATCGGCAAACGGGCTGTTCGAGATCCAGGTTTTCGCGCCGGAGATGACATAGCCGCCATCGACCTTTTTCGCGCGGGTCTTCATGCCCGCCGGGTCCGATCCCGCATCGGGTTCGGTCAGGCCGAAACAGCCGATCAGTGCGCCCGCGGTGAGGCCGGGGAGATATTTGCGGCGCTGTTCGTCGCTGCCATAGGTGTTGATCGGGTGGATGACGAGCGAGCTTTGCACCGACATCATCGAACGGTAACCGCTATCGACGCGCTCGACCTCGCGCGCGATCAGGCCATAGGCGACATAGCTTGCTTCCGCGCCGCCGAATTCTTCCGATATAGTCGCGCCGAGCAGCCCGGCCTCGCCCATCATCGGGAACAGTTCGGGCGCGTCGATCTCCTCGCGAAAGGCGTCGATCACGCGTGGTTGCAGCACGTCCTGCGCAAATCCGCGCGCGCTTTGCTGGATCAGCCGCTCCTCTTCGGTCAGCTGCTCGTCGAGCAGAAAGGGGTCTTCCCAGGTGAACGGGATGGTTTCGGCCTTGCGGATGGTGTCGTGCTTCATGGGCCGAAGGTCTAGCGCAGCTTTGGCCGCGCTCCAACCGGATTTTGCGCAAATAAGTTGACGTAAGCGTAAAGCCGTTGCGGTGAACCGGTGTCCGCTTTCGGCACAATGAACCTGTTAACCATCAATTACCATGGGCAATGGTTAAAAATGCGTTAACTCATGGACCATGCAGCGGCTTCAATTCCTTCGCACCCCAGCTCAGCCCCACAGCTTCCGCTCGGCGCTGTCGCCGCGCGTCCTCGCAGCGACCCCGGTGGACGAGCCCGAGGTGCTGGCCAAGCGCAAGCGCGCGCAGCGCAACGAGGAAATCCGCCTTTTCTTCCTGAGCTTTACCGCATTCTTTGTTGCGATCAGCTCGTTCATCTGGTGAGCTGATCGAGAAACCGCTTCGCATCGGCGCGGATCGCCTGCTTGTCCTTGTCCGCCCGCTTCGCCCAGTTGCGATAGGGCATGGCGAGCCGTTGGTTCTTGCCCAGGACCTCCTCGTTGCGGTCGAGAAAATCCCAGTAGAGCAGGTTGAACGGGCAGGCCCTGGCCCCGGTCTTGGCCTTCACGTCATAGCGGCAGTGCTGGCAGTAATCGGACATCGAATGGATGTAATTGCCGCTCGCGGCATAGGGCTTGCTGGCGAGCAGCCCGCCATCGGCGAACTGGCTCATGCCCAGCGTGTTGGGCAGCTCGACCCATTCATAGGCGTCCGCGTACACTTCCAGATACCATAGATGGACCGCGTGCGGATCGATCCCGGCGATCAGTGCGAAATTGCCGGTGATCATCAGCCGCTGGATATGGTGCGCATAGGCATGGTCCAGGGTCTGGCCGATCGCCTGTTTCAGGCAATGCATGTCGGTCTGGCCGTCATAATAGAAGCCGGGCAGGGGGCGCGTCGCATTCAGCGCGTTGCGCTGCGCGTAATCCGGCCCCTCGCGCCAGTAGATGCCGCGCACATATTCGCGCCAGCCGATGATCTGGCGGATGAACCCCTCGGTGGCATTGAGCGGGGCCTTGCCGTCGCGATAGGCCTGCTCGACCGCGCGGCACAGATCGAGCGGATCGAGCAGACCGCAATTGAGATAGGGCGAGAGGATCGAGTGCCACAGGAACGGCTGGTCGGTCAGCATCGCGTCCTGATAATCACCGAACTTTGCCAGCGCATGGCGGATGAAATGCGCCTGCTGCCTCGCCGCGTCCTCGGCCGTGGTGGCGAAGGCGAAATGGTCGAGGCTGCCCGGATGGTTACCGAAACGCTTCGCCACCAGATCGAGGACCTCGCGGGTGATTTCGTCGGGCTTGAACTTGAGCGGCTGGGGGATCAGCAGCGGCTCGTTCGGCGGCGGCTTGCGGTTCTCGCTGTCGTAATTCCACTCGCCGCCCTCGGGCTTGCCTTCGTCGTCAAGTAGCAGCCCGGTCTTGCGGCGCATCTCGCGATAGAAGAACTCCATGCGCAGCTGCTTGCGCCCTTGCGCCCAGGCGTCGAATTCCTCGTGCGTGCAGACGAACCGGTCATCCTCGCGCAGCTCGACAGGCACGTCGAACCGATCCGCCCATTCCTCCATCGCCGCTCGCACCCGCCATTCGCCGGGCAGGGTTGCGATGATGCGGTCAGGGGCGTGGCGCTCGATCGCGCGCGCCAGTTCGCCGGTGAACGAGCCCGCATTGTCGGGGTCGTCGAGATTCACATAATCGACCGTCCAGCCCACCTCGCGCAGCGCCTCGGCATGGTGGCGCATCGCGGAGAGGATGAAGGCGATCTTGGCCTTGTGATGGCGGACATAGCTCGTCTCCTCATCCACCTCCATCATCAGCAGCACCGCCCGTTTCTGCTCGACGCCGCGCAGCGCCGAGAGGGAAAGGCTGAGCTGATCGCCCAGGATCGGGATGAGGATGGTCATGAAAGGCCCCTGTTCGACGAGCCTGTCATGATGGGGTCGCGCGGGCTGCAATCAATGGTCGCAAAGAGCTTTGATCGCGGCGGCGCACGGGTTACGAGGCGATGTCAGCGCTGAGGCTGGCTGAGGACCGCTGCCATGCCCCATTCCGCCCCGCGTGCCATCGAGGAGCCGAGCGCGCTCGTTGCCGCGTTCCGGGGCGCGCGGAACCATTGTCCGCGCTGCGACCACAAGCCGCTGTTCGCGCGCTACCTCAAGCCCGTGGAGCGCTGTGCGTGCTGCGGGCAGGACTGGACGCTGCACCAGGCCGATGATTTTCCCGCCTATATCGCGATCTTCATCAGCGGCCATCTGCTCGCGCCGGTGCTGATCGCGGCAGGGTCGCGCGAATTGCTGCCCATGGGCTGGCTCGCGCTGATTGCGGTGGTGGGTGCGCTGCTGCTGACGATCGTCATGCTGCAACCGGCGAAAGGCGCGGTAATCGCGCTGCAATATCATTGGCGGATGCACGGCTTCGACCCGGCAGCGCGCGAGGCCGATCAGCCCGAGGGTTGACCGGTCAGATCTTCTTCCAGATCTGCGACTTGCAAAGCAGGCCGCCCAGGATGCAGCCGCTGATCTTGATCCGCTTGGCGTCGAGCTGCACGATCCGCGAATAATAGGTATCGCCCAAGTCCGGCACGAAGACGCGGCCCTTCCAGTGGCCCGGCTTGGTCAGGCGATAATCGCGCAACAGGCTGGTGCCGATCAGGTTCGGCGTGCCCCCAGCGGCGGCGTCCTTCTTGGCGATGTCGCTTGCCCAGCTGACCTTGCCGCACAGGTTCTCGCCGCACGGCTGGGTGACGACGCGGACATCGCCGGTCGGGTTTTCCCAGGTGCCGTGGATGGTCTCGGCCATGGCCGCCTGTGCGCTCAGCCCCGTCGCGATGAAACCCATTGCTCCCCAAGCGAGACCGCGCGCCCGCAAACGCCCCAGATGCATCATACGACCCTTTGCAACCCTGTTTTCCCGGCGCGTCCCTTGGTGGCAACAGCCCCGCGCAAGGATGACGATTAGGCCATGATCGCGGTTCCAAGTCGAGCGGCATTTGCCTCGGTTCGGCGAATTCCGGCTCGGACCCGCAGCATTTCCTTCATCGAATCCTTACCAATATCGGTTAAAAGGCGCGCGACATGACCCAAGCTGCGTCCGCCCAACCCGATCCATGTCCGCCCAGCGCGGTGAGCCATGGCGCGGGGCTGATTGGACTGGTCGGACTTCTTGCCTGGATCGCGCTCGCGCGGCATTTCGGCTGGGACGGGCCGAGCGCCGCGCTGGTCTGCTGTGTCGCCACCGGGCTGCCGATGGTGCTCTGGTCGATCTTCGTAGACAAGGTGCATCTGCGCCCGAGCACCGGCATCGACTGGAGCCATCCGCGCGCCGTGAAGGACGTGCTGGACATCAGCACCATCAAGCTCACCGGCCTGTGGCTGACCTGGTCGCTGATCGCCGCGATCTATGCGACCGCGCGCTGGTACTGGACCGGCAATTACCAGTTCTCGATGGCGGTGTTCATCTATGCCTCGCCCTTCCTCTTCTTCCTTTCCATCCCCTATGTCATCTGGATCGACCGCTATCTCAAGCAACCGCGCGACGGCGCCTGGCATTTCGGCGCGATGATCTCCGGCCAGTCCGGCTGGGATCGGGAGCAGATCTGGCACCATCTGCGTGCCTGGGCGGTGAAGGGTTTTTTCCTTGCCTTCATGCTGTCGATCGTGCCGGGCGGCTATGCCGATATCGTCAACGCCAATGTCGCCGAGATCGCGACCAACCCGGTCTGGATCGCCAACTGGCTGATCATCGCGATGTTCCTGGTCGACGTGCAGTTCGCGACCGTCGGCTATGTGCTGACCTTCAAGCCGCTCGATTCGCACATCCGCACCGCCAATCCCTTCATGGCGGGCTGGGCCGCGGCGCTGATCTGCTATCCGCCGTTCATCCTGATGGGCGATAACGGTCCGCTCAACTATCACGTCGCCACCGCCGACTGGGCGTACTGGTTCGAAGGGCACACGGCGCTGCTGGCGGTCTGGGGCGTCTGGCTGGTATTTCTCACCGGAGTCTATGCCTGGGCGACGGTCGCGTTCGGCATCCGCTTTTCCAACCTCACCCATCGCGGGATCCTGACGCACGGGCCATACCGCTGGACCAAGCACCCGGCCTATCTGTCCAAGAACGCCTTCTGGTGGTTTTCCACCATGCCATTCCTGGTCACCAGCGGTTCCTGGCAGGATGGGCTGCGCAACACCGTGCTGCTCGCCGCCGTATCGGGCGTCTATTACTGGCGCGCGCGGACCGAAGAGCGGCATCTGATGGCCGATCCCGATTACGCCGCCTATGCCGCCTGGATGGAACGCCACGGTCCCGTGCCGCGCGCGATCGGCTGGCTGACGGGCAGACGCGCGAAGGTCGATGCCGTGGTCGCACCCGCCGAATAAGCCTGCAATTGCGTTCTTTGCGGCTGGTAATGCCCGCCATCGCCCCCATATCGCGCCTCCGTTGCAGCAGCAGGTGGAGATGGCATTGATCGACAATCGGATTTTGCGCATGGCGGCGCTGGGGACGGCGGCGTTCGTCCTGACGACGGTGGCAGCAGGCGCGCAGACGGCAGCCAAGCCCGGCGATGCGGCGCGCGGTGCCCAGGTCTATCAGACCAACTGCACCGGCTGCCATGCGCTCGATGCCAATAGCGTCGGCCCGGCGCATCGCGGCGTGTTCGGGCGCAAGGCTGGCAGCGCGCCCGGTTTCGACTATTCGCCCGCCCTCAAGAAAGCAGGCTTTGCCTGGGACGCGGCGAAGCTCGACAAGTGGCTTGCCAATCCGCAAGGCTTTGTCCCCGGGGCCAAGATGCCCTTCCGCCTGATAAATGCGCAGCAGCGCGCCGATGTGATTGCCTATCTCAGGAAGGAGAGCGGCAAGTAACCGTCAGCAGCCCCACGGGCGAAATATTCCCCAGCGCCTCTTTCGCAGCGGGGCCGAAAGAGGCATATTGCGGGCATGGACGGCATCTCGGACAGCATGGACAGGTTCTTCGGCCATTCGGCGACCACCCAGGGCATCACGGTGCGGGTGGCGGTGAGCTTCCTGCCCGATCGTTCGCGCGCGGACAATGCGCGCTGGTTCTGGTCCTATCATATCCGCATTGAGAATCATTCGGACCAGGCGGTGCAACTGCTCACCCGCCATTGGGTGATCACCGATGGCCGCGGCGGGGTGCATCAGGTCGATGGCGAGGGCGTGGTCGGCGAACAGCCGGTGATCCAGCCGGGCAAGGCGCATGATTATGTCTCGGGCTGCCCGCTCAACACCCCGACCGGGCGGATGGAGGGCGTGTATCGGATGCTGCGCGACGACGGGCAGATGATCGCGGTGGAAATCCCGCGTTTTCCTCTGGTCGCACCGGCGGTTGCCGACTAATCACCGTTTCCCATGAAGCGTACCCATCTTCCGCTCAACGGCCTGCGCGTGCTCGACGCCGCCGCCCGGCATCTGAGCTTTACCCGTGCGGCCGATGAGCTGGCGGTGACGCCCGCCGCCGTGGGCCAGCAGATCCGTGCGCTTGAAGAAATGCTGGGCGTCGTCCTCTTTCGCCGTACGCCCAAGGGGCTCGAGCTGACCGATGAGGCGGGTGCCGGGCTCGATGCGCTGCGCAGCGGCTTCCTGCAGTTCGAAGAGGCGGTGCGGGCGATGCAGCAGGGCCAGTCGAGCTTTCGCCTGACCATCGCGGTGCCGCGCGACTTTGCCGCCAAATGGCTGCATCACCGGCTGATCGGCTATGCCGCCGCCAATCCCGAAATCCGCTACACGCTCGTCTCGGGCGACAGCGATATCGACTTTACCGAAGCCAATCTCGATTGCGCGATCCGCCTCGCCGATGGTCCGGCGGAGCTCGAAGGCGCGCAGATCGGTCCGGCGCAGTTCGTTACCGTTTCCGCGCCCGGCTATGACGGAGACCGGCGGATCGAATGGCCCGGCTGCCAGCGCGGCGCGGGCGAGGACGAAGCCGATGATTCGACCGTGATGCAGGTCGCCGATGCCGGCCTCGGCCTCGATGCGGCGATTGCCGGATTCGGCATTGTCACCGTGCCGTGGCTGCTTGCCGAGCGCGATCTGACCGAAGGGCGGCTGGTGGCGATCGGCGAGGCACGCGAATCGCGCCGCGCCTTCTGGGTGGTCGCACCCACGCCGCAATGGCGGCAGAAAAAGGTCAAGGCGCTGGTCGCCGCGCTCACTGCAGCATGAGTAGACTTCCCGTCCTGAGGAGTGACCGGCTGACGCTGCGCCAGGTGCGCGTGAGCGACGCCGAGGCGCTGTTCGAGATCCTGTCCGACGACGAGCTGATGACCTGGTGGGCGTTCGGGCCGCACCGTTCGGTCGAAGAAACGCGCGCGATGCTGGAGCCGGTGGCGGCCGAGGATGCCAGCTGGCGCAGCTGGGCGATCACCCGCACTGGCGAGGATATCGCGCTCGGCTGGGTCAATGCGCACCAGCGGCGCGAGAATGTCAGCGAGATCGGCTATATCCTGGCGCGCTCGGCCTGGGGCCAGGGCATTGCGCGCGAGGCGGTCGGGCGGGTGCTCGACCAGCTGCTCGTCGCCGAAGGCCAGCGCCGCGTCTTCGCCGACACCGATCCCGACAACCGCTTTTCCATCGGCCTGTTGCAGAAACTGGGTTTCCAGCTGGAGGGCCATCTGCGCGCCGAATGGGAAACGCATATCGGCGTGCGCGATACGCTGCTGTTCGGGCTGCTCAGGGACGAGTGGCTGGCGGTCCAGCAAGCTGATCAAGCAGCCGCGCCATCAGCGTGACGAAGCCCGGCTGGTCGATGTCAGCCGCCGGATTGTTGACCAGCGCGCTGACGACATAGCGCTCGCCGGTTTTTGAGCGGAGCAGGAAGCTCATCGCCATGATTCCCGGCTCCGACCCGCCCTTGTAGCCAAGATAACCCCAGCGCCCTGCATTGACCGGGGGGATGCCGGGGTTGATCTTCAGGATCGCGCGGGTGACCGGATCGCCCTCGCGTTCGAGCATCGCCAGCAGCCGCGCGATATCGGCGGGGCTGGCAAACCATTCGATCGTGTCGATCTGGTTGGGCCCGCCGGTATAGACCGACAGGTCGAGATTCTTGAGGCGCAGCGTATCGCCTGCCTCGGCCAGCAGCCTGGTTTGCGCGGCATCGTCGGCAGCGAGGAAGCGGTCGCGCAAGCCAGTATTGGCAGGCATTTTAAGCCCGGTGACTTGCTGCGTGGAAAGCAGCGGAATCATGTCCGAAGGCTGGGCATGGCCGCTCGCCCTGACGATCGCGGCGAGCCTTTTCTGCCCGATGGCGGCGATCAGCGTGTCGGTGGCACTGTTGTCGCTGACCGAGATCATCAACGTCGCGAGCGTCTGCAGCGTCATCGGCGCATTGTCGGGCCAGTCCTGGCTGATGCCCGAGGGGTGCGATTTCTGCGTCAGCGGAAGCACGTCGCTCCACTTGCGCTCGCCCGCGCGCACGGCCCGGTCGATCTCGGCGAGCACATAGAGCTTGAAGACAGACGCAATGGCGAAGCGTTCATCGGCGTTGCGGGCGATCACGGTTTCCGCGCCCTTGTCGGTTAGCTTCTGCACGACCAGTCCGGTGCGACCTGACAGCGCGGCGATATCGGCAGCGATCTTGTCGAGGCTGTCACCCTCGGTCCGCGTGCCGGTGATGAACAGGCCCGAGAGCTTGCCGTCCAGCATGCCGATGGTGAAGGTGACAATCGCCCTGTCGAAGCGGATATCGACGCTGGCCGAGCGCGCGTCCATCGGGCGCACTGCGACCACCGCCTGCGCCTCTCCATGCTGTGCCTTGAGCCCGGCGACCACTTGCGCGAGCTGCGCTTCGGGCACGGCAGCGACAAAGGCGGGGTTGAAGATGTCCGACGCGCTGGCCGGGCCCCGCAGCAGCGCGAGCACGCTGGCGGCGCCCTGGTCGAAGGCGGGAGAGGGGGTTACGGCGGGTACGGGGGGTGTCTGGGCGTGGGCGATGGGGCTAGTGATCGCGAGGCCCAGCGCTGCGATTGTCGCCAGCAATTGATGAGGCCTGCGCGCAGGTCCCTCGACTTCGCTCGGGACAAACGGAAAGCTCATTCGCCATTCGCCATGTTTTGCGAGGTTGCTCTCCCCTCCGTTTGTCCCGAGCGAAGTCGAGGGACGACTTACGACCCGCCCCCTCAGGCCCAAACCCTTACGCGTCGATCGCTTCACGATCGACCTGCGCGGCGTGGTTCTGGATGAAATTGAACCGGTGCTCGGGGTTCTTGCCCATCAGTTCGCCAACCAGTTCCTTGACCGCCGCATATTGCTCGTAGGCCGGCGGCAGCGTGACTCGCAGCAGCGAGCGGGTCGCGCGGTTCATTGTGGTTTCGCGCAACTGGCCGGGGTTCATCTCGCCCAGGCCCTTGAAGCGGCTGACCTCGACCTTCTTGCCTTTTAGGATCGTCGATTCGAGTTCGGCGCGGTGGGCATCGTCGCGCGCGTACCAGCTCTTGGCCCCCACCACGAGCCGGTAGAGCGGCGGCTGGGCGAGGTACAGGTGCCCTGCCTTCACGATGTCCGGCATTTCCTGGAAGAAGAAGGTCATCAGCAGCGTCGCGATATGCGCGCCGTCGACATCGGCATCGGTCATGATGATGATGCGGTCGTAGCGCAACTGGGCCGGGTCGCAATGCTTGCCGGTGCCGCAGCCCAGCGCCAGCGCGAGATCGGCAATTTCCTGATTGGCGCCGATCTTGGCGCTGTTGGCCGAGGCGACGTTCAATATCTTGCCGCGGATCGGCAGGATCGCCTGGGTCTTGCGGTCGCGGGCCTGCTTGGCCGATCCGCCCGCGCTGTCGCCCTCGACGATGAAGATCTCGGTCTCAGCGCCCTCGACCCCGGTGCCGTCATTGCTGCAATCGGTGAGCTTGCCCGGCAGGCGCAGCTTGCGCGCGCTGGTCGCGGTCTTGCGCTTGACCTCGCGCTCGGCCTTGCGCTTCAGCCGTTCGTCCATCCGCTCGAGCACCAGCCCGAGCAGCGCCTTGCCGCGCTCCATATTATCGGTGAGGAAATGATCGACATGGTCGCGGATCGCCGCCTCGACCAGTCGCGCCGCCTCGGGCGAGGTCAGCCGGTCCTTGGTCTGGCTCTGGAACTGCGGATCGCGGATAAACACCGAGAGCATCAGCTCGCTGCCGGTCATCACGTCCTCGGCCGTGAGCCCAGCCGCCTTCTTGTTGCCGATCAGTTCGCCGAAAGCGCGCAGCCCTTTCAGGATCGCGGCGCGCAGACCCTGTTCGTGCGTGCCGCCATCGGGCGTGGGGATGGTGTTGCAATAATAGCTATAGCTGCCGTCGGACCAGAGCGGCCAGGCGACCGCCCATTCGACCCGGCCCTTGCCTTCGGGAAAGTCCTGGCGACCCGCGAAGAAATCGGATGTGGCGCATTCGCGATTGCCCAGCTGCTCACGCAGGTGATCGGCCAGGCCGCCCGGGAACTGGAACACCGCCTCTTGCGGCACCTTGTCGTCGGCAAGCTCGGGATCGCATTTCCAGCGGATCTCGACCCCGGCATAGAGATAGGCCTTGGACCGGACGAGCGCGAACAGCCGCGCGGGCTTGAACTTCGCACCGGCGCCAAAAATCTCCTCATCGGGCACGAAGCTGATCGTGGTGCCGCGCCGGTTGGGGGCAGCGCCGACCTTTTCCAGCGGTCCGAGCGGATTGCCGCGCGAGAAGCGCTGCGCATAAAGCTCCTTGTTGCGCGCGACCTCGACCAGCAATTCGGTCGACAGCGCATTGACGACCGAGACGCCGACACCGTGCAGGCCGCCGCTGGTCGCATAGGCCTTGTTCGAAAACTTGCCGCCCGAATGCAGCGTGGTGAGGATCACCTCGAGCGCGGACTTTCCGGGATATTTGGGATGCGGATCGACCGGAATGCCGCGGCCATTGTCGCTGATCGTCAGGTGATTGCCCGCGCGCAGCGTCACTTCGATCCGCGAGGCATGGCCAGCGACCGCCTCGTCCATGCTGTTGTCGAGCACTTCGGCGGCCAGATGATGCAGCGCGCGCTCGTCGGTGCCGCCGATATACATGCCGGGCCGGCGGCGCACGGGCTCGAGCCCCTCGAGCACCTCGATCGCCGAGGCATCATAGCTTTCGGCAGCGGCAGCGGACTTGGCGAAAAGATCGTCGGACATGCCGCAGCTATACGGCGGAAATGCCCGGACGGGCAAGCGGCCCGCCGGACTTATCCGCCAGAATGTTCAGGCTTTGATCGCCTCAACGCACCCTGGGTCCGCCGAACGGCATCGGCGGGGGCGGACGGCGCGTGCCGCGCGGCAGCTGTGCCTGATAGGCGCGGCCGCAATGCTCGACGCAATAAGGGAAGCCGGGATTGACCGGCTCGCCGCAGAAATGGAAATCGGGCTCGCCCGGATGGCCCATCGGCCAGCGGCAGATGCGGTCGGTCAGGTCGAGCAGGCTGGTCTTGTCGGCGATTTCCGGGCTGGGGCGCGCAGGCACCAGGCGGCGCGGCGGCGCGGGCGGAATCGGCGCCTGCTGGTCGCCGGGACCCTGGCGCAGAAAGCCTCCGGGGCCGACCGAAACGATGCGCGGCTGCGGCTTGGCTTCGGGCGCGGCGGTAACTTCGCCGGCATCGTCGATATCATCCTCGTCCTCATCGACCACCGGCGCGGCTACCACCGGACGCGGGGCAGGGGTCGGCGCGGGAGCAGGAGCAGGCGCGGCGCGCACCGGCTTGGCGGTGGCTGCGGCGGGCGCATCGGTCTTGAACGGCGGCTCGTCCGCCGGGGCTTCGGCCTCTGCCTTCTTGGCAGGCTTGGGCGCGGCCTCCTTCTTCGGCGCGGGCTTGGGCTTGGCTTCGCCCGGCTTGACCGGCGAGGGGCGCGACTTCAGGCCCAGGCGGTGTGCCTTGCCGATGACGGCGTTGCGGCTGACCCCGCCCAGCTCTTCTGCGATCTGGCTGGCGGTGAGGCCTTTCTCCCACATGGTTTTGAGCTGATCGATGCGCTCGTCGGTCCATGACATGAAAAGCAATTCCTTCTTGACCTATTGGGGCTTGCCCGGTCTGGTGACCGCCGATAGGCGCATCCACCATGAACGATCAAGCACCAAATCCCCCCGTTGGCGTGGCCCAGACCGGCACAAGACCGGAAGGTCGATCGCCGAGCCCCTTTGCGGAACCCGGTACCGTGAGGATCAGCGCGATAAACTGGGGAGGACTGAAAGCTCTCTATATGAAAGAGGTGCGTCGGTTCTTCAAGGTGCAGTTGCAGACCATCTGGGCGCCGGCGATCACCACGATGCTCTATCTGGTGATCTTCACCGTCGCATTGGGGCGTAGCGGGCGCATGGTGCTCGACGTGCCGTTCGGCGATTTCCTCGCCCCCGGCCTCATCGTGATGGCGATGATGCAGAACAGCTTCGCCAATTCGAGCTTCTCGCTGCTCGTCGGCAAGATCCAGGGCACGATCATCGACTATCTCATGCCCCCGCTGTCCGAGCTCGAGGTGCTGGTGTCGCTGGTGATCGCTGCGGTCACCCGGGCGTTCCTGGTCGGAGGCGCGGTCTGGCTGGCGATGCTGCTCTGGCCGGACATCCACGTGATGCCGCAGCATCTCTGGGCGATCCTGTGGTTCGGGCTGATGGGCGCGGTGATGCTGGCATTCATGGGCGTGCTCACCTCGATCTGGGCCGAGAAGTTCGACCATGCCGCCGCGATCACCAATTTCGTGGTTGCCCCGCTCGCGCTGCTTTCGGGAACCTTCTATTCGGTCGACGCGATGGCCCCCACGTTCCGCGCACTGAGCCATGCCAACCCGTTCTTCTACGTGATCTCGGGTTTCCGCTACGGCTTCATCAGCAGCACCGATTCGCCGCTGCTGGCAGGATCGCTGCTGCTGCTCGCCATCAACGCCGCGCTCGGCATCGGCTGCTATGCGCTGCTCAGGTCGGGATGGAAGCTGCGCTCCTGACCGGCGGGCCGACCGCCGCCGATCCGGCGGTCAATGCATCGTGCGCAGGCGATAGCGCCCGCCGCTGAACGGACCGAAAAGCTGCGGCACCGCAGGATGGTCTACAGGGCCGTTGCTGTCGTCCTTCACCAGATTCTGCTGGCTGACATAGGCGATATAGCTGTTCTCGGCATTTTCCGCGAACAGGTGATAGAAGGGCTGGTCCTTGGCGGGACGCAGTTCCTCGGGAATCGATTCATACCAGTCCTCGCTGTTCGCGAACACCGGATCGATATCGAAGACCACGCCGCGAAAATCGAAAATGCGGTGCCGCACGACATCGCCGATCGCATAGCGCGCTTTCGCCACGCGCGGCATCACCACCGCACCGGAACTGGCGCTGCCATCGGGTGCATCGTCTTGGCCGAAACGGAAAGGATGGTTGCTCATAGGCTTAATCTAAGGTGTTGCGGCGCAGCATACAAGCTTTCCGGCGCGCACAGGCCGGATTCCCCCTTGGCAAGCCGCTTGCCTTGCGCTAATGGCCCGCCTTCTCGCGGATCGACCACGCATTTTCATGCCCCGCGAGAACCGATTGGATCGCCGAAACGCCCGTTTCGGCCCGCCCGGACGGAGAGGTGGCAGAGTGGTCGAATGTACCGCACTCGAAATGCGGCGTGGGTGCAAGCTCACCGTGGGTTCGAATCCCACCCTCTCCGCCAGCGTCGTCCTCGATCTTTTGGCCGTATGGCCGTCAATCCCGTGCAGTCATGACCTTGGGCAAGGAAACCCGATGCATCTCAATGCGTAAGCTTTGCTGTGCCGTGGTGGCGCAGGAGGGATTATGGCGGGCGAGGCTTTTTCGGTTCGGTCATCGCGCGGACACTGGTTATCGGCGGCTGCAGCACGACTGGGCCTGGGCCAGGGCATGACCATGCGCGAGTTTCTGCGCTCTCCGTCGGGCGTGGGTTCGGCGTTTCCCGCATCGGCGGCGCTGGTCAGGGCCGCGCTCGATCCCGTAGACTTTTCGGCTGCGCATCTGGTGGTCGAGTTCGGCCCGGGCGAAGGGCCCTTCACGCGCGAGCTCTTGCGCCGCATGCCGGTTGGCAGCACGCTGCTGACGATCGATACCAGTCACCGGTTCACCCGCTATCTGCAGGAAAGCCTGCCCGATCCGCGCTTGCATGCTGTCACCGGATCGGCAGCGTCGCTGGGCGCGATCCTGCGGCGGCTGGGCCTTGGCCCGGTCGATCGCATCGTCACCGGCATTCCCTTTTCCACAATGGCACCAGAACTCGGTGCGCGCATCGTCGATTCGAGCGCGGACGCGTTAGGTGAGCAGGGCCAGATCATCGCCTATCAGATGCGCGATGCGGTCGCGCCCTTGCTGGCCGCGCGCTTTGCCGAGGTCCGCACCGCGCGCATATGGCGCAACATGCCGCCTTGCAGAATCTACTGGGCGAGCGGTAGGTCTGGCTGACACACAAGCGGCGGTTCACGCCGCCGCAGCTTTCGGGTTTGGCCGGGGCCGGGGGCATGCGCTGGAAGCATGCCGCCGGCCCCGGACTGTGCCGACCCCCCTGAGGCCGGTTCGCTTCGGCCCCCGACCGAAGCATCCCGCCACCTGCAGCCTCCCCCGAAGCTGTCCCCCAGGCGACCGGGATCAAACTGGACGACTTCAGAACAACGCGTCGTCGAACAACGCGTCGTCGTCATCTGCAGGGCCGCCATGGCTGGCGTCTGAGTGCGGCTTGTCCGCAATCAGCCGCGGCATGCCGGGCAGCAAAAAGGCATCGTGCACCACCCGCTCGCTCGCCATGGTATAGCTGCGCGCCATGCGGTCCATCACCATCCGAACGACCTGATCGTCGCGTCCCTCGAGCGATAGCGGATCATCGCGACCCAGCTCGATCGTCAGCAGCGCCTCGATCCTCTCGAGCGCATCGCCCAGATCGAGGCTCTCCTCGAGCTCGTCGGTGGTCGAACGCAGCGCCCCGAGCAGCCCACTGGCCATTGTTTCGGACACCGCCATCGCCTGCTCGGTGCGCTGGGCGCCCTCGCGAATGGCGTTGAGCGAGCTCGCCAGCCCGTCGCCGTCCTGCCCGACTTGTGCATCCGCATGCTGGCGCATGCGCAACGAGATTGCGCCCAGCCCGGTGGACTCGGCCGTGATCTGCTTGATCGTCTGGTCGAGCGCATCGGAACTCGCGCGAATCTCGTTGGCGATCACCGCGACCGGGCGACCGATCGCCTCCACCCGGCGGCATTTCAGGCCGATATTGATCGCCATCTGCTGCACCTCGATCCGCAGGATGCGCATCGCGGCGGCGCGGCCCGACAGGTCGTCGACGGTATCGACGATGATGCGCAGCGTCTCGGCGGCCTGGGCATCGGCAAGCTGCAGCTGCGCGATCATCGCGCTGGCTTCTGCAATGCCGGCTTCCAGGCTGCGCAGGAACACCTGGCCGTCCTCGCTGCCGCCACCCTTGCTCAGCGCGATCAGCCGGTCGGCCTCGGGCACCATGCTGCGCAGGGAGCGGACCAGGGCCTGGGTTTCGGTGCGGAACTCCTGCGCAGAGGAGGTGAGCTGCGCGAGCAGCAGCCGCAGCAGATGATCGCGGGTCGCCGCCTCGTCCTCGGCGGAAAGCCCCGCCGTCGCGAGCGTCGCCTGCATGTCGGCATAGCCTTCGAGCACATGCTCGAGCCGCTGGCGGGCAATGTCGCCGACCTGAATCGCGCCCAGCACGTTGGCGACGCTGCCCTGGATCGAGCGGGCGAGCACGGCATTCTTGTCGGCAAGCTCCGCCAGCATCGCCTGGTGCTTGCGCAGGGCCGCAGCATCGGCCTCCAGCCGATCAGGCACGTGCGGCACGACGCGCTGGCATTCGCTTGCGAGCAGCCGGTCGTTATGCTCCATGCTGCGCAGGCTGGCAGCAAGCCCATCGAGCTTGGTCTGAAGCGCGCCGACCTCTTTCTCGCCCGCCGACAGCTGGCCCGACATCGTGTTGGCAAAATCGACGAAGGTTTCGGCGCCCGATGCGGCGATCTTCACGTTGAGACCGAAAATATGGAGCACGTGCAGCGACTTCTGCACATCGGCAATGTGCGCGGACAACCGCCGCGAGGCCTGCTGGATCTCGCCCATGTCCTGCGCGCGGCCCTGCATCTGGTCGCCCACACTCGACAGGCGCCGCGCCGCGGTGGTGAGATTGCTGACCGCAGCCGCGCCGTCGCCCGACTGGAAGGTCGAGGTGGCCTCGCGCAGGGCGCTGACGATGCCGTCGATCGATTCCACCGCCTGGGCCAGCGTCTTGCCCACGGTCACGAAGCGCGCGTCGATACCTTGCGTGATCTGGCTGAGCAGCACGCTGATCGTCGCCTCCCCGGCGGGGCTGGCGTCGCTTGCGCTGATCCTGGCATGGAGCATTACGGGTCTGGTCCTTGTTCAGCGGGCGGTGGCGTGAAGCAGTTCGCGGGCGATCGCGCCCAGGGGTATGACCTTGTCGGCTGCGCCCCGCGCGATCGCTTCCTTGGGCATGCCGAAGACGATGCAGCTTGCCTCGTCCTGGGCGAAGGTGCGCGCACCGCACTGCTTCATCTCGAGAAGGCCGCGCGCGCCGTCATCGCCCATGCCGGTCATGATGATGCCGACCGCGTTCGATCCTGCATTGCGCGCAGCAGAGCGGAACAGCACGTCGACCGAGGGGCGGTGGCGCGAAACCAGCGGCCCTTCGCGCACGCTGACGAGGTAGCGCGCGCCCTGGCGTTCCAGCAGCATGTGCTTGCCGCCTGGCGCGATCAGCACATGGCCGCGCATCACGGTGTCGCCGTCCTGCGCTTCCTTGACGCTGACATTGCATAGCCCGTCGAGCCGCTTGGCGAAGGCGCGGGTGAAATTCTCGGGCATGTGCTGGACGATAACGATGCCCGGCGAGTTGGCGGGCAGGGCCATCAGCACCTCGCGCAGCGCTTCGGTACCGCCGGTCGACGCGCCGATGCAGACGACCATTTCGGTGGTCTTGCTCATCGCGCGGCCCGAAGGCGGCATCAGCATGGCATCGGCGGTCAGCTTCGCCTCGACTTTGCGCGGCGAAGGGGCCGGCTTGCGCCCCGTCACCCGGGCCCTGGCCGCGCCCTTGACCGTCTCGCGGATCATCATCCGCGATTCCGCCAGATGGTCGGCCACACCCATGCGCGGTTTCAGGATCACGTCGACGGCTCCCGCCTCCAGCGCCTGCATCAGCGTTTCGGACCCCTGTTCGGTCAGCGACGAGCACATGACGACGGGGACGGGGCATTGCTCCATGATCTTGCGCAGGAAGGTGATGCCGTCCATCCGCGGCATCTCGACATCGAGCGTGATGACGTCGGGAACCTCGTCCTTGATGTAGCGCGCGGCGGCAAACGGATCGGACGCTGCGGCGATCACCTCGATATCGGGATCCTCCTGCAGCACAGAGGTCAGCGTCTGGCGCACGCTGGCGCTGTCGTCGATGATGAGCACGCGGATCTTGGGACGGACCATGATCGCTTACACCTTCTGGAAGACCGTGTTGCAGACGGACTTGAGCTGTCCGCTGAACCCGGCGATCGATTCGGAATGCCCGAGGAGCAGATAGCCACCCGGACGAAGTTGTTCGCACAAACGGGTTACCACTTTGTGCTGAGTGGGTTTGTCGAAATAGATCAGTACGTTACGGCAAAGGATGATATCGACCGGCGCGCCGATCGGATAGTGGTCGTTCATCAGGTTGAGACGGCCGAAGCTGACCTTCTTGCGCAGCGCAGCAGCAATGCGAACGTCCCGACGGGAGGGGTCTTTCGGCTCCATGACATAACGGCGGCGCAGTGCGGGCGGCACTGGTGTCACCATTTCTGCGGGATAGATGCCCCTGATGCCGGTCTGCAGCATCTCGGTGTCGAGGTCGGTGGCCAGGATTTCGTAATCGGGGCCATCCTTGGTGCGCGCATAGTCGTCGAGCACCATCGCCAGCGTATAGGCTTCCGCCCCGTTGGAGCTCGCCGCGCTCCAGCAGCGCAGCATGCGCTGGCCGCGCTTCTGGTAGTCGGGCAGGATGTCCGAGACCAGAAAGTCGAAATGGTTGCGCTCGCGGAAGAAGTCGGTCTTGTTGGTCGTCACCGCGTTGAGGAAATCGTCCATGTCCGCCTGCGAGACGTCGCCGCTCAGGATATAGGCGCAATAATCGGCGATGCTGGCAAAGCCGTTGTCGCGCACGCGCCGCCGCAGGCGACCCTCGAGCATCGTCGTCTTGGACGGCGGCATGCGGATACCGGTGGCGCTGTAGATAAGCGCGGACAGCGCCCGAAAATGCTGCGGGCTGATGCCGTCCGTGACCGGCATGGCAAGTCTGGCGGTGGCTGCAGCCATGATCAGTTTCCTCCTTTGGCAGGCAGATCGCGATGGAACATTTGCGGGGCCGTTTCCTGGGTCATAGCGTGACGTAGATGTTGATATTGGCGGTGTGATCGGTGCGATCGTCGCCATCGCGGAACACATGCTGGTTGAGATAGCCGGGCACGATCTCGGCATTCCTGGCGAGCGGGATCGAGACGCCGACGAAATTGCGCCACAGCGACAAGCCGCCGCGCTGGACACTGGTCCGGTTGAGGTCGACAAAGGGCTCCGTGTAGGCAACCAGCTTGTTGTTCGCCGAAATCGGCGCGCGCAGCTGGACAAATTGGCGCATCCGCCAGCTCGTGCCGTCGCGGTCCTCGAACGTGCGCTGTTCCAGCCTGGACCGGGAATCGAGCGTGAGACCGTTTTCGGTCGTCAGCAGCCGGACATTCAACTCCTGATAATAGCGATGCTCGTCGAGCAGCGCCGGGCCGACCGGATCGGTGCGGACATAGGCATAGCCGAGCCCGACATTGACATTCTTGCTGATCCGGTAGCCGGCCAGTGATCGCAGCAGCAGCTGGCCCAGACGCTGGGCATCATTGGTGAACCGCTCCTGGGCCTCGAGCCGGACATAGACCTTCTTGTCGATGTTGATCGTGGCGAACTGTCCTGCCCAGGCATTGGTGTCCTCGGCCGCCAGGGCGGCGGCCGGGCCCATGAGCGCCGGGGCCAGGGCAAGGAGAGCCAGGCGGCGCAGCATCGAGTTTGCCCTAACCATAGCACGGCAACCGCCAGGCCGGCGCTCCGGCCCATAGCGGGCCTGCGGTTCGGGGGCGAGCGGGTGATCCAGCATCAGGCAACCTTCGCCATCGGATGCAGCTGCTGCACATCCTGCGCGGTGAAGATGCTGGCGACATCGATGATCACGATGAACCCGCCCTCGTTGCGGACCACGCCCGTGATGTAATCCGAATTCCAGCGGACGCCGATATCGGGCGCATTCTCGATCCGCGCGGTCTCGATCGTGGCCACCGACAAGACCTTGTCGATGACCACGCCCAGCGACAGCATGCGGTCTGCCAGCGGGATATCGAGAATCAGGATGCGGGTCGACAGTGTCGGCTCGGCTGCGGGCAGGCCCAGGCGGACGCGCAGGTCCACCGTGGGCACGCCCTGACCGCGCACATCGGTCAGACCCAGAAAATAGTCGGGTCCGTTGGGCACCTGGAAGGGCGGCTTGTGGTCCAGGATCTCCCGGACCAGGCCCACCGGGACGGCGAAGACCTCTTCGCCGATCCCGAATTCGACCACCTGGATTTCGTGCTGATTGTTCATGCGGCTTCTCCAAAATGCGCGTCGTCGGAATCGACCCCGCCGCGCTCCAGATCGAGCGCGAAGCCCTGCACGCGCTCCTGCTGATGCGCGACCGAATTCGGCTTGTGCGCGGGCTTGGAAGATCTTGCGGGCTTGGCAACGCGCGTGACCGGGCGAGCGGCTGGGCGATGCGCCACGGCGCTGCGGCCATTGCCGGCATCCACCCGGAAGAACGCGATGGTTTGCTGCAGTTCCTCGGCCTGGCTTGCCAGCTCCTCGGACGTGGAGCTGATCTGCTCGGAGGCGCTGGCATTCTGCTGCGTCACCTTGTCGAGCTGCTGGATCGCCTCGTTGATCTGTGCGGTGCCGATGTCCTGTTCGCGGCAGGCGGCGCTGATCTCGGACACCAGCTCGGCGGTGCGGCGGATATCCGGGACCAACTTTCCAAGCATTTCGCCGGCTTCTGCGGCCGCCTTGACGGTCTCCGACGAGACCTGGCTGATCTCTGCGGCAGCGCCCTGGCTGCGTTCGGCGAGCTTGCGCACTTCGGAGGCGACGACCGCAAAACCGCGGCCATGCTCGCCGGCACGCGCGGCTTCCACCGCAGCGTTCAGCGCGAGCAGGTCGGTCTGACGCGCGATTTCCTGGACGATGCCGATCTTGTCGGCGATCATCTGCATCGCGCCCACGGCCCTGTTCACCGCCTGACCGCTGACATCGGCATCCTGGGCCGACTGGCGCGCGATCTTTTCGGTCTGCGCGGCATTATCGGCGTTCTGCTTGATGTTCGCAGCCATCTCTTCCATCGAGGCCGAAGCCTGTTCGGCAGCGGCGGCCTGTTCGGTCGCGCCCTGCGACACCTGCTCGGAGCTCGACGACAGTTCCTGACTGCCGGCGGCCACGTTGCCCACGGCCGAAACCGTGTCGCCCACGACGCCACGCAGGCGCTCGATCATCAGATTGACGCTGGTCAGAAGGTCGGCAATTTCGTCATTGGTAGTGATTTCGGCAAATTTCGTCAGATCGCCCTCGGCAACCTGGCGCATTGCGACATCGGCACGAGCCAGCCCGCGCGAGATGTTGAGCGACAGCCAGGTGGCTGCGCCCAGGGTGATGAGAACGGCGATGACGCCAAGCGTCAGCATCAGGTTGCGGGCATCCGCGTAGAACTGGTCGGACGAGGCTACGGCGGCGGCCAGCTGCTTTTCGTTGAAATCGATCAGCTTCTCGGCGGTCTTGCTCATCTTGCTTGCCTGTTCGCGGCCCAGACCCATGGTCAGCGCGGCAGCGGCGGTGCGATCACTGTCGCTGAGTGCGACGACACGGTCGGAAGTGGCAGCGAGGTCTTCCCACTGTTCTGCGAGCTGGGTCCACATTGGCCTGGCCTTTTCGGAGGCCTTGTCGAGTGCGAGGTTCAGCGTTTCCTCGACCTTCTTCTTGTTGGCGGCATGGCCGGCCTTGAGGTCGCGGCGCTTGGTTTCGTTATCCTGCATCACGAGGTTCTTTTCCATGCGGATCACCATGGAAATGCCGCCGTCGATGGCGCGTGCGCGGCCGAGCTGGGCAGTCGGCCCCTCGATCACCGTGTTGAACGTGGTGTTGAGGTCGCCGAGCCGCATCACCCCGATGGCTATCACGCCGACAAGGATCAGCAGGAGCACCGCAAAGGCGGATGCCAGTTTGAGTTTTATGGTTGCACGCATGGGTTCAGTCTCGCTTCAGTCGCAGTGGAAGTGAGCAGTAACTCGCCGCCAGAGGTTGTTGAGGATGGGTGATGGCTTGCCGGTCCCGGCAGTGTCCGGAACCGGCATTGCATCAGGCGGCCTCTCCAAAATGGGCGTCGTCTTCGTCTGCGACGCCTCGTGTCAAATCGAGTGCAAAGCCCTGGACCCGCTCCTGCTGGTGCGCCACGCTATGGGGCTTCGGCTTGGGTGCGGCGGGCTTGGCGGGTTTCGCGGTACGCTTGGGCTGAGCGGTGGCCGGACGGCGGACGCTCTGCACGGCGCGGCCATTGCCGGCATCCACCCGGAAGAATGCGATCGTCTGCTGCAGTTCTTCGGCCTGGCTTGCCAGTTCCTCGGACGTGGAGCTGATCTGCTCGGACGCGCTGGCATTCTGCTGCGTCACCTTGTCGAGCTGCTGGATCGCCTCGTTGATCTGCGCGGTGCCGATGTCCTGCTCGCGGCAGGCGGCGCTGATCTCCGAGACCAGCTCGGCGGTGCGGCGGATATCCGGGACCAGTCGGCCCAGCATTTCGCCCGCCTCGGCGGCAGCCTTTACCGTGTCCGACGAGACCTGGCTGATCTCGGCCGCGGCACCCTGGCTGCGCTCGGCAAGCTTGCGCACTTCGGATGCGACGACGGCAAAGCCGCGGCCATGCTCGCCGGCACGTGCCGCCTCGACTGCAGCGTTGAGTGCCAGCAGGTCGGTCTGACGGGCGATCTCCTGGACGATGCCGATCTTCTCGGCGATCATCTGCATCGCGCCCACCGCCTTGTTGACGGCCTCGCCGCTGCTCTCGGCATCCCTGGACGACTGGCGCGCGATCTTCTCGGTCTGCGCGGCATTGTCGGCGTTCTGCTTGATGTTCGCAGCCATCTCTTCCATTGAGGCAGAGGCCTGTTCGGCGGCAGCGGCCTGCTCGGTCGCGCCCTGCGAGACCTGTTCGGAGCTCGAGGACAGTTCCTGGCTGCCGGCGGCCACGTTGCCGATGGCGGCGGTGGTGTCGGCGACGACGATGCGCAGCCGCTCGACCATCGCGATCAGCGCATGGCCCAGCTTGTCCTCATCGGACAGCGCGGTGTGCTGCACGGTCAGGTCGCCATGCGCGATGGTTTCGGCGAGCGCCGCGGTCTGGCGCAGATTGGCGGTCATGCGGTTGACGGTATCGACCAGGTCCTTGATCTCGTCGTTGGTGGTAACCACGACATCCTTGTCGAGATCGCCGATGGCAACGGCATCGATGGCCGTGCTGACATTCTTCAGGCCTCGCGAGATGGTCAGCGAGATCCAGATGGCGGCGGCAATGCTCGCGATCATGGCGACAACCAGCAGCCCGATGAACAGGTTGCGCGCGTCCGCATAGGCTGCATCACCCTCGGCGCTGGCCTTTTCGCCGCCCTCCACGTTCAGCTTGACGAGCTTGAGCAGATCGTTGGAGAAGTCGTCGAACAGCGTGACGCTGCTGATCAGCATTGCGGTGGCTTCGGCATTCTGATTGTTGCGCGACAGCGCAAGGAAACGTTCGCTAGCCCGCTGATATTTCGCGAACTTCTCTTCGAAGCTCTCGTAGATCTCACGCTCGCTATCGGACGAGATCAGCTTTTCGTAGCGGCTGCTCTGCGTTTCGATTTGCTTGGCGATAGCGTCGATATCGCCCTCGACCTTGCGCATTTCCTCTGGGTCGGTCGAGACGACGTGGCGATACTGCTTGATCCGCAGGTCAGAGGTTGCGGTGTTGAGCCGGTGGATGGCATCGATGCTGGGCATCCAGTTTTTCGCCAGATCGGTCGACTTGTCGTTGATGGTCGACATGTTGGTGATGCCGAAAACACCGAGAATGCCGGTGATCAGCAGCAGGAAGGCGAAGGCGCCCGCCAGTTTTGCCTTGATGGTTGCACGCATGGGTTCAGTCTCACTTCGGTCGAATGGGGTGGGCGCGCGGGGACGCTCGCCACCTGGGGTGGTCAATGGGTGTCAAAAATTCGGATGGGGTCTTGCGTCAGACAGGCCGGATCATGCTGCCTCTCCAAAATCGGCATCATCATCGTCGGCCACGCCGCGTTCAAGATCCAGCGCAAAGCCCTTCACCCGCTCCTGCTGATGCGCCACGCTATCGGCTTTCGGCCTGGCAGCGGCGGGCCTGACGGGCTTGGCGGTCTTGCCGACGGGCCTGGCGGTTCTGGCAGCGACAGGCCTGGGCGTCTTGGGCCGGGAGCGGGGGGCTTGCCGCTCGTCAAGCTGGAAGAAGGACACGGTCTGCTGCATCTCCTCGGCCTGGCTGGCCAGTTCCTCGGAGGTGGAGCTGATCTGCTCGGAAGCGCTGGCATTCTGCTGCGTCACCTTGTCGAGCTGCTGGATCGCCTCGTTGATCTGTTCGGTGCCGATATCCTGTTCGCGGCACGCGGCGCTGATCTCGGACACCAGTTCCGCGGTCCGGCGGATGTCCGGCACCAGCTTGTTCAGCATCTCGCCGGCTTCTGCGGCGGCCTTGACGGTCTCCGACGAGACCTGGCTGATTTCGGCCGCGGCACCCTGGCTGCGCTCGGCGAGCTTGCGCACTTCGGAGGCCACCACCGCGAAACCGCGACCATGTTCGCCGGCACGCGCGGCCTCGACCGCAGCGTTGAGCGCGAGCAGATCGGTCTGGCGCGCGATTTCCTGGACGATGCCGATCTTGTCGGCGATCGTCTGCATCGCGCCCACCGCCTTGTTCACCGCCTCGCCGCTGACCTCGGCATCCCTGGCCGACTGGCGCGCGATCTTTTCGGTCTGCGCGGCATTGTCCGCATTCTGTTTGACGTTCGCAGCCATCTCTTCCATCGCCGCAGAGGCCTGTTCGGCAGCGGCGGCCTGCTCGGTCGCGCCTTGCGATACCTGTTCGGAGCTCGACGAGAGTTCCTGGCTGCCAGCGGCGACCTGCGCTGCGGCATCGGTCACGTTCGAGGCAAAACCGGTCAGGCTCTCGATCAGGTTGTTGATCGAATCCTTCATCCGGCGATGGTCGCCTTCGCATTCGATCTCGACCCGCTCGGTCAGCACCCCGGTGCTCACCAGATCGAGCACCCGGTTGCCCTCGGCGATCGGCAGCAGGATGGCATCGAGCATGCCGTTGATCGAACCAACGACGCGGCCGAAATCGCCCGGGAAGTCGCCGGCATTGCCCCGCTCTTCCAGCCGCCCAGCGGCGGACGCGTCGATCAGGCGCTGGATTTCACCGATGATTGCCTGGAAATTGGCGCGCAGTAGCTCGATCGTGTCGTTGATGAACGCCTTCTTGCCGGGCAGCTGCTCCATCGGCGCGTTGAAATTGCCCTCGCCGAATTGCTGGATGCAGGCCATCGCCTTTTTCTTGGCGGCAATATGGTTGGCGACCATCAGGTTGATGCCTTCGGCCATCTTGGCGAAATCGCCCTCGAACTTGCCGACGGGCACGAACACGTCGATATCGCCCCGATCATGCTCGGCGGACATGGTGTTCATCTCGCGGATCAGCCCGCGCAGATTGCCGCGCAGCTGCTCGATAGTGTCGTTGATGAACGCCTTCTTGCCCGGAAGTTTTTCGAACGGGACATCGAAATTGCCGCCGGCGAATTCCTTGATGCAGGCCATCGCGCTCTTCTTGACCGTGATATGCGCCTCGACCAGTTCGTTCACCTTCTGCGCGATCACCGCATATTCGCCCGGATAATCTGCCGGGCGCAGTGCGACGTCGATATCGCCGCGCGCATGTTCGGCCAGCACATGGTCCACCCCGGTGCGCAGTGCCTGGACAGGCCTGTGTGCGGTGTCGAGCAGTTCGTTGACCGCCAGCAGCATCGCGCGCGCGCCGCCGGTGGCGCTCATCGCATCGGCCCGCGCCGCGCTGTCTCCCCCGGCCAAGGCGCGCGTGACGCGTTGGACCTCTTCGGTGGCATGGTCGAAATGCGAACTCGACTTCAGGGAAACATACGGACGCATGGCTTGATCCTCTCTCTAATGTGCCACGGCGGGATAGGCGGTGCCGCTCTCCGGCGACTTGGTATTGAAGATGGCGGACAGATCGGGCAGCACGACGATGCCGCCGGCTTGGCGGACGAGTTCGTGCACGAACTCGCGGCGCCAGCGCATTCCGACCACGGGCGGCTTTTCGCTATCCGCGTGGTTCAGCGTCGCGACCTCGTGCACCTTGTCGGTGCGGATGCCGATCTGGGTCGGCTCGCCGTCGATGGCGATCTCGATCACGATGATGCGGCTGTCGATGGTGTTCTCGGCTGCCGGCATGTCGAAGGCCAGCCGCAGGTCGGCGATCGGGATGATCTTGCCGCGGAAATTGACCACGCTGCGCACCAGCGGCGAGGCGCCGGGCACGATCGTCTCGGGCAGCAGATCGAGGATCTCGCGGACCAGCATCGCTTCGACCGCAAAGGTTTCGCCCGCCAGGTCGAAGGTCAGCACTTCCAGCTGGCCATCGGCATCCCAGCTCGCTGCGGATATCGGGGTGAGTGTGTCCTGCATGGGCTTATCCGGCGGCGCGCAGCCGCTCCTCCTGTTCCTGGCCAAAGGCGACGAGCTGGACCGCATCGAGGATCAGCGCGACGCTGCCGTCGCCCAGAATGGTCGCGCCGGCGAAGGTCGCGACATCGCGGTGCAGTGGCGACATGGACTTGATGACGGTCTGGTGGCTGCCGATGATCTGATCGACCACCAGACCGACGCGTTCGCCGCCGGTGGTGATGACCACGATCTTCTGGTGCGGATCGGGCTTGGTGCCGGTGGCGAACATCTCGCGCAGCCGGATGAAGGGCACCAGCCGGTCGCGCAGCGTGATGAAGCTGCGTCCGCGTGAGCGCATGTCCTCTTCCAGGCTGAGCTCGATGCACTCCTCGACCACCGCCAGCGGGATGACATAGCAACCCTCGCCGACACGCACGAGCAGGCCTTCGATGATCGCCAGGGTGAGCGGAATGCGCAGCACCACGGTCGATCCGTCACCCGGGTTGGAGGTGATGTCGATCGTGCCGCGCAGGCTCTCGATCGTGCGCTTGACCACGTCCATGCCGACGCCGCGCCCGGACAGGTTGGTCACCTGCGCTGCGGTCGAGAAACCGGGATGGAAGATCATGTGCAGCAGTTCGGAATCGCTGATCTGCGCGCCGGGCTCGATCAGGCCTTGCGCTTCGGCCTTGGCGCGCACGCGTTCGCGGTTGATGCCGCGGCCATCGTCGCGAATGGTGATCAGCACCTCGCCGCCCGCCTGATGCGCGCTGAGTGTGACATGCCCGGCCTCGGGCTTGCCCGCTGCCACGCGCTCTTCCGGCGTTTCAAGCCCGTGATCGCAGGCATTGCGGATGAGGTGCACCATCGGATCGGCCAGGCGCTCGATCACCGTCTTGTCGACCTCGGTGGTCTCGCCATGAGTCGAAAGCTCGATGGTCTTGCCGGTCTCGCGCGCCAGATCGTGCACCAGGCGGCGGAATCGGCCGAACAGGCTGGCGACGGGAACCATGCGCAGCACCATCATCGTGTCGCGCAGTTCGCTGGCGAGCCGCTCGATATCCTCGGCGACCGAGCGCAGGGCCAGTTCGCCCGCCGGGCCGCGAACGCCCTGGTTGGAAAGCTGCGCCAATCGGCTCTGCACGATCACCAGCTCGCCCACGCGGTCCATCAGCACGTCGAGCCGTTCGGCCGGAACACGCACGCTTTCCTGCGCCTTTGCCGGGGCGGCCTTGGCGTTGCGCGCGGCGTCGCCGGTCCCTGGCTCCATAGCGGCTGGCGTCGCCGGTGTGCTTGCGGCCGCCCCGGTGTCCGCGACAAATTCGGTGGCCGGCGCGATTTCGGCTTGCGTTTCGTCGGCGTCGTCCGCCTCGATCGGCACGATGTCGAGCGTCATGTCGTCCATCACGAAGATGAACACATCCTCGATATCCGCGCGCGAGGCATCACCGCGCAGTTCGACCTGCCAGCCGAGATGGCATTGGCTGGCATCCAGTTCGTCAAGCGACGGGATCTGGTCGGTCTGCGCGGTGACTTTCGCGTCGCCCAGCGACCGCAGCTCGTCCAACAGCATCAGAGGGTTGGTGCCATTGGTCATGCAATCGGTCGGCAGGCGGAAGGTGATGCGCCAGCCAGCAGCGGCGGGCGCGGAAACGGGGGCAGCAGCGGATGCGGCGGCGGGCTCGGCAGCCACGGACGCGTCTGCGGCACCGATCGCCTGGTGCAGGCGGCCGAGGATTTCGTCGCCGACCGCCTCGAGTCCTGCTCCATCGCCATCGACCAGCGCCTGCATGTGATCCATCGCGGACAGGATCACGGCGACCAGTTCCTCGGTGGCGGGCACCTGGCCCTTGCGAACGCGGTCGAAGGCGGTTTCGCAATGATGGGTGAAGCCGGCCAGAGCATCGAAGCCGAACATCGCCCCCGACCCCTTGAGCGTGTGGAGACCGCGAAACACGCTGTCGACCAGATCGCGGCTGGTCAGATCGTGCGAGAGGTCGAGCAGCGCCTGTTCGATGTCGCCGAGAAGCTCGCCGGCTTCGACGCGGAATGCGGCGATGGGATCCTGCGCGGTCACCGGCCGAGCACCTTGGCAGCGATGCGGAGGAGCTGCTCGGGCACGAACGGCTTGACCAGCCAGCCGGTGGCCCCGGCAGCGCGCGCTTCCTGCTTCATCGCCTCATCGGATTCGGTGGTGAGGAAGATGATCGGTGTTCCGAGCTGGATCGGCAGCTTGCGGATTTCGCGGATCATCTCCAGCCCGTTCATGTTGGGCATGTTGAGATCGGCGATGATCATGTCGAACTTGGCAGCCTTGGCCTTGTTCAGGCCGTCCAGGCCATCCACGGCCTCGCTGACATCATAGCCCGCGCCATTGAGCGCGATGCGGATGGCCATGCGAAGGCTGGATGAATCGTCAACAGTCAGGATCGAGGCAGTCACTGCGGGAGTCCTCCATGGAGCCAGGAATTGAGGTTAGCAGTTGGTAGCAAATCGGCGAGGCCGGCACGGGCCAGGGTCGCGGCGAGCTTGTCATTGGCGTCGTCGGTAAATGCGACGGTTTTTCCATGCTTTACCGCATACACATGCGCGGAATAGACCGTCTGGAAAAACGAAAGGTCGACTTCCTGCAGTTGCGATGCATCGATTGTGACTTTGTCACATTCGCCCAGCGCCGTCAGGAGCTGATCTTTTAACGCGGCGGAATTCTGGATATTGGCAGAGCTGCCAACATTAAAGGTCTTGTGCATGATATCGTCCCCCCGGAACTTGACAGACTTTTATGTCTGACTTCGTCAAATAATGGTTAACGCCGGAGCAACCATAACCCTGATGACGGGTGGGCCTGGGAAGGCGAACGGGTCAGAGGGGCCACGTGTTCGGCCAATCCTGGAATTCTGCTCTAAAATCGCGGTTTTAATTGGCAGTAAAAACCCATGATGAAGGTCGGGTTACCAGTGTGACAAGGCATCAAGGAGCCGCACAAAGCTGCGGTACAGGGCAGTTAATTTCCGGTATAGCGCAGAAATGAAGATAAAACCGAATTTCTACAAGTTCTATATTGGTGATCAACTTGGCTGACGAATGGTAGCGATTCGTCACGATCCGCCCTGGCCGACAGCCGGGACCCCAGACGTGGATGCTTGCCCCGTTTCGGGCAGCGGTCTATCTGGACGGCCTGCCATTTCCCGGCCCCCGTTGCGGAGTTTCTGATGCGCCATTCCCTGTTGCTTGCCTCTACCGCCCTGCTGATGTCTGTACCTGCCCTTGCCGAAGAGGGCATGTGGCTGCCGGGCCAGACGCCCGCGCTGGGCGACAAGCTGAAAGCGGCAGGATTGGAGCTTTCGCCTGCCGATCTCGGCAACCTCAAGGCGGTGCCGCTGAATGCGATTGTATCGCTGGGCGGATGCTCGGCGTCGTTCGTCAGCCCTGAAGGGCTGGTCGCGACCAATCATCACTGCGTCTATGGGTCGATCCAGTATAATTCGAAGCCCGGCCAGGACTATCTGACCGATGGTTTTCTCGCAAAGACCTATGGCGACGAACTGCCCGCCGCACCCGGATCGCGCATCTATGTGATCGAGGATCTGCGCGACGTGACGGCGGTGATGAACAAGGGCATCACCACCAAGCTTTCGGGGCTCGATCGTTACAACCGGCTGGAAGCGAACCGCAAGGCGCTGATCGCCGAATGCGAGAAGCAGGCCAATCGTCGCTGCGACGTGCGCCCGTATTTCGGCGGGCAGACCTATTTTCTGCAGCAGCAGCTCGAGATCAAGGACGTGCGCCTGGTCTATGCGCCGGCGGGTGGCATCGGCAATTTCGGCGGCGAGACCGACAACTGGCAATGGCCGCGCCATACCGGCGATTTCGGCTTCTACCGCGCCTATGTCGCGCCTGATGGTTCGTCCGTGCCCTATGCCAAGGAAAACGTGCCGTACAAGCCCAAGTCCTGGCTCAAGATCGCCGACAAGCCGCTGCGCGAAGGCGATTTCGTGATGGTCGCAGGCTTTCCAGGCGTGACCCAGCGCCACTGGACTGCTGCCGAGGTGCGCCATAATTTCGAGCAGGTCTATGCGATCGACCAGCAGTTGCGCGCCGATTACTCGGCCGCGATCGAAAAGGCGGTGAAGGGCAACAAGGATGCCGAAATCAAGTACGCCTCGATCCTAAAGGGGTCGGACAATTACAAGAAGAAGCTGCTCGGCGAGATTGCCGGTGCCGATGCCATCGACCTGCTGGGTCGTAAGGACAAGGCCGATGCCGATTTCCGTGCCTGGGTGGCAGCGGACCCTGCACGCAGGAAGATGTACGGTCAGGCGCTGACCGATCTCGACGCGCTGGTCGCCGAGTCGAACCAGGCGCGGGTGGACAATCTGCGTCTCGCCACGATCAACCGCGCGCAGCTGCTGTCCGCCGCGCAGCTGCTCTATCGCTGGGCCAAGGAGCGTGAAAAGCCCGATGCCCAGCGCGAGCCGGGTTTCCAGGATCGTGATCGCCTTTCGATGCGCGAGCGGCTGACTCAGGTCGAGCGCCGCTATGATGCAGGCGTCGACCGGGTGCTGTTCCAGCAGGCGCTGGGCGAATATGCCAAGGTCGCAGCCGACAAGCGCAACGCGCCGCTCGAAGCAAAGATCGCCGAACTGGGCATGGACCGGCTCTATGCCGATACGCGCCTCGGCGTCACCGCCGACCGGCTCGGCTGGATGGA
>CEPQ01130633.1_pt1 | contig 74639 bp, 108 predicted proteins | sample 530411 | NCBI WGS metagenome assembly CEPQ01 (sample SAMEA2620039, study PRJEB7988) | marine metagenome | isolation source: saline water (ENVO:00002010), including
GCTTTTTCGTTACGAGCAAACTGAGATACACGCGAGTAGGACCAACTATCTAGTAGGAAGTTAGCAAATAGCGCTTCGTATTGGTCGGCGTTGAGGCCTTTGTATTGGTGGCTCATATTACATTATATTTCACCATTCCACCAAGGGTATTCTTTATACTCTGGTTGTTGTGGTGTTGGTTTAAAAAATCGTTTGAGTAGTTTTTTGATAATTTTTTTCATGGTATCGCTGTTTTAAAAAAGGGAAGGACTTATGACAACGAATTAATAAAACAATCAAAATAAAAAAAAGAGGTGCCTTCCCTTAGTGTTGTTATGGTAAATCCATTTTGCCTTGTTGTGACAGGTTCTTTTTTTCTTCTTGGACTTGCTCAATAGTTTTAGGCTCGTTTGTTACTAAAACTGCTGATTCTGGATCTGTAGCATCACCTTCAGATATTTCACTACCTGTTAATGTACTATACAACCAAGCTCTTGCTTTTCTTGTAGCCTTACCGATTATAGCATCTGTACCCATAAACTTGTTAACCTTAATAGGTATGTCTAGCTTTTCTTCGTTCTTTTCACCTCCATTAATAGACCATTTTACATTCATAACAATTGCAGCACTACTTTCCTTAACTCTTGGAAGCTCTGGTATGATTTGATACGATAATCCTTTAAAGTTTGCTAATAGGTAGCCTAAACCTTCTTTGGTTGGGTACATGTTACCAGCTATGATGTTAAATTGGTTTCCTACAGGTTGAAGACCAGTTAAAACAGCTTCAATTAAACAGTCTCTTACAACACCTTCCGGATAAACTTTATCTGACATAAAACCTAATCGATTACCTTGAAGTTCCATTATAGGTTTCATGTATTCAGCACTTAAAAGGCCTTTTAGTTTACTTGTAGCATCTGCAATAAGAAATGCTTTTTCAAAGTTTTTAATATGATGTTGTCCTACTACTGTAGATACTACTTCATTTAATTCTTGTGCAATTGCTACTTTATTCTGCTTTGCCATAATCTTAGTGTGTTAGTTGTTGCGTATGTTGTACGTGTGCTTTTGTTGTAAACCAAAAAGTTTTTTTGTCGTGATCTACAAATATGCAATCGCAATTTTTGTAGTTATCGGTTGGATTTTTCTCGGTATATACATCGTTAGCGCAAAGATGAGCTCCTTGAGTAAAAATGTTTTCGGTAATAATCTGTGTGTTAATTATTATTGACATAATCTTCTAATTGTTTTTTTGATATGATATAAGATTTTCCTGGTTTACTAGCTTTTAGTAAACCTTTAAGGATATGATTTTGAATAGTCTGTTTACTCACTTTTAAAAGATCTGCAGCCTCTTTAGTTGTGTAGTATTCTTTAGACACTTCTTTAATTTCTGGTTGTTTTACAGCGTTTTTATTGATTTCCAACATCTTTTGTGCAAGTTGTGTTATGGATTCGTCTGTAAGTTTTACTGTTATTTCCATTTTTTAAGGTTTAAAAAAAGGGTGTACGTTTAAAATATACACCCTTTGATTACAGGGTTTGCTATTAACCTCATTGTGCTATTAATGCTTTGATGTTCTTAGCTCTTGGGTAACGATTTTTAATTATTTTTACAGCTTGAGTGTTAGATATTGCTTTGACTTTTTCAGAATGGTTATCGTAATCATCTTTGGATCCTGAATACATCCAAAATTTAACATCATAACTTTTAAGCGACATAGTTTAATATTAAAGCGTTATATTTGTTTATATAACTAACTATTGCCAAATATAAGTTATTTTTAGACACAAAAAGACATAAATAGTAACTTTTTATATTCAAAAGTAATATTTTAACATTTTAATCCTATTTATTAGGATTTTATTACGTAGGTTTGTATATGGATTTATTTAAACGTATAGAGCGTATAATTTTTGATGAGGGTTTGTCCTTATCTGAATTCTATGATAAGTCTGGTTTTTCCAGTAAGGTTTACTACGCTATAAAAAATGGTGATAAGACTTCTTTAAAACCTAGCCAGGCAAAAAAGCTTAATGAGGCCTTTCCAAACTATACTTATGATTGGTTAATGGGTAATACGTCTATTGTAAACGAGCCTAATGTAAGTTATGGTAGTATAATGGATCTTGCTAAAGAAGGTAAGTTGGGTGTAGTGCTAAATAAAAACCATAACGCTCTTTTAGAAATGGATGAGAGTTATGGCCTTTGGTTTGATAAGATGGTAAATGTAGCTGCACTTAAGCTATTAAAAGAAAAGCTTTAATTTTTCGTATTTGTTTTTTAGATAATCTCGTGATACAGTTATTTAGTTCTGTTTTAGATTCTTCTAATTCTTCTTTAAGCGCTTCGTAATCGTCACTGTATTTCTTTTTGTATTTGTTAGGGATGAGCCTAGAACGTTTTACTTTTTCGTTATAATTTTCCTTGCTCATACTCTACAATTTTGTCCGTAATATGAATACGGTGTTTTTTAAATTCTTTTTCTTTCCAAGGGTTGATAAGTTTTTTTTCTTCAAGGCCGTTATACAACGAATCCATTAAAAGGTATATAATTTTACGTAATTTCTTTTCGCTTAGTAGAAGTGCAAACTGAAAATACTTTAATATAATAACAGATAATATACCTCCAATTATCATGCCTACATAATAGAACTGCTTTGGAAGGTCCTTTTGTCCAGACCATTCTACTAAAGTTTCTTTTGGTATAAGGATCTGAATACCAAAAAAAGCGCCTACAAATAATGTGCTGTAAGCTATAAATCTTACAGTGGCTTGGTATTCGTTAAAAACTTGTTGAGAAGCAAACAGGAATAACATACCTATACAAATAAGGCTTAATCTGTTTCCTGCAGCAAAAAGAAAGGAAGACATATACTTGTAGCCAAGATAGCCTTCCATTCCTTTAACATCTAATACTACATGCAAAAAAGGGCTTGTAAAAGCAATTATGCATAGTATTACAAGATAGATACTAACCGCATGGGTTTGGTGATTCTTCTGAATCGACTTGTCCGTTGCAGTTGCATCGGTCCCACTCTGGGCACTCTTCTTCTGGTTCGATAAAATCTGTCGCTGTTTCATAGTTTTCGTTTAAATTGTCTGGCTCACAACTAACAATTAAGCCTAACATGGCAAATAGTAAAATTAACTTTTTCATTGTGTTAAAGTTTTAAGGTTATAACACAAATTTAACGATTAATAGATTACTATAATATTAATAGTCTGATAGTTGTTAACTGATTGTTTCTTTACAAACTTATAAAATTTTTTAATTATAATCCTAATTAATAGGAATTTTTATTTTAAATTTGATGCATGAAAGAATTTAGCTTTAACAGATTTTTAAAAGACAATAAACTTACCGCAAAGGAATTAGTAAGAGTTACTGGCTACAATAAAAACACATTTACTAAATGGCAAGGCTTAAAAACTGATGCCAAAATTTCGCAGGATTTTATTTTGTGTTTATTAAAGGAATATCCACACATTGATCTTGCAAAATATTTTCCAACTCACGCTGAAATAATAAAATTGGCTATTAATTAAAGGGGAAGGCAAAGTAGTTATATTTTTTTTAAATATAAAAACTTTTTAACACTAAATATTGCTATTTATGTCTAAATGTTTCATTTTTAGGATTAAATAACCCTTGTTAATGTTTGACAAATGTTTGACAAAAACCTAATAAAAAATCCGTAACACTTTGGTTTTATATGTGTTACGGATTTAAAAAGTGATCGCGACAGGATTCAATTTTATATCTTAAATAAGACTATTTATGTTAAAAATATAATTAAGTGTTTGTTTTTGATGTAAATTATCTATATTTGAAGTGAAATAAACTTATATTGCTATAATATATGTTTGACAAATGTTTGACAAAACATCTAAATTTTAAAAGGCTGATTTACGTCACTTGTGCAATGACTCACAACGGATTTGTATAACAAAAGTTAAAGATAAATAAGCAATAATTATGGAATTAAAACCGAAAGAAAAAGCAGAGCAGTTGTACCGAGATTTTTATGGTAAAACTATGATTTCAAGAGTTGAAGGATATGGTAAAAAAAGAATAGCATTAACTTCTGCTCTGCTTTGTGTAGAAATACTACAAGTTGAACTAATACAATTAAACAGCAACAAAAGTTTGGAATTATTTAATTACTACCAAGACGTAAATAAAGAATTAAACAAACTTTAATTTTTGTTATACATTGTTGTATGACGAAGCGATTAATAATAAATAAATTTTGAATTATGGTAAATAAACCTAATGGATACAGACCAATGTATTTTAAAGACAAAAGTAAGCGAAGTGAACAGTTTGTTTGTGTTACTTGCGGAAGTAAACCTATGTGTAAAAGTTGTTTGAGAATACCAAAAGAATGGTTAAAGCAATGACATAAAAACAAATTGCATACAACTATTATATATCAATAATACCAGTAAAATCAATACATAAGACATGAGTTTATACAAAATTGCATCTAAAAAACTGTATTAATTAAAATTTAAAAATGGCGACAATAAACTACTTATTAAGATCCAAAAGCAATGCAGCTAACTTGTATGTTAGATTCTCTAACGGTAGAGCTTACAATATTACTACCGTTTTGCCTATTTGTATTGATCCGAAGTTTTGGGATGCCAAAAACCAGAAGATTAGAAATGTTATTGAAGTACGCAATAGAGATGAGATTAACAGAAATTTAGCGCATCTTAAACTGCATATACCAGACGAATTTAACAAAGCTTTTATGGCTGGTGAAATTATAGATGTTACCTGGTTATCTAATACGTGTAACAACTTTTTTAGCCGACCAAAGCAAGAGAAAAAAGGTAAGATTCCTAAACATAAGATTTACTATACCGATTTTGCTCGGTGGTGGATAAAAGAGAAGTCACCAGATTATTTAGTTAATGCTAGTAGCTACATGAATGAGCGTGAACAAGGTAAATACTTATCGTTTATTGGTATGGTTGAGGACTTTGAGGGTAGAAATAAGCTACGTATAAAGGATGTTACAGCTCGACATATCACTGAATTTGTAAAACACTTAGCAGAGCAGAGTTATGCTAGTAAAACCATACAAAGACACATAAGCCGTTTTAAGTTCTTTTTATTTAGGGCAGAAGAGCTTAACATGAGTGTTAACAATGCTTTTAAACAGAAAGTATATGTACCTAAAGCAGAACCATTAAAAGAGCCTTATTTTAACGAGGAAGAGCTTGAGAAGATTTTTAATGCGGATCTAAAAGGTAACAAAACGTTGGAAAACGTAAGGGATAATCTTATTATTGCATGTTGGACTGGATTAAGGGTTTCGGATTTTTTAGGTCAGTTGGATATTAGTAACTTTATAGATGATTTTATAGAAGTGACTACACAGAAGACCAAAACGAAAGTTGTTATACCTGTGCATCCTCATGTAAAGCGTATATTGATAAATCGCAAGGGTAAACTACCAGAGAAGATAAGCGACCAGAAGTTTAACAAGTACATTAAGGATATTTGCAAGGAATTGAAGTTTAATGAGCTTATGAAAGGTGGTATCTATGACAAGGATAAAAAACGCAAGGTTATAGGAATGTACCCAAAATGGAAGCTTATAACAAGCCATATAGGACGTAGAAGTTTTGCAACGATGCACTACGGTAAAATACCTAACAGCGTTATAATGGGTGTTTGCGGTTGGACCAAAGAGGACATGATGCTTCATTACATTAAGAAGAGTAACAGGCAGCATGCCGTAGAATTAAAACAGTATTGGGATAAAATTTATAGTTAGTTATGGAAAATACAGCAATCAAATTATTAAAGCAAGTTCATAGTGATATTTGTGACAAAGGCGAAGTTAGTTTTAATACTTCTTTCGCGGTAACAGATTTTTTAATGAATCTAAAAACAGAAGAATATTTAACCAAAGATGAGATATTAAAAAAATATGGTTCTTCTTTAACTGAAGAACAACTAAAAATATTAGATAAAAACTAACTAAATTAACCATGGGAACAGAAAACAAACTAACAGACGATGTAATTCTAGCAAACGTACTTGAAGCACTAGATGTTAGTGCTAATAAGTTTGCTCGGAAACTTGAATATAAGAGCAGCGCAACTATCTATCACGTATTAAATGGTGTGAATGGTATTAGTACTGAAATGGCAAATAAGGCTGTAGATGTTTACCCTCAGCTTAACTTTTTGTATTTAACCAGAGGACAAGAGCCTATTATTTTAGACCGAGGTACTTCGGTAGGCCAAGCGAATTTCCTTAATACAAAAGGACCAACGTATAACGACGTGCCTCAAACTCTAAAAGATATAAAAGACTTACTTAGTGAGGTTTTGGATCATTTAAAGCAGGATAGGCTTTAATTTTGCTTTACTGGTTGCTTGGTGTACGTGTTATTTATTAAGTCGAGTTTGCCGTCCATGTCGTAATAGATGCCTGTTTTTTTATCAAAGACTTTAAAAGTGTCAATCGCTTGGTACCTATAGCCCTTATCTGAGTTGTAAGAGAAGTAAAGTAATGCAATGAGTATAACGATAATAATTTGCTCTACTGTTGGTGCTTTCATGGTGTTTATTAGCTTAGTTAATACGCTAATATAAAAAATCCCTACTAATTGCAGGGATTTTGTTTTTTAGTGGATTGGCACCATGTTATATTCTTTTAGTTCTTCATCACTTAGGTTGGTTTCTACCTTGTAAGGATTTCCACCATATAAAACTGTTATTTTGCGTTCAAACTTTGGCTTTACTTTACTTAATGATTTGATTGATTTTGATATAACTTCTCTATATCTTAATTCTTCGTCTATTGCGTTCATGTGTGTTAAATTTAAAACTCGACAATTGTAATATCTGCTTTAAGGGCTTTTAATATTTTACCTAGTGTTCTTAGGTTTATATCTCTCTTTCCGCTTTCTAACTTGCTTATGAAGTCCTGGCGGTTTTTGTCTTGAAATATAGCTACTGCTAGATCTGTTTGGCTCATACCTAACGCTGTTCGTTTTTCTACAACAAATTCTTGTATGCGTTGGTTTATTGTTTTGGTTTCTGTACTAATCATGACGCTGGCTTTAGTATCTCGTTATTTCTGTGGCTGCTTATGTAAAGGTTAAAATACATCTTCTCGCTGAAGTTACATTCTTTATAGCGCTTACCGTTTATTAACCATAAGCCTCCTGGGCGTTCTATTGTTACTTTTGTTTTCATTTTGCTAAGCTGTTTGCTTTGGTTTGTAGTAATACTTTAAATGATGTTTTTTCTCGGTGTTGAAATGAACAACGTCAAAACCTTCTTTGTCGCATGGTTTTGATTCCCATGATGTAACCTTGCCAAGTTTAAATATCTGGCTTATGGTGTTTAAGTCTTGATCTATTTTTTGCATGGCTTTACTTTTTATTAGTTATTATCTACTCCATACATGAAGCTAGATAAATCTTCTTCGGTTTCTGTGTTGTCTATTAGTTTTTCAAATAACTTATATTTGTCACCTGAAAAAATAAGATTTCCGTTTTGGTAAATATCAATATTTACAGTTTCGCCATTTTTAACTTCAATACGGTCTTCTGAGTGTCTTAAAAATGTTGTGACGTTTTGAAGATTTTGTTTGTATTTAATTAATATTAGTTGCCTTATTTGCTTCGCTGCGTACTATCATTAAAATAGAATAAGGCTGTTTGGTTTTAGTCTTCAAAAGTTTCTCCTTGGTCGTCTACTTCAAGGGCTTTAATTACTTGGTCCTCGTAAAAGGTTAAAGCTTCTTCAGCTTGTGGATCCTGGTCGTCGATACGGTTTGCAAGTTCTTCGATTTGTTGTTCTTTTTCGCCTCCTAAAAATCCTGCTTCTTGCATTAAGAAGTAGAGTATTTTAAATCTTCTATGTAATGTTTCCATGGTTTTAGTTTGTTATGAATTTATAAGTTCCGTTTTGCTTGTCTTTCTTGGCGTCCTTAACACCTATTGAAAGGTTTAAAAGCATTGTTACGGTTTTTTGATCCTCTTCAGTCTCTAACTTTGTTACTAACTCGTTAAAATAATACTGTCCTGGGTTGTTGTATGCTTGCTTGTAATACTTGTTTTTTGATAATTGTTTATTCATCTTATTTTGCTTTACTGTTTAAAAAATTAAGCCTTTTTATAACTTGCTTAGGTTGGTTGATTAAAGAGATATTTCTAAATTTTCTACTTCTTTAATTATTTTTTTGATTCTCTTTTCTGTTAATTCAATTTTATCATTCCATTTCTTATCTATATAAGAAACTTGAGATAATAAAGAGTTAACCCCTTCAATTATCATACATACATGATAAGCTTCTGGACTTTCAAAAGGATTATGCAAGTTTTGACCAAAATTATCTTTTTCATACTGAAAGTAGTTTGCGGCATCATCCCACCAAAATTTTAAATATTCCTTTGCTTTGTAAGTAGAATAAGTTGCTGAACCGTCAATATTTATTCCTTGGGTTAGTTCGTTGCCTAAATCACAAGCGTAAACAAGTTGTCCTTCGTGATTTTCTAAATGGTCTTTAATAAATTCTATACAATAATCATTGTAAGATTTTAGTTCTTCGTTTGTTTTTGTTAAATTTGTCATGATCTTAATTTTTAAATGATTTATTAATTTTGATTTAAATGCCTGGTTTCGTCGCTGTTGCTGGGCGTTTTTGTTTTACTCTTCTTCATCGATTGCAAACGAATAATTTATATATCCGTTCTCTTCGCTGCCTCTGAACCATTGTACAGGGCATTCGCTTAACCACTCGTGAAAATTTTCACTCATTTTTGATGTGCTCATAATATTATAATTTACTGGTTTTTGATTCGTTTTAATTCCTTGGCGTTCTTTATTACTTCGTTAATCGCTCGGACCAAAAAGAGAAGCCCAACCAAACAACCTAATAAAAGAAACGCATCTATAATGTAATAATGTAACATAGCCTTAAAACGATTTTAAACCATTGCTAAACGCTAAAACCGTAAAAGCAAATAATACTACTATTGCAAAGCTTAAAAGAACGAAGCATATTAAATTTGTCTTAATGTCCTTTGTACCTGTTAATTGTTCGATTGTTTTCATTTGTCGCTGTTTTAATTATTATTAGATATGTCAAAAGTAACATATTTAATATAAATAATTAGCATCATATTAATACTTATTATTAATACGAATAACTGTTATTATAGATAAAATTTATACCTACCGTAAATAGTGACTTTCTGGCGCCTACATAGTTAATAAAAAGAATAAAATATTTTAGATCTTAAGTCGCTCGGACCACCTCAGAGCCCAACAAACACCAAAGAAGAGACTAACAACATACAAGACAATAAACAAAACAAAAAAAAGACTTTATTTCTTTTTGTATTTTTTGCAACTTTAATTTTTAAAGTAAAACACACCTTTTGCTTTAGATTTTAAAGTATTTAACCGCTTGACCTTTAATTTTTTTGTGTTGCTGTTCAGTTGAACAACGCACGCACGCACAATAAAATCAACACTTTCAACGGTTTTTGAGTTGTTACAATCTGTAACTTTAATAATTAAAGCATACCAACACTAGAACCAGGAAAACAATACAATTAAAACGCTCTGAACTATTGAGTTTACTTATTTTATTGTAGATGTTTGACAATGGTTTGACAAATAACCACGTTTTAAAATGTAAGTTTCTGAATAACAAGCAAATAGTAAATAAATATTGAATCGTAACACGACCAGATAAAAGCGAGTTGTTTAAAATAAGTTGCTTCAGGACCAGCAGAAAAAAGCTAAAAGTTTAAAGATCCAGACGAAAAAAGAGACCCCACCCCCAAATACAAAACAGTTTCCTAAATGCGGGCCATGCTGTTTATTATGTATTCTCTTCCAAAGCTCATCGTATAGACTATAAAAAAACTATTCGAGTTCTTTATGATAAACAGCCCAATCCTTTACTATTACTTTATTACAGGCATTTTTAGAAAACTTATTACGGATGCTATTATGGTTAGCAGACATGTAAAAAGCGGCATCTGTAAGAGATTTAAAAGCTTTTATTTCGTTAGTCCAGATATTTTGAATAATCCAAATCATAATGTTGTAAATATAATAATAAAATGATGTTTGTTACTAGTGCGTGATATAATAATTTTATGATTTAAGGTGTTTTCATGGTAAAAATAAGGGTGTTTTTGAGGTGTATTGATGAGATATGTTGGAAAAAAAATCGCGCGAACGCCAAAGGCGTGAAAAGTAATGATAGGGTCAAAAGATGGCGCGGCGAAAAAAATAGTTTGTATGTTAAGTATAAATAGTTTACATTTGAAGTGGGAACAAAACTATTATTAAAAATAAGAACGGATGAAAACTACTGTAATAGTAAACGATGGGAAATCTACCATCGAACTTACACCGGAAAACACATTTGAGGAAGATGTAATAAATGCGATTGATTCCGACTATTCGAGAACAAAAATTAGTGTAAATACTAATGTAGATAAACCATTTGGATTTGGTTCAAATCATAAAATAAAACTGGTTTTAGATACTGAAGATAAAATCCCAATACCAAAACTAGATTTTAAGGAAGGTGTGGTTAAAGAAATTGTATTAGAAGTAAGGCGATGGAATAGGTTGTGGCAAGATTACTCTAATGACATGGAATCTAATAAGCCTCTTGATTTAGATGATTTTGTTAAGTCTATGGAAGAAAAATACTTTGCGAAATGAGTCCGAGCGAATTAAGAATAGGGAATAAAATACTTGTTAGAAATACTGAGAGTATAGTACCGGAAGCTAGAGACTGGACAGTTGAAGATTGTAATATACATCATTTAAAAGACTTGTATCAAGGAAGTGAAGATTGGGAATATAAACCAATCCCTCTAACCGAACAATGGCTTGTTGATTTTGGTATGGAAATGCCGACTAACGAAGACCCGATTTTTGAGCATGGAAAAGGTGAGTATGATGATTGCTTCAACCACTTTAAAAAAACATCACAAAGTTTAATAGACGCGTCTTTTGAATACGATGGAAAAGAGTTTTGGGCAGATAGTAATGGGTTTTGGTTTAAAATTATGCACACTTATACTCACGTAGAATATGTGCATCAATTTCAGAATCTAATTTTCGCACTCACTGGAAAAGAACTAACGCTACAGAAATGATTACTATGAGATACTTAGGACCAACCCAAATAGAGCAGATTTTTGACGAAATGAATCCAGACGACCAGCTAATTGTTTACAAAAAGGCATTTGGCATCAAAGAGATACACCCAGAGTTTAGTAGAACAGATTGTGTAGCTACTGCCATGGGTTACAAAAAGTGTATTAGTGGATCTGGGTTTTATGAAAACGAAAACGGTTAAAAACCAAATACAGTTACTATGACAGTAGATAATAATTTAACAGTAGAAAAATGGTGTAAAGACAATGACTACGAATATTGGTCAGAGGGTTGGAATGAATCTGATATGTTAGAGTTCGCCGAAGCCTACCATAAAGCTAAAGTAGAGAGTATAACAGATGATATTATACATGAAAAATCATTTGAATTAGAAGAACATATTGAGCATAGGACTGGATATAGAAAAGGTGCTCAATGGCTAAAATCACAACTACTAAAAGCTAATATTTTATTAAATGAAGCTAACTGAAAGCATATTTAAACAAGTTATTGCAAAGCTGCAAGAGCAACAAGACAACGATAATAACCGCGCTAAATTATTGAGTGACATATACGGTGCCGATATAGACCCGACTGATAACTCTAAAGTTGTAGAAGCGGTGTTCTTAATGTTTAACGACATTTTCTCTATAGACCAAATGGCAGAAATTTCATTCTTTGTTTATGACCAGGACTTTGGAAGAAAAGCCAACCGAACTATAGACGACCTATGGAACGATTTAATTAAAATGATTGAAGTAGAATACTTCTACGTAAAACCAAAAGAAGATGAATAACAGCGACACACAAGCGAAAACCCTAAAGGTAATTATACTATCGCAATTGCTTATTGAAGCCAACGACGATATTAAAGACACCAACATGTACAAAGGCAAACTAAAAGTGTTTGGTAAACAGTACATCAATCAGTTGGGTAGAGCCATAAAACAAACCGATGCCGTGTACAATGCACAGCCAGAAATGTACCATAACGTTCTTAAGAATATTGAAGAGCTTTGCGAAAAATTGGCACAGTGTGATGTGCACGATATGGTAATGATTAACCAAATACACCAACACTATTCTAATCATAGAGAGGATTGGGAAAGCTTTTTTAAAGTTGAACTTGAGGAATTAAATAGTTAATGTCAAAAACTAAGTATAAAAAAGACTGTAGCATTTGTTCAAGACTTAAAAAGTTTTGTGCAGAGTGTTATTGTAGACAATACAAACCAAAAAATTATAAAGAGTTACATATTAAAAATTGAAACCCTACAAAAAAATATACGCAGAGGCTTTTGGTTATGATGTAGACGACCATACTACATCAATACCAAGTGAAATTAGTGGTGAGAAATCGGTTGACATTCATCATATCGTTACTAGAGAAGATAGAATTGAGAATCTAATGGCTGTTACCAGACAGGAACACAACGATTATGGCGAGATAAAAAAGTATATGTATTTCTTATTAAGAATACACAAACGCCAATTGCAACTGCATAACATAGATTTTGACAACGACTGGTTTTTAAAATGGATGGACCATTATAGACCATTTGCTGCAGAACTTGAAGAAGAATAGAATTATGAAAGATGCCACAGAAATACATTTAATGAGCGAATTATCTTTTAGGGTAACACCTTTATATATACTTGAAGGTGAACGCAGAATGAAAGAACTAGAAATGCAGAGGGAATCAAACAAAAGGTTTTATCAAAATTTGATTGACAATAATTTATTAGAAACGTATTTAAAAGTCACATCACCAAAACCTGCTATTGAAAAAAAATCTAAACCTATAAAACGACCTGTAAGATTTTCAATACTTCCGTTTTTTATAAACTTTTTTAATTAATGGCTAAACAAAAACTTCTCATAGGTATAGATCCAGATGTGGACAAAAGCGGTGTAGGAATTAACCATAATGGTGAAATCACCTTACTTAACCTTACGTTTTTTGAGTTGTTTGATAAGCTTAAAGATATGCGGTTTTACGATGTACCTATGTTTGTTATTGTTGAAGCCGGATGGCTTAATAAAGGAAATTGGCACAAAGATAAAAGTGGCTCGGCTGCTAAAAACGCTAAAATAGGAAACCATACAGGTCGTAATCACGAAACAGGACGTAAGATTGTAGAAATGCTAGAGTACTTAAACATAAAACACGGTGTTGTAAAACCCACAAAAAGCAAAGTAAATGCTAAAATGTTTAAGATGATGACAAAATACGAAGGACGTACCAACCAAGAGCAACGTGATGCTTACATGTTAATACACGGCTTATGAAAGGCATACACGACTTAACAGAACAAGATAAGGTGTATATAGAAAAATACGCCAATGAAGGTAAGGGAGATACATGGATTAGTAATGAGCTAGGTGTAAGACGTGATGTTGTAGGTAAACTCACTACTAAATTCTGGGAACGTAAAATGAATAATAAACCAAAAAGATGATGCCACAATTTTTATTCAATAGGAAAACAACAAAAATGCCAAACGTTAACCGAAGCTTGCTTTTTAAGAATTGGCACAAAAAACATGGTAGAGAATATCATACAGTAGTAGAATTAGACCTACAATTATTAGCCAAAAGTCTTAACGTATCTGAAGAGCAAGCCAAGGAAACTGCAACAAAAGTAGTAGAATCTATTTGGCGCTTAAAAAATGATAGAGTGTAATGAAAGTAAGTTTTGATTTTGATAGTACGCTAACTACAGAACCAGTACAATCCCTTTGCAAAAAGTTTTTAGAGCTTGGTGCCGAGGTGTTTGTCACTACAAGCCGAGCGACTATGATGTATGGTAACAAACCTATTAACAACGATGATCTATTTCAGCTAACAGATATGCTTGGTATTGCTAGGGAAAATATACAGTTTACTGAGCACGACGATAAGTACAAGTTTGTAAAGGACTTTGATTTGCATTTTGATGATGACGTAGAAGAGATTTTCCTCATTAATCAATACCAAGGCAAATGTATTGGCTTACTGTACGAAGAGAAGTTTAACAACGGTATAAAAGATTGGTAAATGATATTCGATACAGACCGCATGTACCGAGATTTAAAAAAGCACCAATACCAAAATGCTTTATCACAAAACGAATTGGTAAACGACATAGGAATCTCTAGGCATACACTATACCGACTAAGTAAAGGAAAGGAAATTACCATGAGCGTATTTTTAAAATTGCTCACATGGACAAAAAACGACGTAACACGATATATTAAAAAAGAAGAAAATGAGACTACTCCACAACACAATTTTAGTAAAACCAATTAAAGAAGAAAAAAGCGGATCTATTTGGCTATTGGCAAGCGACCAAAAAAAGCAATGCAAAGGAAAAATAGTATTGGTAGGTGAAAAATGCACCGACGAACGCTTTTATGAAGGTAAAGTGGTAATATACCATGAACATGCAGGTAAATCATTACCATACAAAGACGAAGACGACCTTATTGTATTAAAGGTTGGTGACGAACATGCTAAAGGTGAAGTGATTGCGCTACTTTAAATAAAAATCCTTAAATTTATCATATATGAGTATTATTTATGGATTTATAGTTTGGGTAGTTGGTTTTGCTTTAATAGCTCTAGCCTTAGAACATTGGAATAAACCATATAAATAAAAACAACTTTTTAAAATGCTCTTTTACTGGAAGCTGGTTGAGTTTTTCAATTAGCTTCATTTTCTTTTTATCAAAAGGTGTTGCATCTTTCTTAGCCATAAGATTATGCCTTGAGTCTTCTGGTATCTTTTTTTCACCACTAAGCATAGCATAAAAATTAGTGCATATATTCTGCCCTCTGGCACTGAGACAAAACAGACTTTTTTCTGCCGAGTTATGTTCTTGCAATAAAGCTATAAAACCGCGTTCTCGCATGTTATTAAACCTAGAGTAGCTATAATCCTTTGGTAAATCAGTATAGTCTCTTATTGTAAAAGCACGCATACCCATAAGCTTTAAAAGTAATTCTAAACATTGCCAGTCAATATCATAATATTTTTGAATATAATTGCGTACTACCATAATATTCTCTAAAAAATCGTAGCCCTTATATATCTGAACATACTGCTTTTTAGAGTATTTCTCGTTATCCTCACGAAGTCTAATCTCTATACCTCGTAGTTTTTTCTTCTTGTACCCTGGTATAAATTCGCTGTTTTTCTTAGCCATATAACATTTATTGTACTATAAAATTACATAATAAATATAAATTATTTGTATTCAATAGATTATATTAATACATTTGTTACTATTGATAGAAATAATCTATACTGTTAATCATGGCAAAGCACAATAACACTTCCATATATCCTTTTGACACCAATGTAACGGTTAACGACGGATTATTAGGTTTTGACGCAGAAAACGTCAGAAAAACAAAAAATTTCAAGGTAAGTGCTTTAGTTAATTTAGTAGTTAGTCAAATTGGTTCTGTTTTAACTAATTCATTAACAAGTGGACAAGTTATATGGATAGAGGGATTAACTTATTTGTTTTCGGACATACAATATTGGCTAAACTCTAATGTTTATGAAATTGAATCCCAAGAAGTAACCCTTCCAAATGCAGATAGTACATATTCTCGAATAGATGCTGTATATGCAAATTCAAATGGTCAATTATTAGTATTGCAAGGACAACCAGCACCAAATCCAGTAAAACCTCTTATAGATAATACTTCTCAAGTATTAATCACATTTATATTGGTAGAAGCAAGTGCATCAGAGCCAAGTGGTGTTTCTGAAGATATTGTGTACAGCGATAACCTAGAAACAGATTGGGGGAATAGCACTTCTGGTTTTAGCGCAGTTGATTTTGATTTTGAAGACACACCATATATAGGCACCAAATGTATTTCTATAAAAGAAGAGTCTACAGATTCTACAGTAATTCGATTTTATAAAGATGAAATCGTTGAGTATGATCCTTCAATGAAGCTACACCTTTACTTAAAGGTAAATAATGCAGCTAATAGTGCAACCAGAATAGATATACAATTGTTTGAGGATTCATCTGGGGAGGAAAGCACTTTTGCTACAATAAACGGAAGTTATTACGGTTTTGACTTTAATAACACAAGTACTTACCAAAGTGTTGTTATTCCATTGTCAGCTATGACAGGGCTTGCAGGTTTTGATGGTATAAATATTTTTGTTAGAGAAGCTGATTTAGCAGCTTTTCTTATAGACCATATACGTATTGTAAGTGGTGTAGGCAATTTAGTATTAAACAACACGTATTTAGGGTTAGCAGATACTTTTGATGATTCTTACGCAGGTAAAGAAGGTTATAACCCAGAAGTTGAGAATGGGGTTTTAGTTTTAAAACGAAAAACTAAACTAAAGAAAATAGAACTAACCGCAACAGCAGATCAAACAGAATTTACAATTAGTGATAACCCAGAAAATTTACACTTAGTTTTTGAAGAACAAGCTCTTTGTATTGATTGGACGTATGAAGATGGTGTATTAACACTAGGGAATGGTGCTTATCTCGATTCAACTATAACAGTAATATATTATAACTAATGAAAAAGCTAATATTATTTATCATTATTTTTTTAAGCACTTTTAGTTTTTTAGAGGCTCAAGTGCCTACGCCGTTTAGAAATGGTGTAAAATTACCATTAATAGAATATTTAACGTTAACCACAACGGAAAGAAATGCTTTTTCTTACGGTGCAACAGATAGAGTTTTAATATACAACGAAACAACAGAGCAATTTGAATATTGGAATGGTTCTAGTTGGTCGTCTTTAAATGCTAATGGTTATATTCCGTTAACAGGTACAGAAGTTGGAAGTCCAGTTACAGGTGATATTGTATTTGGAAGAGGATATATTGGAAATGATTTTTCAGGTGACGGAGAAGATTCTAGTATAGCTTTAGTAAGTGAAAATACTACAGCAGGTTTTTGGTTTAATGAAATTTCTGACCCACGACCAGAAATGGTATATGGGCTTACAAATGGTGGTGTAGAAGATTATTATTCAACTTATGGATTAAGTCGCTATCAAGCTACATTAAGAGGAGATGACCCAAATTATAGAGGTTTAGTTTATGCTGATGATTATAGTTCTAATTATGTAGCTAGAAGCTTAATAGATTTAGGTTATTTGCAAAGTTATGTTACTGCAAACACATCTTTAAATAGTATTTTACTCACAGGAAACGACAGTTACCAAGGTATGAGTATAGGTAATTCTTTTTTAATACACAGCAGTAATGTTTCTCCTTCTCAAGGTTTACAAATAACTGTAGATGAAGATACTAATGGTACATTTCCGATTAGTTTATATCCAAACAATGTAGCTTCACCAGGATTAATTTTAGGTGGTACTCCTAATTTTCCTATTTCATTTGTAGTTAGCAATGCTGTAGAGTTAGCTATTGAACAAAGCGGAGTTAGAGTAGGTACTTATGCTGCAGGATATAGATTACCAAAAACAAGAGGTACTTCTGGGCAAGTTTTAACCATGGGTAGCAATCAATATGCTTCTTGGCAAAATCCAACAAGTGCAGATAATGCCTTAAACTACGTAACCGTAACCGATAGTATATACACATTACAAGAAGCCGACATCTTAGCTTACAAACCGCATATAATTGAGACATATAGAGCTGATGGTACAACACAAGCCGACACGGTAACGATAACATATCCTAGAGATATTGCGCCTCCAACTAATGAAATGTTAGCGGTATCATTTACTAATATTTCTGGAAGTGCCATTAAGATCGTGCCAGATAGTACAGTTGTAATAGATAAGCGTACAAAAACGCAACGACAATACGTGCTGCCAAAAGATTACTTAGGTAGTGCTTCATTATTTAGCGTATCTCAAGACACTATTTGGGCAAATGGTGCGGATTGGGTTATTAGTGATTATACTTATTCAGCACCATCTAGCGGTTGTTGTGGTATAAATCTTAATGGCACTTTTGATGATTCTACAAATTTAACAGTTCCAGCTACTTGGACTGTTTCTGGTGGAGTTGCTAATTACAATGGTAGTGGGGAAGACCATTTTGTTTTTACATTAAGCGAGAACATTGTATCTGGCGACGAAATTGAAATAAGTTTAGATGTTAGTAATAGTAGTGGTGCATCAAGATTTAGATTCCAATATGGTGGTGGTGGTGGAGAAACCTTAGTTCCAACAGCTATAAGAGGTGATGGAAGCTACACATTTACTTACACATTAACAACAACTGAAGCAAATGCAAATCTTATAAGCATAAGAGGTTCTAACTCTGGTGGAGGAGGCTCATTTACTATTGACAATGTATCTGTAACTAAACTTAATTAAGATGAAAACACTAATCACATACCTTTTTATATTCTTTTGTGTTTTTTCTAATGCACAAGATTATTCCTTGATAGATAAATCTTATGAACTTAGTGAAGAATTGCTAAAATTAGAAAAAGAAAAAAATTATAGATTATACAGAGAACTAAGCCAATTAAAAGCACAAATAAAGGATCTCACAGTTCAAGTGAATGTTTTAAAAGAAAAAGCATCAGAAAATTCAAATCTAAAAGACATTTTATCTGCTTTAGAAATAAAACCTGTTAAACAAGATGATTTACCTAATAAATTACAAAAAGATGAAATAGGTGTTGCTTTTGTTGCTTCAGAAGATAATAGCGTGTCTTTGGCTGTGTTTATTGATAACCAATGGAAAATTATTTCACTATGAAAAAACTAATAGTAATACTTGCATTACTCTTTTTAGCATTGTTACCAGCGCAACAGTTAGCGTTTCCAACAGCTTTAGGTGCTGGTGCGTATGCTACAGGTGGTAGAGCATATTCTACTGTAGTACACGTAACAAATCTTAATGATAGTGGTACAGGTAGTTTTCGAGCTGCACTTGGCGATAATAGAACAATAGTTTTCGATGTTAGTGGTGTAATTAATTTGTCAAGTGCAATAGATACTACGATTAATAATGTGACTATTGCAGGTCAAACAGCACCAGGCGATGGTATTACATTTACAGGTGAAACTATAATTTTAAAAGGCGATAACTTAATTATACGGTATTTAAGATTTAGGGGTGCTTCTTCAAGTTCAGATAGTTTTAATCTATACTACGCAACCAATGTAATTGCAGATCATTTATCAATTTCATTTGGTAATGATGAAGGAATGACAGTAGGCAGTGACACATCTTTAACCACAAGCGATTTAACCGTTCAGTACTGCTTTTTTGGGGTTAACGAAAGTGGTGGTGGTATCGTTGGTGATGGTTCTAACAACTATATGGATTACATAGAAGATATAAGCTATATCGGTAATGTGTTTCATAATAATGAGCAACGTTACCCTAATCTCGCTTTAGATGGTAGAGTAGATTTAATAAATAATGTTTCTTGGAACGCAGAAAAACGTCTAGTAAGAGGTAATGGCAGCTATCAGTTAAATCATATAAATAATTACTATGATTATGGTGTATCTATACAAGATGAGAACTTTAATATGCACAGTTATAGTGCAACATCTACACCTACTATTTATACCAACGGTAATAAAATTTCAAATCCTTATGGTGTAGATGCAAGGCCAGAATATTCTATGACATCTACTGTATCAGAAATGAACGCAGATAATTGGTTGATGTGGAGGTGGTTTTTAACAGCATCTACTCCTTATGGTACGGTAGATAGAGGCGACCAATTAACAACAGATTATCAAACATTAAGTCAATATACATTATTAGGTAGAACTTTTACACCTATAACAGCCGATGAAGCTAAAGATAGCATACCTAACAATGCTGGTGCGTTTAAAAGTCTTAATGCAGATGGCAGCGTAACAGTTAATAGAGATAGTTACGACACATCTTGGTTGAATGAAATCAACACAGATACAAGATCGGCTATTACAGACAGACCATATCCTACACCTACGTTAAGCACAGCTTCAAGACCAGCAAGTTACGACACAGATAATGATGGTATGCCAGACACTTGGGAAACCGCTAAAGGTTTAAATCCAAATGTAGCAGATAATAATGGTAATGATTTAGATGTAGGTTACACAAACTTAGAGATGTTTTTAAATCAAGTCGATGATAACATTGCAGAGCCAACGCCTACCGTTAACGTAACAAGCGTACAAGGTTTGCCAGATACACTAACTATAAGCGTTGGCGAAACTTACGATTTTACCGAAGAAGTTTTACCAGCTAATGCCACAGACAAAACCGTTGTATGGTCCAGAAGCAATACAAGTGTTGCTACAGTAGATCAAAACGGTACTATAACAGCTACAGCAAAAGGCACGGTAAGTATAACAGTAACCACTAATGATGGTGGTTTTACAGACACTTGTGTTGTAACGGTTAATGAGGTTTCTAGTGGTGGATCTAATGGTTCTAGTACATCTAAAAAATTGAAATTAATATTAATAAGTAATTAAGAAACTATGGAATTAATACATCAATTATTAGGAACATATGCAATAGAAGTTTGGATTGCAGGTATGTTTTGGTCGCTCTTAGGAATATTGGCAGTAAAGCTATACTATGTACCAAGCAATGTAAAGTTTAATCTAAAATTTTGGTTAAATGATAATTTGGTAGATGTCTTAAAAGGTTTGTTTTGGGCTTTAGTGATTCTGAGATTAGGTGATTATGTGTTACATCTTGCTGAAGATAAACTTAATTGGACCATACCTGAAACCACAGACTTTGTAATTGTGATGATTGTGATCTCTGGGTTTATTCAATACAAGTTGCACCAAAACCGAAAACCAATAAGTAAAAAAGTGCAACAGCAAATGCATGTGCACAATGAAAATTGTAAACACTAAGATATTTTTTCTTGCTATTAAGCTGCTTATGAGGGTAAGAACGCTTAATATAAATAGTAAATATGTTACAAAATTTAATTGTATGTATAGAAGATGTGCCAACTGATGATATTAACAGTTTGTTAGGTTGGGTAATAGGTGTATTGGTAGCTTTTGCCACTGCGTTACTTGTTTATTTGCGTTATGAAAACACAAAACGCATGGATGATTTTAAGTTGCAAATAACAGACTTAAAAGCGCAATTAAAATCTGAAATAGATTATAACAAGGCGCAAGACAATGCCAATATTAAACTTATTACAGACACAGGAAACATCTTAAATGCGGTTTTAAAAAATTCTGAAAGCGAAATTAATGTTGTTAATGAAGTGAAAGCTATAAATGAAGGCATTAAAACCAGAGTAGATGATATACATGCGCATTTAATGAAAAATAAATGAGCAATAAAGAGCTTTTAAAAAGGGAACGAGCAAAGCTGCGTCTCAGAATGTTAGCAAATTTTAAAGACGTGCCAATTGTAGAAGTGCAAGAAATACCAGTAACTAGAAGTTTGTTTCCTGGTACTGCTTCAGATTATTGGGAACGTATAAACTTACCTGAACATGATGATAGATCCTCGTGTTTATATGAGTTAGGTCCTAAAGGGATTTTTGCAACACATATACATGCTTATGCTTCTGAAACTTGTGAGTTGTTAACACCAGGTGCAAAAGTAGAGTGGGTTACAGAAGAAGATATTTATTTCTTAGAATACCCAGCAGTATTTAAAGTGCCTAAGAACATGATGCATGCGTTGGTGAGTTTGGTGGATTTTAAAATAGATATAAGGGTAGATTGGCGCCCAAAAATGGTTGGATGGGAAGGTGATTTTTTAAAAAAAAACGATGTTTAGTATGAAACAACTATCTGAAGTACAAAGAGAATTTACAAGAGATGTAGGTAAGTTAATTACTTATTCTTATGAATGTTTAAACATTGAGTTGACGCTTGGTGAAGCGCATAGAACTAACTCTCAGATGTTGCTTAATTATTTTGGTTATGAGGTTAAAAAAGGTGGAATCCTTGGCTTAAAATTAGTAAAATCTAGAAAGTTAAGCAATACACTTTTATCTAGTCATGGTGATCGTTTAGCTATAGATTTTAATTTTTTTATAGACGGAAAACTTACTTATGATTTTGACCTTATAAAACCGCTTGGTGATTATTGGGAAAGTTTGCATCCAGATAATGTTTGGGGTGGTGACTGGAATAAAAATGATATAAAGGATGGCTTTGTAGATGTGCTACACTTTCAAAGAAAACGATAATAATGAGCACACTATTATTCTTTTGGAAACAACGCACCACACTAGAAAAACTATTCCTGGTGATTATTGCAGTAGCTTTAGTGTATGGCTCAGTAGTTACAATTCAAAAAGGTGTGTATAAATACAAGTACTTTAAAGAAGTAGAGCAGCAATACAACGTAGCAAAAGATAGTTTAGACGCTCTTAATTTACGTATTAAAGACTTGACCCAAAAACAGCAAACCAAAACAACCAGTACCAAAAAACAATCTAAAGCCATAAATGATAAACTAAAGCAAGATGAAGCAATTATTGATAACTCTAATCCTAATGATGATGAGCTTAACGCTTTCATCTCAAAACACGAAGGCAACAGATAGTATTACAATATCTAAAAAAGCGTTAAAATCTATGGCAAAAGAAAGCCGTAAGTGCGATAGTTTGCGTGTAGCTTATGATTTACAACTTAAATCTCTAAATGATTTAATCATTAGTAATTTAGAGTATTTTAAGCGTATGCAAACATCTGAACAACAACGCGAAAAACTACAAATACAATTGGATGACTCTGTAAAAGCACTTCGTAAAAAGAAAAGCAACTGGATATTACCTACCAGTCTTGGTGTTGTTGGAGGTCTGGTTCTTGGTATAGTAATATCTAACTAAAATATTCAAAATTAAAGTATTGCCTTTTATTATAGATTTTATTTATTAAATTTGTTTTAATAATAAATTTTATCTATACATGCAAAGCTTACACGATTTTATTATAGAGTTGCCAAAACCCTTAAACGAGACTTTTAAAACCGAAAACGGCACAGAACTTTTTGCACACCAAGATTTTAGTGTAGACCGATTAAGCAATAGAGTTGCCAAGGTAAAATCAGTACCATTATTTATGGATTGCCCAATTGAGGAAGGTTATGAAGTGATGTTTGAACCTACCATACTCTATAAACAGATTTACCAAGGTGTAAAGCAAGACTATACGCATTACATAGACAAGTCTCAGAAGTTGTTTCGTATTACACCAAATATGATTGTGTTGTATCGTAAAGATGAAGATGATGAGTGGAAAGGCTTTGGACAGAATTTATTAGTAGAACCGGTTGAAACCAAAACCACACCAGTTATTAGTGGTTTGATAATTCCAGAAAACGCACAAGGCCCTAAATACGAAAAGGAACGTGTACGATTATTATATCCAAACAAAGACATCGAAGCACTTGGTGTAACTAAAGGTGATGCGGTTATAAAAGACCCAACCTTAGATGGTGTAAAGTTTTGGATTGATGGTAAAGAGTATAGATGGTTGAGAACTAAGGATATTTGGGCAAAAGCAGTATGACTAAAAAACTAACATATAGCAAACAACGTCTTCCAGACTTAATAGCAAGTCTAAAAAGTCAGGTAAAGAAAAACCTAGAAATCGTTAACAAGGACGTAGAGCGTGATTTGAGTAGCGATAAGTTTTTTAATGTACTTAAAGGTAGACGTATGGCTGCTGAGTTAGCTATTAATAGTATGAATTCTATTGATAAGATAGAACAAGAACTAAAGATAGAAAGTGATGAGAGTTACTTTAACCAAAACTTACCAGTGCTTATTGAGCATCTTAAGCAGATGTTTGACATTAACCTTAAGGTGGTAGATATAGATGTAGATGAAGAAGACTTGGACGATAACCTTAGAGACACTATAAAACCAGACCTAGAACAAATGTTTGGAAAAGATGTTACTAAGCGTATTCTAAAAAAATTAGGTCCAGCAGATGGTTTAAGCGAAGATAAATATGCTAACGTCATTAAGGCACGAGAAAAAGCCGTTGAAGACAACCAATGGGTATTGGGTGTTATAGACCAGTTAGAAGCCAAATTAAATAACGAAGATTTAGAAACCAATAAACAAAAAAGCTGGGCTGTACTTGCCGCAGAAGGATGATATTTTATTTAGGACATAGTGATGATCGCGTTGATGATAAGATTCGCAAAAACAGAAACCAACAAAAAGCTTGGAAATATGGTTACTGCGAGGAATACGATACTATCATTATTTCTAAATATGGTACGTTAGGCCCTATATTTAATGTTAATGGTATCAATATTGGTTTACCAGAACCACCAGAAGACCGTAAAGATATTCTGAATTGGGATAAGACCGAAAAGAACCAACGATGGAAACGTGCCGAATTGCCAAAAGGCCTTACTGCAAAAACACAATACGATGCTGAGTATCGAGAATATATCAAAGAAGAGATACGACGTAGACGAGAAGGTGTTTGGATTTTTATAAAAGGTGAATTGGTTTACATGACTGGTTTATCGTATTATTTCTACCAATGGTGCCACTTAGACGAAGGCTATCCAAATTTTAGGATTATACAAAACGAGTTAATGATCTATTGGGAAGCTTGTAAAGCTGATTATCGATGTTACGGTGTTTGCTATGTAAAGAACAGACGTTTTGGTTGGTCTAGTATCTGTGATGCTGAGTTGATTTATTCTGGCACAACACACAAAGATAAAAAGCTAGGTATTGTTTCTAAAACCAATGATGATGCAAAAGAGATGTTTGACATTGCATTTTCTATGTTTAAGAAACTACCACCATTCTTTCAGCCAAGTTGGGATGATAAGACCTTGAGTAGAATCATAATGAAAGAAACCAACAAATCCAGAGATGATATAGATGAAGGGTTAGATACTTACATTAGATACTATACAACTGCAATCAACTCTATGGATGGTGGTAAAAAGGTGTTTAGAAGTGCTGTGGACGAAAGTGGTAAGTTTCCTAAGCAAGTACCATTTGCTAAGTATTGGCGTATTATTAGAACCTCACACCGACAAGGAACACGTATTGTTGGTAAAGCTATGGTTGGTAGTACAGTAAACTCACTTAAAAAAGGTGGTGATGAATTTAAAACGGTATTTTACCAATCTGATCCAACAGAACGCAATGCCAATGGGCAAACCGCAAGTGGGTTATATTCGTTATTTATATCTGCAGAATATGGATTAGAAGGTCGATATGATACTTATGGATTTAGTATTGTAGAAGACCCAGAAAAACCAATCATGACTGATGAAGGTCGTTATGTAAAAACAGGATCACGTACTTATCTTAATGTAGAATTAGAATCCTTAAAAGACGAGCCAGAAGATTATAACGAGCAATTACGCCAATTCCCACGTACACCAAAAGAAGCTTTTAGGGATGAAAGTGATGATTGTGCTTTTAACCTACCGAAGTTAATAGAGCAAATAGACCATAACGAGGAAGAGCTGGAACACGACAAATATGGTAGTAAAGAAATAGAACGCGGTAACTTTAGATGGAAAGATGGTGTACAAGACACTGAAGTGATTTGGTCGCCAGATCCAAAAGGACGTTTTTGGATTAAGAAAGGTTGTCATCCACCATTAGAGTACCGTAATAAAAAAGAAATGAAGTTTCAGTATGGTATCAGAGCTTGGGCACCAATTGCAGATCATATTGGTTGTTTTGGTGCTGACCCTTATAACCGTGATGTAGGTGCTGATGGCAGAGGTTCTAAAGGTGCTATACATTTACAGACCAAATATAACACCTCAGATTTACCAAATGAGGAATATATTTTAGAGTATATAGACAGACCAAGTAAGGTAAAACATTTCTTTGAGGAAATGATTATGGTAATGGTGTACTACTCTATTCCAGTACTTGCCGAGCTATCCAACGAAGCGTTTTTACAATACATAAGAGATAGAGGTTACAGGCATTTTAGTTTGAACAATCCATTTAAACCTTATAAAGACTTAAACCCAACCGAAAAGAAATTAGGTGGTGCACCGCCACAAAACAGTAAAATAGCCGACCAACAGTTTTATGCTATTGAAGCTTATATAGACGACCATGTAGGTGTGAGTAAAGACAATCGTAAACGTCCTATTGGTACTATGGGAAGTATGGTGTTTAACAGAACATTACGTCAGTGGAAAGATGTAGACCTTAACGACAGAACAAAATATGATGCTTATATCTCTAGTAGTTTAGCTGCTTTAGGCAATCAAAAACGCGTCATTAAACAAAATAACGAAACCAAGAAAAAAAGAAACCCATTTACTACCTATGACAATAGTGGTAATTATAGTAAAGCCGTATAGCCATGACACAGAAAAACATTTACCCAGATCCATTAGCTTCTTGGAAAGAGAAGCAATCTATTGAATACGGCACCAGTTATGCCAAGCACATTATTGCCAAAGAATGGTTTAATGGTGGTATGATTAATTCTGCTAATTGTGAGTATGCCAGTCGTTCGCAATACATCATAGACAACCGCTTATTAGTTAGAGGTATGCAAAATACCGATGACTATAAAAAACACATGGCCAGACAAACAGGTGATTTAGATTATCTAAACCTTACGTGGAAACCTGTTAACATACCAGGTAAGTTTTGTCGTATTGTATATAATGGTATTAGTGATGAAAATTATGCTTTAGATATCAGAGCCAATGACCGTATATCTTTAATGAATAAGAAAAAGAAAATGGAAGACCGCAGAAACACGATGCGTTCTATGCCATTACTTAAAAAAGTTAAGGAACAGTTAGGTATTAATCTTATTCCGCAAGGCTTTATTCCACAAGATGAAGAAGAACTACGCTTATACAGTGAAATAAAAGACCGTCCTAAAATAGAGATTGCTGAGGAATTGATGATTGACTACATTGACAAAACTAACAAAAAGGATTATCTCGAAGCAAAGAAGAATAAGGATTTGGTAGAAATAGGTATTTCTGCAGAACGTGTATGGACCGACCCTTACAATGGTGTGAGTTTTGAATATGTAGATCCGGAATACCTTGTACACAGTTATACGAGTAGAAACGATTTTAGTGATGTATATTACTATGGCTATGTAGATACTATTACTATTGACGACCTAAAACGTGAAAGTAACTTTGATGACAAAAAGTTACGTGAGATTGCCAAGGCTTATGCTAATCTCAATAAAGCGAAAAACGTGTATTATGACAGTTGCGATTTTAGAGATTTATTAGGTCATAAAGTCCATGTGCTACGTTTTGCATTTAAAACCACTAAAACCAGAGTTTATAAAGCTTACAAAAAGAAAGGTACTTTTTATAAAGTTGTTGAAAAAGACGAAAACTACAATCCACCAGAACGCAGTGACTACGGTAAAGTACAAGATGTAAAAGACACTTGGATGGAAGGCACTTATATTATTGACAGTGATTTTGTGTATAACTATAAAGAATGTGAAAATATTATAAGAGATGAGCGCAATGAAGCCTTAGCACCATTTAATGTAAAGGCTACCGATATTCAGAAGAATATATTGCATAGTTTCTTGGATGATATTAAAGTGCCAAACCAAGAGTTGCAGTATATCCACTTAAAAATGCAACATTTAACTGCTGAATTGAAGCCAGACCTTACCATTATTAATGAAGACGCTTTAGCCGATTTATCTGGTAGTGGTAAAAAACAACAAATGTGGCAAGAAACCTTAAACCTATTAAACGTTAAAGGTGTTATTATAGAGAAAACCATTGATATAGGTGAAATGGGTACACAACGTGTACAAGCAGCAAGACCATCTGGAAGTCAACAAGGTTCTGCATTAGCCGCATTATTAAATCAATGGGTTAAATACTATGAACTCATTAGAGAAACCACAGGTATTAATCCGGCACGAGATGGTAGTTTACCACACGATGCGTTGTTAGGCGTTAACCAAATGGCACAATTAGCGAGTAACACAGCAACCAAGCATATTGTAGATACCAGTGTTTCATTTAATAAAACCCATGCTGAATTGATTAGTACAAGATTACATCAAATATTTAGCAGTAAACAAGAAGGTGCAAAAGACCTTGTGCAAATGTATGAGCGTGCCGTAGGTAAACATAATATTGATGTGTTAGAAGTGATGAAAGACAGACACTTACACGACTTTGGTTTTACCGTAAATATGCTACCAACACAGCAAGAGCTCAAAGAATTTAGAGAAGACCTATCATTATTCATACAAACCAATGGTAATGATATAGAGTCTATTGCAGTTAAAAACGAAGCACAACAGATTGCTAAGACCAATACCAAGCTAGCAACACAATACTTATTCTATATGGCTAAGAAAATAAATCAAAGACGTATGGAAGAGCAAATGAAGTTGGCTAAACAAAAAGCAGAGGAAGATCGTAAGTCTAATATTGCAGCCACCCAAGCCAAAACACAGTCGGCTATGGTAGAAGCGCAGATTGAAGTAGATAAAGAATCTAAGATTATACAATTGCGCTTGGCAGAAAAACAAGCCATGCAACAAATAGAAGCACCAGAAAAAGAACGAGAGTTTAAAGAAAAAGTCTTTTTAGAACAATTAAAAAGCATTGCGGAAATGGATGGTAAAAAGTATTTAGAAGACCGTAAAGACCAACGTGTAGATAAGCAGAGTACACAGCAAAGCAAGATGATTACCCAACGTAATTATGATACTGGTCCTATAAATTTTGAGCAAGAGGATTTGTTTAGAGGGATATTTGGTAATTAAAAATCATATTTATTAGGAATTAGTATAAAAAAGTATTATTTTTGGTGTAACGTTTTTGGCTATGAAGTCGTTGCGTAGCTAGGGATTAAAATTTTGGTCAACGACATACAATGGTTAAGGTAAAATATTGCAAACAGTAATTAACTAGCAATGCTTTATAGCCGTTGTTGTAACACGTTTTTTATGTCAGATGTTAAAGATATTAATTCTGATTTAATTTCGGATGTTTTTTTCACTCCTCAAGAGATATTTCAATCCTCAATAGATGTTTTTAATAATCTTAAAGAAAAAGGTGAGGTTATTAAACCAAGTACTGTTGCAAATCACTTGACTGTTTTAGGTCTTTCACTTCAAATGTCTCACAAAGACCATTTTCATAACGAAAATGAATTTTACCGAGATTTAATTCAGTTATGTCAAAAACATTTACCTGAGAAGTCAAAAGATTAGTGAATATTAATTCGCCATTGTTGTTTTCTGACAACTCATATTCAGTTCTTTTCGGTCCGTCATTAAAAATGCTAATAGCCATTAGTTTTTTATTTAAACTAACTATTGGGAATAAAATTAAAGTTCTTGCATTTGACTTTAATACTTTATAATTGGTCTTTAATTCACTATTATCTAAAAGTTCTTTATTTGTCATACATTTTTATTTAGTTCTTTACATATTAAGCAAGAGGATTTCAGAGTATTATTAGTTTCATCAAGGGCATAATAGCACTGCTCATTACACCGACTAAAACTACCTTGGCGGTCATTAGTCATCCACTAATAATATTCTTTCCACCCTCTTGCTTTTTCTTTCCACTTCCCACGTACTGCTAAATGGGTTACAACATGATATAAGGTGCGTTTTAATGCACTTTATAGAGTATTACACCTATTAAAAATCCTACTAAATCATATTTTTAGTATAAATATTTTGTTATTAATAGTTTTTATCTATACTTTTGGTAAAAACTATTAATATTTTAAATAATGGCATTCGGGATTAAAGCAGATTTTAGTAAAGCAGGTCAAGAAGAAAGTTTATCTCCAGTACAACAACCAGAGGTAAAAGAGACGGCTAAACCAACAGAACAACCAAAAGTTGAAACACCGCCAACACCACCTGTAGAACAACCGAAACCACAAAATCCAAAGCCAGAGCAACCAAAAGCTACTGACGCACCAAAGCCAATTGAGCTTGACGATGCACAAGTAGAAGCTTATTTAAAAAGTAAGTACTTTCAAGATAAAGAGTTTAATGGCTTAGATGCATTTTTAAAAACACCTGAACCAACTATTAAGGAAGTTGAAAAAGTTGTTAATCCTTATGAAGATGTTATTGATGAGTCCGAAGAAGCGTATTTTAAGTTTAAACGCGATACAGGATTAGGACGTAAGGAATGGGATTTTGTACAACAAGACATTAATAGTTTGTCTGCTATGGACTTAGCTGTACAACGTGTACGACAAGACACAGGTATGGCAACTTTAAGCACCAAAGAGGCGCAAGAGTATTTAGAAAAGAAACTGGGAATAGATTTTAGTGACGACGAATTATCTGGTCCAGATAAAATAGAATTGAATGGTTTTGTTAAGCCATTTAAGGATCAACTATTTGCACAGCAAGAAGAATACATGAAGCCATTGAGCGATGAAGCGCGTGCAAAGCAACAAGGTAATGCTAATTTGTTAACCTTACCAGACGGTAGACAGTTAACTAAAGAAGCTTACCAACAAGAACTTACGCAAGTTAAGACCGATTATTTAAACGCTATTAAGCAAGGTGCGAGCAGTGCTGCACCTTCTGAGTTTGTAATTGAGTTTAACGATAATGGTGAAAAACGTACCACTAACTTTAAGTATGATTATTCTGAGCAAGATAAGCATAGTATGTTATCAGACGGATCGGATATTGATGCCATGTTAGAGAGACGTTATAAAACCGAAGATGGTTTTGACCATAGCCGATTAGTTAAAGGGTTGTGGTGGGGTGATGAAGCTAACCAAAAAAAGGTAATTTCTGCAGCAATGCAACAAGCAAGAGCCGAGGTTATTGCCGAATTATCTGCTGCGGATAACAATGAGAATTTTAGACGCACACCACCAGTTAGAACGCCTAAAAATGAAGAAGGTTATGGAACAATTACCGATGGGATAGTTGCAGGACAACAAAAGAGTTTTGGGGTTAAAGTTAATATTTAATCTTAAAAACAAACTAACATGGCTTTTACATTAAAAGACAACAATATCCTAGGCACAGGGTCATTAACCTCGCCTAGCGGACAGTTGGCTACAGCAGCCAATTATATCGATCCGTACACTTACGCTATGCAATATGAGCCAGACTTACTTGGTGAAGTCCATTTGCAAAAAGGTAAGGGTAAATTATTACCATTCTGTTCTATTACAGGAAGCTTATTACCTTTTGCTTCAGATGAAGTAAGACATGCAGAACTTGGTGATTTACATGAAGCATTTACTGGTGTTGCCAGAGCAACAAACTCATTTACAACAGCAAGTAATCATAACCTTAGAGTTGGTGAAGAAATTTTAATTTCTAACGGTACTATTGAAAATATAGCTATTGTTGATGAAATTACATCTTCCACTGTATTTGTGGCTTTATCTGCTGAAGATGCAGGTTACACAGTAGGCACAACAGGTTTAAGCTTTATTAAAACTGGTAACATTTGGGGTAAAGGTGAAGAAAATTTTACACAAGGTAGAGAGGATAACCCAGAATTTATTTCTAACTATCCACAAATCATAAAAGATTTCTATTCTGAGAATGAATCTGATATGGCTCACCATGTATGGGTTAAAGCACCTCAATATCCAGGTGGTGAAGGTTGGTTTAATATTGAACTTGCCAGAACTGAGGATGCTTATGACAACCTTATTGAATTAACACACTTGTTACACAGACGAGCAGGTTCATCTTCTGATGCTGTAGCTGCTGGATACCAAAGAGGTATGAAAGGTATTGTACAACAAGTTGAAGAACGTGGTAATATTGGTACTGAAACTATTACTGATATTGAGGAACTATCTGATATTGCTTTTAGAATTAAGCAACAAGGTGGTGCTATGGAATACAACTGGTGGACTGACCATACACAATTAGCTGCATTTAGAAATATGCTAAGTGGTGTTAACGCTCATTATGCTACCGGTTCTTTTTATGGAACATTCCAAAACAAACCAGAAATGGCATTAAGTTTAGGTTTTAAATCTGTATATATTGATGGAATTACTTTCCATACTTCAGAGCTTAAAACTTTAGATAACCCACAATTATTAGGTGCAGAAAACCTTAAGAATACTTCAATTCAAAGTTTAATGATACCTAACGGTGAAGCTAACGTTTTAGAGCAAGGAAATCAGTACAGTAGACCATATTTAACTATTAGATACCGTCAAATGGGTGGCATTAATCGTTACAAGAAAACTAAGTTCTTTGGTGGTGTTTACGGTACAGATCACAAAAAAGACACATTTGAAATGCACGTTAAAACAGAAATGACTAATCAAGTTATTGGTGCAAACAAATGGTTTGTGTTTAGACGCGGAGCTGGTATTTATACTGGAGACTAATCATAATTTACTCACAAAAGGCGTGGTATAATGCTACGCCTTTTTTAATAAAACGAAAATGGAATACAATATTTACAGATTAAACAATTTAAAGCCAATAAGCTGGCAATTACCGTTAAAAGAGACTTTTGTAAAAAAGTTTGTTGAAGAAAACGGACAAAAGAAAGATTTAGGTTTTAGACGTATAAAATACGTACCTGGAACTGACACTATTTTTGCTGAAGATATTAAAGGAGATCTTAAACCAGAATCTATTTGGTTTAGCAAAGGTGAACTTATGGTACGAAAGGACGATAAGTTAAAAAATGAGATCCTACAAAAACACCCTTGGTACGGATCTCGTTATAAGTTGTGGTCAGAAGACTTAGAAAACGAACAACGATTAGCTGTACAACGTGCAAAATCAGAAGCAAGAAAGTTAATTGATGATGCTGATATGGATAATATAAAATCTATTGCCTTAGCAGTATTTGGACCACAAGCTATTTCTTGGAAAGATACTAAGTGTGAGTTACAACTTAGAGAAGAGGCAGACACAAATCCTGCACGTATAAAAGATGTTATTAACCAAGGTAACTACCAAGCTAAATTATTAGCTGGTTTAGCCTTTGTAAAAGGTGTAGTAAGAGAAAACACTAAGCGTACAGCCGTTATTTGGGAAGACAGTCAAGGTGTAATTATAAAACTTGCCAAAGGTGAAAACGGTATTGAAGAGCTTGGACGTTTCTTGAGCAAGAATACCGAAGAAAGCCAAGAGGTATTACAATCTATTGGTGATCGCGTAGAAAGCTTAGTTACAGAAACCCAAAAGCAAGAAGATGATAAGGATGCTAAGATAGCTGAGTTACAAGCACAATTAGCAGCCTTAAAAAATGAAACTGATAATGGTGAGGAACTTAGTGAACTGCAAGAAGCCAGAGACGCCTACAAGGCAAAGTTTAAAAAAGACGTGCCTAATAACATGAAAAACAATCTCGTTTGGTTACAGAACCGACTAAGCGAGGAATGATACTCCAAATTCGTTTGAGTAGTTTTGCAATCCCATGCAACGAAAAGCCCTCCTTGATTGGTAGGGTTTTTTTATTTTAAATATATCATTTACAATAGATTATTTTTATTAAATTTGTTGAAGTGATAGTTTTTATCTATGTAAATAATTATGATAGACCGCATTAAACAAACCGTAGAGACGTATCTAAACACGGATAACATTGGAAACTTTACACCAGAAAAGTTTGACACGATGCTACACAGCAAGGTTATGGAACGTTATGAGGATTTGTTTTTTGAGTTTAATCGTATGCTTAACCGACAAAATAGAGGTTTAGTAGATGTAGGTGTTACTAATACTGCAGATCACCTGGAACAAAAAATACAACATTACCTTATGCCTGACACAACATTAACTTATAATGGTGGTGTTTTTGATTTACCAAGCGATTTAAGGTATTTTGATACTGTGTTGTACGATGGTGAGGCTATTGAATTATGTAGAAATAATAGAGAATACAATATCTTAAAAACCCAAAACCCTACTGAAACTTACCCAGTAGGTTTAAAAGTAGGTAACACTATAAAAATACTACCAAGCAGTATTACCGGTAATGTTACTGTAACGTATTTAAGAAATCCTATACGTGCTAAATGGACTTATGTTGATGTTAGTGGTGTTGAACAATTTAATCCAAGTGCCAACGATTTTTCAGATGTAGATATACATGCTAGTGAAGAGGCTGTTATTACTATAGCGGTATTAAAAGGCTTTGGAATAAACCTTAAAGAACAAGATATTGTGGCCATTAGCCAATCTATAGAGAACCAAGAGTTTAACGAAAATAACGCTGTATAATGAGCTTAACACCTTTTGAATACCATGATGATGAGACGTTACACGGCAGTTACCAATATCTCACTTTAAAAGAGATTATTGACAACTTTATGGTAAGAACGATTGATGCAGATAGCTGGCTTAAAAACACGAGACGCTCTACAATATTAAATTACGCCAAACAAGGTATTAGAGACTATAATAAAAAGGTCTTTAATAATGTCTTTGCTATTGAAATTACGGTACCGGAAACCTTATATTTTGCCTTACCACACGATTATGTAGACTATGTACGTGTAAGTCGTGTTGTAGAAGATAGTGCAACCAATAGTTACCGATTACAACCATTAAACGTTAATACCAATATTAATATAGCAGATGGGTATTTGCAAGACCATAATTACGACATTCTTTTTGATGAAGATGGATATATCTTATTAGCTGATGCTACTAATGTGTACAACAAACCTTATAAGAAATACAGTTTTACAGAAAGTTGCCATGGCAATCCTAATTTAGACACAAGCAGATTAAGTAAGTACGGTGAATTCACAATAGACCGACAAAATGGTAAGATTGCTTTTAGTTCGGATTTAGCAGACCAAGAAATTGTTTTAGAATATGTTAGTGATGGTTTGAGTCCGGACACGTATAACGAAGGTGTTATAAAAGTGCATAAGCAAGGTGCAACAGCACTAAAGGAATACATAAATTATCACTGCTTAAGAGATAAACGTCATATTCCACAAGGGGTTGTAGAGTCAGCAAGACGACGTTGGAAAACTGTAGAACACGAAGCTAAGTTAGACCGATTAAGTTTTGACTTGGTACAAGTGGAAAGAACAATGCGATTAAAATCTAGAAATATATAATATCATGGCACAAAAAATTTATATACAGAATAACTACTTAGTGGTAGAAGACGCTATAACAGGTAGAATAGACCTATCTGAACCAAGCGAGCAGATTAGAGGTCAGGTTCAAGACGGTTATGTTAAAATACGTTTAAAATCAGACTCTTCATTTTTTAAGAAATATAAGTTTGATGACTTAGTAGATAGTGGCGAAAGTGCTTTTGCTAGTGAAACAGTTTTAAATAACTTTTTTAGACAAAACACGGGTTTTAGTTCGGCGTCGGGAGGTAGCGACGCAGGGGGTGATTCCTCAAGCCAAGTTACATTGGAAAGAGATTCTTTAGGAATATTAAATTCAAATCCAATAGATTTTAAAATAATTGGAGGTTTTTATTATCCTAGAAAAGCAATAAATCCAGATTGGGTTTCAGAACTTTTAAGAACAGATATACCGGAAACACAGCGTTTAACAATGCTAGATGTTGAAAAGGATTTAGATCTTTTGGTTGCTAACAATATAAACACAGTAAGAATAGTTATTCAATATAACTTAACTACTTTTGGAACTCAGCCGTTAGTTAATTCAAATTTCATTGTTGATCAAGATAAAAATAATGTTATAATCCAATTTCTTTCTTTATGCCAATCTAAGGGAATAAAAGTATTTACTCAAACTAATTTTGGATATGAAGGACAGCTTAGTTCATTAAATCTTGCTGAAATGCAAAATTATGTAGATTCAAATGATGATAATTCCATTGACAGCAGGAGATTTAACGATCATATAGATTGGATGTGTGGTTTAATTAATTCTTTTAGTGATACAATTATATTACATAAAACCTTCAATGAGCCTGATGGTTTTGGAACTTGGTCAAATCCTGACTCTGTAAACACTGTCTTAAGGTTTTTGTATAAAACAAAGCAAAGATTTGTACAGTCTGCACCAAACATTCCTTATTTGATAAATGCTGTTGACCACGTTAATTTTAACTTAAGGTTTCCAGAATTGCCAGAAGGAATGCAGTCGATATATGAAATTTCAGATTGGGCCGTTTTTAATAGTTACTACTGGGCCGATAATGGTTCTTTTGAGTTTGTTACTTACAAAAGACAGTGGGATTTTATGGTTGCAAATAACTTTGACAATAAGCCTATTATGATGACTGAGTTTGGTTTTCCTTCTAATTACGAAAACCAATCACCAGGTGAAGAGAGTTTTGTTCCAGAAAATGGCCAGTTTGATAGACCTCAGGGTTCAAGGCCACTAACACCCCATACTAGTTACTCTCAAGAAAGAGGGATAAAGGAGGGTGTATTTTACTCAGAGCAAAATGAAGCGGCTGGTGCAATGTGTTGGTCTTTATTTCAACATATTAATGAAAATTCAGATCCAAATTTCTTTCAAGATTCTTTTGGTTTAATTAGCTCTGATGGATCTCTAACAAGGTCTTTCAATCAGCTAAAAAGGTCATTTAAAAATCAATATTCAGAGGAAGGTTTGAGACCATTTTCTTTGTTGGGGGGTACTGTTTTTAACGGTGCCCACATTAATGGTTTTGATAATGGTTCTGGACAAGGTTTTATACCCGAAGATTCTCCAGCCGGTGTTTATATGCCGCAAGGGTCTGGTTATATAAGCTCAAACCTAGATCTTAGAACACCTTTTATCTTGTCTTGTGTTGTAAAACAAACTATATTGCCAGCAGACAATGGAGTTTCAATTGGTATTGATTTTGTAAATAATGGAAATGTAAGGGTTCAGTTTGAAGATTTTTCAAATAGATATAGACTATTTATAAATGGAGTCGAAGTTGCAGCTACACTTGATGTTGGTTCTGATTTTGGGTTAAGTGAAAAAACAATAAGCTTCAACCTTTCATCAAGATTTTTGGACATTTATGTTGATGGTGTAAAGTTAGATTTTATTTCTGTTTCAGATTCAAGTCCATACTCATTGTCTATTAATCAAATTTGGTATCAAGCGGATAAGAAAATAATTTGTAATGGGACAACTTCTCCAGTTAATTTGATAGAAGTCTATTATCAAAATACAATATAAAAATGAATAAAGTTTATGTTCAAGACAATTATGTAGTTGTCGAAGATGAAAAGGGTATTCACCATTTTCCAAAAAACAATTCTGAGTTTGAAGAGTGGTTAGACCATTTTTCACTTTCTAAAATAACAGGTAGATCAAATTCTAGGGAGTTTAAATTTGATTCCATTTCTTCTTGGTTTAATTTAGATAACGTTACTATTTTAGGTGGCTTTAGTTTTCTAAGCGGCAACGACTCTACAGATTCATTTTATAATTGCGATTTTATTTATTCAGACATTAATGGTATTCTATTCGATAAATCGGGTAAAGAAGTTTATTTAGAAAATTGCACTGCATATAGAAATCTTGATGATGGGTTTGATTATGATAGCGATACTATTGCTATTGAGGTTAATTGTGTAGCTTTTGAAAATGGCTATGGTGCATCTACAGGAATTAACAATGGTAGCACAGCGCATTCTGATGCTATTGTATTAAGAATAAATGGTATATATCATTCTAATGAGGGTCCAAATGTTCACGATGTTAATAATGCAAAGTCTTTAAATATAGATTGTATAGCGTATAACTCAACTTCTACAATTGCTGGTAACAAATCGGATTTTGCTTGTGGTACTTCAACAGATGCAACTCAAATGTGGTTAGATGGTTGCGCTACTAAAACAGATGATTCTTTTGGTGCAGAAATAAGAAGTACTAATGCTGATATATATGTAAGAAATAGTATTATTAAAAACGTTGAAAGCGGAACGACTTTAACAAGTTATTAGTATATATAAACAACAAATGATAACCGAAAGAAATACTTTTGTAGGTGGAAAAATGAACATGGATGCCGATGCCAGGCTTTTACCAAAAGGTCAATATCGCACAGCAACTAATATTCGTGTAGCTAATAGTGAAGGTAGTGACGTTGGTGCAATTGAAAAAGTATTGTCTAACGCTGCATTAACGAGTTTAGATTTTGGGGCAGACCCAGTTACACTAGGCTCACTATCTGATACGTTTGAAGATAAAATCTATTGGGCTGTAAAAGGTGCTAATGGTAATTATGTTATTGAATATGATGTAGACAGTAGTACAGCGACTTATGTATTACAAGACGAGCGCGCAATACCAGAACTTGATTTTTCGGAAGACCATAGGTTGCAAATGGTATTGATTGTGGATAGCGATAACGGTAACAGATATTTAGGATGGACCGACAATTATACACAACCAAAGCTTATAAATATAGAGCGTGCCAAAACCTATGGCTTAGATGGTTTTACAGAAGAGCAATTATTATTAATCAAAAAACCACCTTTATATGCACCAACATTAAGCTTAAATGATACAGGTAATAAAGAAAACCACATTAAAGAACGCTTTATCACTATTAGTTACCGCTATAAGTATTTAGATGGTATGTACAGTGCTTTGTCTCCGCAAAGTGAACATGCGTTTAATGGCTTACCGTTTTCTTATCGTTTTGCCACAGGATCTAATGAGAGTATGGTAAATGCTTATAATAGTATTACTATAGGATTTAATACCGGAAGTGCAGAGGTTACAGATATAGAGTTAGTGTATAAAGAAAGTGGCTCTAACAACGTATATATTATTGAGTCGTTTAATAAGACTGAAAATGGTTGGGCAGATGATAGTACCGAAACGTTTGAATTTACCAATAATAAAAAGTATAAATTATTACCACCAGATGAACTATTTAGACTTTACGACAATGTACCTTTATTAGCAAAGAGTATTGCTGTAATAAACAATACAATTGTTTTTGGAAACTATACTGAAAACTATAACCTTATAGAGTGTGACGACTCACCTTTTTCTACAGACTTTACATTAGAAAAAGTACAGGATGCTATTGGAGAAGGTACTGCTACACAAAGTTTAAAAACTAATAGAGATTACGAGATTGCCAGAGTCTATTTGGATGGGTTTGGACGTATGACTACACCGTTAACAAGTGATACCAATACCATACGTTTTGATAATGATGAATCCATATTGCAGAACCGTATAAAAGTTATTATTCCTAATAAAGCACCGTGTTTTGCAAAATATTGTCGCTTTTTTATAAAAGAGAGTAAGCAAGAGTACGAGACAATTGTACCTACTTTATTCTTTACGGAAACAAATTACATCTATTTTTATATCCAAGCTAGTGATGTAGATAAGGTAAAGGAAAATGATTTTCTAATTGTAAAAGCTGATACTGAAGAGATAAAGTCTAACATTGTTAAGTTAAAAGTGTTAGAGGTAGATCGTAAGGATAAAGATTTTATAAGCGAGGATAATGGTGGTCAGCCAGAAGGTTTTTATATAAAAACATCTATACTGAATGAAGATGTACGTTTTGATGAGGATTCTTATAGTTTTTTTGAACTATTAGATTATGACAAGAGTGAGAACAGTGACCGTATGACAAATGAAGGATTGGATCATGTTTCTGTTGTTTTTAAAGGAGACACTTTAAATGATATTACAGCCAACTCTTTATATAGTGGTAGTGCTGATTTACGATATGAAATAGAGATATTTAGCACAGGTGCTACAGACACTTTTAGATGGCGTACCCAGCAGACTGACGGTACATATAGTAGTTGGGATGATAATACTGGTGAAGGATATGCTATTACAGGTGCATCACAAGCTTTAGATGCAGATGTCGATATTACGTTTGCAGCTACTACAGGTCATGGGCCAAATGACAATTGGTTAGTAAAAGTTAATCTAGGGTTTTCTGCTGATGAAGATAACCACTCTTACGCGTTGTATGGATATAACGATACTATAACAATAGGAAGTATTATAACCTTAAAATACTACTCAAAAAAAGAGAACAGTGATGACATAGATCGTTTTACTTTAGACTTTATAAGTAGTGCAGATTATGAAAGTTTAGAAGAGTGGTACTATGGCGATGAAATCTATACACAAATCGCTGCTGAATCTGATTTTGACCAGACATTAGATAAATTCTGGTTTAGAAAAGCAAATTTAACTGAAGTAAACTATTTTGGTAGAATTACACATAATATTGAAATCAATTCGTCTGGTGAATATGATATTTTGCTTATAAAATCGAGACGAGATAGTAGAAATTCTAGTAGAGACGTATATAGTGATAGTTATATCGAAGTTCGTTCTTTAGAGCAGTTGCCTATTTTTGAAAAAGAAATAGAATCAGCAGATTTAGACTTAGATCAGTTTTTTGAAATTGGAAGAACTTATGTTATTGATGAAGAAGGTTATCATTTAGGTTTTGACGAAAATGATACCGACCAAGAGGATGGTGTGAGTGGTGAATTTATATTACCAATTTTTAATTGTATAAGCTGGGGTAATGGTTTTGAGAGTTATAAAATACGTGATGAGTTTAATGCGCGAACCATGAAAATGGATAGTCGTAGCAGCACACCTATTGAGGATTATAGACAGAATAAGCGTATCGCATCTTATACTTGGGGAGGTGTGTTTGAACAGACCACAAATTATAACGCTTTAAATGAGTTTAATTTATCTTTAAAAAACTTTAAAGACCTGGATGATGCTTATGGTTCTATACAGCGTATGGTGTCATGGAATACAGATTTAGATGTGTACCAAGAAGATAAAGTAACCCAAGTATTTTATGACAGTTCTGTTTTATATGACCAATCTAATAATGAAAACCTTGTTAAGTCTGAAGATATTTTAAAGAACATAAGACCTTATGCTGGTGAGTTTGGTATAAGTACGCATCCAGAAAGTTTAGCTGTGTATGGTAATTATACGTATTGGGCTGACGCTAGAAGAGGGGTAATGTTAAGAAAAGGTAGAAGTGGTATTGAAATTATTAGCAATTTTGGTATGCGTGATTGGTTTAGAGACGTATTTAAATCTGATACCTTAGATTTAATCTTAGGTGGTTACGATAACCATACAGGACAATACGTTGTAAGCCTAGATGGTAATACACTTAGTTTTGATGAAAAAGTAAAAGGATGGACTTCATTTTATAGTTATTTGCCAGATTGGATAGTTAAGCTAAACAATACGTTTTATACAATAAAAGATGGTGAGCTTTGGCAACATCATACAGGATCTACGACATGTATTTTTTATAATATTTCTTATGAGGCCAAGGTTACTACTATTTTTAACGAATCACATCAAATAGACAAGATTTATAAAGCCTGCGTATTAGAATCTGATCGAGCTTGGTCAGTGGATTTTGAAAATAATCTAAGTCAAGGAAGTATATCTAGTTCAGAATTTAACCAAAAAGAAAGTCGATGGTTTGCTTATTTAAGGCAAAATGAAAGTTCATCAGATATTAATCGCAGAAGTTTTGGTATAGGAAATATAACAGCTTTAGACACTTTGCAAATTACTTTTTCAAGGATAAATGACTCTGTAAGTATAGGTGATGATTTATATCAGATTAATGGTGGTTTACAAGAAGAATTAGGCACTATTACCGCTATTGACAGAAGTACAGGGATTATAACTGTAGATGCGTTGGCAAACACACCTATAGTTAATAATTTTGTATATGCATTAAAAAATGCTCGTATAGAAGGTGCTGAAATTAGAGGTTATTATTTAGAAGCTGAATTAAGTAGTAGTGGTGGATTACAAAACGAATTGTTTGCTGTTAGTATGAATTTGGTTAAGAGTTATGTTTAAATACCATACTACTATATCCTTCTGCAGATTTTATAAAACCACACTCTGATAATGTATTTATTAAGTTAGGCTGTTTTACAAAAGTAATAATAGTATTCATTCCTTTTTTTTTAGCTATATCTATTAACGATGCTACAAGTAGTTTTAAAGCTTCTTTCCTAACGGCTTTGTTTTTTACTTTGTGATTAGATATGACATATTCTAATAGTCCGAAGGCTCGTGCATTTGTAAAGTAAATGAATCCAGCACAAATATTTTCATATCCTTGGCTAACCATAATACCAAACTTAAGATTATCTAATAGCTCTATTGAAGGTGGGTTGGACCAACGATGCCATTTCCACCAGGTTATAAGTTCTGGGTAATCATTTATAGTTGTAAGTCGGACATTAAAACTCATATCGCTTGTTTAATAGTTTTATAAAGTATAGGAATGTAATATTCCGTTGTTTGAATGTGTTTGTGACCTAGTATTTTAGAAACTGTTTTTAGATCTGTTCCGTTACTTAATGCAAATGTAGCACCTGAAGCCCTTAATGAATGAAATCTCATGTCTTTATAAAGATACTTCTTAGTTATTTTATCTACACTCGTAGAGCTATATTTACCACCATTTAACCCTTCAAATAAATATTCTTTTGGTTTGTATTCTTTATGATATTCTCTTAAAATATTAATTGTGTTTTCACTTATAATAACAACTCTATCTTTACAGCCTTTTGATTGGTTTATTTTCAACGTCATTAAGCTACCATTAATATCCGATATTTTTATATTTAAAAGTTCGGATTTTCTGAGCCAACAGCAAAGAGATAAAGCTAGTATTGCCTTGTGTTTTTTGTTTTCTATATTTTGTATCTTTTCACTTAAAATATAACAATCATATACTTTTGGCTTTTTGTATTCTTTTGGTGGTCTAATGGAACTAAAACCTTTAACTTGCTTTCTAAGGTACAACTTAAAATAAGACTTTATAGCATTTATAGCCACGTTTCTAAAACTATTGCTTTTATTTCTTATTGATATATTGTAATTAAGTATATCCTCATTATTTACTCTTAACGGAACGTTATCAGAATAGTTTAAAAATAGTTTTACATGATAAAGATAGTTTGCAGGTGTTCTACCAGAGTATTTTAGCTGTAGTAATTGTTCAAACTCTTTTAAAACAACACTTATGTTTTTTGAATTGCACATTATTATTAAGTTTTTTGTTTGGTGTAGTTATTCTTTAGTTATGCCATATCATTAACAGCATTTTAGCAAACCTTTAAATAGTTTTTTAGAACGTCATTTTTAATTTTGATAACAAATAAAACAAAGTTATTATGGGGCTGACAATCCAAATCCAAAATGGAGTATGTGAAAGCGAAAAACCATTTAAAATAATCGAGTAGCCGAGCTTCAAAACAACAGTTTGATTGCACTGCGAAGTGAGTTAAGAAACATAATTAAAATAGTCGCTTAAAAGTTAGGATAAAGCGACATAAATCTTATTTAAAATGAAACAATTTGGGAAATACGTGCCGTTTTTAATGTTCTTTATGGCACTTACATTTAATAGTTGTAGTGAAGATGATATTGCAAATGACAATAGTAAATTCCAACAAAGTCATCTTACTAAAAGTAACAATATTTATGAGGTTATAAAAACAAATTTGTATAATAACCTGCTTGCTTCCGAAAATTTAGACTATAAATCTATACCTACAAATGAAGCAATTTCCAATGATGTTTTCGAATTGTTCGAAACTTCTTTGTACGAATCATCACCAGAAGTAGCAACAGTTTATAACCAAGAAATGGTAACTTTTCTCAGCGAACAAGAGATTGAGAATATGAATATTTCAGAACTTGAAAAAGAATTTTTAACCAAAACTCTTGATTATTACAACCGAGACGATTTGGATGGTTTTATGCTATATTTCGATACAGAAAAAGAAAATTTTCTTAATGCTATTTCAAATTCAAATGAACAACTAGAAGAAAGATTTATGCCAGTTATAGCTGCTTTTGATGGGATTTATGACTATTATACTCTTAGAGTTTATCAAAAGGATAATTGTGCCGACAGAGCAGTTAAAGGTGCCGCTTGGGGAGCGTTATTCGGTGCAGCACAAGGTTTTGTTCGTGGCTGCATTACTGGTGCATTTTTAGGTTTTAACCCTGGGTCTGTTGCGGCCGGATGCATGGGTGGTATGATAGTTGGCATGGTACGAGGTGCTGTTGTTGGCGCGGTTGAAGAAGGTGTTCGATGCGAATTAGGTGGTTAGAACTGAAAAATGCCTTCTTCCAAACTTGTGTTATTCTATTATTTACATTTATCATTCACGGTTGTACCGCAAATAATCTGATATGGTATTTAATCGGTATTGTAATATGTACACCCATAACTTATATTTTAAATGTTCATATTATGAAACCATTAATTAAAAAAATATGGAAGAGAGATGACATGGCATAACATGGTATAAACGCAATAGCGGTTCAGGTGCAAACTTGAACCGTTTTTGTTTATATTTAAGTTTCATTTTAACCGAATAGCAGTTGCATAAAATCCGCTACTGCGCTTATACAAAACCGTTATAGGGCATTTAACCCAAACGATTCAATAAGTTTTATACAATCTTCTTTAGTTTCTTTATCTACTAAAATCCATTCTGGATAGCCTTCTCTATATCCTAATAAAAATGAAACTTGCCATCCTCTTGTACTTCCAATATCCCAACTTTCACCGCTATTTTCATAAGGTTCTAAAATATCGGCAGCAATTATTTTGTTTACATTTATGTACTTCATAATAAAAACGCCCTATAACAATGTATAAAAATAATAGCCTTGTTATAGGTCTTTTTAGAGGCTATTACTTACTTACTTATTAATTATTTGTTTAACTCAATTTTTTTACCTGTTTGCTCGGCTACTATTCTTATACTAAACGTTGTATGCAATAAAAATTATTTGCAATCACATCTCTTATTACATCCTTCCCAATACCAAGTCCCACAATTTTTACACTCAACAGCATCTTCTTCCATAAATTTTCTAAATGCTTTAAAACTTCGCCAATGAAACCAAGGTTTTTCTTTTTGTAAAAATTGCTCTTTATCTTTTGTTATTATTGTTTCTAATTCCATAATTTTTACTGTTCACTTCGTCATACAACAATGTATAACCGTTATTACTTTTTTAGGTTTTCTAATTCAATTTCTAGTGCAGCTATTCTGTGTATAAAAAAGGCAGTTACAAAATCAATGTAATGAGCTTCACTACCTTTTACTTTTTTCCCTACATTAATTATACTTTGTAAATCTTCTTGCAGTTTATCTGCTCTTTTTGCTATTTTGTTTTGTCTTTCGTTCATTTTTATAATTTTAAGTTTTTAATTCACGTAACAACGGTTATACAAATACGTTGGTTGCAATAATTATTAAAAAATTGGCGACCACTCAAACGCAAGCAAAAACGCTTCATATACGGCTGCATATAAATCATATTTGCTAATTCAAGTTTATATTGTCAAATTCAGGAGCGTTTATTTCACATATAAACTTACCAATAACTCTATACCCATCAGGGCATTTATTTTCAGCTTCTTTAAAACTATTAGCTTTAATCCTTTCACCCGCCATTAATCCGCTTAAACTTTCAGTTAGATAAATGTTCTTTTTGTCCATCTTTAAATGATTTTGTATCGTGATAATATTCTTTTAGTATGTAATTTAAGTGGTCTATTGAGTTTTTGATATTTGAACTTTTATTTTTAGCATTTTCCTTTTTTAGATAATTTAAAACAGCTTGAAGTTTGTTTTTGTTTTCGTAAAGTGCATAAGCCATCATTTCTTTAATACCAGATGGTAAATGTTCTTCTTGTATTTCTTTAAATAGTGATTTCATTTTTAAAAGTATTACGTAATTTGCCTTCCTAACGTCAGGCACGCCAATTTTTTAATAATTACAGTCCGCTGCGCCAACCAACACCGCATATAGTTCAGTTGCCGAAGCATTAGTACGGTTAAGGCAACCGAAACCATATGCTTTTACGTTGTAGTGCATTAAAACGACACTACAACACTGCATAAAAGCAATGCTTAGTGTCGTGTCTATTTGCAAACTACTCGGTAGCTTCTTTTTCTTTTTCCAACGCTTCAAAAGAGTTCTCGTTCATCCGTTTAAGTAGTCTACTAATCTTAAATGCTTTTTGTGCATCTACCATTTGCCTAAAACCAAAATCATTATGCATCATTACAATTTGCTCAATCATAATTTCAACGTCTGCAATTTCTTCAACCAAGTTGCTAAAGCTGGTTTCATCATTTTTACGAATGTGTTTTCTAACGGCAAGTGCAAGTTCAGTAGCTTCTTCTTGTGCCATTTCCAATTGTGCTTTTGCACCCCATTTTTCAATTGCCATTTTGTAGGCATCTTCTCTAATTTTTAAGTCCATAATTTTGGTTTTTTGCCCACGCTCAAAAGAAAAAGAAGCGGAAAGGCTTGTTAATATTAATTTAGTTCTGTGCTTAATCACGCACTGCTCTTATGCTTGTCCGTTGTAGTGCATTAGCCTACGCACTTTCAAACTTCTTCTTTAATCTTAAATATTCTGCTTCTTCCCGTTTTTTCTTGGCATCAGCTTCTTTTTGCTTTCTTAACTTTTCTGCCTCATCCTTCTTTCTTTTTTCTTCTATACGTTGTTGTTCTTTTTCTTTTTTAAGAGCCTCAATGTCTTGCGTTAATTCTTCGTATTTCACGTAAACTCTTTGTTCCTCATCAGAACAACAACTACACCCACTATTCCAAGAAAAAACTACCTCAATCTCATCTTCTTCAAAAACCGTTTCATAACAATCTTCTTCTTTAAATCCTTTTAAAGCACAAGCAACATTAATTGCTTTTTTTCTTATTTCTAATACGGTTTTTTTAATTTCTGCTGTTTCCATCGCTAAATAACGCACTACAACAATTTGTATAAGTAATAGCCGTTGCAGTGCTTGGTTTTAAAACTATTACTATTTATTAAGTTAATTTCTAATTCGATACTTCTGTGATTCTAATCGGCTACTACTCATACAATAGCCGTTACAAACAATGCTCTTTTTTAGTCGCTAACTTACCAAGTCTAATAATCTCATTTGCTTCTTTGCCATCTATTTGTATATACCTTGCGTTTCCTTTTTGCTTTCTAAGGTTGTGAAATTCTGTGAATACTTGCTGATGCATAGTTTCAAGAATCGCACAGTTTGTAACACCAGATATAAATAAATTTTTCAACTTACTTTCGTTAGTCTTTATCCAAGTCTTAACAATAGCTTCATTTGTCCATTGTGACTTATCGTATGATTCCTTATGGTCGTCTATATGGTTTAGCATTTCTGTAAAAATCTGTTCTAATTCGTTCATTTGTTTTGTGTTTAATCGTTAAAAAATCTATTCATATCTGCATACCGTTGTAAACAATTGCCTTACTTCTTTAGTTCTTGTTTTAGCCAAGCATAGCAGTTTTGCCACCCAATCTTATAAGATGGTTTACAAAGGTTATTGTGTATTGTTTTTTGCACATCATCAGCGTATTCGTTTTTATTTAAATTACTTTCATCAAAAGTCGGCAACTGTGCACAACAATGTGTAACAGTAATAGCTTCTTCTTGTTTATCTACATAAGCTTCTAATTCTTTTACATAGTCTTTTAAGTACATCAACTCAATACTTGGGTTGGCAATTGTTTCTTTAATAAAATCTGTAATTTTTGGTTTTTTCATTTTTGTTAATTTAAGTTATTATTTCACACTACTACTGTTACACGTTAACGTTAGTAACAAGCGGTTTTACGGTAACTCACTCTGGCGGGTATTAAACCGCCAGTTACTAACACCGTACATAAATAATAGCCTAAGTAAGTGCTTTATCAATGGTTCGGTCTTATCAGCAACGCAACTACTTATTTTTCCCCACCCTTTTTAGCGTGTTCAATTAAAACATCTTGGATATAATTTTTCAAATCCTTTTTTGCTTTAATAGCTAGTATCTGTAAATTTTCAAGAGTATTATCTTCTTCTGGTATGTCTATAAGCTTTCTCATTATAATATCTCTTTTACAAATTCTAATTCACTTGTAGATAACACCATCTTTTTAGAAAGTTTAACTAAAGTTTGTTTAAGGTTGTGTAACATTTCAATATCCTTAACTAATTGCTCTTTTTTAACTTGAGATATACCTCTATCAGAAGCAACTTTAGCTTGTCCTAATTCAATTATTTGTTCGTTAATAAGATTGATTCTTTCTTTAATTTGAGTAGTCATAATTTTAAGTTTTATTTAATAATATTCAAATATACATTATATATATGATATATACAAGTTTTATTTAATAATATTATAAATATTTGGCTATCGCCATTTGCCAACCCTCAAAAAATAAATAGTTGCTTATAAATGCTTAACCAAAGTTCAGTCTTTTTAAGGGCTACTATTCATGTACGCAAACGTTGGTTGCAATAATTATTAAAAAATTGGCGACCACTCATACGCGCCATAAAAACGCACCATATACGGCTGTATATATTGCATATTTAGGCTTTAGATAACCAATCTTAATTGCTCAATATTTACTTCCTTATCTAATATTTTCTTTAACATAGGGTGTTCTATTCCTTCAAATTCAACCTCGCAATAAGTTCCACAGTCTGGCATTACAACTTTCATCTTTCTTCCTCTTTTTGGGTTTAATTCATCTAAAAATATTCTTCCCTCTTTTTCGGTTTTCAAACAACTAAATCCTGCAACTCGTTCAGCTTTTGCCATTTTATCAAAGTGTTCTGGGAAATCAACACGTATTTTATTCCAATAACCCATTCCACCTTTTACGCATCCAATACAATTATTATTTGGATAACCAAGTTTGTACATCGTTGGTAATTCTATGTTTGCAAATCGTAATATTTCAGCGCAATTTTCCTTTGTTAGATAAGTTTCAATTAATGGAAATATTGCTTTTGCTTTTGGGTATTGTTCATTAAATCGTAATGCTCTATTCACTTCTTTTGGTACAAATTCAAATCCAAATATTTGAGCAGAGAAATCAATATTTTCTTCAATTCCCCAACGTACTTTCTTCTTTAACTCTAAAGTACATCTTGCACCTTCAGCACCATTTACATAACCAGTATGTTCTATAACTTCAAATTGGTCTTTGTATTTATCGCTTCTAATTGTGGTTATTGGTAAATCATACCATTTTTCAAGGTCTTTTAAAAACCTGTCATTGTCTGGGTGTGCGCTGTCAATCTTCATATAGTAAAGTTCAATTTTGTCTTTACCGTATTTCATAATTGCTTGTTTACAAGCTACTGCGCTTGTAATTCCGCAACTTACCCAACCTATTATTTTTTTCTTACTCATACTCTTAATTTTGCTTCGTGCCTCAGCAACGCCAATTTTTTAATAATTACAGTCCGCTTCGCCAACCAACACCGTATAAAATTAATTACTTAGTGTTGGTTAATTTATTAAGTTTTTGTTCTAAAAAATTTAAATATTTAAAGGTATTTTCTACAATCTCTTGTCTTTCCCAAGAACTGTTTGCTTCCCAATAGTTTTTTAATGTTAAATTTTTTGGCTTTTTCATCGTTTATTTATTTTGGTTTGTGCTTATTTCACGTAACTAATCTTATACAATTCCGTTAACTACAATGCTTAATGAAGTTATCTAACAACCCTTTTATATTATCAGCACCAACTGGGTTTGCAGAGTGTACGAATATTTCAGGCAATTTCTTTTCGTTACCCATACAATAATCTACTAACCATTTAGCACAATCCATACCTGTTTTCTCTTGGTAATTTTGCCCACGCCATTCTTGAAACTTTTTACTTTCTTCATAGTTATCCCAAAAATATTCAGGTGTATAATGTTCATCGGCTAAATCGTGGTCAAAAGAAATTGCATCAGGCAATCCGAAAAGTTCTATCCATTTTACAAACTGATCGTAATTTAAAACCCAGTTTATATTATAGTATTCACCATTTTTATCTGTTGGTACTTTTCCTTCTTCATTTAAAAAAGGGTTTCTAATGTCGTCTAACCAAAGTAAGTTTTTCATTTATTAAGTTTTTGTTTTTCCAATGTCGCACAGTAGTTAACAACGTGTATAGTCTATTGCTAATTACTGCTATTTCAAAGGCTTGTTATTATTAATTTATTTAGTTTTTAATTCGATAATTTATGTCTGTTTATACACAACATACCATACACAACTGCGTTGTAGGTAATTAGGGTTTGTAATTACCACCAGTGTCGGTATATTTGCCAACGTCTGCACAAATGTCTTTCATTACTTTTTCAAGTCGTTTCAAATCCTCAATCTTTTCTTTTCTTAACTTACATAAGTCGGCATAAGGTTTACTTTTATAACTACCTACAACACCGTTTATAAATAATGCTTCTTTTCGCTTATTTAAGTGTCTAATCCATAAGTCAAAAGAATAAGAAATGCCTTCTAATATCCATAGAACACCAATGCCTCTTATTACAATTTCACTTACCGTTTTTGGTATTAAAAACATTTGTGTTCCAACTACTAAAGAGCCTACACATAAAGCAATTAATCGCCATTTACTATTTTTAAATTTAATCCACCATTTCTTATTTTCCATTTTTACTAATTTTAGTTATTATTTCACGCACTATTCATAAACTTTTCGTTACCCAAAATTTGCCCTATTTCTATCTTCCATAAATTTTTCTAGGAAAAAAGCTCGTTCATACTTAAATTCGTTCCAGTTATAAATGTTGGTATTTTCTTGTCTAGTAATTCCCATATTTCTTTGCCATTCTTTAAACTCTCTGCTATCTTAGGGCAAACATTGGGTAACATCGTGTATAGGCAATGATTTTTTAATTTGTTGCTTAATCACAGGTTCGAGTTCATTTACACGTTCGCTAAGATTGTTAATTAAGTTCAGCATTTTTTCCGCAATGTCGGTGCTTAAAATATGTCGGTTGTAGCACTTGCCATCTTCGTCAAAATATTGGTCTTGTATTTCTCTAAATTCTTGTAATTCATATTGTAGTTCAAATTCCATATCGCTCTCTTTTTTAGTTATTAATTCAATGTTATTTTATTATTTGCAAATCACATCCCATACACGCAGACCGTTATGTTTAATTGCGCCAATTAGTACGCAAGTGTTACGCTTTAGAGCGCAACTAAAACATAACAATGCATAAAATCAAAAACTACTTTTGTGTATTATTAAAGAAATATAGTTTTCTGTAACTTCATAGAATCCTTCAATTAATTCAAATAGTTGTTTAGCGTATTTGTTATTTTCAAAGGTCATTCTATACCAAAGTTTTATAGTGTATTTTAATATGTATTGTTTCATTTTTCCGTTTCAAATTTTATGCTAGTACGTTATAAGCCATTTAAAACACGCTTACGTTCTTCCAATGAAACTAAATATCTATTGTATTTTCTTCTTACTTTCCAAGCGAAGTATTTACCCATTAAATCTTGCCCCCATTCAAATCCAATCCAACTCGCTAACCAATGTGAGTGTATTTCATAATTCAATACTTCTTGCATAGATAAACGGCTTATAACACCGTGTATAGCAAATTGCTTTTCTGTTTTTTTGTTATTTGTATTCATAATTCTAAAGTTGTTTAAGTATTTATTAAATTCCGTGAAGGCAACTTGCCATACACGTTTAACGTTATGTACAAGCGCAATATCTGTACGCACTCAAAACGGTTAGTTGCGCCAGTACATAACAATGCGTATAAAACATAGCTATGTAAGTGCTTAAAACGTTAGTAAGTGTGTATTTGCTCATAATAAAATTGCCTTTCCGCTCAGTTAAATCTATTAAAACAATGGCTTATTCTTCCTTTGTATTTAACATAGAAAGAGGCTATTTCATCCAACACAAAAGATTTGCTAAATTGCTTGTCATCTTTTTTAACGTCTGCTCTTTCAATGTATAAATGCGCTCTTGATAATTCAAGATTAATATCAGTTAGTAAGTCTTTTTTCGTCTCTCGTTCAATTTTTAAGATTTCTAACATATTTGGTATAATATCATCATCTTTTGCCAACACCTTTAATAAAGCCCTTTCTTTATATTGGTCTGGTAAGTCACTATTTACAATGTTTTTAATTTCCGTAATTTCCATCGCTAAAATTTTATTATTAATTCTGTATTTTATTCAAAGTTTCTGTTTTTCTAAACGCTACGTTTCATACGCTCAACGTTAAAAAGCCAAGTTAATATTAGTTCATTTAATCAGAGTTTGTGCGTTGGCTTTCAAACCATACACAAGCCGTTGCAATAATTATTAAAAAATTGGCGACCACTCATACGTGCCATAAAAACGCACCATACACAAATGTATAATGCATATTTAGGCTATATTGCTATACTTGTTTCAACCTCATTTCCCCAAACATCCCAACCTTTAGTTTCATTTCTTGCAAATAGTTCAACTCTTGGTAAATCGCCACATAATCTAACTATCATATCTCTTATTTCGTCTGGCTTTTTGCTATGCTTTTGTATTTCAGAAACTACAACACTATGCACATCTGCATTTTCTCTTAAAGGTTTACCTTTTACGCCTATTAAACATATTTCTGTATTACTTCTTGTCCATCTTCCCATTCCCCAAAAAACATCAAGACTTTCTAAAGGCATAAATGATGTTTGATTTTTATTAAATCGCTTATTGGTTTTAATCCATACAAATCCTATTGTTTTATACTCAAATCCCCAAGATTTTATAACATCTAATCCTTCTTGTATTTTAGGAAATGTTGCCCACATAAATAAAATACTGTCATCGTCTGCTATATCATTTATAGGTAACTGTTTAATTTCTTCATCGGTCATTGTATCATAATGCCTTTTTGCACCACCACGACTTAAAGAACCATCTCTATAAGACCAAGCTGGATCTGCGTAAATAATTTTATATTTTTTTTCACTCATAATCTATAATTTGGCTTTTGAAAAGCCACGCCTTTTTTAAGGGTTAAACAGTTCGCTCGTACCTCGCCAAATAACACCGTATAACTTCCATTGCTCGTACCTCACAACGATAAGTTATACAAGTACGTTGTAAACAATTAGTTTGCTACTCTGTTTTTTTTAAAACATTTCCTATGTACTTTATACAAACACCCAAAGTCATCTTCTACTTCAAAGTGTTTATTACCGTCAGGCTTACATAAGTATTTTGTGTCTTTAGTAAAGTTGTTTAGATAATCTACATCGCAAACCAACTGCTCGCTATCGCTTTTACAACAATGGCTATAATTAATAGCTTCATCATACGCTCTTACGTAGGTTCTTGCAACCATTACATCCATATTATGGTAATCTTTAGCATTATTACAAACTTCTAATGCTTGGTAATATTCGTCTGTTTTTTTCATCGTTTATTTATTAAGGTTATTTACTATTTCACGCTACTAATCATAGCCAAATACGTTGTAGGCTAATCGCCTGCGGACGCATCCAGAAATCAATGCAAATCATTATCAATAATCTCATCTATAATTCTAATGTTATGATAAGAGTAATTACTGTTCTTATGCCAATACACATAACCTCTATTACTTATAACATTAATAGCGTTTTCTATTTGTAGCACGTTATTACGCTTAACAGTTAATTGTTTCTGTATAGGACTAAGATTGCTAAAAGCATTGGTGGACTTAATCTTATCTTTTGAGATACGTATTTGTGTCATTCCCATGGTTAATCTTATTTATTTACATCTAAAATATTAATAATTAATAGTATAAGTATAATTAATTAATACTTTTTATTTATTAGATTTGTAAAAACGATAGATAAATTCTATTTTTAGTCTATATTTTTAATACTAAATGTAATAATTTTGGCTATAGGAACGACAGCAGCAATAACTGCAGGTGTAGGTGGCGCAATGGGAATAGGACAGACCATTGGTGGCATTATAGGAAAAAACAAGGCGCAAAAAGCTTTAGACAACTTAGAAGTGCCAGAACTTACCAATGCTTTTGAAGAAATAAGTATTAGTACCGAGGGAAGTGATCTTATGCGAGAAGAAAACCAACGCACTAGTGCAATGCTTATAGATGCAGCAAGAGCAGGCGGAACAAGAAGTGTTATGTCTAGTCTACCAATGATAGCGGCACAAAACAATAATGCTAACCGAGAAGCTAGAGTTTACTTAGACGACCAGATAAATAAAAAACAGTATGCGATAGCACAAGATGAAAAACGCATACAAGGTATGGATGAAGCACGTTACATGGGTGATGTACAAGGTCTTAACAATATGATACAAACTAACAGACAAGATATTTGGTCTGGCATACGCGGTATAGGTGCTAGTATGATGTATGCTGGTAGGAATATGGAATCTACACCAAGTTCAGAATCTTCTTTTTTTGATAATTTCCAATGGCCAAATTTTATGAATATGTAATCCATGGCAAAATCAGTAGGAAAATATACAGGCTTAGGTTACAGACCCTTACAAGGTGATATTGCTAGCGACATACTTAATGCCGAAGACCAAGAATTTAAACACAGAGCTGAAGATCGTATTGAAGAAGATAGGCGTAATAGAGCTAAAGCAGCAAAGGAAGCGGCTAGACAAAAGGCTTTAGGGCGTGTAAAAAATATAGGCTTATTTGATACAGGCTCCGATAGTCTTAATGCTACTTTAGCAGAAACTATAAAAATTGCACAACAAGAATATCCTAAGATTTTTGAGGTATTGGATAATCCAGACCGTTATTCTTTAAAGGAACAGACCGAAGCGCAGTTAAAACTTAACTACCTTAACGAAGGTGGCTTAGTTAATGACCTTAAGATTATGACCAGTGCTGTAATGCAAGAGTACCAAGACTATGAAACTGCATTAGCAGCTAACCAGATATTTAGAAACGAGGATTTTGAAAAGAAGTTTGAGAACGATTATAAAGGTGTTACTGTTTCTTTAGATGATAACTTAAGGCCTGTCACCTTGTTTAAAAGTACAGGCGAAGATTTGGATGGTGATGGTATTTTGGATGTAGAAACAATGGATAGTCTTCTTGATGTTCATGCAAGACCACAGTTTCAACGTAATGTTAGTTGGGATGGTGCTCTAACACAACATGCAGACAAGCTTGTTTCTGCCGTAAACCAAACAGATAATGGTGTAACTTCTGTGAAAACTACAGGTGTAGAACAAAACCTTTTTGATAGTAGCGTACAACGCTTTTTATATAACGATGATGGTACACCAACCGAAGCTATGTTGGCCTTTGCAAGACAACGTAATTTAGATCCTAATATAAAGTCTAATTTAGATAAGATAGAGTCGGATTATAAAAATGACTTGTTATTACGTACAGAGCGTGGTAAGATAACCAATGTAGATGGTGGTACGGCTTTAGCTAATAGAAAATATAACGATGAGCAAGGTGCCACAGGAATAAAGTTTGTTGAAAATGTACAAAATGAAGATGGTAAAACCCATTTAAGACGTTTTTCATTTAACACACCTTATGTTGTAAAAGGTACTAATAATAGTGACAGACCAAAGACACTTTATGAGATACGCTATGATACAGATAGCAATAAAGTTGTTTTAACAGGTAGAGAATATGTTGGAAAAACTACTAACAAAGAATCAAGTGGTAGTTCTGGATTTAGTATCACAGATCCCAACATGACTATTGAGCAATATAACCAAAGTAGATCAGAAGGAAGTTCTAATACTAAAACATCTAAAACCACTAATGAAGGTGATTGGAAACCAGTTACTATAACTGACAAAGCAGAAGTTACCGCAATACTTGGTAAAGTAATGGGTGTGGATTCTTACGATGCAATTGTACAACAATTAAAACCTAAAGAGTCTGAGGAAGAAAAAACAGAAGTTGACGAATTTGGAATACCAATTAACAATTAATTATGCCAGACCCAGTAAAAAAATATAAAACACCTAACAATAAAATTGTTAGTAGTGATGTATTACAAGAAAAGTACGGTGACAAATTTACAGAATTAGTGAATTCCGGAAAGTTAACTGAGGTTACTGAACCTACTTACAAAACACCAAATGGATTAATTGTTGAAGAATCAGTTTTAAAAAATAAGTATGGTGAAGACCAATTTAAAAGCCTGGTAGATGATAATAAATTTGTTTTAGACTATACTCCAAAAAAAAAAAGCGAATCGCAATCTACTACAAGCGACACAAATGTGGTATCGGAAGCCCAAGACACGGATGGTTCTTTGGCTACACCAGAGAATAAAACAGACCCTCAAACACCCAATTACGCTGCCACAGATATTACTACCGTAAAAGAAGACGAGCCTACACAACAAGTTGAAGGTCCTGTTTATGATATAGATGCTACTATAAAAAATTCTGTTTCTGAAAATAAAAATGAAATAGATAGAAACATTAATGCAATTAATGAACTTTATCAATTTGAGGATAAAAACAAAAATGCTTTAGAACAAGCAGAGCAACGCGCTCAATTTAATTTAAACTACCTTAAAGATCAACCTAAAGAGGTTATTGACGCTTACAATGAGTTTTCTAACTTAGACAATCTTAGTGAAGAAGAGCTTCAAGAAATCGACACCCAAATAGCTAATGAGCAAAAAGGCAATTACGGTATATTAAGTAATTGGTGGAACAATGTTAAAATGAATCATCTTAACATGGAAGATACAAGAAAAGTATCTAAAAGAGATGATTTAATTAAAGAAAAAAAGCGTCAAAAACGCATAGATTATCTAAATAAAATAGATAACCCAGAGTTACGAAAAAAAGTAGCAGATATAAAGCTAAAAGAAAACTTTAGAGCAAATCAATCAATAAAAGATAATGAGCTATTAATACAACAAAAGGCTTTAGAGGCTAATGCTTTAATTGAAAAAATATACAGATTAGAAGACAATCAAAAAGCGATAACAAAAGCATTAGAAACCGAAAAAGACCCAGAAATAAGAGAACAATTAATTAATGAAGGTCGAAAAAATGAATCTCTTTTCAATCAGTATCAGTCAGATATTTCAACCATACAAAATGAAGCAGAAGACCTTTATCAAAACATAGAGAATAATTTTGAAGACATAAGTACGTTTGATGACGAATTAGATTTACTAAAACGAAGTTATCAATGGTTAGATAACCAGAAACAAATTTTAAAACTAGGTTATGCAGATGTAGCTAATTCTGCTGTATACCAAGCCAGAAACTTTAAAAACAACCTGGTAAATGGTGAAAATATTTTTGGTGGTAATGAAGACGCTTTAAAAGCAAATAAGCAAGAGATTTTAGATGACGCACTAGAGTTTAAAAAAGAAACAAATAGACAGCGTGATTTATTAGAGCCAAAACTACAAGTCAAGGATATAGAAAATGTAGCTGATTTTGCTGAGTTTATGGTATCTTCTACAATAGAAAATATACCTACGTTGCATCAATTTTCTTTAGGTGGAGCAGGCGTTGTTTCTTTTGGTGTTACACAACAAGCTAGTGAATCCTTAGAGATACGACAAGGTATTTTAGACGATAAAAAGCGACTTGAAGAGATTAATAAAACGTTAAGTGATGATATTGCATTATCTAAATTAAACGCTTTACAAATATCTCAATTAGAGAAACAAAAAAACAATATACTTAACAAACGAAAGCTTACAGAGTTTGATATTGTTATGGCTTCATCTGCATTTGCGGCTGCAGAAGTAGCTTTAGGCTACGTTGGTAAAATACGCTTAGTTAATAAAGGCAAGCGTGTAGCTCAAAGTGTAGGTAAAAGCGAATTAAAGACTTTATCTGATAGGAATATCATTAGAAGTATAGGTAAAGAAACTTGGGATTTTACCAAAGATGCTACAGGTGAGGGGTTTGAAGAATTAGGATCAGGAACATTTAAAAATATCATTGAAATTGGTTATTTTAACGATAAGATAGATGAGAACGGTAATGAAAGAACTTTTACAGATGGTTCAATAGATAATTTTGTAGGTGGTTTTGCTGTAGGTGCAAACCTATCTGGTTCTACTAAAGTATTTGGAAATACAGCAGGTATTATAAGCGATAAAAACAGAAGAAAAACTGTATCAGATAATACTATAAAAGCCTTAAAATTATTAGAAAAGGTGAACGATACATCTTTACCTCAATCTACAAGAGATGCTTTTGAACAAAAAGCAAAAGAATTATTTTTAGAGAATGATGCTATAATAAACAAAACCCATGAGGATTGGGAAAATCTTAGTAAGGATGAAAAGGAAAAGATAAAATCTATAAACACAGAAATTCAAGGTCTTAATATTACTAAAGAAAAATTAAAATCTGAGTCTAAGGTAGATGAAGATATGGTAAGTGCTGTAGATAGTAGATTAAACCAAATTGAGTCTGAAAAAGAATCTATAATTAATAAGTCTAAAGTTGAGAAAGAAAACACCACACAAGAAGCCAAAGAAGAAACGCAGCCTACGGTGGAAACTACAACACCTGAAACCGAAGTTAAATCTGAGAAAGATATAGAGCAGCCACAAGAGGAAATAAAAACTTCGGAAGGTATAGAAGATACACCTTCACCAACAGTAGAATTAAATCCAGAGAATACCTTTAAGACAGAAGATAGTAAACTCACCGAGAAACAAGAAGAAGATGCGGAATGGCAATCTGTTCTAGGAAAACCTTTAAGTGAAATTGAAAATCGTTTAAATGAATTAGAGCAGCAAGAAAAAGACGTATCAGAAGGTAAAGTTGAATTTGGTCCATTCGCTGAACCGCGTGAAATTCGTTCCACTAGGGCAGTTGTAAAAAAATATCAAAGCGAAGTATCAAAGGAAGATGCTAAAAGAGATTTTAAAGATGCTTTCTTTGGTAATCCAGAATCTTACTTATCTGACGGATTAAAGCTAAGAGAATCTGTAAGAGTATTTATAGAGCAAGGTGGTACGTTTAAAGAGTTACTAAGTTCTGTAAAAAATGAATTTATACAAGACGGATTTTCAGAGCAAGATGCAGCGAACGTTATCAATAGAAAACTTAATGCAGTTAAATCAAGAGGTTTAAATGAAACACAAGCGCAAGGAAATACTGTTACTGATGGAAACCTTCAACCTAGAGTTGAGCCAAGTGTACAACAAGGGCAAGATAATAACACACAACCCACCGTTGAGTCTACAGCAAGTAAAACAAAGGTTGAGCCAAAAGGGTTAACAGAAAACCAAGATAAACAAAACAAGTTAGTTGATGCTAGAAATGCATATAACAAGCTAAGTAAAGCTAAAAAGAAATCACCAGAAGGTCAATCCTTATTAACAACAGTAAATGAGCTTTCAAACGATTTAGGTTTTAAAGTAGGTGAGAAAAAAGGTAAGCTTTCAGTTATTAATAATAACGGTAAAGAAGCTGGTAAAATAGCTTTAAAAGAACAATTGCCAGAATCTTCTCAATCAGACATAGACCATGCGTTATCTGAAATAGATAAAGGTGTAACACTATGGAATGGTGACCCATTATCACCACGTGTAGATTTAGGCTTAACACGAGCTGATATACGTAAGGGTGAAGCAGATTTAAAAGCAGGTAAAACAAATACTGTACCAGCAAAACGATTAGTACAAGCCTTAAAAGAAGCTAAAGAAAAAGGTGAATATGAATTTATTGAAGGATCTGGTGGTAAAATACAAAGAACTGCCGTACCTTTAACACAGCAATTGGATTCTGAAACAGAATTAACCGTATCTGAACTTGAAGAGATTAACCAAAACCAAGAGGTTTTAGCCCAAGAATATGATACTTGGTTTAATGGTTTAGATGAGACTACACAAAACGAAATTTTAGAGGATTATGAAAACAATGCAAGAACGACTAGCCAAGATACCAAAGGAAGAGAAAGCCAAGAGAATGTATCTAATGAAAAAGAAGCAAAACCAACAAAGCAAGAGCGAAAAGAAATAGCCAAGGCTAAAGTTGATGAGATTGTTGATGCTATCAATGGTATTGATTCTATCTTTGGAATAAAGATTAAAATTGACGATGTAGATGGTATCAATAAAAATGGTGTTGATATTGTAAACCTTATTGCTAGTATTGCTAAACAAGCTATTGATGCAGGTATAGAAATTGACGAGGCTATACAAAAAACAATAGACTACCTTAAGACCAAATTTTCTTTTGACGTCGATATTAATGAGGTAAAAAAGAAACTTCAATCTAAATCACCTAAAAACAACTTTAAGCGTAAGCCTGGTAAAAAATCTTTAGCTAATAGAGTCTATACAGGTAAAGCGTCACCAGAACTTCAAAAAACATTAGAAAAACATGGTTTAGACTATGAGGTAGAAAACCAAGACCAAGCCAAAGAACGCGCAGAAGCTTTTGTAAAATCTATAGGTTTAGATGCTGCTATAGACGCGCTTAAAAGTGGTGCTATAAAACCAGGTGCAGAACTCGCATTTATTTATAGTACTGTTATAGATATGATGGAAAGCCAAAGCGATAAAGCTACTGGAAAACAAAAAGAAAAACTACAACAAGACTACGCTAAACTACAAGAAGATATTTTTGTTCAGTTTGACAATCAAGCGCGAGAATTTGGACGTTTCTTATCAGCTTTACGTAAGGTATATGATTCATCTTATTTTAAATACAATCTAAGCAAACAAATAGAGGCTCATAAAGCACGTAATGGTGGTGAAATAGATGCTGAAACCTTAGCGAAGTTTAAAGAACGTGATGCTAAATTAAAAGAGTTTGAGGCTAAGATTAAAGAACTTGAAACTAAGTTAGAACAAGCAGAGGCACAACAAGCTATTGATAATATACAAGAGTATAATGAGCGTCAAAAACCAAAACCAAGTAGAAGTTCTTTAAAACGAGCAGCAACAGCTTTAAGAAAGACTAAGTTTACAAAATCTATTAACGACCTATCTAAATTACAAAACGATCCTGCAGGTGTTATAAAAGGTATTTGGGATGGTGCTGTAGAGATTATGGCCACAGCTTTAGATGCTGGCGCTACACTTGAAACAGCTATAAAAAAAGGAATTAACCATATTAAAAAATCAGATTGGTACAAGGGTTTAAAACCTAAAAATAAAAAAATAGTAGAATCTAAGTTTAGGGAAGATGTAGAAGGTATCGTTAATAGTGAATCTATTGAAGATGATGTTGATGTGTTTATAGATGAGGATGGTACCATTAAAATTCCGGCACAAGTTATACGACAATTAGTAGCCAACGGCATTAATGATATAGATGTATTAGCTCAGACTATAATAGATGAGTATTTAGCTGATGAAGATGTTACATTACGTGAAGTCCGTGATGCTATTACAGGTTATGGAAAGACGATTAATCCAACACAAGACGAATTAAGCCAAGAGATTTCAAGATTAAAAAATCTAGGACGTGTATTATCTGGTATGGAAGATGTAAAGCAAGGGCAACGTCCTAAGCGTAGCGGTTTGCAACGTCGTAAAAAAACAGATGAAGAGCGTCGTAAAGAACGTGAGTTAAAAGAAGCTATGCGTGATCTACCTTTGGATGAAAGTGATTTAGAAAGTAAATGGAAAACTCAGTTAGACACTATTAAATCGCGTTTAAAAAACCAAATACGAGATCTACAAGAACAGATTGATAATAAAGAGCGTCGTAAACCAGATCGACAACCTATAGAATACGACCAAGAGGCTAAAGATTTAATTGCAGAACGCGATGCTTTAAAGCAGACTTTAGATAATTTAGTAGGTGCGCCAGAATTAAGTTATGAGCAGAAAGTAAAACTAGCTGAGAGTGCTGTAGAACGCTCTATTGAAAAATTAGAAGAGTCGATAAGACTAAATAATTTAGCATTTAAAGAAAAAACATCTGTTACTTCTGCAAAATTAGAAGCTTTAAGAGCGAAACAAAAAGCATTAAAAGAAGAGCTTTCAAAAATGCGAGAGGAATCTGGTATGCTAGAAAAACAGCAGATAGAGCGTCGTAAAAAAGCGGTTGAAAAACGATTAAAGCAATTACAGGAAAAGCGTAAAAATAAAGACTACTCTAAAAAAGAACGTAAGCCTTTACCGGAAGATGCGGAATTAAGAGAATTACAGCGTCAATACCGTAAGGAAAAAGAGTTATATGACAAAGAAGCGTATGCAGAAGAGTTGCGTAATATGCACCCAGCTAAAAAGTTATGGAAGCAGTTTGTTAATTTACTTGGATTACAACGTGTGTTATTAGCAACTGGTGAATTTTCTTTTGTGTTTTTGCAAAATGCGGTACCAACGGTGAACATGGCTTTAAGAAATCCTGTTAAATTAGCTAATATTATTGCTAAAACGGTAAAATCTTACAGTAACACTAAATACGAGCAAGATTATGCTAAGATGGAAAATAGTGACCTTTATGATTTAGCTGTAGAAATGCGTTTAGCGTTGACTAGAACTAATTATAAATTGGAAGCAAAAGAAGAGGCTTTTCAGAGTGATATGGTTACATCTGCATTTAAGTTGCTTGGTCAAAGTTTAGATTTTGATGGTAAAAAGAAACTAACCTTGTTTGATACTGTAGCCAAGGTATTAGGTATAAGCACTAAAGATAAACAACGTTATAGTATTGGTGAGCAAGTAGAAAATGCGAATCCGTTTGCAGCTATGGAACGATTTACAAGTACCTATGGTAATCATATAAAAATGGATTTATTTGCTAAAGGTGTACGTAAGTTAGAAGCTGAAGGTAAAAACCCAATAGACCATAAAGAAGATTATAAGCGTTTATCTAATGCAATAAATACTTTAACAGGTAGAGCGAGCTTAGGGCGTTTTGATAGTATTAGTCCAGAATTAAACGCTTTATTTTTCTCGGTACGTTTTGCAACGTCTACATTTAATAAGTTAAATCCATTTTGGTATGGTGTAGTTCTTAGAGATAGTGAAAACCCTGGTAAACCTTCTGTTGCTCAAAAGATGGCAATAAGTCAAATGATTACTTATGTAGCAACAACTACAGCATTTATATTGGCAGTTCAGGCATTAGGTGGTGAGGATGATGAAGGTGAAAACATTGTGCAGATAGAAACAAATCCTACAAGTTCTGACTTTGGAAAGTTAAAGATAGGTAATATACGATTTGATCCTTGGGGTGGACACATGCCATGGGTGAATTTAATATCTCGTATGGTTAGTGGTGAGATGAAAAAATCTAATGGTAAAACTGTTAATTTAGGTGAGGGTGATAACGATACTAAGTTTGATAAAATGGTTGACTTTGCTGTAGGTAAAGCTAATCCAACAGTAGCTACAGGAATTCGTTTTTTAAGAGCTAGTGAGGAAATTGATGGTGTAAAGCGCGATAAGTATGGTAATGAGGTAAGTATTGAAGCTGAATTAAAGAAGATGTACCCAATTTATTGGCAGGGTATTCAGGAAGTGATTAAAGAAAACCCAGAAAAGGGTAAGGAATTATCTTATGCGTTAACTGCATTAGGTATGTTGGGTATAAATAACCAGGTGTATGGTTTGGGTGAGAAATACCAGTTTAAAAGTTACGCTAAAGATGTAAAGAGTGAATTGAGTGTAAAGCGTAATCAGTTTTTAAGACCTAATGATAAAAAGGTAACGGATCAAAAGGATTTGGATGCTAATTTTAATCAGTTTAAAACACTACATGAGCAGAATTATGATGAGTTGTTAGATCGTATAAAGAAAGAGCTTGGCCACATGAAATTTAATGACGTTTATAGAATGTTAAAAGCTGGTGGTCATAGCGAGAAGGATATTAATAGGTTATTGCAAGGTCAATATCCAGAGATGATAAAAATTAAAGATAACTCTATATCTAAAAAACTAGAACTTATAGAAGCTCGGTTAAAGAAAGGCGAAGAAGACAAGTTGGATATTATGGTAAAGGATGTACTTAAAAAGGCTTTTTACTATAATAGAAAGGTAGATGAGTATAATTACTTTTTATACACTAGAGGTAAGTAATATTAATATCTAAAGCAATAATCACGAAATTAAACATGATTATTGGCATCTATATACAATTTACCACAAGCTCAAAATTCAAAAAAAACACTAATATGAAAATCTGTTTTACCAAAAATATTGTATATAGATATACCGTTATTAACAAACTTATTAACTTTTATCTATATTTGTTTAATATACCAACAACGAAAAATACTTTGTCTGAAAGGCTTAAAATAAAATTTACTGGCAATGATATAGAGCCGTCTAAAGTAACCGCAAACGAGTTCGCTAAACTTGTTGCGTCCTATGAAAATGCTCTTTTGGCTGTTATCAAAAAAAACGCCCCTGGTCGTCAAGGAATTGATTTTATAAGCGTAGTAGAAGTAAAAAATGAAAGTTTAACTATTGAGGCTGACCCTCATACAAAAGACGTAAAAGAAGCAGCAAACGAAATTAATACAGCAATAAAGCAAAAGAAAATAAACAGATTACCATATGACGCAATCGATAATTTGACTAATTTTCAGTCATTCGTTAATAAACATAAATGCAAGGCTGTACTTAATGGGATTGACGGTGTTGAAACGGCTGAAATTGACGAAAACAGTAACATAAAGATTACAGAATCCTTATATTACAAAGGTGAAACCACTGTTTATGGTAGAATAATTCGAATAGGTGGTTCTGAACCTAAAGTGCGTATTAAAACAGATAATGGTAAATATCTTTCGGTTAAAACTTCAAGAAAAAACGCAAAAGAACTTTCTCCAAACCTATATAGTAGAATAGGAATAAAAGGTATTGGAAAATGGAAAAAAGAAACTGATGAATTAGAAGAAATAACAGCTAAATCTTTCGTTGTTGTATCAGATTTGCCTCTCACAGAACGCTTAAAAGGATTAAGCAACCTACTTAGTAAGTACTGGAATAACATTGATAATCCAGACGAATACATTAAAACATTAAGAGGTTAATTTTATGAAGAAAGTCTGCGTAGATACTAACATACTTATATGGTACATCAAAAAGGAATGTACAAAAGGTCAAGAAGATATGTTGGAGAAAGCAGAATATTTATTCGATTACTTTGAGAGAAGTGAAATATTAATTGTTATACCAAGCTTGGTTGTTGCAGAATTATTAGGTAATGTTGAAGATGAAGAAAAAAGAGAAGAGTTTTTTGATTATATAACCGCAAATTTTGAAATTGCACAACACGATATAGTTTCAGCAAGAAAATACATAAAATTAAGATTAGAACTATCTAAGAAGAATGCGAAAAGCTATGCTAGTAGCAATGGCATACCTAAGTGCCAAATGATAAATGATTATAATATTTGTTCAGTAGCTATTTCAAGTGGGTGCGACGCTATATTTTCACATAACCTAAAAGATTTTGAGAAATTTGCCAATCACGAAATAGATATTTTCACTCTTGATTATGTTGATGAGTTAAAAGCACAAGCTAGACAATCAATTAAGTTATTGCGTAAAAATCCAGACCAAACAAGTTTGTTAGATGATTTAGAAGAGCTTGACAACGACATACCTGCTCAATAATGCTTAACTTTAAAAACCTTGTAATCGTTAATTACTAAAGGATTTTCTTTTTTTCTTATTAATGTCCAATAACTTGGAAAATCCTCATCTTCCATAAAGTCACAAACCTTTCTAAGGTTGCCAAATGTACCAAGTACCTCACAATCCTTTAAAAGGACGTAGGACATTTTGTTCTCTTGCTGTTCTTTGTATGTAGTCATGTTACAAAGCTACAAAAAATCTCGAAAATATTTGTATAATTGTTTGGTATTGCAAAAATAATCGAATATATTTGTATATATCAAACTAATAAATCATGAATTTCAAGTCATTACCACAACTTTTAGATTACTTCAAAGAAGAAAGTACTTGTAAAGAGTACTACGAGCAAATCCGTTGGGGAAATGACGTTGCGTGTCCTCATTGCGGATGCGTTAAGGTATATAGAACAAAGAGAGGTTTTAGATGTAGCGACAAGGACTGTAAAAAGGATTTTACGGTTACTACTGGAACTATCTTTCATAACTCTAATATTCCTTTAAGAATTTGGTTTGCAGCGATCTTCTTAGCTACAACGCACAAAAAAGGTATTAGTTCAGTGCAATTGGCTTTAGACTTAGGTATTACTCAGAAGTCAGCTTGGCACGTATTACACAGAATTAGAGAAATGCTAAAGGACAAAGCACCGCAAATGTTAGGCGAGAGTAAAATGGTAGAAACTGATGCTACTTATATTGGTGGTAAGGAAAGAAACAAGCACTTAAAGAAAAGACGTTCTTTAGAGGATAGAGAACTGACTAACGAGGGCAAACCATACAAGCCTAAGAAAGTCGTTATCGGTATCATAGAGCGTAACGGAAAAGTGGCTTTAAAGTACGTAAGCGGGGAAACTACTAACAATATGGTAGATTTTGTCAGAACTCACGTTCCTAATGATGCAACTATCTATTCCGACGAAGCACCAGCATACAACCAGTTAAAGAAGTACTACACTCATAAGAATGTAAAACACGCACTTAACATCTATGTAGAGGGTCAAGTACATACCAATACAATTGAGAACTTTTGGTCTGTTTTAAAACGTGGTCTTTATGGTATCTACCACCAAGTAAGTGATAAGCACTTAGAACGTTATTTAGATGAGTATTCAGCTAGATTTAATACACGTTCTTTAGATAGCCAAGAACGTTTTGAAAAATTCCTAGTTGATAGTGAAAGTACTTTGAGTTACAAAAGATTAACAAAAACCAAATAAAGATTGTATGTTTGTAGATGCAACCGCATGATACATAGGCATATAAAGAGAAACGCATCACTTTCGTGATGCGTCGGACTATGGATACTATCCATAGTGATGTTTTGTACTGCAAAAATACAAAAAAAATTTGGATTTATTTAAAAAAAAAGTTAAAAAAGAGAGGGTAATAGCTTATATAGATGGCTTTAATATGTATTTCGGCATGACCTCTAAGTATAAGAATATCAAATGGTTAGATTTAGTGTCGCTAGTAAATGACTTATTAAAAGATACTCAAGAATTAGTTGAAGTGAGGTATTATACAGCAATGATTTCAAATAATCCTCCTAAATCAAGAAGGCAGGTTAAATACGTTGATGCAGTAAGAAACTCTGGTGCAATTATTACTTTAGGACAATACAAGAAGAAACCAAAATTTTGTAGAAATTGTAATGCTAATTGGTATACACATGAAGAAAAAATGACCGATGTAAATATTTCGGTAGATTTACTAGTTCACGCCATGGAGGACAGATATGATGCGGCTATGTTGATTTCTGGAGACAGCGATTTAGTCCCACCCATTAAAGCTGTCCACAAGTCATTTCCTGATAAGAGGGTATTTGTTGCTTTCCCACCAAAAAGGGCAAATATGGATGTAAAAAGGGTGGCAAAAGGTAGTTTTATAATAGGTAGAAAAAATTTAGTAGATAATCAATTTGATGATACAATTATTTTATCTGATGGAACAACTCTTGAAAAGCCACAAGAATGGGCTTAATGTTTTATATTTGATATATGAATAAAGAAAATAAAAAACCTACCAACAAAAACGGTAGCTTAAAAATCAAGGGCACATTAGACGACGTTCTAAAGGTGTCTATACCAAAAGATGAAAAGAAAACTACCAAGGACGATAAGGATAATTAGATACTACCTTAACTGCCTTTGGTATCATGTCCTTTTTCCATTAGGTGCAGAGGAAACAGAGTTCCAAAAGCAATGGAAAAGAAAGGACGACAACGTTCATTGACTGCAATAGTTTAATTAGACCTTGAATGGTCGGCAAGATGCTCAATCTCGAATTGCTGAATTAGTGGCAATGGTAAGACGGTTAAATGAATTGCGTACTTCTCAAAAAAGCGAAATCTCGCTAACATAAAATTACTTAGATTGTTTGTGGTAAATTGTATATAGATGCCAATTTATCGTGTTCTCTAAACTTAGTGCTAGGGAATTTTATTGTGAAATAAAAAAAACTACCATTTTCATCATTCCAACCACCTAATGAAGTTGTGTTTTTAGAATCTTTATGCCCAAAGGTTACAAACGCTTCTTCAACTTCTTCTAGTGCGTTCATATCTACACCAATATCTTCCCAATAACTATAAAAAGCTATTTGAGTTGCATGTTTTTCTTTAAAAAAAGGAACTGCTTCTGGTTTTAATCTAAAATTTTTCATTTATATGATTTTTATGGTTTTTTTATCATCTGTATAAGTGTAGCAATACCCACTATGAATACATCTACCACTTTTACCGTTTCTAGGTTTGTAGGCTTCACAAGATTTACCACAACCTTGACCAACCTCACCAACTGATCCAAAGTGTTTACAAAAGAAATAACCTTGTCCAGTATCTCTTTTGGCTTTTATAACCTCTATTTCTGTTAGGTTATCGGATTTAGCCATATCAATTATATCTTTTAATTGATAACAGTTAACCTCGTCTATTTGTGGTGCAAAGTAAAATGGCATGGTTAAAGAATTGCTATTAAAGAAAATATAGTTGCTAAACAAGATCCTATTGCTATACCTAAAAGCAATCCTAATCTAAAATTAATTTTAGCTATTTTTTTACTGTAACTGAGATATGTCATTGTATTAAATATTGATTAATAAGTTCTACAAAATCTTTTTTTCCTAGATTGTTGAAGTAATTAGTGAGTAACAATCTTTTGGATTTATTTATTATAACCGTGCTTTTATCGTTCTGTAATTGCTTTAAAATGTTTTTTGCAGTAGTACGGTCTAATGTTTTTGATTCTTCTTGTAATTGTCGTTTTGAGACACTTATAGCTGCGTTTTTTTTATCTACTGTGAATTGATGTATCTTAAGATCATCAAACATAAAATCATAGATATGAGCGTTTCCTTCTTTTACCAAACCGCTTTCTTTAAACTCGTTGTAACAACGTATGCAACCTTGAATAAGAATGTTGTTTTTTTCTTTTTCTGAAATATCTGGTAAAGCTTCTTGTGGTTTACTTAGTGAAATATTGTTTTCACGTCTTACTTTCTGTAACCAGTCTTTGTATTTATTAAGCACTTTTGCTACATACTCGGCATTTACCAACTGAAAATGTTCTGTTTTTGGTTCTAATTTACCATAACGTTCTAACTCAAAGGCATAGACTATTTCTTCTAAGGATAAGTTGTTGTAGTGTGCTCTTATCATCTTAGAAATATCTTGCTTGTTTATATCTGCTATTGGTTCTTTGATACCAAGTAACAAGGTGATGTTTTGAAATATAAACCCAAGCGCTGGCCCTACGTCTTCTTTTACCAGGAAACGTATTTTATCGTATGTTGGTACCGACTTAGCAAATGAAATAGGTGTTAAATTACCAGCCTCTTCCGTTTTGCTCATAAGTTGCTGCTGTCTGACGGTTAATTGTTGGTTGCTCATTTTCTATGTTTTTAAGCCATTTATATTCAAATCCTACCCAAGAACGCTCGGCACAAATTTTTACCGCTTGTGCTATAGGATAATTATTGTTGTTACACTCGTTAAAAAATTTAGTAAACGCTGTTTTTGTAAACGCAGCTTTTTTTTGTGTACGAACGGTAAACCAGTCGTCTACATGTTGTTCTTGTGCACCAAGATCTAGTAATGCTTTTTTGAAATCTGATTTTGTGTATTTTTTAGATTTAACTTTAGTTATATCTTTAATTTCATTTTCATTTTCATCTTCCTGTTGCGTTCGCTCTTTTATTGCGTTACGCTTAGCGTTACGCTGTTCTATAATTAAAAAAGATTTACCTACTAAAAATTCTTCTATAATTTCTTTTCTTTTTTCTGAATTTAAAATGTTATAAAAGCTCTTTTCTTTATGAAATAAGTCTTTAAGTTTTTTCTTCTCAACATCAGTTAAATTGCAGGTTTTAATGAAATTACCTAATACTGCTAATACCGATTTTTTGATGGCGCCAGATTTTCTTTCGGCTTGTACTTTAGATAACTTAGGGTTATATAATTGCGTATCGCTTAGTGGTTTAAATTTTAACGCTAAGCGTGTCGCCCAGCGTTCGCAGAAAATTTTATACTCTGAAAATTTTACTCTTGCTAATTGTGCAAGCTCTTCAATTTCTGAAGGGATATATCCGTTACCTGCTTGAAAGCATAGCAATCTAATATACCATCCTACAGCATCAGCTTCCCAATCTGCAGTATCGTTTTCAAAATCTTTGTAGTAAAATAAAAATGCTGGATCTTTTGACATGGTTATGCTGAGATTTGTACTGGGTTATAAGGAATTTTAACAACTCCAAACACTTTAGCTATATACGCAAGTCCTTTTTGAGTAACAAAGGTTTGAAGCGTTACTTTTTGTCTACCATCGTCTAAGGTTATTAGTTTTTCTTTTAACTTAAAATAGCCTTGCTGTACGTAGTATTGTTTAGGCTCGTTAGTGTTTTTAAATAGAATTCCTTTTTCCCTTAATTTTCTGTAGAGAATATTACGCCCAAAGTCTAATTGTAGAGTTTTAGCTACTACACTCATACTAATAAGATCATCTGACTTAAATACCTTGTCAACAAATTCTGAGCGTGGTTTATGCTTGGTATCTATTTCTAACTGTAGACGTTCTGCTTTTTCCTCAGCTTCAATAACCATGTATGCTAATTGCTTACGAGATAATTGTTTTGGTTGTGCTTTTTCAAGCTCTATCCAACGGTCTATAATTTTAGTACGTAACAGAATACTATATCCGGAAGCTAGTATAAGACATTCTCTTTTTGGTAGATAATAGCATTTTTGGTTTCTGTTTTGACTATCCTTATAGGTTCCCCCAAAAGTGGGTAGATCTATTTTAAGTTCTGTTAAAACCTTTTCTACGTCTCTTAAAACATGGTCGTGTCGTTTTCCTGTAATATTAGATATATCTACAGTAGACATTTTTTCTTGATACTGTACTAATTCTTCCATAACTAAAACGGCATATTTTGTAGTATTAACTTAATCTCACTTAGACGCCATGAATGAGCTTTTAATCTTTCGTTGAGAGTTGGCCTAGACATTTCTAGCGCTTCTGATATTTCAGTTTTACTAAGTGGACCTATCCAATTTTTAACTCTAATTGTGGCTAATTCTCTGTTTTTAACAAAGGATTTTAAATCTTCTTCATTAATATTTTCGATTGCTACCATAGGTTTACGATAATTTTACATTTCAAATATAAATAAATTATACTAAAAATGACACAAAAGGGTAATAAAAGTTATATAATATTACTTAATATATAATTTCTTTCGCCGTGACTTAGTTTGTGAAGTGTAGGTTCTATGATTTTACCTTTAACTATTTTAAAGGTAATTTCTTGGTATTGATTGTTGCCTATTGGTCTGAAAAGGTAGTATTCTGTACCCATGTAAAGGGATTGTACGACGAGTTGTTTTATCATAGCTCCTGAGTTATAAAGTTTTCTAATTTTTGAAGCTCGGTAAGTGATAGTTTTGTTACATCTATAATAGCAAAACGACCAGCTTTAACCCATAAATCGTCTTCCATACGAAAGGTCCAAGTGTTTTTTTGAAGGTTTCCGGTAACAGAATCACCGTATTGAATTTTTCTGTTCATAGCCTTAAAATTTATGAATTATATGTTGTTCGTCATTTTTAGTAACTGGCATTACTAATATTTTAACTTCGTCTAGTTTTAATAGTATTGCTTTGTTGTAGTTTTCAAAATAAACCAGATGTATTGTTTTGCAGTTTATACGGTTGGCTGTAGAAACTATTTTATAAAGATGTTTTGATTGTATTCTACAACCTTTTATATCAAAAAAACCACTAAAGTCTTTTATTTTATATCCTGTTTTAACAAGTTTTTCTGATGATAATACGCCTTCTCCGTCACATACAGGGCATTCATCTATTTTGTCGTAGCCTTCAAAAACCCATTCTACGTTACCGTCTCCGTCACAAGTTTTACAAGTTTTATTTGTTTCTGCATTTAAGTATTCATCTACAATAGGAATGGCGTCTATAATTTCATTAAGTAGATCTATTTCTATAGAGATAATAGGATATGTTTCTTTTGGAATAACAGTTAATACCGACTGATGTTTTTCTTTAGGTAGATTTACTTCTATTGAACAATATTTTTTTGGTATTGTAATTAATAAATGAGCATCTGTAGCGATTGCTAAATCATCAATAATAAAAGGTTGTGTCATCCATTCTCTATAAGGTTCTGTAGAGCAGTAGGATTGTAGTAGTTCGTTAACTTCTTGTTTTTTTAATTCCATTTTGTCGCTGTTTTAGTTGTTGTTTTAAGTTTTTGTTTTCTTCTTCAAGGTGGCTTATGTATTCGCTAGGGTTTAGTTTTTTTCTTTTTACCGTATAGCAAGTACATCTGTCTTTTCCCCAAATAACACTTCCCCAACAATCTGGTATGAAGTATTTTTTACCATCTGTATGTTTATGGTAGTGACAACCCATTTATTTAAGGTTTAAACCTTCATAATTATTAAACTTACGTATTGCATTTTTACGGTTTATAGCCCAAAGCATAGGGTGTTTTGGGTTAATAACTGCCTTGTGTGTAGTTTTTAATTTCTTATTGAGTTCAGCTACTTCTTTACGTTGTATTTCTACCTCGTAAACTTTTAAATTGTCTCTATCTAAAGCAAATAGTTTTTGGCCGCGTCTTTTTCGTTGTGAGCCTATGAGTTTAAACTCTTGTTTCTTCTCAGCTTCAATGCGGTGTTCTACTTTTATGTTTTTGTGTGAGTCTAAGTTCATGCTTTAAGGTTTATAAAATGACTGAAATCTAACTATGCCTAAATATTCTGGTGAACTAATAAGTCCGTCTCCACGTCCTTGTAGTGCTTCTGCGCCACCTTCGTCTAATACTACTTTAGAGTCTATTTCTTTTGGTACTCTGTAGCATACTTGGACAGGGAAATTTACCTTTGTATCTCCTTTGATTATCTTAGCTGAGGCACGTTGTGTTGCAGCTATAATTCTATAACCGCTAGAACGTCCTTTTTGTGCTAACATCATTAGGTTTTCTTCTAATGAGTTTTTACGACCTACTTTTTTGCGTTTCATTTTTGGTTGCGGTTTTACTCCTGCTAACATTGCTTTTTCGGACATACGGTAAAAGCCATCTTGGACTTCTTCGTATATATCTAGCTCTTTCCCTTTTTTGGATTGGCTAAGTGCATCGGCAAACTCATCAAAAATGACTAATTTTTTGGTTGTTGTGCCAGATTTTATGCGGTTATTCATTTCTTCTACCATAAGCTCCATCATGGTTTCTATGTCGTCTATTTCGTTATAGACTTCTATGTTTGAGTTTTTGGTATAGTGCGTAAACTCAAACTTAGGGTCGAATATTACAATGTCTTTTACATCTGCTTTTATGGCGTACTCTAGGGTGGAAATAATACTTACACTTTTTCCACTTCCAGTAGCACCACAAACTAACATGTGTGGTGTAGAGTGGTTGTTGAGATCCCAAACAACAGGTTGTTGAAAGTTATCTAAACCTAGAGGTAGTTTTTTATCTACCAAATACTTTGCATCCCAAAATAAATCTGCAGTACGTTTTTTTGGTGCTTCTATTGCTAGGTACGATTGCCCTTTGTACACAAATAATTGGTTTTGAATACGTATGCTTGCTACATTTAAAGCATTGGCAATATCTAGCTTATATTTTTGCACACTACTAAGGTTAATACCTGCTGATGTTTGCAGTAGGTAGGTGTTGTTACTATAGCCTTCAAACTTATGCGCTACATTTACGATAATATTAAATGACCTTAGTACGTGTTCTATTTTTTGTTCGGTTGTCATGTCTTTGTCGCTTAGGTTATAATGAATGAATTGTGATGCGTTTTGTCTAAACTTTTTAATAACGTTTGGTGATACGCTTGCTACTGAGGCATCTCGTATTTTTTTAAGTCGCTTGGCTACGAGTTCTTTTTTAGATTCTGGTATATCAAAGTCGTCTACTTCGGCCATCATAGTTTGCGCCCAAAATGCGTTTAGTTCTGCTTTATCTACAAAGTTGTCGGCTTCGTTCATTAGGTACACATAGTCTGGATCTTGGATTGCTTCTATCATACGTTTTAAAGGCTCGTACAGTAAAGCATCAAACAGCCTACGGTTATCCTCATTTATTTCTATAACAAATTTTTGTAGTTGTGGTGACTTATCTCTGTTAGTGGTGTACTTATTTTCTATAAACCATACCTCGTCCACGGTAATATTATGAAAGCTCTCTACAACGTGGACGTAGGTAATGGCTTGTTTACCGACGTTAAACGCGACTTCTTTTTCGTCGGTAAATGTTTTTTTGGATTTATGGTCTACTATTACATTTTTACCATCTTCGGTTTTGATAAGTAAATCTACTTTGGCGTGGCATGGTAGTGGCACATCTACACCATTAACGGTTATAAACTCATCGTAATAGCGTTCTACTTCTATAATTTCTTTACAGTTGTAGACTTCAATTTCTGCTAGGAAGTTTTTAATGAGTGCGTTACATATTTTAGTGGCTTGCTCTTTTGCCTGAGCGATTGTAGGTGTTGTTTTTTGAAGTTTCCACTCGTTGGCTGGGATGTCTTCTATGTAATTAAAGGCCTCACGCTCTAGGTCTATAATATCTGCAGGTGATTTTTTTAGTTTACAGTTAAAGTAATATTCTACAGCTTCGTGATACGCTTGGCCAGATACGGTAGAAGCAGAGCGTTTTTGTTTTACTCGGTAAATGTAGTTCATCTCGAACGCTTTTTCGTTACGAGCAAACTGAGATACACGCGAGTAGGACCAACT